>Ga0187864_10000753_pt1 | contig 34644 bp, 42 predicted proteins | sample June2016WEW_11_4_FD_132985 | JGI IMG/M metagenome (GOLD analysis project Ga0187864, IMG submission 132985) | Peatland microbial communities from SPRUCE experiment site at the Marcell Experimental Forest, Minnesota, USA - June2016WEW_11_40 | ecosystem: Environmental > Terrestrial > Soil >...
ATTGCTTATATTTTATCCGATAAAGATAAAGGCGAGCAAGCATTAAGGTTGCGGTTATTTAGACCCATCAAAGCCCCCGCATTGGCGGAATACAAGAAAATCACAGGCACCGCATGGGCGGAATTCAATAAAATCACAGGCACCGCATTGGCGGAATACAATAAAATCACAGACACCGCATCGGCGGAATACAAGAAAATCACAGGCACCGCATGGGCGGAATACAATAAAATCACAGACACCGCATCGGCGGAATACAATAAAATCACAGGCACCGCATCGGCGGAATACAATAAAAAAATATTAAAGGCGCACAAGATAATCTGTAAAGAAAAGAATTGTCCGTGGGATGGGAGTAATATATTTTAGAGTAATAAAGGCATATAACGTCTTAACGAGGTGATTTAATGAAATATGAATTTGCTGGTAAAGATAAAAAGGCTATAAGGTGTTGTGCAATATGTGGAAATACAAGGTCTTTGCATACACACCATATAATTACAAGAAAAGCCTATGGAAATGATAAAAAAGGGTTTAACCAAAAAGAAAATTGCGTTTTACTTTGTTCGTTCCATCATTTAAAAGTACATACCGAAGGTGCTAAAACATTTTGGGCTAAATTTAATCAAGAAATAATGTATCAACGAGCTTTAGGAGCTTATTACGAATATGAAAGAATTAAAAACGGAAGGGAGAGGGCATGAATATAGAGCCATTAGACATTAAGAAAATAGAGTTGATTATATTAGACGCTATAAAAATAACGGAAATGAAAATTCCGCCGACTGAAAGCCTGATAAAGCAAGAAGTTAATTTAGCTAATTTAGTTGAAACATTAGAAACATATATTGAAAAACGATTTGTAGAAATAGATGGACAACAACCAGTAAACGCAACAGAGGCAACATTAAAACGGGCTGAAAGAAATGCGACAATAGATGAACGTAAGTTATTAAGGTGGGCTAAAAAGATTTATTCACTTATAAAACGTATACTATGGCATGATTTAAAATGAAGCGCTATAACATTAAAAAAAGCCTTATACCTTCGCTTAATTTAACTTCTAACAGAGTACATAAAGCTAAAGGGTTGCAATTTGATAGTGAACGAAAGGCAGGGCGTGGCATTATGAAGTTAATTAAAAATCGCGGATATGAGATAACAAAAGGAGATAAAAAATGGGAATAAGCAATAAAGGGCGTGAATTTGTTTTAAAATATTATAATAAATCAGGTGAAATTTATTATAAAGGCTGGTATAATAGGGCAAAGCTTAACCAGTTTGTTTATGATCTTGAAAATAAAGGCGAAGGATTAGCAGAAAGGATATACTGGGCTGATACCAACGAGGTCATTCAAATATATCACAGCCAGGAATTTGTTAAACTTTGGCGAAAGGGGAAATGCAAATGAATGTGAACTACCACGGGCTAAAGCACCCAAAATTCATCCCCGCCCTAAAGGGGTTGACAGGGTTTTCTTTTGGGCAAGGCATTATAATGATCATGAGGATTAAAAAATGACACCTGAAGAGGCAGATAGATATTTTAAGCGGCTTGAAGAGTTAAAGAAGACTAAGATACAGCCGCCGAGCGAGGAAGAGTTTAAGAAGTTAGTCAGTGGATATGAGAAAGTAAACGAAAAAACAGAAAAGGAAGGTGAATGAAAATGGAGGACTTATGGGGCACTGCTAAGTGTCCTAATTGTGGAAGTAAAAATGTGCCGTGGAGTTACAATTTTATCCGCATTGACGGTCTAAGACCCTATATGACAAAAGAAATGATGGACGATTTTAAAAAAGCGGTTGGTCAGCCAAGAAAAAAGTTTTTAGGAATTTTTTAATGCGAGGCATTCGTTTTACTTTTGCCGGAAGGTTGCGTGAGATAAAAAAAGGCAATGAATGCAGGGATGAATATATACAGGGCTATTATGCGGATAGAAGGAAAGAAGGTGCAATGGTTAAGGTTATAATTCTTGAATTACAGGAAATATGTGGATTAAGTATATCAAAGTTAAGGAATGTAATAAGGAAAAGTGTTAAAAAATAACACTCATTCAGGTTGACGGTTTAATAAAGTTTAATATATACTTAGTAGGCAAAGATAGATAGTTTTTAATCTTTGCCTTTTTTTATAGGCAGAATGGAAAAATGCCTTGAAAAAGAAAGTAAATAAGGTAATTAAGAAAGAACAAAAAAGAACCACTTACAAAAAAGCCTTATTCCTGAAAGCCTTTGAAAAACACCCCGAATATATTTATAAAACCTGTAAACTTGTTGATATTGAATATAAAAGCTATAATGAATGGCGAAAGTCGGATTTTGAATTTGATGAAGCTTGTCAAAAGATACAGGACAGTGCGCTTGAAACCAATATTGAATTCGGGGAATCAGCATTAAAAAAACAGGTAGACAAAGGCAATATAGCCGCAATTATATTTTATCTTGTAAATATCAGCAATGGCAAATGGAAACAGACACAGAATATTGAGCATAAGGGCAATATTAATATAGCCGGTCTTGCAGATGTATTAAAAGCCGCAGCCGATAAAAAAGATGGGATAAAAAATGAATAGTATAAAAGAGCGCCCACAAAGTATATTTGAGTTGGGTGATATTGCTTTGGAATCATACCGCAAAAATCCCATGAAATATATTGACGGGGTATTATTATCAAAACTTAATATTAAACTTGAACCGCGCCAACGCAAGGTGCTTGAAACAATATTTAAAAATCGGGAAGTGCTTATTCCAAGCCACTTTGCTTTTGGAAAATCTTTTATATGTGCCTTATTAATATTAACTCTTGAAAACTTATATCCCAACGGATTTATATGTTCTGTATTTGCGCCGACATATCCGCAGATAAAAGATATTATCTGGCGTGAAATGAAAAAGGTTTGGAATCGGGTTAATGCAAATGAAAAGACTTTAGCCGGTGAAATGCTTGAAGATGAATACAAAATAGGCGCGGGAGCGTTGGCGCGCGGTATAGCTCCAAAGCAATCCGCTAAAGGTGGAGAGTTATTGCAAAACGTACAGGGAAAACACGATAATGTGGTTTTAATAATCGTTGATGAAGCCGGTGGAGTATCAAAGCAAGTGTTTGAGCAAATTTCCTTTTTAAAAAGCGCAGGTAAATTAATTTATATTGTTATGATTGGAAATCCAATTAATATGGCGGGTGATTTTGGGCAGTTATGTACAACAGACATGGGAGATGAATATACAATTTTACATTTCACCGCATACGAATCACCGAACATGATAGCCAATGGATTAACTTCATTACAGGCCATAAGACAGGAAGCAGATAAAGTCCGGGCATTGCCGCAAGACGAACGCAAGGAATATTATCAGGATAAGCATTATAACAAACCATACCCGACTTTGCTTTCGCCTGGATTTGTAATTAATAGGTTTTTAAAATGGGGTGAGTCGAGTTTGTTTTTGTCAACATGTATCGGTGAGTGGGCACAAACTTCTGAGGACGTACTTATAACGCTTGCCCGCGCGAATGAAATTACACGGGGAAGTTATATCAACGCGCAAGGTGAAAAATTGTGGTATGCTGAAATTAACGGTGAGGCAAAATGGAATGGGATTAAAAAAATAACTATATCGGTTGATTGCAGCGGTGAAGGCAAAGACAAGTATGTTTTATATGCGCTTGAAGGCAACAGGGAAATACATTATAAAAAATTCGTCAAGACATACGAAAAAAATGACGTGGATTTTAAGGGCACAAAACTAAAAGAGGATGGGCCGTATATAGCAAAATACATTGTTGATAATATTATTAAAAAATATCCTGATAGGGCAATAGCAATCGGCATTGACCGTTCCGGTGGATATGGAGACGCAATATATTCAAGCCTTATGAGCTATCCTTTTGACCCAAAGTTTATAACCATAATTGGGGTTAACTTCGCGGCAAAGCAAAAAGATGAAATACGACACCATGATTTGCCGACAGAGATGGCCTCAATACTCGCGGAACGTGCAAACAGCCAGGAAGGATTATTGCTTGAGCCGAATGACGATTTAAAAAACCAGATTACAAGCCGAAAAATGAAAGAGGATGAAAAACACCGGAATAAAATAGAATCAAAAAAAGATTATAAGGATCGTGGCCATGAAAGTCCTGATGATATGGACAGTTTAATGATTAATACTTACATAGAAGGATTAAATATAAACTACGATAAATTAGCGAATAGTTTTAGGAAATCAATACAACGTCAAAGCGCATATATCCAGAATCAGCGCAATAAAAGGATTTATTAATGGCAAAAAAACATAAACGGGTGCAATTATCAGAGCCGGTAACGCTTCCGGGCAATGCTGGAAATTACGCTATACAAAAATTCCAGTCTACTATAACACAATCAAAAGCAAAAGACGGCAAAGCTCCTATGCCGGTAACATTACAGGCAGTTCCGGGATTGCCGACAGCGGACGGCGGGCCTATTAACGCGACAACCAAAGGCGGCCCAAAAGCTAATATAAAAGATATTTTTATGCGCCGGTATTCGGTTACGGGCACACAACGATTTGGCGGGTATCCGTGGGAAGAGTATTTAACAAAATTACAGGGCCGGAACGGGATATTAAAATATGACGAAATGTTCCGGTCTGACCCGCAAGTATTTACGGCAGTTATGCGCGGGAATAATAAAATAAAAGCAGCTAAGTTTTATGTGGCTCCGCCGGAAAAGGATAAAAAAGACCCAAAAAAAATTGAACGTGCCTCGCAAATACAATATGCTTTATTTGAAGGCACGGATAAAATATGGCTTGAAAACTTAAATGATATACTTACATACAGGCGGTTTGGGTTTGCGGCTTTTGAGCCGGTATGGGAAAATATCGAACATCCTGAATTTGGGTTAATGACAACATTAAAGTCTTATGGCTGGATAAACCCAAAAACTATCTGGCAGATATTTGTTGTTAATGACCAGCCATATTCAGTCAGGCAGATTTCTTATGGGGATGATTACAGGTATATTGACGTACCAGCGACGGCATATATTGAACAAAAAGACAGCAAAGGGAAAATAAGACAAATCCCGTGGCCACAGGTTCTTTTCTTTACAAATTTACGGGAAGGGAATAATTTTGAGGGAATATCATCTTTGAGGCCGATGTTTAAACCGTACCTGGTAAAAGAGGCTTCCGAACAAATTAACGCTTTGGGAATAGAAAACAACGCGCGGGGAATAACCAATGTTACAATAGACACAGAAAAAATCGGAAGTGTTGAGGACGAAGATGTTGAAAAAGCCATTGAAGAAGCAGTACTTGCGAATGTGCCGTATCGTAAATGGCCAAAAGGGTATGAGGCAAAATATGAGCGTACCGATTATCAGGCAACCGCAGTTCTTGACACTATGCGGTTTCAGGACGCCTCAATTTCAAAGGTAACACAAACAGACCAAATGGAAATGGGATTAACTTCACAGACAGGCAGCCGGTCGGCGCATAGTTCAAAAGAAGAGTCTGAAGAAGTCAGTTTAAAAAATGACGCGCAATATATTTGCGACAAACTTAACCTTGTAATCAAAATGTTTGAATATTATAACTGGGGTGAAATGACAGGGGATTATAAAGTAAAATATATCGGCGTTGATATAAAACCGAATTTAGAGGACGCGCAAAAAATAGGCGTGCTTACGCAATGGGGATATATAAGTCCGGCTAATCCGGTTCAACGTGCTTATGTATGTGAGCATTTTGGAGTTCCGGGCGGAGCGGAGATTGAGGACGCGGAAGAGGATGAAACCGAAGGTAAGGATAAAATGCCTAAAACAGCTCCGGCAGTCAAGCCATTACAGCCGCCGACGGGAAATAATAACATAGAGCCAAAGCCAAATGATAACGAAACTCAGTTATCCGAAAAGAAAGGCAAGTTTTGGCGCGAACTCACCAAATACGAAAAGAAAATTAATCTTGCCGAGATTGACAAAAAGTTTGATGACTTAGGCGATGAATATAATCTGATTGCTAAGAAGTGGTTAAAAGCAATGCGCGATAAATTTAAAGAGGATTTAACACGGGAATTAAAAAGTGCAACAACCGAGCGGCAAAAACACAGTGCAATAGTTGATATGGATTTGTCTTATAAGTCCGATTATACCAAAGATATAAAAAGTTTTATGATACAAGCCTGCGTTGCGGGGCGTAAACAGGCAAAACAGGAAGTAAACAGTAAAATACAATTAGCCGAAATCCCAAAGGTTGATGAACTTCTTGCGGGCGTATATGGATGGGTGATAGCAAAAACAAAATGGGTTGTAAAGAACCAAACCGATAAACTTAATAACACTATGACCGGCGCGGCGCAAAACGCCTTAACAAAAGGCAAGTCGGACGACCAGGTAGTTTATGCCGGAATATCGGCAGGCGATGATTTTATAAACAATGAAAATAATTTAGGCGGGAATTATATCCCTGTAATGAGTGTGAACGAGGGAAGGTATTCGATGTTTATGGAATATAAAAACGAATTGCAGGGGTTTCAATATTCGGCTATTCTTGATGAAAGCACATGCTCTCTGTGTGAAGAACTTGACGGCAAAACATTGTCAATAGACGACCCGAATGTAGACGAAACGCCGCCGCTACATCCCCAGTGCCGATGTATTTTAATTCCGATAACAAAAGACGAAGAGGCTCCCGAATGGACTGGAATAAAAGCAGACCAAAAATTAGTAGACCGCTTTCAAACCTTAGCAGAGAAGGTGAGTTAATATGCCAATAGGAGTTTATGAAAGAACTGATAAATGTAATGAAGCACATCATGTAAAATGGCCAGAAGAAGCTAAACAACATCATGTAGGAACTTTAGGGAAGAAATTTAAAATGAAAGATACAAACAATATGAAAGGTGGAAATAATTTATCAACCAATAGATATTATATTTGTGACTTTTATTTACCTAATACTAAGGAATGGATAGAATTAAAAGGACAAACAAAATATATTAGACAACATTTAAAGAAAAAATATGAAAAACTTTTAATGGATTATCCTAAAATTAATTGGAAAATTATTTCTGCGGTATCCCTTATATGGGATATTGATTAGAGGTGCAGTATGCCGGGTATAGATAAAACTACGAATGAATGGAGAGTGCGTCAGACGAATCCGGGGCAATATGATAAATATGCCCGTAAAAGCATAGGTGGTGGAGTTTCGCTTGTATTAGGGATTAAAAACGGGAAATCCGAAACGCAATCAGTAAGATTCGCAAAGGACAGTTTTCCTGATAAAGAAAGCGTCAAGGCGTGGATTAATAAGCATGACCAGTATCACATGACAGAAATTGAAGAGTGTGAGTGCGAAAAATTTGAGGAATGCGAATTATCCGAGCCGATATATTTCGCGGCGGATTTTTCCACTATAGAGCTTGACGAAGGGCAAAATCCAAAATGGATAATGGCGGTCAGGGAAGGCGAGTTTGACAATTCGGCGGATGGTTCCTTATATGTCTGTACTGAAAAAAAGATTGACGGATATATTAAAAATTTCTACGCGAATGTCAGGGGTTTATATTTTGATAAAGACAATCTTATCCCGACAGTGGATATAGATTTCGCACATAAAAAAGACCCTAACTACGGTGAGCAAGCCGCGGGGTGGGTTGGCGATTTGGAAAAGCGGGATTATACGTTACCCGATGGAAGGAAAGTAAAGGCGTTATGGATGAAGCCGAGAATTTGGACTGCGGAAGGGCAGAGCGCAATCCGCGGAGACAAGTTCAAGTATTTCAGCGGTGATTTCCGTGATGTCTGGTACAATCCCGACAACAAAAAAACGTATAAGGATGTAATGTTCGGGGGAGGCCTGACAAACAGGCCGTCAGTCAAGGAAATGCCACCGCTCACGCCAGCGATACTTTCCGAGCCTGATAAAACCAATGGACAAAAACCAGAAGAGCGAAAGGAGCTTAACATGAAAAAGTTATTGAAAATTCTCAATGCTATGGGTATCACGCAGCTTTCGGAAACGTCAACGGCTGAATATTTGGAAGATAAGGCAGTTGATGTTATTACAAACTTATCTGAAAGAAACGGCGAACTCAGCAGGGAATTATCGGAGTTAAAGACAACCTCAAAGGCAAATGAAGTGAAGTTGTCCGAGATGACCGAGAAAGTAAAAGGAATAGAGCTTGCGGAAGAGACACGGAAAAAGGAAGTTGTCGAAAAACTGGGCAAAGAGAAATGCGCGGCTTCGGTCATAACCGACCAGAAGAGCTTTTATAATATCCTGCTTGCTGAAAGGAAATATGAAGCATTGACGGATATTTTAAAGAGTTTGCCGAAAGGGTATAAGGACGTCCAGCTTTCCGAGGCTGATAAAGGCGAGAAAAACGAGGAATCAGAGGACGACGCGAAAACACCGTGGGACAAACTTGATTCCGGCACAAAGACAAAAAAGACCAATAAGGTCATGGATGAAATGAAAGCGGAAGAGGCAGCCGAAAAGGGCGCGTTCGCAAAAGCGGCCAAGAAAGCCCAAAAAATGCATGACGCGAAATACACGGAGCATTTGAGGCAGACTGCTGAAGCTGAATCTGAAAAGAAAAGAGGTAAATAACTATGCCAGGTGAAATACAGGCTCCAATATTTACAGAAAACTTTATCGCAGCGGGCGCAATCAATAAAGGATGCGTTGTGCAGGATAATGGATTGTCAGGAAATACAAGAACTGTTGTGGTATGCACATCCGGGATAGGAATAGGGATTGCGGCCACTACTGTCGCAACAGGAGACCAAGTAACTGTTTACAAGTTTGGTTCTGAATGTGAAGTTGCTGTCGCAGCGGCAGTAACTGTATTAACAGTTCCACTAACAGCGACAACGGGCGGACAATTAACGCCGCAAGGTTCAGCGGGGTCATATATGGTATGGCCGCGGGAAACTACTACTAACGCAGGGAGTCCGTCTTTTATACGGGCGTATGTTTCCCCTGGTTATAAGAACGCATAAGGGGGTAAACAAATATGGCAACGTATAATGTAATACAGGGAATGTCAGACGTAACCATAGCCGACCCGTACCACACAGGTTTGCTGGAAGGTTATATGCCAAAGGGGCTGATTTTTGATAAAGTCCTTATGGCGGTCAAGACAGAAATGGATTATGGACGTATTCCTAAACAGAATACACCATTATACATTATGTCAGATTTACAACTCGGCCCGACAGGATTTCCTACAATCCGGTTGAGTTATACGGCAACTGATTACTACCAGTTGCAAAACAGGGGATTACAGGTTTATTTGTCCCCAACAGATTTACAGCAGTTAGGCGGCGGCGCAAACGCAAGGTCAAAGTCATATAACCAGCTTGATTCAATTATCAAGGTCAACAGGGAATATGGACTTGCGGCCAATTTAGATTCAACAGCGCTGGTAACGCAGAATTTCGCGCCGTCTTTTCAGTACACTGATTACACCAACTCAACGCCATTACAGGATTTTTCACAGGCAATTGATGTAGTCAGGACAGGTTCCGGTAATACAACCGGTTGCGGATTCCCGCCAAACCAGGCGATTATACCGTTTCCGGCATTTAACAGGCTTCGCAGACATCCCGACCTCGTAAAAGCATGGCTCGGTAAGTTTAACGCGAATTATAAACTTACAGGCGAGCAGCTGGCGGATATACTGGATGTCAAAGAAGTCCTTGTACCTGAAGGACAGTATAACACCAACGAAATAGGAGCGACAGTTTCAAGGTCTGACATCTGGGCGCGGGGCAGTATAGTAATGGCCTATGTGAACAGAGAACAGACACCAAACGAGGCTCAGCAGAGTTTGGGCTATACAATGGTTCCCGCAGGGCCGGATCAGGGACTTGCGGAATTTAGCTATGAGTTCGTACAGCCGGGTACTATGCCGCAAATGGGCGTATACCTTGTTAGAGGATTTAAGTATCAGGATTTGATACTTGATTACACTTGCGCTTGTTTGATGACAAGCGTTATAGCGTAATACAATAATATCAGGGGGAGTTAATCACTCCCCTTGATAAAAAAACAGGAGGATTTACAATGGCAAAAGCAGATGACAAGAAAGAACCGGTTGCTCCGGCGGAAGATGAAGAGAAAGACGTTTCAAAACTGCCAATTATGAAAAATGTTACACATGTAGCAATACAAAACATTTTTGTAACAGCAGTAAAGAAAAACGAGGATGGCGATAAAGAACCAATATTTTCTGGAACTTTACTTGCTGGAGACCCGATAGATGAATCAGTTTTAACAAAGTTACATATCAAGTCGTGGCTCAAACGCAAAATGATTGTGTCAAAGGCCGACTGGGATAAAATGAAAAAAGCAGAGGCAGACGCCGAAGCAGAACGGGTCAAGGACCTGAAACGATAAAGAAGCCCCGTAGAAATGCGGGGCGGAATAATAGGAGTTGAATTATGAGTATATATGTACAGCCAACAGATATACAAACGGAATTTAGAAACTTAAATATATTAAGTCCGGCGTCTACGTTGAACGCAACCGTATTGCAAACATTTTGTGATGAAACCGAAGCAAGAGTAACGGGAGTTTTAGCGCGGAAGTTTTTAACGCCGTTTGACCCTGTAATAAACGCGCAATCGTTTAATGTGGTAAAAGAACTTTGTACTTACTTGGTAGCTGGACGTGGACAGGAAATATTAAGACGGAACGGGATGGAAGTAGTCAACCCAAATGATTTAACGCGAATGAAAAACTTGACTACAAAGGGCCAGAATATTCTTGACGATATAATGCTTAACAAAATTTTATTGGTTGACGCGAATAGGGTTGTAGAGATTGAAAACACGGTTGAAAGCTCACACGCGCCGAGAATTGATAAAATACAATCAGGCGGAGTTAATGAGGTAAATATTAACCTATCCTCACAACCGGATAGTACTAATGGAAGGTTTTTTCGAAAAGGAGATACGATGTGGTAGGTGAATCTTTTTTCTATGGTGAGTGTGTAAATTATCCAGAGTTTGAAAATAAAATAAAATATATGGTTAAAGCGGGAATAAACATGAAACCGGCTTTTTTATCCATTGCCTCGGACTGGTATAGAAGCAATGAGCAGGCGTTTTTTGTGGAGGGTGGGCCGGGATTATATCAGGATTTGGCTCCAGTACCTGACGGCAATCCGCCGACTACGTCGCATTATTTAATGCACAAAGCGAAGGTGCATCCGCCAGCATACCCGGTACTTGTATGGGGCGGGAGATTAAAAGACAGCGTAACTAATCCGTCCAGTTCCGATACCGTCAGGGTTATAACTGATAAGGGAATGGTACTTGGTACAAAAGTACCTTATGGGATTTTTCACCAAAGCAGTTCACAGCCGAGAACACATTTACCACGAAGGGAATTTTTGTTTAATAAATCTATCGGTGAAAGCAGGTTGAATATATTTGAATCTAATATGTTGCGGTGGAATAGAATTTTAGTGGAATATTTAAAAAGACAAGTACATAAAGCTAAAGGAAATTAAAAATGATAGACGCTGAATCAATTGCCCTGGAACTTAAAAAGAAATTAGCCGACCCTGTAAACGGGGTTGCGGTAGCTATTACAAATATAAATACCATAAAAGCGCAGGGAGACCCGAATATGGGTGTTGATACTGATTTGGTTAATTATGGACAAACTATAATATGCGACATACCACAACCGGAATTCTGGTATTTTGAAATAGTCAATGAAAGTGTGGTGAACTCTAATAGTTGGCTATGCATATCGGAAGAAGGTTTTGAGCTTGATGGCCTGGGCGGAGGCGTGTCCGTTACATTGAAAATGAAAGTTGCCATCGGGTTTACGGACGCCGGAGATTTTACAACACCGCCGAAAACGTGGAGATACAGAAGCGCGTTAAGGCAGGTGTTTGAAGAGTTCCGGTTTATTTACGGGTTAGGAAGCGATACGGCAAGAATAAAAGATTTAAAATCAGAGCCGCTAACAGATAAAAGAGGTTCCTCCTGGCGTGAGGTAGGAATACTCTTAGAAATGTCTTTTGCGGCGTATTAAAAAGGAAGTGAGATTATGGCAAGACAACCACAAACAGGAGTTTTTGGAGTGCAGTCGGTTACGTTTTCTAACCAGCAGACAAAAATCCCTATAGCGCAGTTAAAAGTACCAGCGGAACTAAACTTCCCGTTTGAGGCAGACCTTGTTGATTTGTTCGGCGGCGCGAATAAGTTTGTCCTGGAAGCGGAACCGGCGTATTTTAAGTCAACCGTTACAATGCAGTTTAAACAGTTTGACGCGGCGTTGTATAAAATACTTTCCGGCGCGACCATAACGACAAACGTAACACCAAACACAACGGGAACGCTGGGAACGCCGGAGGCGATTGTTACTAATGGAGCCACAAATACCGTAACCGACGTAACAAAAGGAATTGCGTCTACTGCCATCACAGCAGCAGTAGATTTGAAAGTTGGGCGGTATATAATCGTAGCAATGAGTTCAAGCACTGTTGATATTTACGCAATAACGGACTTGGAAGCGAATATGGGTACAAATACCATGACTTACGCGGATAATACGTTATTGGTAATCGGCAGCCCGTTTACATTGTCAAACGCGGCTACAACCATTACGGGACTTGGATTTTCGATTACAAGCGTTGCTACTCCCGCAATGACAACAGGAGATTCGGCATATATTGACGTTATGCCGCCAAGAGTAGCGGACGAACAGATTGTTATTGGTATGAGCAATTTATATATCCCTAAAGTGGATGTATGGTGCTCAACGCAGGAAAAAGGAAACGGTGAATCATATCTGATTCATATTCCTAACATGCAGCCTTCAGGATTGCAGTTACCGTTAAAAGAGTTCGCATGGGCGGCTAATAGCCCGAAGTTGACGGCTCTTTACGATTCGACGGCGAACATGATTGCGCAAGTATTCAGGTGTCAGCGCAACTACAGATGATAAAATAATTCAGGATAGGGGGAGTAAATCCCCCTTCCTGAAAAATAAGGAGTGAACCATGGAATTAGTACCGGTTAGGGTTAAAGCTGAAAATCAAAAGATAATTTTAAAAGAAAAGGAATATATATTAAGGGCATATACCCTTGACGTGCAGGAATATTTTGAAGATAAATACGGCATGGAATGGGATGTCATAACGGCGTTAAGAAAAGAGCCCAATAAGTTTTTCCGCGAACTCGCTTATGAACTGCTTGATGAAAACGGCAAAAAGGATTATCCAACTTTACAGGATTTTAAAAATAAAACAACTGTACAGGAATTTAACGAAACGGAACTTGCCAATAAGGTCATGGCCACAATAGGATTTTCATTGGTACTGGCCGAGGGGGGCGCAGCCGGAAACGGCGAGGGGTTTCCCGAAACAAAAGGGAATGAGGGCAAGGGAAATAATCACAAACATAATGTATTATTTGCATGGCTATTCAGAAAAAGAAATAAAGGCAATGACACCGCGGGAAACGGGAAAGATATTAAAGGCTCTTAACGAGATTTTATTGGTAGAGCAGTTGCACAGGTATATTGAAAATGGAGTTAATATAAATGATTTGCCGGAAGTTTTATACGATAAGTTTGACGAAATACAAAGGCAGTCGGCGATTTATTTAACGCCGGTTGAAAGTGAAACGAGTGAGGCAACAAAGATGTTAAGCGAAATGACAAAAGGATTACAGCAGGCTAAACAGGAAAAAGACAGGAATAAGGTTATAAATGAAACTGTATCAAAATTAAGAGGGGAGTTTCATTAATCATGGAAGATGACCTTTTATTCCGAGTTGGAGCGGTAACTACACAGTTTGAGTCGGCAATGGGGCGCGTGATAGGTTTTGCCAAAACCGCAGTCGGCGCGTATCTCGGATGGGAAGCCATATCAAAAACGTTTAAAGCAGTTACCGAAGCCGCGAAAGTTGAAGAAGTTTCAATGGCGAAACTTAATACCGCGATACTTGATTCGTCTGACGGCTCAAAACAAATGATAAATTCCGCGAACGACCTTGCTGTTACAATGTCGCAAAAATCAACTAAAACGGCGGTGGAACTAAGGGACGGATTGGCTTATCTTACATCCGGGCTTGGAAGCACACAGCTTGCAATGCAGGCCTTACAACCTACAATAGATATGTCAATAGCGAAAAATATGAGTATGGAGCAGTCCGCGAGGTTGGTTTCGCGGGCATATATAACAGGCGGGGCGGCGTTGACAAGAATAGCGCCCGAACTTCATAATGTAGCTGCGGGATATGATGCTTTATCTGCAATACAACGTAAGTTCGCCGGTGAAATGGAAAACTATGGCAAGACAGAAGAAGGCCTTGAAAAAAGACGCAACGCGGCATGGCAAACGGATTTCGCTATGTTGGGAAATCAATTACTTCCGGCTATGAAATATTTTAATCTTGCGTTAATTAATACCGGTAATGAATGGGTTAAGCTCGCTGAAACTATACATCTTAACGATATAGCAATGTGGCTGGTACATGGATTCCAGTTTTTAGTGGATGATTTATTACCAAAAGTTTTATATTCAATAAACAGGACAATAGCGATGTTGGGCTTGGAAGGCAAGGAAGCCATGAAAAAAGCCTGGGCCGAAGGCTCAAATGAAGAAATGTATAAAAAAATAGACGCTATGGCCGAAGCAAACAGGAAAAAAACCGAGAAAGAATGGAAACAGGTAGCAGGAAATATCAAACTTGCGTTTGATAAAGACGTTATTCCCACGGTTGAAGATACTGACGTTGTTATGGATAAACTTACAAGCTCATTTAAGAGTTTTGGTTCGAAGGTAGTAGAAACAAATTTTAATATGAAAAAATCTTTTGAGGATTTGGGGAAAACGATATTAAAAAACATGCTCAATCTTGGGATAGATGCAATCACCGGCGGGATGGCTACGGCCTTATCGCCCGTGCTTTCGCCTATTACAAGCGGGCTATCGGGACTTTTGGGGTCTATTCCACACATGCAATCAGGCGGGATAACGACATCCGATACAATGGCATTTTTGCATAAAGACGAAGCTGTTGTGCCATTAAGTAGTGGGAACTTAGGGCCGACAATTTTTGCGCCGAATATATCGGCACTTGACGGCCATAGTGTAAAACAGATACTTCCTGAAATTTATGATGGGTTTGTGGCCCATGTGCGCTTACATCGTGGCGGAATTTTAGGGCATGATTCAGTTGGCGGAGCAGTTAGGATAAATCCATGACATATCCTAATGCTCCATTTAGAAGGCCGCCATTACAACTCCAATATCAATCTTTTGAACAATTATTATTAAAAGACTATTTGCCAATTATAGGAAATCAGATTCCTAATTTGCATCTCACATATTTTGACCGTCCGCCTGGCGACCCTTTTGAAATATGGTTCTTGTCGCAATCAGGTGTTTCATCTGGATTCTGGGATTATTCAAGGGCATATAGAAACAGCTATCAGGGCCGGTGTTTGGAAGTTAACGCGCATGAAAACAGCCAGAGTTTATTTTGGATTAATTTTACAACGCCATTTGATTTTACTTCACTTGGCACAACACAAAATAATTACTCACAAATAACAAGAACCGGTATGTATGGCGCCTTAAACGAGCAATTAAATCTTGTTTTGAATTTACGGGGCGAATATGTAACATCAACGCCCGACAGTGTAACAATGCAGTTCTTTTTTTATAACGGCTCAAAATACGCGACAGCAAATTATACAGTAACATCTTTAATGAATATTGGATGGAATAAATTCTGTATACCATACCTTTCAGGGTTGACTTATTATAATGGGTTTCAATCAATGGATATGGAAACTATTACTATGATACAAATGCAGTTAACCGTAACAAAAGCCTCCGGAGCATGCAGTATGAACTTATATTTACAGGACGCATGGCTCGCTTTGCCGCAAAATACGGATGACGGCGGAATAAATACGGTGTTAAACGCTTATTATACAAATTTAGCGCAGGCGGGAACCTGTATTTTTGTATCTCAATATTTTGGCAATGATAAATATAATAATGGTTTGTCAAGAAAAACCGCCGTTGCTACGATAGAGCAAGCAATGTATCAAATATCAAACGGTGCGACTGGAAAAGGAAATATTGTCATAATTGATTCAGCGATATATAAGCCGGTTTATCAAGATGGCACTGATATAGGTATTCCGGGAAATCAAGGCGGAATAACCGGGGGAGTTCCTACCTTTAGCAATTTAATTATACAAGCCGATTATCTTGAAACGCCTACAATTTCAAGGGTTCCCGGAGTTTGTGATAATACACGGATAGGAGCAAGAAATTATTATAGGAATTATTTTTATGAAACAACCGGTGGGGCGGGAACCATAAGAACGGTCAGCAATCAGCCAGGAAATCCTTTAGGTGCGGCATATACAAGTATAGCGGCGGCACACTCGGCGGCAAGCGCGAATGATTGCATACAGATAATAGACAGCAATGTTTATAATGAAGTATTAACGGCAACAAAAAATATTACTATTGAAGCGGCAGAAAATTGTTTACCAACGTGGAAATATACCGGCGGGAATAATATTTTAATCACCGATTCGATCTATAGCTGCTATGTATACGGAATAAAATTTCAAGGACAGGGGACGGGAACTGAAGTTCTTATTTTAACAGACGTTTCTGGTTCCGGGGTATTATTTTTAAAAGAATGCACCTTTACAGGCATAGGAAATAATAGTTCTGGAAATGGCATAGCAATTGATTTTAATGGACTTACAAATGCTTATGTTGAAAATTGCACATTTATTGGAAATAATGAATATACAACAATGATAAAATGTGAAATTGGAAGTTATGGCAATGCTTATGTTAAAAATAATACGGGATTCCAGGGACAAACATCAAATAATTATTTTATTTATATAGACAAAAGCAATGCGTCTTATGCGATGAATTTTTATGGAGAATTTAATTCCGTAATGGGTTCTTCCGCTAATAATTATTCGTATTTTTTATATGCGGGTAGTTCTGCTGTAAACCCGCAAGGTTCGGAAAATATAACATTACTAATGAATGATTTTACAAATAGATTGTGCATAGATGGAAATTTTGGCGGGGCAATAGATACTAATTTTTATACGGCATTAACAACGCCCGAATATTTACACGTAGCGGGGCATATAAATGCTAATTCAATAACAACTTTTCCGAATATTTATTATATAGGAAATTATCAGCATGATAATAATATAAATTCAGACCCAAACACAAATCAAAACTCATACACACATGGATTTTATTGTTATAATTTTTATTGTAATTTAACTCCACCTTCATCAGCAACGGCAATTAATGTTGTAATGAAAAAAAACTATTTTAAAAATTTAATTAATAATTTTAATGTAACAGCAAGTTATAACGCACCAAACATAAATTCCCCCTTTGCAATAGCTTCATCTATTAAAATTCAATTAACAAATACTTCCAATGGGGGAGCTATTAATTTTTCAAATAATATAATAAATAATTGCAGTGGAGGCCCTCTATTTTTTTCTACAATGGGCAATCTTACAGAAGAGCCCTTTAATGGAAGGGCGGCACTTGAGATTTCCGACATATCGGCTATTAACACGTTTACATTAAATGGTAATGCATTTGTGAATAATACCAATGTAGCATTTGTGTATTCTTCTGACACAACAAGCAGTATCAATATACAGGATTTTGTTATGCAAAACAATGCTATTAATTGGCAACCCATGACTTATGGCGGTGGAAATGTAAATATAAATTTATATAATACTCTTATAGGCGCAACTAATAATGATTTTGTTACCATAGGATTAATAGGATTAAATGGTAAATATAGCTCTATGTATTATGCTCTAACTTGTTTTAATGGAAATCCTTCTTTTATAGACCCCCTTGATGATAATTTTGGATGGTTTGCAAGTTCCGGGATTGAGCAATTTCCCGTAAGAAATTATACGAATTTTGCGTTTAATAATTGTTTTTTAACTCCTGAATTATCAAATCCGGGCGGATCGGCAACGATTCAATATCGGTTTTTGCAATTACAGGGATTTGCGGGTTCGGTCATAGTATCGTCAAATCAATCTCCATGTACTTTACAATATTGTAATGTAATAGGCGGATTGATAGGAGTATTGAGCCAGAATATAAATATTAATGTTTTAAACTCTACAATAGGCAGTAATCAAATAATAAACAACAGGATAGGAGTAAATGGAATTGGTATAAGGGAAAATTGCGCCACGCAATCATTAATCGGCAATATACAAAATTGTATTATGCAATATAATAATACGGCGCTTGAAATAAACAGCGGGGTTAATTTACAAAATAATACAATAATAAATAATAATTACGGAGTTGTTTCGCTTTTCCAGGGATTTTACGCGCAACCGCAATATAGTTCGACTATATGCACAATACAAAACAATATTATTATGCTGAATAATATCAGTGATTATGTTATGGAAATGCAGACAAGTTATAATTATATCGGAACGCGGTACTATGACTTATTGCCATTAACAGACCCGGATTATTATTTAACACAGGGAACCAGCGATTTAAGCAACGCTCCATTACTTGACCCTGTATATTTATATCCCGCCTTGCAGATAATGGGTTATTTTAATGATTCATCTGCCTTTGGCGCGGCTTCGGACAATCAGTCAAATATAGGCGCGAGAAATTTGAATAACTTAAATCATTCGGGAATTATAAATGCTTTGCCAGTATTCTCTTCTTACATATTTTATGATACTAATGGAAGCCTTAATTCTGGAAATGTCTATAGCTCTAATTTTTGGGCTTTAGAAAATCCTAACAGCGTAAAATACGGGATAGAGGCACTAAATCCGTCAAGCATTAAACTCGTGGACGGGACTTATATGGCAAATCCAACGGGATATAATCAGGATGAAATTTTAACTTGGAAATCAGCAGGCAAGGACAGCAGAATATCGGAAAATTTAAAAACCGCCATTATGGAAGTTTATCAGACTTTATGGGTGTGTGGAATAAGTGAGGATTACGGCCAGACATGGACTTATTACAAAATAGACAAGTCAAGTCCGTTAAGTTTTGAGCCGCAGGAATGGCAATTTTATCTTAATGCTTACGGTGGGATTAACTTACATTTTATTTTACAGCCCGCATTTAATATTTCAAAATATACCGTGGTGAACCCGTGATTACATTAACGCCGACAGGAAACTATGACTTAATTTTAAACGGGCAGTTTGTTTCAACCTTGCAATTAAGCAGGTTTAAACAACAGGCTTATTTGAACATACTCAAAAAATATACGGTTGATTTTAATAAAATTTCAATGAAAGTTCCTTTTGAGTATGCGGACGCTTTTTTCCCCGCAATTGAGGATAATGTGATACAAGTGAATAAATCCGGTATTCCAATATTTAAGGGATATGAAACTGAATGTGTCAATAACGAACAAACAAGATTTTTTGAGATTGAAAGCATACCGTTCTTGAATTTTTTCGCTAAAAATCAAACAACTTATAATGATACTACATATACAAACGCATTTATAAGATTAATCCAGGTCTTACAAAATATGCTTGCGAAAATCCCAAACTATTACACCATTAACCCTATTGCGGTAGGTTTAGCGGATAATTTCGCAGGCATAGATATTATGATTAACTCTAACGGGCAGGATGTCAATGACATGGATTTATTGACAAAACTATTGGAGTATTTACAGGTGGGGATATATTTTAATGGGCTTGAAATTAATTTCTTTGTTATACCTACTTATTGGCCGACTTACGCTGTTGATATAACCGAAACACAAAAACCATGCCCGATTACAAATAGGCCAAAGCCCGCTTGTATGACAGAGATATACTGTAATCAGACAAAACTAACGGCTACAACCGCGCCAAACGGCACGGAAAACACGGCTTTAAGTTTATTAACTTCTAATCCCGTTAATATTTTAACCAATGAAGTTATAGGCAGTACAAGCAGTTTAATATTTACTGATTCGTTGTCAAATATTTTTATGTCTTTGGATTCTTTACAAATACTCGCGGACAGGCGAAACCAGATTTACTCAAGAGAGTATAAGGAAATAAGGAATTTAGAGATTACTAATTTATATAACGAAATAGGACTTTCGACTTTTTTTAAGTATGATAATTATATATATGTTTGCACAGGATTTGAAACTCGTTTATCGTCTTATATAATAGACGGGATAGGATTGCAGGTGGAATAAAATGCCAGATGACAATGAAAACGGGGAAAGTATGGCAGGCATGATGACAAGCAAAATAAGAGAGGCAGCTCGACAGGTATGCAAAGATGAGATGAAAAATTGTCCGCAGGGCATAAGGCATGACAGTAGGATAGGAAATTTAGAAAAGGAGGTAGGCGACGTGAAAGTAGATATTCAAACAGGATTTAAAGAAATGAGGGAAACATATGAAAAACGAGAACAAAAAAGAGAATGGACGATTGGACAGCTTATAACAGTTATTGGGATTGTTGTGATGGCTATAAGTGTTATTTATGATATCTTTTTAAAGAGGTGATTTATGAACGGAGCGGAAAACTTTTTAGAGCAGGAATTTATCCCAAAATCAGTATATAGTCTTTGGGGCGCGAAAGCAATGAGATTTATTGATTACAGAATTCCACCGATTATGCAGTATTTAAGAAATGTATATGGGGTACAGATAATAATTAATGATTGGCACGTTGGCGGGGATTTTGATAGGAGATGTTTACGTCCCTATGGTTCGGTTGCTAATATTCCGGCATTTGATTTGTGCAATATTAACACTCCACCTGACCCAGATTTTATTGAACATTCCTGCCATTCGTTCGGGCGGGCAGTTGACTTCAATGTTAACGGGGTTTCAGTTTCACAGGTACAACAGGACATTTTAAATAAATATTGCATGGATTTATTAAAACTCGGCGTTTCGGGCATAGAGGCTTTTACAGACACATGGATACATTTAAGCGTTTCGGACTTTTCATTATGGACAGAACTAAAGCAACAAAACGGAATTTATTTAATTCCGGTTCCGGCGGTTCCGGCGGTGAAATAATGGATAATATATTGATTTTTAATCAATATTGTAATATAATGCCTATACATAAAACTAAATTACAGGAGGCTTTACAATGAAAATGAAAAGGATTTTAGGAGTATTTTTAGGAGTGATTTTGTGTTTTACAATTTACAATTTAATTTGCCACAAATGCGCTAATTTGTGGGGCGATCCGACTTTGACACAGATTGCACAGACATCAACGGCAAACGCAATTTTAACTTCTGTTGCCGCAACACAAACGGCGGCAGCAAGTCAAACTATTGTTGCTATTCAAACGCAAATTGCCGTAATAGCGACACAAACGGCGGGGGCTTCCGCTACAAACGCGGCTGTTGCGACTGCAAATGCTTCTGCGACAAATGCCGCAGTTGCTACTACAACAGCAGCATATATTGCGACACTTACGGCGCAGGTTACTGGTACTTATGTAGCGTCAAGTTATACTATAACTCCGACATTTACAATAACCACTACGCCAAACACAACAAAAACAAGCATTGCCGGAAAATGGGCGACAGCAACGGCAAGCGCCAATGCAGTAAAAACGGCAATCGCGGGAACTAAAACCGCAATAGTCGCAACAGGGACGGCAGTCGCGGCAATTACGGCAACACCGATTGTTACCGATACTGTATCAATATATCCGGCAATCGTGGGCGGCGGACAGTATTGCTCATTTATTTCTATTACTATTACAGTAAAAGGTACTTATGTAAATGGCGAAATGTATCTTTATACACCGCAGGGTTTCCCTAAATTTGTAAGTGGTACCGTTAAATATGGAAATTTGTCAATGACAGCTTCTACAACCGGCGCGAATAGTGGATTGAAAATAATCAATTATGGCGGCGGGGCAGGATTGACCTTATCGGCAGTCGCAAATGATACCGTAGTTTTTACTTATTATGGAATTACGATACCGGCTTCTGTAACAAATCAAAGTTTTACGTTTGTAATAAAAGATAATCATTACAGCAGCGTAAAAGCGGCGACGTTAAGCCAAACAATCGCAAATGCAGGGCTTCCTAAAGTTTATGCCAACAGCCCCTACAGTGATTTTGTTTTAAGTTCACAAAATCCGCCCGCTTTAACTCCACTTCCAAATACAATACAGGCATTTACATTTATTGGATATTTTCCTGTAAGTGTACAGGCTGGAGCAGTAGAAATAACAAGGCCGAATATTTATTGGAACAACCTCGCTGTAAATGGCACACCACAGGCAACAGCAACACCTGGTTATATCGCGGTGGCAGGCCCGACACAAGTTGTCGGTACAAAATCATATACTAATTATGGCATGGTTATAGCAATCCCAACGGCAGGCGCAGGACAGCATTTGACGTGGGTATTTTCCGGCAATAGTTCGCTTGCCTCAAATCTTGACATTTGGAATTTTTACGCGAACGCCGACAGCACGACTTTAACAAGCGAACTTCCAATTTTAGGGCCACAGTACAATATTGTTGTAGCTTCCCCAACTCCGGTAAATACCATTGTACCTTATACGGTAGTATTTTCGGCAACGGCGGTTTCAACAGCTACAATAACTTATAACAGTATTACTCCACCGGCGGGGATGAAAGTCAAAGTATTGAGTATCTTTATGGCAACTTCATCAAGTACGGGAACCATAACGGTACAGGGCGGGACAAACTCAATTACAGCGGCAGTTTTGAACGCGGCTACAAACAAAACTCCGCCAACTTTTTATCCAAATACAACTTACGCTACAAACGAGGTTGTGCAGCTTATTTATTCGGGTATAACAACTTCGGCAAGTATGAGCGTAATTATAGTGTGGAATGCCGTGTGGTAGTATGAATCCTTACGCCGAATGTTTTCTATTAGTCGGTATTTGGTTATTGGCCATATTGGCGGCTATTTTTATAAGGTCAATATGGCAAAGGCATAAGGAAAAAAAGTTTTTAAATGAAGTGGATAAAAACAGGAATGAACTTACTTTTAAAGGCAGGTGATTAGAATGATACAAGAATTATTATTAATTCTTTTAAAGCACGTTCTTGCTACAGAAGTAAAACAGGCTATTACTCCGGGAACGCCGGAAGCGGATTTTATAGCGGGAAATCCATTGCTTAAAAAGGTAGCGGCTTTGATTGAAGAGATTGAAAACCCAACTCCGGCAACACAGCCAACGCCGCAAGCTCCGGTTTCAACAGAGACACCAAAATAAATTAGAGGTGAATTATGACAATTCCTTTTTTTACAGGATTTGGGAATTTCTTTAAAAAACTTTGGACAGGTTGCACGGGCAAGGACATACAAGCCTGTTATACAGCAAAGACGCTTAATAGTACAAATATCCCGCCTGCGGCAGTTATAATTGAGCGTGGGAAGGGATTTGTAGAAGGGGCTATAAGAAAAATTACACAAGAATGGGCTAATCATGCCGCTTTGTCTTGTGGTGGACTTGACACCATAGAAGCTGAGGGCGGGGGAATGACAGAAGATAAATTAGACCCGACAACCGGACAGGGGATAATTTACGTCAAGCAGGACTTAACTCCAATACAAGCGGTAAGTATAATTGCTTTTGCAAAGGGGCTTAAGGGAAAGCCGTATAATTATCCGGCAATAGTGATTGATTTTCTTGTCGGTGGTGATGATAGTTCAAACGCAACAGATTTTTGCAGCGAAGCGGATGTACAGGAATATGCCTCGCAGAATATTCCTATATCACAAAAAAAAGCGGAACTTACAAGTCCCGGAGATATAGGAGTATATCTTACTAATCAGGTAGTCAATAAACAAAATGGCTGGATAATTTGGGACACATGGGGTATTACGCAGGCAGACGCGATAAAGGTTTTTGTTTAACATGAAAAAATTTTTATTTATTGCGCTGATATTATTATCGGCGCAGGCATTATATGCACAGCCTGGTTATGTCCAAAAAGCACAAACAAGCGGAACGGGAGTTGCCACAGGCGGGGAAAGCATCAACCTCAACGCTTCTACAACTTTGCTTATCGTAACTATTGCAACAAGTTCAAGCGCTGCAACTCAACAAGCTTTAACCGTTAAGTTTAATAGCGTTGCTTTAACTGAATTTGGACAATATAATAATACTGTCGGCGGCATGAGTGTATGGTATATGCAATACCCGCCAACAGGTTCGGCGTATACTTTAACATGGACTATGGCAGGCTCTTATACTTGGGTAGAAGACGCAACGGGATGGAGCGCGGCAACACAAATCGGTCAGTGTGCTTATCAATATAACGCAACTGCTTTGACGTGGGCCAACGCAATTACAGCGCAGCAGGCAAGCAGTATGTTTTATTCAGTGGGGATGGATACCGCTTCAACGGCTTATATGCCACAGACATATACAGCAGGCGAAACGCAGATAAATGGACTGACATGGCCGGCGTCCTCAGCGGTTATAGGTTTTTCTGATGGTTACGAAACAGGGCCAGCCGCCGGAACTTCAGAAAGTTTTTCATGGATAGTAGGTTCAACTAAAATATCATCTGTAATACTTATGGAAGTAAACGCTGCGTTAACGGCAACACCAAATCAAACGGCGACAATAGGGATAACGGCAGGACAGGCAACACAGACTTTTGCGGCTACTCCATTACAAAACGCTTTTAATACTCAAACACCGATACAGGGGCAATATAACAGCCTTGCGACAACGGCAACATTTATTCAGACATTAACGCCGACACCAAATTTAACATTAACAGCAATAACAACACCGCTTGCGGCAGGAACGACAATAGTATATATTACTACATTGACAATGACACCAACTCCGCCATTGACTGCAACATATACATTTACTTTTACTTACACCCCGACTTTTACATTAACAATAACTCCAAACGCTACAAGCACAAATATTGTCAATGCTTTTAATACTCAAATAGCTTTCGATACTTTTACAGATACCCCGACACCGGCATTAACGGCTACAACTGTTTTTACGCCGCAAGCTACATGGACGTATATAATAAATTTGATTTCAGAAACACAAACCCCCACGGCTTCTTTTACTTCAACGCCGACAAATACCTTTACAAATACTTTCACGGGTACAAATACATTTACTCCGTCTTATACTTCAACACCCAACGCAACCTGGACATATATAATAGGCATGACCTCATGGACACCTACATTGACCATTACTTTAACGGCAACCCCGATTGTAAGTGTAACAAATACTCCCACATTAACACCTACTCCGTTGCTTGACAGCCAAATTTCGGGGTTAGTGGTAGCAATAGCTACGGTCATAAATGAGCCAGCAGCCCCGTCAAGTCCAAGTTCTGATACATACACAGCGGCGGTCTTAAACGCAATTACTCAAATAGAAATCCAGAAGTTAGGGCATTAAGTTAATGAAAAAAATTATATTTTGGTTTTTTTTTAGCTTATTGCCAGTATATCTTTTTGCCTCATTATGTACTTTTTCAAGTGATTGTAAAACTGTTCTTGAATTAAATGGCAGCACAACAAATGACGGCAGCGGTTCTCAAACATATACTATCAGCTCAAACTGGAATTCATCTTATTACTTTACTGGAATATGTTCGGGGATAACTCAATCCTTCGGATTGATAAATGGGAATAATGAATATGGCATTTCAGCGGCACTTGATAGCACTCCATACCGCACAATTCAATTATCAGTATTAGTAGTATCTTCCGGGCAGCCGGTAAACAGCGAATTGTTTGAAGATTCTTATATGGAATTTCGGTTATATTTTTATTCGGGAACTTTATATTATGATGACTCCCAGAATAATAGACAGGTCAGTATTGCTTTTAGCCGGGACGCATGGCATACAATAGACTTGTGTTATGATACAGGAAGCAGCGGGGAATGTTTAATTTATGTTGATAGCAGTTTAAAGGCAACAGATACAAATGTACACTTACCGGGGAATATAGCAACTTATTATGAGTGGGGACAATATTATAATGCCTATACTTCCGGCAATTATTCAAATGCTTATTACAATTCAATAATATTTTCTACAACAAATTATGCGGGCGTTGAAATTACTCCGGTTGTGCCTTCGCCCACGTTTACTTTTACAAATACTCCAACATGGAGTCCGACTTTTACAAATAGCCCTACATATACAAATACGCCGGTTTATACTCCGACATGGACACCAACACAGCCGAATATATTGGCTACATTGCAACAAATCGGCACTGAAACAGCATGGACGGCAACGCCAAACCAAACACAGGCGGCAGACGAAACCAATATCGCAATACTTCAAGCAAACCAGACGGCCTGCGGGTGTTTTTATGCCGTTGAAAGTTTAACTCCAACATTTTCAATGACACCAACTTTTACGCGGACAGTAACACAAACATATAACGCGACTCAAATCTGGGTTATTTCAAGTTATACGCCGACCCCAGGAGTACCCCCAATGATATGTAATACGCCGTGGCAGGTTAATTCCTTTGTGCAGAATCAGACGCCGGTATTAGTTCCAACTACAACATTTGAAGGCGGGAGCGCAGGTTCGGTTGTTGAGCCAAACGTTATTGTCGGCCCAGATGGACTTTTACACATGACTTATACCGGCAATGCCTTTTATTTAAACGGCGGGGTTGAAACAATTTGCCTTGCGACATCAAGCGATGGAATAAACTGGACACGATACGGCAGTATAATCGGTGGCGGGGCACTTGGCGAGCCGAATGCTTGCGGGCAGTCAAGCCAGTTGCATATCGGCAGCGAATACAGGATTTATTTTTCAGATGAACTTCACAAAATGGTTTATTACGCTACGTCAGTAGATGGATATAATTATACTCTTGTCGGTTATCCTTTAAATCCTGTTTTTCAGATTTCATATTTTCAGCCGCCATGTACGGGATCTGGCGGTGAATCGGACGGCATAGGAATATTTTTAGGAAGCGATGGGAAATATCACGGCATAGCGGAAATTATAGCAAATCAATGTCCCGGCCCATATAATTATCCTTACGCATTATGGTTGATGGACGATACGAGTGGAAATGCCACTCAATTTTATCCAGCCTCACAGGAAACGCTTGTCGGGCTTGTAATGTATAACGGGTCTTATATTCCGTTGACAAGTGGAAGGATAACACAGGGCGGTAGGGCAACAATGGAATATAATGGCATTTATTATACTTTTTACGGTTTGGGAATGAATACAAATCTTTATATGGCCGAAAGCAATGACTTATTTAACTGGTATGTGTTTGATGTCAACCCTCTTGTTTCATGGACGCAACACATGTTCGGGCTTAATGACAATAACCAGGCTGTTGACGCAAGCATTTGTGAATATAACGGACAAACATATTTATTTTATGATGGTACTGATAACGCCAACGGGCCTTATGGTGTTTATCCGGGTGGCGCAATAGGATATAGTGTTTACAACGGTACATTTGCACAGTTCGCAAGTTGCGGAATATTAACGCCAACACCAACGGGGACACCAACGGCAACGCCGACATTTACAATTACACCAAATCTAACTTTGACGGCAATAGTTAATCAAACATCAACGGCAATTATAAATGCCCAACTTACGGCAATTGCCGGATTTACACAAACGGAAATTGTAATTTTATCTCAAACACCAACTCCTAATTTATCCTTTACAATGACACCGACATCAGTCGGAAGCGCTTATGTAGTAGGCTCGACTTGGACGCCGACAAAAACACCGGAACCGACAAAAACTAATACGCCGGTTTTTACGCCGACAATTTATATAACTCCAACACCAAACGCAAGCAGGACGCCTTATATTATTCCTGGCATGATAAAAAATAAAAGGATATTAACTTGAAACGCTTTACATTCCTTAGTTTCTTTTTTCTGCTTTTTTTGGCGCAGTCTTTACTTGCCTATACAGTGAAAGATATAAAAATAATTATTAAAGATGAATGTAAATTGCAATCTATGGAAGGTTATGAGATGTGGACATGGGGAATTGTCGAAACTGAAAGCAATTGCCGAGTAATAATTTCCCGCTACGAGCCTTCAATGAAAGATTTTTCAATCGGGTTAATGGGTATGACATTAATTACCGCAAAAAAGGAATGTGCTTATACAGGCGGATGGCTCGACCTTTACCAGCCCGAAATTAATATCATGGAAGGCGTAAAATATTTAAAAATTTTAAGACAACGTTATCATGGAAACATATTAAAAATAATTCAAGGCTATCATGGCGGTCATTCATTAAACTATTTTATAAGAGTTGCAAGATACGCTATGAAATGGAAGTGACACCGGCGGCAGGCGTTGCGATATTCCACCTCCACATTCCCCCTAAAGCCCTGCCGCATCTCTTTTGCCGATTGACTGCCTGCTACAGCCTATACCACGCTTTACAGGGCTTGCGTAGGGCGTAGATTAGCCCTTTTAACGTGAAATCTATCATTGACCCCCATTCTTGAATAATGAAAATATTTTAAAATATTTCTTGACAAACTTATATTATTCTTGTATACTTGTATTAGAAAGAAGGAAAGAAAATCAAAAGCCGAAAGGCGGAAAGGAAAAATTTAAAGGTTTTAATTTCAAAAATTGAAACAGCAAAATTATAGAGGTGAAATAATGGCAAAAGTAAAAGCAGGCAGACCGAAAGGAATTATTCTATCGAAGGCAATAGCAATAAAGATGAAGCCGGAGTTGTTAACCGATTTAAAAAGTGAGTGTGAAAGGATAGGAGTGCCGGTAAGCGCATGGGTGCGTCAGGCAATAAAGACTGTATTATATAAGGTGTCCAAATGACGCAGCCATCCTTGTTTTGTCCGACAGTAATAGACGCTGTATTAGAATTATTAGAGGACGGGAAATGGTACACTCTATTTGAAATACATAAATATTGCATTGACCGTTGCCATCAACAGATAGCCGAAACAACGGCAAGCATGGCAATAAGGAAAGCAAGGGTAATAGTACAAAAGAAGGGGAAGTCATTGCCGTGGCGTTATTATGTAAATACAAAAAATGAAATAACAAGAACGTCAGAATACTGTATAAAAGCAGAAGGGAGATAATCATGGTACACAAAGGCGGATATGGTTATGAGATGAAAAAAAAGAATGAGCCGGTTCCGGTGATAATCGTAGCGACAAAAGAAGAGGGGCTGATCGTGGACAGCAAAGTAGGCAAGGAACTATATTTTGTAGTAGAAATGAAAGACGGCACAAAGAAGGATTTCAGGTTTGCCGAGGTACAATTAAAAGAAAAGGTGCAATTATGAAAGACTTCAACTGGAAATTTTGGCTGTTATGGGCTATCTTATTAATAGCAGTAATAGCAATTTGGTATGAAGCGGGAAGAATCAGCGAAAATCTTTTTGCGTCTTAAAGAAATGTATCATCAATTAAATATTTGTGGGTTTTCACATGCAAGCGCAAGTATAGTTGACGCAATAGATTTAAGAAAAAAAGAGGGTCAAAAGCCGCACAAGTCTGGGTGTTTTATAAAGACCCTACGGACGTTGTTCAAATACAATTGCCCGGCATGCAGTAAACAAACAAAGAGGAGCAATGAATGAAAAAAGCGGTTTTAGGCCAATTTTATACAAAAAAAGACTATTGGCTGAAGAAACACATACAGGAGTTTATTGCAAGTTGTAAGTGTAAGATTGCGTATGATCCATTTGTAGGGAACGGAGACTTGTTAAAAGTTGCGTGTGATTTAGGATTTAAAAAAACAAAAGGTTTAGATATTGAACCCCTTCCGGAATACGAGAAGAACGATAGCCTTGTAAGTATTCCCAAGGTAGAGAACGCTATAATAATAACTAACCCGCCCTATCTAACAAATTACAGCGCAAAAAGAAAAGGCGTTTATGATAAGGTATCAAAATATTTTGATGACACAAAATATGAAGATATTTATATGATAGCGTTAGACAAGATGTTGAACGCCCAAGATTACGTTGTGGCAATAATACCAGAAACTTTTATTAACAGCAGTTTCAAAAATAAATTTAAACTTCATTCAATTACTATTTTGGAAGAGAATTGTTTTAATGATACCGAAACTCCTGTTTGTGTTGCTTGTTTTGACGGCAAAGTAAAATCTTTTGATAAAATTAAGGTGTATAAAAATGAAAAGTATTTAAATACTTTTGGATATTTTGAAAATTTGCGATTAAAACCAAACAAAAATGTTAAAATTGAGTTTAATAATATTAAAGGTAATCTGGCATTAAGAGCCGTTGACACAACCAACCCTAGCAAGACTATACGGTTTATGAAAAAAGACGAACTAGATTACGATTTAAAGGGGATAAAAGAAAGCTCCCGACTGATTACCATTATTAAAACGCCCATTGACAACAATTCAATCTTTAACAATTTTATTTCTGAAAGCAATAGCATATTAGAAAATTTCCGTTCAACAACTAATGACGTGTTGTTGTCTCCGTTTAAAGGCAATATGAAAGACGGCAGAAGAAGGCGCAGGCTTGATTATGAAACTGCACGAGCCATTATCGAACAGGCATACTTAAAAATATGGGGAGGTGATGATTTATGGACAACATCAAATTATTTGAATATTCTTTAGAAAACGAAAACAAGCTATTAGAAAATGCAGTCAAAAAAGAAGACGTTTGTAAATTTGATACAAAAGAAGGCTGTAAAGCAAGTGCGTGTTATGCCAATTATAAATGCAATAGCCGAGATGAAAAAGGGAATCCAATGTATTTTTATGAAGGGAAAGAAGAAACAAAGGCTGTCTTTGGCATTACGAAAGAGGAATCAGAAATTAAAACAACAATGGACAAGATTTTATTTGATAAGAAAATATTTTAGCCTATAACGGCAAAGGGAGTGTGCTTTTATGAAAACTGAAATGTTTAATGCTTTATTGAAATTGCAATCAGAATTAAAGCCAGTAAAGAAAGATGCTGAGAATCCATTTTTTCATTCGGATTATGCTACACTTGGAGCAATTTGGGAAGCTGTAAGGCCTGTTTTACACGCAAACGGGTTTATAATCAATCAGCCAGTCAGGGGGCAAGAGGTTATAACGATATTAACTCATGTATCAGGGGAATCAATCGAAAGCAATTTCCCTATTGTTTCCAAAACGGACAAAAACCCGCAGGACTTTGGAGGTGCCGTTACTTATGCCCGTAAATACGCTTTAAGCGCATTACTTGGTATAGTTACTGAAGATGATGATGATGGCAACGCCGCAGTTCCCAAACAAGACTTGAATAAACTGATAGACGAAGGCTTTGCTTTATTAAAAACATTAAGCCCTGGATTAGATAAGGCAGGGAGATTAGTAGCATTCAAGGCGACAAGCAAGGATATTTTTGGTAAAGAATATAAAAGTTTTTATGATATGCCAAAAGATATTCTTGAAAAGTTTATTGCAGAGTTAAAAGAACGTGTTAAGTTAGCGGCGCAATAACATGATACACGCAAAGTCAGTACAGTCAGGCCATAGGATAGAGATATACAGCGATTTGATAGATGGGACAGCAAACAATATTGAGGTCGGCGGCTGCTTTGACGTGTTTTCCGATTTTGTAAAGGCAAAGAGTAAATTAACAACAAATCATTTCACATATAAAGAATATAAAGGCAATAAATATTTCAGCATTTACAGCCCTGAATTTTTGAAACTATGGCAGGATTTTGTAAAGGAAGGATTATTGCCGATAAAAATGATATAGCCCTTTGCCCGTGTATGGTAGAGCCTTTTAGGGCGAATTTGAGCGGCCCAAAAACATGTAAAAAAATACAGATACAAAAATATTAAAAGCTATTTAATTTAAGTAAACAAAGCCGGAATAAAACTCCGGCGGAATCATAAACTATGAGGTGAGGTTATGTATAAGTATTTACCGTTTTTATCGGTGCTGTTGAATCTGGTATATGCGGTGTGCTATGGTTGGAATAAGGACTTTTGCCGTGTCGTATACTGGCTGTCGGCTGCGATATTGACTATAACAACATGCTTTATGAAATGAGGCGAAAATAGTTTACGATTTCCCTTGACAGTTTTTTAAAAATTTTGTATACTTGAAGTGTAGAAAAAGGGAGTAATTAAATGTATCACGGAAATCAAACAAATAAGAGAGCGAGGACGTTTTTAGATAGCCCACCTGATCGTGAGCATTTGATTACTCCTGCCTCGCTCTCTCTTTTATTTTTAAAAGGCGATGGACAATGGAGAATGATATGCCAAAAGCACAAATAGATAGTCAAATGTGGCGAGACCCTTATTATCAATCCCTTTTATTAGACGAAAGCAGACTTTTCTTTTATTTATTAACGTGTCCGGCTTCTAATATTTTCGGTATTTATCAAATTTCTTTTGATGAAATTGCAGGGCATAACAAAAAAATTCCCGAAAAAAGAATAAAAGAAATATTATTAAAATTTGAAACAGATACTAAAGTTTTATATAAAGAGGGTTGGATATGCTTTAAAAATAGAAAAAAATACAACGTTCAAAACAACGAATCCATAGATATAGGTTTTAGAAATGTTGTTGCTAATTCTACTATATTTATAAAGGAATTTCTTGAAAAACATGAAATTATAACACCGTGTATACACGGTGGGTCAAATGACATAGAATATAATAAGATAGAATATAATAAAATTCTTGTATTATGGAATAATTCCACTTGGCGAAAAAAGGTTTCAAAACTCAATGATGATAGAAAAAATAAAATTAAAATAAGATTTTCCAATAAAGATTTTGATTTTGAAAAATTAATGCAAGCGGCTGACAGTTCAAGTGATTTTTTAAAAGAAGGAAATTGGTTTACTTTTGACTGGATAATTAAGAATGATACAAATTGGCGTAAGGTAGTAGAGGGAAATTATATTGATAAAAATAAAAAACCAATTCAAAAAGACAACTGGAAAACCGCAAGTGATACAAAAGCAGATACAGAAAAAGAAATGAAAATGGCGGAGGAACTCAATGAACAGGGCAATTGAGGTAAACGAACAGTCAATAATAGGTTGCTTACTTGTAGACGCTGAAAAGTCTTTGCCTATTATTTTAAAGACACTTACGCCGGAGGACTTTCAAAATAGGAATTACAGAGATATATTAAAAGCAGTCATAGACCTTGACAGCAGGGGAATAAATATTGACTATATAACTGTATTTCAGGAACTGCAAAATCCTAATATTTCAACAAGCTATCTTTCGGGGTTGGCGGAATCAATGCCGACAATAGAATATCTTTGTGATTATATAGTCTATATTAAAAAAATTTCTGATATTAGAAAAATTTCCGAGGCTATAAAAAACGCCGGACTTGAATTAAGCGAAAATAATGACATTGAAAAAACATTAAACGATTTTGATACTATCAGAAATAATATAAAACGAGATGTATTAGACGAAATGGTTGACAGCAAAGATACCATAGAAGAGATTTTAAAAGAGGTTAACGCCGGAAAAAAGACGGGCTTCTTGACCGGATTTAATAAGATAGATAATTTACTCAAAGGATTTCACAGAGGAAATATGATAACGCTTGCAAGCGGCGCGGGGAAAGGAAAGACGGCCTTAGCAATAAATTTTACCGCAAATTTTTTAATGCTTGACAATGTGGTATGCTTTTATTCGTTGGAGCAGTCATGGCAGGAAATACAAAAACGGTTGCTTGCGTTCAAGGCAAATGTAAATTCAAATCTTGCGGACTTTGAGATTGACGAAAAGAAAAAAGAACAAAGACAAAAGGCATACGAACAAATACTTAAATACCAGCTTTACATTGACGATAAACCGCAAACAATATACGGTCTTGTTGCAAGCGCAAAGGCGTTAAGTAATGAATTAAAGCGGGATAAGAAAAGGCTTGATGTGGTAGTAGTGGATTATTTACAGCTTATAACGGAATCGGACAAGCCGGAATCCAGGGAAAGGGAAGTTGCCTCTTTTGCTTATGGATTAAAGAATTTAGCAAAGAGCCTTGATTGTCTTGTCCTTGCAGTAGCGCAAACAAACCGGAATGCGGAAATACATGACGGGAAAAAAGTTGACTGGAGCGGGGAAAAGAAACACCAAAGACGCTATGAGCTTTCAGACCTTCGGGAATCCGGCGCAATCGAACAGGCAAGCGATTTAGTAATATTTTTAAATAAAGTTGAAGGGGATAGTGAATACAAACTGGATATAGCAAAGAATCGACACGGGGCAAGTTTTTATATGAACGTGAAATTTTTAAAAAGCATACATAAATTTATTGAATGTCCAGACGATTTTAATCCAATGGAGGCACAAAATGACTGACGCTGAAAAGAATCAATTATTGGAAAGTTTGCAAACAATAATAACTAATTTATTAAACTTGATGGCTATAAGGGCAGAAAAAGAAATGAAATATTTAGATATAATAGAATTAAAAAATAAAAGAATAACAGAATTAGAAATTGAATTAAGAAAGAGAAAGTAAAAGTAATAAAGGCATAGCCAAAGGAGGATTTATGAAACTAAAAAGCATTAAAAAAGAGGCGGCAGCATGCAGGAAAGCGTTTAAAGGATTTAAGGGGAAATATGTTGTGCATTGCCATCATCAA
>Ga0187864_10000761_pt1 | contig 34437 bp, 20 predicted proteins | sample June2016WEW_11_4_FD_132985 | JGI IMG/M metagenome (GOLD analysis project Ga0187864, IMG submission 132985) | Peatland microbial communities from SPRUCE experiment site at the Marcell Experimental Forest, Minnesota, USA - June2016WEW_11_40 | ecosystem: Environmental > Terrestrial > Soil >...
GCATCTGCTGGGCGGCGCGGGGGGACTCGAGGCAGGCATCACGGTATTGGCGCTCCGCGATCAAGTCATGCCCCCTACCATCAATCTCGAAAACCCGGATCCGGATTGCGATCTGGATTACGTCCCGAACCAATCTCGCGAGGCGGAAGTCGAGTACGCGCTCTCGAATTCCTTTGGATTCGGTGGGACAAACGCTGCGTTGCTCTTCAAGCGTTATAGATCTTAGTCTCTCTGTAGCTCTGGTTCCTGGGGAACTCGTTGCTCCGTGAAGATTTTCTTCTCGGTGTTCCCTGTGGCCAAAACAAAGCTCAACACAGAGGTCACAGAGATCCTCTGTGGACTCTGTGTTGAGGCTTGCGAGGCACAGAGAACACGGAGAAGTTCAATTTGCTGCAGCCAACGGCTCGCGTCGTAAACACTGACAGGAGTGATCAGCGCTATGAAAGTCGTGGTTTGCCTCAAGCAAGTCCCTGGACGCGACTCCATTCTCCGGATTAACCCGGCCGGAACCTGGATCCAGGAAGCCGACCTGGGCTTTGAGATCAACGAGCCGGACATCTATGCCCTCGAGGAAGGGTTGCGCCTGAGAGAAAAGCAGGGAGGCGAAGTGGTACTCTGTTGCCTGGGTCCGGCGCGTGCGCAGCAGGCCATTAAAGAAGCATTGGCGAAGGGCGCCGACCGCGCGCTGCACCTTGACGACTCGGCGTTCGTGGGCCTCGATGCCTACGGCGCCGGGCTTGCCCTCTCCAGGGCTATTCAGAAGGAGCAGCCGGATCTCGTTTTGACCGGCTTGCAGTCCGACGATTTCGGCTTTGCTCAAACCGGGGTCATCCTGGCGGAGCTGCTCGGCCTTCCCTACTCCACCATCATCATGGAAATCCAACTGGAAGGTGGAGCACTCAAGGCGAAGCGGGAACTCGAGGGCGGCTGGTTTCAGTGGATCGAAATGCCTCTGCCGGCGCTGCTGACGATACAGTCGGGCATCAATAAACCGCGCTATGCCACGCTGAAAGGCATCATGGCGGCCAAGACAAAGCCGATAAGAAAGCTGAACGCGGCCGACCTGGGATTGAGCGTGGCGGACCTCGCGCCAAGACAGCGCGTTATGAAATTCTATGCGCCGGCCAAGACGAATCAAACGCAGTTTTTGCAAGGCAATCCCAAGGAAGTTTCCGCCCTCTTGGTCGACAAACTAAGGAATGAGGCACGCGTGATTTGAGGAGGCTTGCCATGTTTGCTCATATCTGGAGAATGCGCGCGCGTAAAAAGAGAACCAAGGATTACGAGACCTTCGGACGCCAAGTAACGCTGGCGGCGCTTCAGAAGATCGACGGCTGCCAGCAGGCTTACTTTATTAAGGTCTTCGAGGCCCGCAAACCGGATTATCTCTGGGTGGTATTCTGGCGGGACCATAAAGCTCTCGAAGCGGCGCGCACAAATCCCGTTTGGCGGGATCAGATCAGGAAGTTTGAAGCGGGGAAGTTCTACAAGACCGTTCCGCTGGAATTGGTGTGCGAGTGCTTATGTTCGTTCGGCGGAAGCGCTGTGCGAACGCCCAAGAAGAGCGCTAAACGGTAGCACAGGCACTCTTGCCTGTGCTTGTCGACACGATACATCAGGCTTGGACACAGGCAAGTGTGCCTGTGCTACGCGATGTTCAATGGTGAGAACAGGAAACGAATATGCCTGAATCGGTTTTGGTTTTCGCGGAGCACCAGGGAGGCAAATTAAGTCGGCCCACCTGGGAAGCGATGGCCGCCGGGCAAAATCTCGCGCAGCAACTCGGTGGAACGGTGTCTGCGGTTCTCCTGGGGCACCAGATCGCCGCACTGGCTTCAGAACTTGCCGCCCTCGAACTCGAGGAGGTCGTGTGCGTGGATTCCCCCTTGCTGGCCGACTACACGCCGGACGGCTACGCCCAGGCGCTCCGTGAGGTTGTCCAGCAAAAGAAACCGCGTTTGGTGGTCTTCAGCCATACCTATCTCGTGCGGGACTTCGCTCCCAAGCTGGCCACGTCACTGCAGCAGGCGCTGGTGAGCGACTGCCTGGGCTACCGCTCAGAAGGCGGGCGGCTGGTCTTCGTGCGGCAGGTTTTCCAGGGGAAGTTTGTGGCGGATGTGGAGTTCGCGGGACCGCCACCCCACTTCGTCTCCTTCCAGGCGGCGGCATTCCGCGAGGACTCAGTTCGGCGGGGGGCTGCTCCTGCCAAAATTACCTCGCTGCCAACTACTCTTTCAGCGGACAAAGTCCGGACCAAGCCGGGCGAGCGTTTTCGCGGCGCCAAACAGGCCGTGGACTTGACACAGTCGGAAATCATCGTCGCCGTCGGACGCGGCATCAAGGCCCCCGAAAACATCGAGTTGGCCAAGAAACTGGCGGAAGCGCTGGGCGCCGAAATCGGCGCTTCGCGCCCCATCTGCGATAGCGGCTGGCTGCCCATGGACCGCCAGGTGGGAAGTTCGGGGCAGACCGTGGCCCCCAAGCTCTACGTTGCGCTGGGAATCTCCGGCGCCATCCAGCATATGGTGGGAATGAAGGGCTCGCGGACGGTAGTGGCGATCAATAAGGATAAGGAAGCGCCGATCTTTGAGGCCGCGACTTACGGCATCGTGGGAGACCTTTTCGAAATCGTGCCGGCGCTGACGGAAGAGATCAAAAAGCTCAACGCTTCAATTTAACCCCGACTCTTAGGGAAGAAAAGCTCCACCACAGAGTGCGCGGAGACCACAGAGAGGAGCGCTTATTACTCTCTGGGTGGAATCTGCTGTGCGCCGTGAATGACAGCGAGCACGTCGATCTGATCAGGTTTGATGTAGTAGATAATTCGAAAGGGCCCTTCCAGAACTTGCCGAATTTGCGGGACGCCGAATTCCGCGACCTCCCGCCCCGACAAGGGAAACTCAGCAATTTGCTGCGAGCGCCTGGTCAGGCGGTCAACAACGCGCCGGGCGTACTGAGGCGAGTTCCTTGCGACGTAGGCGTGAATGGCCCGCAAATGGTCTCGAGCGGTGTCCGTCCAGTGAACCTTCACTTGTCGAGCCCAAACTCCGCGCGGACCGTTTCAACACTGGTCGTGCGTCCCGCTTGACTATCCGCCAGCCCCGATTCGATGGCTAGCCGCACGTAGATCTCACGCATCAGGTCATCCCAGGAGGAGTCGTCCGGCATTCTTTCGATAAGTTTTCGAGCCTCTTCCTTGATGCCTGTCGTTGCCATTCGCAGATCCCCCGTTGCCTCACCCCGGACTACCTTAGCCCATGTTACGACAGCACCGACCCACACGCAACCACTAACGGGGAACCCTGCTTTGTTTGCCTGACAAGGTTCACTTCCGATGCCTGACTTGTGCTCATCGCTCGTCAGAGCTTTTCACGCTCGTCACTCGTCACTGCTTTTTCGGCGTCCAGGTAAACGGCCCCCAACCCGTCTTCCGAACTTGACACGATGCGCAATCAAAGTCCCTGAGAATTTCTCCGCCCCCGGTGATGCGGTCGGGAGAGACGAAGTCCACCTCGAAGCGAAGGATCATCGGGCACATCTTCGTCTTTCCATCGGGCAAGGGGCAGCCGAGAAGAATGCGCGAAGTGCCAATCCACCGCGACCCTGTTCGCCGGCACTCGCTACGAATGTAGGCGCCTTGCTTGGCAGCTTGGGACGGGATGTTGGACCACTCGGCAGTGAAGCGATCGCCCTCAACCTTCACACGGTATTCTTTGCCGGTCGACACGGACTTCCAAACCTCAGGAAGCGCACTGCTTTTGGCGGCACCGGCGGGCGGCTTCGCGGCACCTTGATTTTCGGAACTGAACAGCAGGGACCCAGCGACAAGAACTACACACAGCAGAACAACGATGAAAGAGGCTTTTGCGCTCAAGCAGATTCCCTCACTTTCCTGGACACTCAATCACAGGCTGAACCAAAGGTTGGTAACGGGGTTAGCGTCTGGCAAAGGCCGATATGGACATTTAGTCAATTTCAAATCGTGGCCCCTTCGGCCTGCTCTAACTACCTGTGTTTTCAATAACATTCCCGCAATGACGGCTAACCATCTGTGTTTTCATAGACATTCTCGCTTTGTTCGCCGATTCTCCACGCCGACCCTTTGTTTTCAACGACATTCTCGCTTTGTTCCATCAAGAAAGTATTCTTCCCAGATTGACGCTGGGTGTCAAGTCTTACGGCAGCGGTCATTTGGACCGGGTTTGACCCTGCGAAACGAAGCTTGCGCCGAGTCATTGCCATAGGGTGCTTCTCTCCGAACGACAACTTATCCCACTGTCGCTCTCCACAAACATACGCTAGCATTGTAGCTTATGCAAGGGCGCTTGTCAAGCACAAAATTCCGCCTTATCTTGGCGACAGAGAGGGGCGCATTCGTCGGTGGAAACTGCTCTCCCGCCGCGGCTTCGCCTGGCCGCATTTGTCCATCATCCATTGGTAACCCGCAATCCTGCCACTGTCCGAACTCGGGACGAGCTATCCCAAAAACGAACACCTACCCCCGCTTATTGGGCTCCTTTTCCTCCTAAGCCGTTGGAAACAAATCGCGGTATGCAAAAACAGGATGGCAAGTCTCGTGCCCTAACAGCATCGACGGAGCAGGGCGAAGTCCCGGGCTGCCTTGATGGACGCCTCTGGGTCTCAACGGACTAAAGGGCATCGCTGGGCTCCAATGAAACGCCGGCAGCCAACCACGCCCCGACCTGCTTAACGAGAAGGAGGAATCCCGGTTGAAGGGAGAGAAAACGATGAACTCCAAGCATGGGGTATTGGACATCCCGCGCGAGTCCAATCGCCGAGAGCGGCGAATACGCATGATTATTTATTCCATCGTAGGTGTTGCAGCCATCGCAGGCGTCACTGTTTTTCTATCGCGCCTTAAACCTGCTGCGCCGGTCGTGGACAAGACGGCAGTCTGGATCGACACAGTGAAGAAAGGCCCCCTGGTGATCGGGGTGAGAGCGTTAGGGACCGTGGCACCTCAAACGAAAGGCGCCAAGGCGCCGTCTAACAGCACGACGGTGCGGCTGAGAATCCCTCGGGCGCAGGCCAAAGACGTGAGAATCGGCGAGGCGGCGACTATCGACACGCACAACGGGATTGTTCCCGGTCACGTGGTGGGCGTAGTGCCCATCGTGAGCGGGGGGGTCATGACGGTCGATGTGAAACTAGATGGCCCGGCGCCGGAAGAAACAAAGCCGGGCCAGGAAGTGGACGGCACCGTCGAGATCGAGAAACTGGACAATGTAATCTCCGTGGGCCGTCCGGTTTTCGGCCAGCCTAACACTACCATATCACTATACAAGGTCGACCCGGACGGCAGGGGAGCCAACCTCGTACAGGTGCATCTCGGCCGCGCCTCGGTGAATGCCATCGAGGTGCTTAGCGGCTTGCAGCCCGGCGACAAGGTGATTCTCTCCGACATGTCGGCCTGGGACGGCTTCAACCGCGTCCGGCTGGAATGAAGTTGACCACCGAGGCACAGAGACACCGAGAGATAAGAATAGAGGAAGGAGTTTTCGGCGTCTCGGCAGTTCCAAAAAGTATCCAAATGGAGAAGTGAAAATGGAAACAAGAATGGCATTTTGGCGAGTTTTACTGACGGTAGTTTTCCTGGCGATGGTCTTGAACCAGCCGGCGGCCGGGCAAGAGGGCGCGAAGGATCCGGGGCCGGAGGAAGCGACCCGCTTCGACTACTCGACCAGTCACGCCTTCCCCGGCATTTTTTCACCTTACATGAGGCCTTTTGTTCCGAAACCGCGGCTGGACAACTCGCCACGGCTCCAAGATCTGATTTCGAATGGCAAACTCGTGCTGACGCTGGAGGACGCCATCGCGCTGGCTCTCGAGAACAATCTGGATGTCGAGGTAGCGCGATACAACTTGCCCATTGCCCAAACGGACTATTTGCGCACCAAAGGGGGCGGGGCGGCGCGTGGCGCGGCAGGTTCGTTCGTATCCACCACGGCATTTTCCGGCGCTTTGGGCGGGGGTTTGAGTAGTAGCGGTAGCGGGGGAAGCGTTGGCGCCGGCAGCACCCTCGGGGGCGGCATCTACGGCGGGGGTACATCGGGCTGTTGTGACCCGAGCGTATACGCTTTCTATGGCTGGAGCAATGCCATCACCCCCTTGAACTATGTTGCGGTAAGCGGTACGAACGTTGAGACCAGTCACAACGCCTACTTTCAAGCCGGGTACAGCCAAGGTTTTCTGACTGGCACAAGCGTCTCTGCGTATGAGTATACGCAGCGCTATTCGTCGAACGTCGTAGGCGCCGAGTTCAATCCGGAGTTTTACTCGGGCGTTTCGATTGGCATCACCCAGAACTTATTAAACGGTTTTGGTCGCCGAGCTAATGGCGTTTTCATCCGCCAAGGCCCGAACACGCTGAAATTCGCCATGAGTAAATTCCGGCAAGCCGTGATCACCCAGGTGGCGGCGGTGGTGAGCAATTACTACGACCTGCTGGCCGACGAGGAAAAAATACGCGTGGCGCAAGAGGGGCTGCAAAATGCTGAAAAACTCCTGGAAAACAACCAGACGGAATTGAAGATTGGCGCCGTCGCCCAGTATGACGTGCTGCGGAGCCAAGAGGAAGTAGCCTTGAGGAAACAAGACCTACTGACGGCGGGAAACACGTTCTCACAGGATGCCCAAACGCTGAAGGCCAAGGTTTCCAAGAGCTTTAATGATGAGTTGGCCAAGGTGGACGTTCTCCCCACTGATAAGCTGCCGGAGCCGCATCCGGAGGATGTGCCGCCCCTGAATGAGGCTATGCGGGAAGCGGCTAGCCATCGCCCGGAGATCGAACAGGCGGATCTCAACCTGCGCAACCAGGAGTTCGTTCTCCAGCAGACACGCAATGCCCTGCTGCCACAACTTCAGGCATTTGCCACTTATAACCTCTACGGGCTGTCTGGAGGAATAGGGCCCACCTTCAGGAATATCTTTGCAAACGATTACCCCAACGTCTCTTACGGCGTTCAGTTGGGAATTCCACTTCGCAACCGCGTTGCCCAGGCCGACGCAGCCCGGGCTCTCATCGAGCAGCGGCAGATGCAAACGACGCTCGAGCAAGCCAAGAACCAAGCAGTCTGGGATGTGGCTAAAGCGGTGAGCGCAGTAGAGCAAGCGAAGGCTCAACTTGACGCCGCCACGAATTTAGAGGCGATCTCACGGCAAGTGCTTGGGATGCAACAGCAGAAGTTCACGCTTGCTTCCGCGACGGTGGAAGATGTGATCACCGCGCAAACCAATCTAGCCAACGCCCAGGGGACTGTGGTTACTGCGCGCGCGGCTTATGCCAAGGCATTGATCCAGTATGAACAAGCCGCGGGAACTCTGCTCGAAAGGAACAACATCAATCTGAACGAGGCTGTACAAGGGGAGGTCAAGCGGGCGCCCAACATTCCTGGCGCGGAGAAATAGGGTTCGGGATTCAGGAGGACCTACGGCGACCGCGGAGCGCCAGCCGAAGGGTGAGAGTTGGCCGTACGAAGAAACCCCTCACCCGGCTCCGTCAGATGACGGACTGAAGAAAACGCCGGCTGCGGGCCACCCTCTCCCCTCGGGAGAGGTCAGTTCTCCGAATAATCCAACCGTTCGAACTCGGGACGAGTTGTCCCAATATCGGACACTTGAGGAGGGACGATCGACGGTAACTCAACCTAAGGTATTGAAAATAAAGGTCGTAATCAACAAATGACTTGGCAGTGCTATTGCCCTAAATATCCCCGGGGAGTATTAACATGGACATACCACGTGAAGATGCAAAGCGAAAACGCCGAATTCGTAGGATCATCTATTCCGCTGTCGGTCTATTAGTCATTGCCTCAGTCACTTATGGCCTTAATCGGCTCAAGCCTGCTGCGCCCAGCGTGGACAAGGCAACGGTCTGGATCGAAACGGTCAAGAGGGGCCCGATGCTACTGGAAGTGCGAGGGTTGGGGACCTTGGTTCCCGATGAGCTTTTGTGGCTTCCGGCGTCCTCGGACGGGCGGGTGGTGAGCCGGCTATTGCCGGGCGTGCAGCACATGAAGCCCGATACGATCATCATGGAGCTGAAGAACCCTGAACTTGAGCAGGCCGCTCTCGACGCCCAATGGCAACTCAAAGCGGCCGAGGCAGACTACAACAGTCTGAAAGCGCAGCTTGACAGCAAACTGCTGGACGAGAAGGCGGCCGCTGCCACTGTCCAGGCTGATTACACCAACGCGGTGCTCAATGCCGAAAAGGATGCTGCACTGGCCAAGGCAGGCTTGGCGGCGGAGCTGAACGCTAAGCTGTCACAGGCCAAGGCTGACGAATTGACCACCCGCAACAAAATCGAACTGGACCGGCTGGCCGTGAGTGCCGCTTCTGCCCAAGCCCAACTGGAGGCCTCGAAGGCCAAGGTCGGACAATTGCGCGCCCTTTACGAGTTGAAGGAGGCGCAACTGGACCGGCTGAAAGTGCGGGCAGGAGTTGAGGACGGCACGCTACAGGAGGTACCGGTGGAAGTCGGCCAGCAGGTCACGGCAGGCACGATCCTGGCCAAGGTAGCCCAGCCGAACAAGCTGAAGGCGGAGCTGAAGATTCCCGAAACCCAGGCGAAGGACGTTCTGATCGGACAGGATGCCTCCGTCGACACGCGCAACGGCATCATTCCGGGCCGTGTGGAGCGGATTGACCCGGCGGTGATAAACGGGACAGTGACCGTGGACGTCAAACTGGAAGGCGAGTTACCGAAAGGCGCACGTCCCGACTTGAGCGTGGAAGGTACCATCGAGATCGAGAACTTGAAGGATGTGGTCTATGTCGGCCGGCCGGCGTTCGGCCAGCCAAACAGCACGGTGGGAATCTTCAAGCTGGATGAGGAAGGCAACGGCGCCTCGAGAGTGCAGGTGAAGCTGGGTCGAAGCTCGGTCAACACGGTCGAGATCCTGGACGGACTCAAACCCGGCGACCGCGTCGTGCTGTCCGACATGTCAACTTGGGATGCGTTCAATCGGATCAGGCTGAACTAGCTGTCAGTTATCAGCTCTCAGCTTTCAGCTTTCAGCGGTCCGTGGTCCGTGGTCGGCCGTCCGTTGCTCGCTTTCAATTGAAGTCAAGGGAGATTCCGGAAGTTGGAGGCTTGCTGAAAGCTGATGGCTGACGGCTGATAGCTTTGTCGAGGCAAATCATGGGCACACTTCTTCAAGACCTTCGCTTCGGGCTTCGCCAGCTTGGCCGCAATCCTGGCTTCGCACTCATTGCAATACTCACCCTGGCGCTGGCGATAGGTGCCAACACCGCCATCTTTACGGTCGCCAATGATTTCCTTTTCCGCCCGCTGCCCTTCTCCAATTCTGATCGCGTGGTGATGGTGAAGTGCGCCCAACGCAGACTGGCGCAGTCAGGCCAGGCAACAGAGGGAGGCTGGGCGGATCAGCCGAGCTTCAAGTACTGGCGCGACCACAACCAGGTTTTTCAGGCGATGGCGGCGTGGGCCGGCGAGGGTGAGCAGAGCAACTTGACCGGCCCGGAAGGTCCGGAGCGCGTCCGCGCCAAGCAGGTCACGGAGGGATTTTTCCGCGTCCTCGGCGTCACGCCGATTCTAGGCCGAACTTTCTCCGCCGCGGAGGATCAGCCCGGCGGAAATCGTGTAGCCGTCATCAGCCACGCGCTGTGGCAAACGCGCTTCGGCAGTGACCGCGACATTCCGGGAAAAAAGCTTTTCCTAAATGGCGAATCCTACGAGGTAATTGGCGTCCTTCCCACTAACTTTCGCTTTTCCACCGCGCCGGAGGACGTCTGGGTGCCTCTGCAAGCCAATCTCGCCGTCGGTGCAGGCGGCTACTATTTGCACGCTCTTGGACTGTTAAAGCCGGGAGTCGGGCTCCCGCAGGCGCAGGCGGACATGGAAACGCTCGCCGCGCAACTTGCCAAGATATTCCCTCAGGAATGGAACTCGGACCAGTACGTCACAGTTGAGAGCCTGCGCTACCGATATGACAAGGAACTCCGCCCCTCGCTCTTGGTGCTGCTGGGGTTCGCTGGGCTCGTTTTGCTGATCGCCTGCGCTAATCTCGCCAATCTGCTGCTGGCTCGCGCCGCGGGGCGGCAACAGGAGATCGCCATTCGCCGCGCCTTGGGTGCGGGGCGCTGGCGAATCGTCCGCCAAATGCTGATCGAAAGCGGATTACTGGGGCTGGCGGGCGGCGCAGTGGGCGTGTTGTTTGCAACCTACGGCGTGGAAGTCTTGTATGTGCTGCTTCCCAGTGCCTGGAGCCCGCTGACCCGAGGCGGAATTGACGCCCCGGTGCTCTTGTTCTCACTGGCGGTTTCTCTGCTCACCGTCCTGCTGTTTGGCATGGCGCCGGCGCTGCGCGCCTCAGGTTTCGACTTGAATGAGACGTTGAAGCAAGGGCCGCGCGAGGCGCGCTCGGCGGCGGGAGCGCAATCCTATCGAGGGGTGTTGGTTGCCGGCGAGGTGGCGCTCGCCGCAATACTGTTGACGGGCGCCGGGCTGCTGGCCAAGAGTTTCGTTCGAATTTCCACTGTTGCCTTAGGCTTCCAGCCTGAATCCGTCCTAGCGGTTGCACTGCACCGTACAGGACAGCACATGGAGCATTTTTACGACCCGTTGTTACAGCGGATCTCTGCTCTGCCCCAAGTGCGCGCGGCGGGCATCATCAACTTTGCGCCGCTTACGGGCGGCGGGTGGGGCCAGGACATCACCATTGGGGGTCGCCCGCCCCGCGCGCGCGGCGATCTGATTTGGGCCGCGCACCGCCAGGCGACCCCCGGCTATTTTCGCGCCATGGGAATTCCTCTGCTGCGCGGGCGAGCATTCGAAGAGAGCGACTGGTGGAGCGACAACGCCATCATTAGTGAAGCCATGGCAAAGCAATATTGGCCCGGCGAAGACCCGATTGGAAAACACTTCGGCGTTAACTGCGCCGACTCGCCTTGCCTTTGGCGAACGGTGGTGGGCGTGGTCGGCGACGTGAAGGAGCTTGGACCCGCCGCCGAACCCGCCATTGCGATGTACTTCATGGAGATAGGGAAAGAGATGACGCTGGCGGTTCGCGCGACCGAGGACCCGACAAGGCTTGTCGCCGATATCCGCCAGATCGTTCACAGCCTCGATCCCAATCAGCCCATCGGGGACGTGCGCACAATGCAGAGCATGGCCGCAGAGTCCGTCGCGCCGCAACGCCTCACCATGCTGGTCTCCATGCTATTTGCCGCGCTGGCATTGGTGCTGGCGATGGTCGGACTCTATGGGGTGATCTCGTATTCCGTCGCGCAACGAACCCACGAATTCGGCGTGCGCATGGCGCTCGGCGCGGAGCGAAGCGACATCCTGAAACTCGTCGTGGGACAGGGATCCCGGTTGATCTTGATGGGCGTGGGAATGGGGATTTTGGGCGCCTTGGCGCTGACGCGATTCGTGTCGAGTCTGCTTTATGGCGTGAAACCCACCGACCCTCTCACCTTCCTCGGCGTAACTCTCCTGCTGATTGCCGTCGCCTTGCTCGCCAGCTACATTCCGGCGCGCCGCGCGACCAAGGTCGATCCGCTGGTGGCGCTGCGGTATGAATAAAGCAGTGGCTAGTGGTTAGTGGCTAGCTGCAGACTGCGGTTCGTGGAGGACAGACGTGCCGGGCATCGGCGAAGTCAAAAGTTATCGCGATCTACTTATTTGGCAGAAGGGCATGACCCTGGCGAAGCAAGTTTACTCAATGACTAGGGCCTTCCCTGGTGATGAGAGATTCGGTCTGACCTCGCAGATGCGCCGCGCGGCTGTTTCGGTTCCGTCCAATATCGCTGAGGGTCAGGTACGGCGAGGGAGGAAGGAATTCATTCAGTTCCTCTCTCATGCGGAGGGATCGTTGGCGGAATTGGACACGCAATTGACGTTGGCTGTGGAACTGGGGTGCTGTCGCCAATCTGAGGCGCAGGACAGCCAAGCCACGATCGTGGAACTGCAAAAGATGATAGCGTCGCTTCGTGGCAAGCTTGCAACGCGTCTTGAGACTAGCCACTAGCCACTGACCACTAGCCACTTGCTTGGTGACGGAGAACATGATGGCGACACTGTTTCAGGACGTTCGCTACGGCATTCGCATGTTGGCGAAGAATCCCGGCTTCACGGCGGTCGCGGTGCTGACGCTGGCGCTGGGGATCGGCGCGAACACGGCGATTTTCAGCGTGATGAATGCGGCGCTGGTGCGCCGTTTGCCGGTGTCCGATCCGGAACGGTTGGTTCGCTTCCACACCACCGACCAGCCCCCCAACACCTCGCAGACGGGTTACAACGACACTTCCTTGACCGAACCCGCTTTCGAGGAACTCCGCCAGCAACATAACGTTCTTTCGGACCTCGTTGCTTACGTGCCGCTCAGCTACAGAAAGGTGGCGGTACGCTTTGGCGCTGAGCCCGAAGAGGCCAACGCCGATATGGTGAGCGGAAACTTCTTCTCGGGGCTGGGTGTTCACCTGGCGCGCGGCCGGGGATTCACTCTCGAAGACGAAACTCGCCACACCCAGACGGCGGTGCTGAGCTACGCTTACTGGACACGGCGCTTCGGCCGTAATCCCGCGGCGCTCGGCGAGACACTCTACGTCAAAGGGGTTCCGTTCACGATCGTTGGAATTACTCCAAGGGAGTTCGAGGGCGTCGGTCAAGGCGAGTCAACTGATATTTGGGTTCCTTTCCAAAGCCGCGCGGATTTGAAGCCGTGGGGCCGCTCTCCCGACAGCCCCGACAGTCTCTACGGAGATCCGACCTGGCTCTTCCTGCTGATGATTGGGCGACTGCAACCTGGGATCAGCCAAGAGCGGGCGCTGGCGCAATTGAATCCCGTTTATCAACGCACGTTGGCCGCGACAGGTGTCAAGCCGGATCCGAAGGCGCAACCGGCTAAGCTTCTCTTCTCGCCCGTGCGGGGCATCGAGAACCTGCGGGAGGACTACGAGAAACCGCTTCTGGTACTGATGGCGATGGTCGGCGTGGTGTTGGTGATTGCGTGCGGCAATGTGGCCATGCTTCTGGTGGCCAGGAACAGTGTGCGTGGGCAGGAATTCAGGCTGCGACTCGCTTTGGGCGCAACCCGATTGCAGCTCTTCCGTCAATTGCTGACCGAGAGCCTGGTTCTGGTGGGAGCGGGAACCGCGTTGGGCTGGCTCTTCGCCACCTGGGCGACGGAAGCCATGGTGGCCTGGTCAGGGCTGGATTTCAACGTGTCGCCTGACCAAAGGGTGCTGGCGTTCACCTTGGCTCTCTCGGCACTCGCGGCTCTGTTATTCGGTCTCGCTCCCCTGCGTAATGCCGTCCGCAGCTCCCCCGGCTTCACGCGCACAGCCGGCGCTCCCGGCTCCACACGCGGCAAGGAACAACAGCGCCGCGGGCAGGCGGTCGTGGCATTTCAGATTGCTCTCTGCCTGGCGTTGCTGGTGTGCGCCAGCTTGTTATTACGCACGCTCCGAAATCTGGAGACCCTGAACCTCGGGCTGCGTACGCAAGGTTTGGTGGTTTTCGGTATTACCCCGCCAAAAGCGCTCCACACCGATGCGGAGGTCGTTCATTTCTTCCGCTCGCTCATGGACCGGCTGCGGGCATTGCCGGGCGTTGAATCCGCGACATTAATGGAGAATCGTATTGGGTCGGGATGGAGCAACAACACTGACGCGTACGTGGACGGAGCGCCGCCACGCGCGGGTGCTTCCTCCTCCATGCGCTGCAACAGTGTCGGGCCGGATTACTTTCATGTGCTCCACGTTCCGATCCTTGTCGGGCGCGACTTCAACGATACTGACACGGCGGCTACCCCCAAGGTGGCGATTATCAATCGAACCTTTGCTGAGCGTTATCTTGCCGGCCACGAACCCCTGGGACACCACGTCGCGTTCGATCGAGGGCTCAAGGCCGACCAATACACAATTGTAGGAGTGGTTCAGGACAGCAAATATACCAGCGTGGAGGAGGAAGCCAAGCCCATGGCTTATTTTCCCTACACGCAAATCAGCGGCACGGCAACCATGCACGTAGAGTTACGAACGGAAGGCAATCCTCTGGCGTTACTGCCGGTAGTCCGTCGCGCCGTCAGGGAGTTTGGGCCCGATCTGCCGCTGCTCGAGCCTATGACCCAGCAGGAACAGTTTGAGAAGTCGTTTACCGACGAGCGATTGTCGGCGCGCCTGGCCATCTCCTTCGGATTTCTTGCCGCGCTGCTCGTGGCGACGGGGCTTTACGGGACGCTTTCGTATCGAGTGAGCCGCCGCACGGCAGAAATCGGAGTGCGGATGGCTCTGGGAGCACAACGCCGGCAGGTGCTCTGGATGGTCCTGCGCGAGAGTCTGACGGTCAGTGTGGCGGGCCTGCTCGTCGGCCTCCCGCTGGCGGTGGCAGGCGCGCGGGTGCTCCGCTCCATGCTGTTTGGACTGGGACCGGGCGACCCCCTCGCGTTCGCCGCGGCAATACTGGGCCTGGCGATCGTGGTGCTTGCGGCGAGCTTGATTCCGGCGCAGCGGGCAGCGCGGGTGGATCCGATGGTAGCGCTGAGGTATGAATAAAGCAGTGGTTAGTGGCTAGTGGTTAGTGGCCAGTAAAGAGCTGTTCGTCTAGCCACTAGCCACTAACCACTAGCCACTTGCCGGTGATGGAGACAACGATGGGCACACTGCTCCAGGACGTTCGCTTCGCACTTCGCATGTTGGCCAGAAATCCCGGCTTCACCGTTGTCGCGGTGCTGACGCTGGCGCTGGGCATTGGGGCCAATACGGCGATCTTCACGATTGTGAACGCGGTGTTGCTCAACCCTCTTCCCGTCACGGACGCCGCGCGCCTCTTCGAACTGGACACAACCGACAGGAAGACGACGGTAGCGCTGGGGAATGCTACGCGCCTCGGAATGTCGGTCCTGAACTACGAAGACTTCGCCCGGCAAGCGGATGTCTTTTCCGGCATAACGGGCTTCATAGGGGTCAGATTGACCAGGAGCGGCGGTGAGAAGCCAACACGCTATCAGGGATCGCTGGTTACCGCGAATTATTTCGACGTGCTGGGTGTGCGCGCCGTTTTGGGGAGGACGTTCTGGCCCGACGAGGATAAGCATCCCGGCGGCGATACGGTGGTGGTCTTAAGCTACGCCCTCTGGTCGCGCGAGTTCGGAAGCTCGCCCGGCGTATTGGGAAAACGATTGACCTTGAACGGAACGGATTACACCGTGATCGGAGTGACTCCGCCGCAATTCAAGGGGACATTTCTCTTCGCCAACTCCGACCAGATCTGGATTCCCATAAGCATGCACACGCAGGTCCTTGCCGGGTTTATTGAGGACAACTTCCTGCACCGCCGTTTTCTGGATTTGACCGCCGTCGGACGGTTAAAGACAGGCGTGACCTTGCGCCGGGCGGCGACTGCCGTCGAGACAATCGCCTCCAGGCTCGAGCAGCAATACCCCAACGACAATCGGGGTCGCGGCGCCACTCTGTCGCCGGTAGCGGATGCCTCGCTCGGCATCAACCAGCACGAGCAGGTGGCGAAAGCGGGCATACTCATGATGGTGATTGTGGGCATGGTCCTGCTGATTGCCTGTGTCAATCTGGCGAGCCTGATGCTCTCGCAAACTGCCCGGCGTGAGAAGGAGATGTGCTTGCGAGCCGCGTTAGGCGCGGGATCCCGTCGATTGGCGCGCCAGTCGCTCACAGAGAGTTTTCTGCTTTCCTTGCTGGGCGGGGCAGTCGGCTTGGTGATTGGATACTGGGGCAGATGGGCGCTGTGGTCTCAACGGCCGGCATTCCTGCGGCAAAGCGATCTGGCATTGCCGTTGGATGGCCGGGTATGGGCGTTTACCTTCGCGGCCGCCGTTTTGACGGCGATTCTGTTTGGCCTGGTTCCCGCGTGGAGAGTTTCGCGCCCGACGTTGATGGAGACCCTCAATTCCGGCGGGAGGAGTGGAAGCATGGCCTGGGGGCGGAGCCGATTTCGCCAGGCGCTGGTTGTTTCCGAAGTCGCGCTCGCCCTGATCGCGCTGGTCGGGGCTGCGTTGTTCCTGCGCAGTCTGGCCTTCGCGCAGGGGCTTGACCCGGGCTTTGAATCCAAGCGGCTCTTCCTGTTGGGGTTTGACCTGGGATCACAACATTACGACGAGGACCGGGGTGAGCAGTACTTCCGCGATGCGATCGTGCGCGCCGCATCGTCTCCAGGGGTTCAATCGGCGGCAGTCGCTTCCAACTTCCCCCTCGGGGGCGGCGTGGCCAGGACTATTTTCCTCGAAGGGCAGGACGCGGCGAGCGGCCTCCGGGGAACCCTGACGGCAGTAAACGACGTTTCCTCCGGCTATTTTCAAACCCTGGGCATCCCCCTTCGTCAAGGCCGGGCATTCAACGACGTGGATCGCAAGGAGACAAAGCCGGTCGCCATTGTTAATCACGCGATGGCAAAACACTTCTGGCCAGGCGAGAGCCCTCTGGGTAAGCGCTTCCACTTCATCGGCGAGACAACGATGGTAGAGGTTGTAGGAGAAGTCGGAGATTCGTGGCAATTTGGAGTTGGGGAAGATCCCCAGCCAGTTGCGTATTTGCCCATCACCCAAGCTTATTCGCCCTCCGCGGTTCTTCAGGTGCGCACCATGGGGGACCCCAAGACCGTGTTACCGTCAGTGCGCGAGTCGGTGCAGTCGCTCGATCGCAATTTGGCGTTCGTGGGCGTGAGCACCATCGGAGGATTGCTCGATCAGGGCCTTTGGGCGCCCCGTATGGGCGCGTTCTTGATGAGCGCTTTCGGGCTGTTGGCTCTGCTCCTGGCTACCGTGGGCATCTACGGCGTGCTCGCCTATTCCGTCGTACAGCGAACGCAAGAGGTCGGTATTCGAATGGCCCTGGGCGCCAGCCGCGCATCGGTGCTTGGCCTGATCGTGAGGCAGGGTATGACACTGGTGGGAATCGGCGTGTGCATTGGCATCGTAGGGGCATTGGGGCTGGCGCGGCTGATGGCCAGCCTGCTCTTCGGCGTGCAGGCGTCTGATCCACTGACGTTTGCAGCCGCTACACTTGTGCTGGCCGCAGTCGCCTTCGTAGCTACATACCTTCCGGCGCACCGGGCGACGGCGGTGGATCCGGTGGTAGCGCTGCGGTATGAATAAAGCTGTCAGCTCTCAGCTTTCAGCCGTCAGCAGGCAGCAAGCGCAGAGTCCGCAGTTGCTTGCTGAAAGCTGACGGCTGACAGCTTGCAAGACATTGAGGTAAATGATGGCCACACTGCTTCAGGACATTCGTTACGGAATTCGAGTGCTGGCGAAGAATCGCAGCTTCACCGCCGTCGCGTTGTTGACGCTGGCGCTGGGGATTGGCGCAAACGCGGCCATTTTCAGCGTGGTGAATACGGTGCTCCTTCAGCGCCTTCCAATCAGGGCCGCCGACCGCCTGGTGGTGATTTGGATTCGCAACATGGCGCACGGTTGGAGTCGCGTGGGGCCTACGGGCAGGGATTATCTCGACTGGAGGGAGCAGAACAAGTCATTCGAGGATCTGTTCCTGTTCGAACATGGTACCGGGACAGTGACGGGCGTGGGCGAGCCGGAGCAGGTAGCCGGACTGCGCGTGACCACGAATTTCGGGGACTTCTTCGGGATCAAGCCGGTCCTGGGCAGGACCTTTCGACTCGATGAAGCGCGGGGCCGACACAATCTGTTGGTACTGTCCTACGGCTACTGGCAGCGGCGCTTTGGGTCTGACCCTGATGTTGTTGGGCGTGGCATCACGCTGAACAGCGAGCTGTATACGATCATCGGTGTGCTTCCCGCTTCGTTCGCCGCGCTCTTTCCCATGGATGTTGTTGTGCCCTTCGATAACGATTGGGTGAAGCGCGCCGACAGCGATCTTGGCGTCTTCGGCAGGCCCAAGCCGGGGATCACGCTCGAGCAGGCGTCCGCGGAGATGAGCCTGATTGCGCAACGCATCGAAAGCCAGCGACTCGACCGGAAAGGCTGGGGCGTGGTGCTGGTGCCGCTCGAAGCCGCGCGGGTGGAGTACATCCGGCCGGCGCTCCTGTTGCTGCTGGGCGGCGTCGCTTTCGTCCTGCTCATCGCCTGCGTGAACGTGGCCAATCTGCTGCTGGCGCGCGCCGTCAGCCGCGAGCGGGAAGTGGCCCTGCGCATAGCGCTGGGCGCTGGACGATTCCGGCTGATCCGCCAGTTCCTGTCTGAGAGCATGCTGTTGGCGCTCGGGGGAGGAATCACGGGCCTGTTGCTCGCTGTGTGGGGGACCGATCTGTTAATGAGAGTGGTGCCTTCGCGCATCCCCGTTCCGAACGCTGCGGACGCGGTTTTGCTGCCCAAGATCCACATGGACGCGAGAGTCGTTCTCTTTACGCTGGTGGTCTCGCTGCTCACCGGAATCGTCTTCGGCCTGGTCCCCGCCTTTCAGGGCGCAAGATGCGACGTTAACGAGTCGCTCAAAGAAGGTGGAAGAGGCATGCTTGCCAGCCGGGAGGCACACCGTGCGCGCGCCGCACTGGTGATTGGCGAAGCTGCCCTGGCGGTTGTGTTGGTGATCGGCGCTGGCCTGATGATTAAGAGCTTCTGGCGGCTTCTGGAAGCCAACCCGGGCTTCAATCCGCAGCACCTGCTCACCCTGCGAATCAAACTGCCCAACGACACCAAAGACTCGAAATACAGGGAACCGCGGCAGCGGTCATTAACCTTCCAGCAGTTCCTGGGCAACGTCGCGGCCCTGCCTGCGGTTCGTTCGGCGGCACTCACCGAGATTATTCCCCTGAGCCAGGACGACATGGATATGGGGCGCTTCATCGTCAAAGAGGCGCCGCCGTCGGTACCGGGCGAGGCCCCCGCGGCGGATTTCAGAGATGTGAGCCCCAGCTACTTTGGGACGATGGGGATTCCGTTTCTTCAGGGGCGGGCTTTCACGGACCACGACAATGCGGATGGCCCGCGGGTCGCGATCGTCGACGCGACGCTGGCCCGGCGCTTTTTCCCGAACCAAGACCCGGTAGGAAAACATTTGCAGTTCGCAGAGGTATCGCGACCGTGGGAAATTGTGGGTGTAGTCGGCGGGGTGCACGACACGGGCTTCGATCAGCAGCCGCGTCCCACGATCTATTTCCCTTATTTGCAAACCGGCGATCAGACGATGAGCCTGGTCGTGCGCACGGATTCGGAGCCTGGCGCCCTAGTACCTGCGATAAGAAACGCAATCCGGGCGGTGGACAGAGATCAGCCAGTCTTCAATGTCAAAACCATGGACGAGATCATCTCCGGGGTGGTCTCAGCGCAACGCTTGGCTTTCATTCTGCTCGGGATTTTCGCTTTCCTGGCCCTGACCCTGGCGGCGGTTGGCATCTATGGGGTGACTTCCTATGCGGTCAGCCAGCGCACGCACGAGATCGGCATTCGCATGGCCTTGGGAGCGCGAGAGTCTGACGTGTTCAGGCTCGTAGTTGGACACGGGCTAACGTTGGGCCTGGTTGGGGTGGGTCTAGGCGTTGCCGGGGCGTTAGTTCTGACCCGCTTCCTGGCGAGCTTGCTCTATGGTATCCGCCCCACGGATCCCCTGACTTACCTGGTCGTTTCCCTGGTTTTGACAGCGGTGGCGGCGCTGGCCAGCTACATCCCGGCACGCCGGGCAACTAAGGTCGATCCGATGGAGGCGTTGAGGTACGAGTAAAGCTGTCAGCCCTCAGCGATCAGCCGTCAGCAAACCGAAACACTAGTTTGCTGATAGCTGAGGGCTGACAGGTTGCAGAAAAATGAGGCAAATAATGACGACATTTTTCAACGACGTTCGCTTCGGCATGCGCATGCTGGCGAAGAACCCTGGCTTCACAGCAGTTGTTGTGCTGACGCTGGCGCTGGGAATCGGAGCGAATACGGCGATCTTCTCGTTACTGGATCAGGCGATTCTGCGCGCGCTTCCGGTGAAAGATCCAGGTCGTCTGGTACTTGTCAACGACGCCGAATACAGAAGCGGGTGGTCGAATTCGGACAACAATGAGATGGTCTATTCCTATCCGCACTACAAGGAGGTTCGGGATACGATCCCATTGTTTGATGGAGTGATTGCGCGAGCGCATATTCCCCTGAGCGTGGCGACAGGGGGCATGGCGGAGAGAGCCAGGGGCGACGTGGTGAGCGGCAACTTCTTCTCTGTCCTGGGGGTTGGTCCGGCGCTCGGGCGGGTCTTCATTCCGGAGGATGACCGAGTCCCTGGAGCCAGCCCGGTGGCAGTCCTTAGTTACAGTTACTGGCAGAGCCGCTTTGGAAGGGATGCGGACGTGGTGGGCCGGAAGATTTCGCTGAATGCGTACCCTTTCACGGTCGTCGGTGTTGCGGCGTCTGGTTTTACCGGTCTACTGAAAGGAGAGAACGTTGATGTGTTCGTCCCAATCGCCATGAAGCGGGAGCTTACGCCGGATTGGAACGGTCTGGTCGAGCGCGACATCATGTGGTTGAACATCTTCGCGCATCTGAAGCCGGGGATTTCCCGCGAGCAGGCGGAAGCGGCGATTCAGGGCCCCTATCACCCTATCCTCGAGGCCGAGATTCAGTCGATCAAGAACCCTCGCGCTACTTTTCGTGACCGTTACTTGCGGCAGCACATTTCACTCCGCCCTGCAGCACAGGGAATCAATCTCCTCAGCCAGACTTGGGCGAAGCCCCTTCTGGTGCTCGCCGGATGTGTGGGACTGGTGTTGTTAATTACCTGCGCCAACGTTGCCGGCCTGATGATTGCCAAAGCCGCGGGGCGGCAGAGGGAAGTCGCGATCCGGCTGGCGCTGGGGGCGCGCCGTGGAGCCATCATTCGCCAACTGGTAACCGAAACCTTGCTGCTGGGCACAGCGGGCGGGCTGGTGGGTTTGGAGGTGGCGTGGGTCTGCTGCCGGTTGCTTATTTACTTGTTGCCACAGGATACCGCGGCCGCGTTTTCTGCCGCGCTCGATGGCCGGGTTCTGGCCTTCAATCTCTGCGTGTCGGTGGTTGCGGGCCTGATTTGCGGGCTGCTTCCCGCCGGTCAAGCCCTGCGCGTGGATACTGCTCCAACACTCAAGGAATCCTCCGTTGGCATCGCGGGCCGCCATGCCCAAGCACGGTGGCGCAGCGCCTTGGTGGTGGCGCAACTGGCGCTCTCGATCGTGCTGGTGGTGACAGCGGGCTTGTTCGCGGTAAGCCTGAGGAATCTTCTTCGGAAGTCTCCCGGATTTCAGCCCGAGAACCTGCTCTCCTTCTCTGTAGACCCCAAACTCAGTGGCTACAGCGGCCCCCGGGGATTGGCATTCGACCAGGAAGTCGAGCGCCGGCTCAAAGCGCTGCCCGGGGTGGCGACCGTGGGTGCGGCTCGCGGCGGGGTCTTTAGCGGGTCGGACCGAGGCGGCAACGTAACCGTAGAAGGGTACCGCGCGCGCCCTGACGAGGACATGGAATGCGCGATAGACGCCGTCAGCGCGGGATTCTTGAGTACCCTCAAGATTCCATTGGTCGCCGGACGCGATTTCACGGAGGCTGACGGAAGTGGCGCGCCTAAAGTCGCCATGGTCAACCAACAGTTTTCGCGTTTCTTTTTTCCCGGCGGAAATGCCGTGGGCCATCACCTTGCCTTCGGCGCGGGCGACGTCAAGCTGGACATCGAAATTGTGGGCGTAGTACGCGACAGCTTTCACGATGATCTGCGCGAGAAGGTGGCCCGCTTCATCTATATCCCTTACCTGCAAGATAGCCACGCCGGCGTTAGTTCACTGAGTTACTATGTCCGGGCAGTCGGCAACCCTGTTGCCTTGACAGGAAACATACGGCAAACCGTCCGCGAAATGGATTCTAACGTGCCGTTGAATGAAGTGCGGACCGTAAAGTCTGCGATCCAGCAGTCGATTTACGGCGACCGGATGGTGGCGTGGTTGGGTGTGGCCTTTGGCGCGTTGGCCGCTGCCCTCGCTGCCATCGGCCTCTATGGTTTGGTCTCATACACGGTGGCGCGGCGCACCAGCGAGATCGGATTGCGCGTGGCGTTGGGAGCCTCGCGCCCTGCTATTCTGTGGCTCGTTTTTCGCAAGAGCCTGACGTTGATCGCGACAGGGGTCGTGCTCGGGCTGGCGCTGGCGTTTGCCGCCGTGCGTCTCGTTTCCAGTATGCTCTACGGCCTCGAGGCTACGAGCCCGCTCATCTCCGTGGGGGCGACGGTGCTGCTCGCCGCGGTGGCGATGCTGGCCACGTACATCCCGGCCCGGCGCGCCACCAAGGTGGATCCCATAGTGGCGCTTCGCTACGAATAGCTGTCAGCTCTCAGCCGTCAGCTTTCAGCAAGAGTCTTGCACTTGCTTGCTGATAGCTGAGAGCTGACGGCTGATAGCTTTCAGACGATCGAGGACACGATGAGCACGTTATTGCAGGATTTTCGTTTCGGAATTCGCATGTTGGCTCGGACGCCCGGCTTTACCGTGGTGGTGGCCATCACGTTGGCGCTGGGTATCGGAGCCAATAGCACGATTTTCAGTTGGATCAGCTCGACCCTGCTGGACCCCATTCCCGGAGTCGCCGATACCAGCAGGCTTCTTTCAGTCATGAGGGGGGAGCGGAGCGAACACCCCACGCCGCCATTTTCTTATCCGGATTACGTCGATCTGCGCACCAGGACTCAAAGCTTCTCGGGACTGCTGGCGTACCACGACGATTTCGTTTCACTCACCGGGACCACCAGGCCAGAGCGCGTTTATGCTGCGTTTGTTACTGCGAATTATTTCGACGTGCTCGGCGTACGGCCCATCCTTGGCCGTGGTTTCCAGCGCGGCGAAGAAGATAACGCCGGGGGTCTGCCGGCCGTCGTGATCAGCTACTCGTGGTGGCAGACGCAGTTTGGCGCAGACCCCTCGATTATCGGCAAAGCCGTTCAGATCAACCGCCACTTGGGCACGATTGTGGGAGTGGCTCCTCCGGATTTTCAGGGATGCAAGTCGGGGCTGCGAACCGATCTCTGGTTCCCCTTGGCCTATGCGGGAGAGGGGCTCAGCGAGCGCGACGACCATTGGCTCCAGATCCTCGGCAGGCTCAAGCCTCGTGTCAGTCGAGGACAGGCGGAGAAGGAACTGGACCTTCAAATGCAGCGCATCGTCGCGCAGTTTCCCGATTCACACCGCGGCCCCAACCAAATCACGATGGACCCGCTGTGGCGTTCGCCCTTTGGCGCCAACGTCTACATGTACAAGTCGCTGCCAATTCTACTGGGGCTGGCGGTGGTCTTGCTATTGCTGGCCTGTGCTAACGTCGCCAATCTGCTGCTGGTGCGTTCCGTGACCCGGCGGCGGGAAGTCGCTTTGCGATTGTCAATGGGCGCTAACCGCTGGAGACTCGTACGGCAACTGCTGGTCGAGAGCATACTCCTGGCCCTGCTGGGCGGTGCGGGCGCTTGGCTCTTGACCCGATGGACTGCCGGGACCCTGGCATCTTTCTTTCCGCCCACTGCCAACGTGCCGCTCAGCATCAACGGACACGCCGACCACAGAGTCCTGGCCGTCACCATCCTCATCTCGTTTGTCAGCGCCATGGTGTTCGGCATTCTACCGGCGCTGCGCGCGTCCAGCTTGGCGCCTATCGCCGTGCTGAAGGAGGAGGCGGGGAGTATTTCGGGCGGAATTCACAAATCGCGCCTCTCCCGCGCCCTGGTCGTGGCGCAACTTTCCCTCTCACTGCTTCTGTTAATATGCGCCGGTCTGTTCATCCGCAGCCTGCAGAATGCTCAACGCTCGGACCCCGGCTTTGATCCCAACCACATCCTGCTGACTTCTTATGAACTCGGACCCGCCGGCTACTCGGAAGCGGAGGGGAAAGCCTTCAACCGTGAACTTCTCCGAAGACTCTCGGTGCTGCCCGGAGTCGAGTCGGTGACCTTGGCGGATTTTTCGCCGCTCAGTTTTTCGATCCACAGCGACAACGCCCATCCCGAAGGCTACCTTCCCAAGCCGGGTGAATCCATGGAAGTCAGCCGCGGCGTCGTGGGTCCCAACTTTTTCCACACCCTACGAACTCCAGTCATCGCGGGGCGAGACTTCACCGCGCAGGACACCGACAAGTCACAGATCGTTGCCATTGTTAACGAGGAGTTTGCCAATCGATATTGGCCGGGGCAAGACGCCATCGGCAAGAGGGTAAGAAACGACGACCAGTGGTTGACGGTGGTGGGCGTGGTTCGAGACGCCAAGTATCGCCGCCTGGTTTATGCCCCTGAGCCTGTTTACTTTACTGCCCTCGATCAGTGCTATCGCGATCCGGTAACGATTCACGCGCGGGTGTCCGGAGATCCGAGCAGTTATGCCGGAGCGGTGGAAAGAACCGTCCATCAAATCAATGCTGATTTACCTGTGTTTGGTGTGACCACTCTCCGGTCCAGCATGCAGCTTGGGAGCGTTTTTGAGCGCGTTGCCGGAACCTTCGCCGGAGCGTTTGGGTTTTTGGCTGTCGTCCTTGCGGCCATCGGGATCTACGGAGTAATCTCCTACGCCACGCGCCAGCGCACTCGCGAGATTGCCGTTCGCATGGCCCTGGGAGCGCGGCGGGCGGAGGTTTTGCGACTGGTGCTGGCGCAGGGGCTGTGGCTGACGATCGCCGGTTTGGGGATCGGCATTGCGATCTCACTGGCGCTGACGCGTTATCTCAAAAGCCAACTTTACGGCGTGGCCACTACGGATTTGTGGACCTATGCCGCGGTGGCTCTTCTGCTTTGCCTGGTGTCGCTCGTCGCTTGCTACATTCCGGCCCGGCGGGCCACCAAGGTGGATCCGGTGGAGGCGCTGAGACACGAGTAAAGCAGTGGTTAGTGGTTAGAGATTGTTGCTGAGTGGCCACTAGAGACTCTTGGCCATTAGGGAGGGAGAACGATGAACGCACTGCTTCAGGACATTCGCTATGGAATTCGCATGCTAGCGAAGAATCCCGGTTTCACCCTCGCGGTGGTGCTCACGCTCGCGCTGGGAGTCGGCGCCAATACCGCGGTCTTCAGCGTGGTCAACACCGTCCTGCTCAAACCGCTGCCTTACGCTCAGCCCGACCGGCTGGTGCGTGTCGAGTCGATGTGGACGCACGGCATGCTTACGCCGAATCCGCTCTCTTACCCGGACTTTTTTGACTTTCGCGCGCAGAACCATGTCTTCGAGCATCTCGTGACCTCACGGGACACCAGCTTGGCGCTAACCGGCGTAGGAGCACCCACACAGCTCGATGGCGAGATGGTTACCTGGGATCTGTTCTCCGCCCTCGGGATACAGCCTCAGTTGGGGCGCGGCTTCCTGCAGTCAGAGGAAGCGGCGGGGACGCACGTGGTGGTGCTGAGTCACGCGCTCTGGCAAAGGCAGTTCGGCGGCGATCGCGGCATCGTAGGGCGGACGATCACCCTGGATCGAAAGCCCTACACAGTTGTGGGCGTGGCGCCTCCCAGCTTTGCCTTTCCGGCGAACGAGCCTAACGTTCAGCTCTGGACGACGATTGCAGTGGATCGGGAGGCGCCGCCAGGCGATCAGCCCATCACCGAGCAGCGGGGCGCTCACCTGTTGAGGGCGCTCGGCCGACTCCGGCGCGGCGTCAGCATTGAGCAAGCCCGGGCTGACCTCAACGTGATTGCAGCAGCTCTTGCCAAGAAGTATCCGGACTCGAACACCAATGACTCCCAAGCCTCGGTTCGGCCGGAGCTTCAAACCTTGGTTGGCGAATCGCGCACACCTCTGCTGATCCTGCTCGGCGCGGTCGGCCTGGTGCTCCTGATCGCTTGCGCCAACATCGCCAATCTGCTTCTTGCCCGAACCGCCAATCGTGAGCAGGAAATGGCGGTGCGTGCTGCGATGGGCGCCAGCCGCGGGCGAGTTATCCGCCAGTTACTGACTGAGAGTTTGCTGCTGGCCATTCTCGGGGGTGCAGCCGGAACGCTGCTGGCGGAGTATGCGTTGGGTGTGGTGTTACCCCTGGGCGGGCAGAGCATTCCACGCCTTGCGCAAACCAGCGTCGACTCGCAGGTGCTTGGGTTTTCATTGCTGCTCACTCTCCTCACCGTTGTCTTTTTTGGCTTGATGCCCGCACTGCATGCGTCCAAGGTCAATTTTGCTTCTTCCCTAAAAGAGGGAAGCAGGAGCAGCATCGGCAAACACGATCGGATTCGCGGCGTGCTCGTGGTCGCTCAGGTGACCCTCGGCCTGGTTCTGGTCACGGCTGCCGGATTACTGATGGCAAGTTTTCTGCGCCTCGAAAAAAGCGATCTGGGCTTGAAGCCGGACCATCTGCTGACTTTCTGGTTCAATTTGCCCGAGCCGCAGTACAACGCCGCTCAAGAAGTGGCCTTCTACGACCAGTTGCTGGACCGCATGCGCGCTTTACCCGGCGTCCAATCAGCCGCGGGAGCGTGGCCGATGCCGCTGGGCGGCGACAACGCCACGATCGGGTTCAATATCGAAGAGCGTCCGGCTGCGCCCTCCGACCGGCCTTCCGCAAGTATGGCCCTCATTACGCCGGGCTACTTTTTAACCGCGGGTATTCCCCTGCTCAAAGGCAGGAGGTTTAACGAACACGACGATCTAAAGGCGCCGCGGGTGCTGATTGTCAACAAAGCTTTCGCAGACAAATACTTTCCCCATGAGGACGTGATCGGGAAGCGCATCACGCCTGGCGCCACCGGTCCGGGCGAGAGCAAAGAGACCGCGCATGAAATTGTTGGCCTTGTCGGCAATGCCAAGCTGTTTGCCTCGGACGCCGAGCCTGAGCCCATTTACTATTTCCCTTATAAACAGCTTGCTTGGCAACCGCCGGTGGTGATGCTGCGTACGGCCGTGCCGCCTCGCAGCTTGGAGTCCGCCGTAAGCAAAGAAATGGGAACCTTGGACCCCCTGGTTCCCGTATTTCAGATTAGGACGATGGAGGAACTGTTATCCACTCAGGTCACGGAGCCGCGCTTCCACACCGTGCTGCTGGGCTGTTTCGCGGGCATCGCGCTGCTGCTCACCATGGTGGGACTCTACGGCGTCATGGCTTATTCCGTGTCGCGGCGCACGCGTGAGATCGGAGTGCGAGTCGCGCTGGGCGCAAGCCGCTCCACGGTGCTCGCCATGGTCCTCAAGCGGGCGGTGGTGCTGCTGGCCGCTGGGCTCGGGCTGGGACTTGCTGCTTCCCTCGCCGCGGACCGCTTGCTGCAAAGTATGTTGTTCGGCATCTCGTCGTTGAATCCGGTGGTCCTGGGCTTGTCGGGTCTGCTGGTTGCTTTAATAGGTTTGTTCGCCGCTTACCTGCCGGCGCGGCGGGCGGCCAATGTCGATCCGATGGAGGCGCTGCGGTACGAATAAGCTGTCAGCTCTCAGCCGTCAGCTATCAGCCACGAAGCGACCCACCCGTTGTCCGCTGAAAGCTGAGAGCTGATCGCTGACAGCTTGCGAACTTTCGAGGTGAGCCATGGGAAACTTACTTCACGACTTGCGTTACGGTCTCCGAATGTTGGCGAAGAACCCGGGCTTTGCGGCGGTCTCTGTTCTGTCGCTGGCGCTGGGAATCGGAGCCAACACAACTATCTTCAGCATTGTGGATAAGGAACTTCTCAACCCATGGCCGGTGAAGGACCCTGGGCGCCTGGCCATGATCACGATGGACGCGCCGAAGCTTGATTTCAACTCGGCCTCATATCCCGACTATCTTGACATCCGCAACCAAGTTGCCGCCTTCTCCGACGTGGTGGCTTACGGTGACCGGGGCTGCTTTCTAAGCGTTGAGGGCCGAGGTCAGGGGCTCGAGGCGATCGTCGAAGTAGTGTCGCAAAACTACTTCGACGCGCTGGGTGTCAGACCCATACTGGGCCGGGCCTTTTCCCTGCAGGCAAGCCAGGCAGCCGCCGAGGGCCACTCTGTGGTGGTGAGCTACAATCTCTGGCAAAAGTACTTCGGCGGCGATCCTTCGCTGCCCGGTAGAACCACGCTCCTCGATGATAAGCAATTCACGGTGATCGGTATCGCACCCCAAGGGTTCTCCGGACTGCGAAGAGCAAGCCTCGACATCTGGGTCACCAAAGAGGGCTGGGAAACCATGCTTCCCGGCGAGGCGCGAAGCGACGCCGCCCGCGACGATCGCTGGTTCGACGTAGCCGGGCATCTGCGCCGCGGTACTAAGATCGAAGAAGCACGGGCGCAGCTCCTAACCCTCGCCAAACGGCTTGCTTCGGCGTACCCATCCTCGAATCAGGGCGTCAATTTTATCACGCGCCCTGCTCTCGAGTTGACTCCCGAAACCGCGGGAGCCGGACTCTACTTCATGATCATGGTGGGCTTAGTGCTCCTTATCTCATGTGCCAATGTCGCGAATCTGCTGCTCGCGCAAACGGAGCGGAGGCAACGAGAGATCGCAATGCGCCGTGCGATGGGCGCCGGGCAGCGCCGGCTGGCTCTTCAACTCCTTACTGAAGGGCTCCCCTTGGCCGTGGCCGGCGGTGCACTGGGAACCTTGTTGGCGGCGTGGCTGATGAAGATTCTGCCTGCGCTGGTGCCCGGCCTGTCCGATACCGTCCTCACGCTCGATGGCCGCGTGCTTTTGTTCACCACGGCTATTTCACTTTTATCGGCTCTCGTCTTCGGATTGGTGCCGAGTTTTTGGGTTTCGAGGTCAGGCTTGGCCCCAGCCCTCAAGGGTGACGATCCTCGCTTGGGACGAGCGATGGGGCGCGTGCCGCTGCGCAGCTTGCTGGTGTCGGGCGAGATTGCGCTTTCCGTGGTGCTGCTGGTCGCTTCGGCCTTGCTGCTGCGTAGCCTGCGGTACAGTCAGCGAATCAATCCAGGGTTTGACACCAACAAGAATGTGGTGATGCTTTCCGTGGCGCCGCCCCAATTTTATGCCTATAGCGACGCCCAGGCGCGCGCCATCTATCCTGAATTGGCCTCTCGCGTGGGATCCCTGCCCGGGGTCATCCACGCCAGCTATGCCCGGCGTCCTCCGTTAATTGACGAGGAAGAAGGCGAAACGCTGCCCGTCGTGATTCCCGGAGTGCAGTCGCCACCTGGAACCGAGCATTTCAAGATTCGTTACAACATCGTGGGCCCGAAGTTTTTCGCGACGGTGGGCGCCCGGCTCAAGGAAGGGCGCGAATTCAGCGACTTCGATCGGCCATCCACGGCGCCGGTGGTTATTATCAACGACGCGATGGCTCGCAGGTTTTGGCCTCGGCAGGACCCAGTGGGCAAAGCACTCCAGATCGAAAAGAAGAACTTTCAAGTGGTCGGCGTGGTGGAGGCAGGAAGATACAACCGCCTTCATGAAGTGACTCAACCCTACGCATTCCTACCTTTCACCCAGGCGTTCTCGCTCGAATGCACGCTGTTTGTGGAAACGGCCGGCGACCCGCGCGAGATGCTCCCGGCGATCCTGAAAGCAACCACGGCGGTAGCTAAGAACCTTCCCATCGTAAACGCGGTGACCTTCAGGGAATCTATGCGCGAGGAGTTGGCTGGGGAGCGCTCGGTGGCTGAGCTACTCGGCAGCCTGAGCATTCTTGGAATGGTGCTGGCAGCGGTTGGCTTGTACGCGGCGGTAGCTTATCTGGTCAATCGCCGCACGCGTGAGCTTGGTATCCGGATGGCGCTAGGGGCGCGGCGCGGCGACGTCTTGAAGCTCGTGTTGTGGCAGGGCTTGCGCTTGAGCGGAGCGGGCGCGGCCGTCGGCCTGGCAGGAGCCTTGGCCGCCTCACGCCTGATGTCCGGATTCATTTATGGCGTCGCTGCAACGGATCCATTGAGTTATGTCGCCAGCATTTTGGCCGCAATGGGCGTGGCTCTCGCGGCCTGCTACTTCCCGGCGCGCCGGGCGACCAAGGTGGACCCGCTGGTGGCGCTGAGGTACGAGTAAAGATGTCAGCCCTCAGCTATCAGCCTTCAGCAAGCCAGAGGTCGATGGTTTGCCTGCTGATAGCTGAAAGCTGACGGCTGAGAGCTTGCTGGTAATCGAGGTGAGTGATGTCGACTTTGCTCCAGGATGTTCGCTACGCAATTCGCATGCTGGCCAAGTCCCCCGGCTTTACGGCCGTGGCGGTGATGGCGCTGGCGCTCGGCATTGGCGCCAACACGGTCATGTTCAGTTCCGTAAATGGCATGTTACTTCACCCCTTTCTTTTCAAGGACCTGCATCGTATTGTCGACGTGTGGGAGACGGCGCCGAAGCAGAATGAATACCAAATCAGAGCGGCGCCGGCCAATCTGCGGGACTGGCAGGAGCGGAGTCGAGGATTCGAAATGCTAGCCGCCAGCCACGGCTGGGACGTTAACCTGACCGGCGCCGGGGTTGCGGAGCGTGTCGAGGGCTATCAAGTTACCTCGGGCTTCTTCCCCCTGCTGGGAATGCCGCCCCAGTTTGGACGCGCCATCAGCGCAGAGGATTTTAAGCCCGGCCACGCTTCCGTCGTGGTTCTCAGCCACGGCTTTTGGCAACGGCATCTTGGAGCTGACCCGGGCGTCGTCGGCGAGAGCCTGCACTTGAACGGGAAAACATTCACTGTCATCGGCATCATGCCCGCGGACTTCGATTATCCGGTGGGCAGCGAGGCCTGGGCGCCGCTCGAGCTTAGCGCCGCCGAGAACGCTGACCGAGCCAGCCACTATTTGGAGGTGATCGGCCGCCTAAAGTCCGGAACGACTCTGGCGCAAGCAGAGGCCGATCTCCAGACCATCTCGGCGCGGCTGGCGCAACAGTACCCGGAGACGAACGCGGGGCACAGCGTGAGAGTGCTGGGGCTGGTTGAGGATCTCACCGAAGGAAGTCGCCAGTTCCTTTCGGTGCTGATGGGTTCAGCGGTGTTCGTTCTGCTTCTCGCCTGCGCCAACGTGGCGAATCTCCAATTGGCCCGAGCCACCTCGCGGGAAAAAGAACTGGCGCTGCGCCGCGCTCTGGGCGCGAGCCGTTGGCAGATCGCGCGCCAGCTTTTCGCCGAAAGTGTGACTCTGGCCTTGCTCGGTGGAGCGGCGGGAGTGCTGTTCGGCGGCTGGGGAAGCCAGATGCTGCAGCGCTCGGTTCCGCCCTTTATCGTCGCCCACATACCGGGAATCAAGCACATGCAAATTGATTTCACGGTGCTGGCTTTCACTCTCGTGGTTGCACTCCTCGCCGGAATCCTGGCGGGGCTTGCGCCGGCTATCCACGTCTCAAATCCCGACCCCAATCAGGCCCTCAAGGAGGGTTCTCGCGGCTCGAGCACAGCCCCGGGGCGGCAGCGCTTGCGCGCACTCCTGGTGGTCAGCGAGATCGCGCTGGCGCTGGTCTTGCTGGTGGGCGCGGGCCTGATGGTGAAAGGATTTGGCACGTTGCTGAATCGGTACCCGGGCTTCGATCGTAACAACGTGCTGACCTTCCGCATCACTCTCGCCCCCGCAGTTCCGCTCCCTGCCGGCGCGCAACCCGCAAGTGCCCGCCCTTCGCTACGCTCAGGGCAAGCTCAAGAGCCCGGCGCTACGTCAAAAGATCAGGAGGACGCGCGCGTGAGGGAATTTTACAGTCAGGTCATCGAGAAGTTGCGGGGCCTTCCTGGTGTCGAATCGGCGGCTGCAACCACCAGCCTGCCCTCAGGTTGGTCCTGGAACTGGACGGAATATACGGCGGAGGGCCAAGCTCCCGCCGCCCCCGGCGAAATGCGGGGGGCCCTGAGCCAGTCCGTTTCCCCGGACTTCTTCCGCGCCCTGCGCATACCTTTGTTGAGGGGCCGGCTTCTCACCAGTCAGGACGGCCCGAATGCTCCGGCAAGTGTTGTTGTCAGCCAAAGCATGGCCAATCGGATCTGGGCAAGCCAGGATCCGGTGGGAAAGCGTATTAAGTTCGGCCGGGCGGAAAGCAACGAGCCATGGAAGACCGTGGTGGGTGTGGTCGGCGATGTCCGGAGATCTCAGTTCAACCGCAATCTCGACCCGACCGTGTACTTCTCATTCGCCCAAATGCCCATGGCGTCTTCGTGCGTCGTGGTGCGGGCGTCGGGCGATCCCCTCGCCATGGCTGCTGCCGCGCGGGCCCAAGTGCGCAGCGTGAACGCGGATGACCCACCCTACGATATGCGGACGCTGGCACAGATCATCTCTGACGATGTCAGCGGCGTGGCGGCCTCGGCGCGCATGATGTTTGCTTTTGGCATTGTTGCTCTTGTGCTCGCTGCTTCGGGAATCTATGCGCTCATGAGCTATTCCGTTACCCAACGCACTCATGAAATCGGGGTGCGCATGGCGCTGGGAGCGGAGCGCGTCTCCGTATTGAGGCTGGTGGTGGGCTATGCAATCAAGCTGGTGGTCATCGGGCTGGCCATCGGGGTGCCCGCGGCGCTGGCGGTCACGCGGGTCCTCTCGAGCCTGCTCTTCGGCGTGGTGCGGCTTGATATTCCCATTTTCGCTTCGTTCACGCTTCTGCTGGCGCTGGTCGCGGCAGCGGCGGCATATATCCCGGCTCGCCGTGCGACGCGCGTGGATCCGATGGTGGCCCTGAGATATGAATAGAGGCCAGGTGCCAAGTGGCAAGTTGAAGGAAACAGGGAATAGAGAGAAAGGATGTTTTTCGACCGAACTCATTGAAAGGCAGTATGCCAGCTCGCATTGAGCTGACGGCTGATAGCTTAGAAAAGGAGATAAAGATGGAATCGAACTCGGAAGTCGAAGCGACTGCTCCACGCAACCCGGAGCGAAGTAAATCCAATGGTGCCGAGCTGATTATACTGGCAGGTGTAACGAAGGTCTTTTACACCGAAGAAGTGGAAACCCACGCTCTTTCGGGTATCCACCTGGAGATCAAGAAGGGCGAATACCTTTCCATCGCGGGTCCTTCGGGCTGCGGGAAATCCACCCTGCTTTCGATCCTGGGGCTGCTCGATTCGCCCACGGATGGCAAGTACACCCTGAATGGCACGGGGGTGGAAGACCTCTCGCTATCGCAACGCACCCGGATTCGCAACCGTGAAATTGGGTTCATTTTTCAGGCTTTCAATCTCATCGGCGACCTGAACGTCTATGAAAACGTAGAGTTGCCGTTGACTTACCGCGGCATGCCTTCCTCCGAGCGTAAACAACGTGTCCACGAAGCGCTCGAGCGGGTAGGCATGTCCCATCGCATGAAGCATTATCCCTCGCAACTCTCCGGGGGTCAGCAACAGCGCGTGGCCGTGGCTCGCGCACTGGCTGGGAAGCCGTCGATTCTGCTGGCGGACGAGCCCACCGGCAACCTGGACTCGAAGAATGGCGAGGCGGTGATGGACCTGCTGCGTGAGCTTCACCGCGAAGGCGCCACCATCTGCATGGTCACTCACGATCCGCGTTACGCGGAGTTTGCCGACCGGACCATCCACCTCTTCGATGGTCAGATCGTGGAAGAAACAAAGTAGTCGGGCGATCGGGTGATCCGGTGATCGGGTGAACAAAAAGCCGATTCGTATCGTGGCGCACTGGTTTTGCGCGCCCGGCGAGCGGTCGACTGCGGCCCCGCGGGTCTCCGCCTCCAGAGATCCGCAGAGAGGCGCTATCGCCGTGAATCCAAGGTGCAAACTTGAGTGCGCTGTTGTTCGCCCGATAATCCGATCACCCGATTGCTCGGTCTCCCGATTATCGGATTGGAGAAGAATCTGCAAAGGGAGCTTGGCGTTTACACAATCGATCGTGTAGAACAATGTGTGGAGAAAGCCATGCCGACTATCCTTGCTATTGATGATCGCTTGATTGCCGAGACCCAAAAGCTGGGGCGTCACCGCACGAAGAAGGACGCCGTTAACGCGGCGCTGCACGAATATGTGAACCGCCGGAAGCAACAGATTCTCTCGCTTTTCGGAACGGTTGACTACGACCAACCGTATGACTACAAGCGAGAGCGGCGGAAACGAGCATGAAAGTCCTATTAGATAGTTTCGAATTTCGGATTTCGATTCTCGAGTTTCGATCTTCGACTTGCGGCTTTTTCTCCGGTAAGGAGGCATCATGAATGCTCTTCTTCAAGATTTGCGTTACGGTCTGCGCATGCTGGCGAAGAACCCTGGCTTCACCGCCGTGGCCGTGCTGACGCTGGCGCTGGGCATCGGCGCCAACTCAGCGATTTTCACTATGCTGGACGCCCTCCTCTTGCGCCCTCTTCCCGTAGCCAACCCTGAGCGGCTCGTGCAGCTCCAAATCAAGAGTCCTCAGGGCTTCGAGAGCGGTTTTTCCTATCCCGATTACCAGGACCTTCGCCAGCAGGTGAAGTCTTTTTCCGGCGTGGCGGTTTACTCTCGTCAGTCCCGCTTCGTCAATTCCCTCGATGAGTCCAGCATGGTTCTTGTGGATGAAGTTTCGCCGGACTATTTCAAAGTCACGGGGGTGAAGCCTCTGCTGGGGCGTGTTTTCGCGCCCGAACTGGACAACACGCCCCAGTCTCAGCTCGGTGTGGTGATCAGCTATCGGCTTTGGAAAGGCCGCCTGGGAGGTGTTCCCGGGATCATCGGCAAAGAAATCAAGCTCAC
>Ga0187864_10000763_pt1 | contig 34404 bp, 21 predicted proteins | sample June2016WEW_11_4_FD_132985 | JGI IMG/M metagenome (GOLD analysis project Ga0187864, IMG submission 132985) | Peatland microbial communities from SPRUCE experiment site at the Marcell Experimental Forest, Minnesota, USA - June2016WEW_11_40 | ecosystem: Environmental > Terrestrial > Soil >...
CCTGCCCGGCGAAGCCCCCGTCCCCGTCTCCGCGCGCGTGGCCGAGGTCGATAACGCCCTCGAGACCGTGGCTCGCGATGGCCAGATCCGCAGCCTCCGAGCCACTGACAGTGGCGGCTATCGGGTGAGCGGCTACATCCGGGGGGTGATGCTTCGCTGCGAGTTGCACGCTGCCATCGCCGTGTGGCTTGTGAGGTCCGGGGTGGTGAAGGTCCCCGAGCCGGAGATCTATTTCCCGGCCGGCGCCGAACTCACGCTGACGCTGACTCAGCCCCTGCGCCCTAACTCATTCTTCCCAGTCGCCCCCGCTGGAAATGAATTGTCCGATGCGGAGCGCGACGACTTACACCGAATGGTTGCGGCCATCCCCGATCGGACCTACGCTCCCAACCCACACCGCCCATCGGATCTCACGAACGTGCTGCTCATCGGCTCTCATGACCAGGTTGCTGCGGCCTTCTCGGCTGCCGGCTGGGCCCAGGCCCTCCCAACATCCTTTCGCCGCCGCGTGCGGTGGCTCCGGGCCATTGGCGAGAGACGCGGTTTCAGTTCCGCACCCATGTCCGCTTTATTGCTCAATGGAATGGAACCGGATATGTCCTGGGAGAAAAGTTTCAACGACGTTACGAAGCGTCACCATATCCGTGTGTGGAAACAACCCGGCGATTGGAATGGTGAGGAACTCTGGATCGGCGCCGCCACCCGGGACGTCGATCTGGGCTATTTGCGGCCGGGCCAGCGCCTCACTCATAAGATCGCCGCAGATGTGGACCAAGAACGCGAAAAGGTGGCCTATGATCTCGCATTTACCTCTTGCGCGAGCGTGCTGGGGTGGATAGGTCGGCCCGAGGTTCCTGGCTTCACCGAGAACGCCACTGGCGACTCAATGATCACGGACAAGCGGCTCGTGGTCGTCCAACTCAATGATTGTCGAGCTCCGCGGCTATCTACTGAAACGGTCGATACGAGGCCAGTCCCGGTCCATGGCGGTAAGTGGTCGGTCTTTGCGCGGCGGGAGATTCTCAATATGCGAAGCGATCTGCTTCGCAATAACTGGTATTGGAGGGGCTACGAGACGGTGCTTTGGACCGTTCAGGTCGTCCGGGTACACAAGCGCTCGAGTTCCGGCCTTGGGTCGTTTATCAGCAGCTTTTGTCCTTACAGTCTCCGGAGACCCGCAGTTCAAGAGGCGGCGTTCACGCAATGAGACTCCGTGTAGCAACCCTCCTGATCACTGGCTTGCTGTTCTCGTCTGCTCTGGAGTGAAATGCCGCAGTGCCGCACTGCGGCGGCTCCCAACTAGCGAAGTCGGACATGCAAAGACTCCAACGCCGCCGTTTCACCCTCGCCATGCGGCGTTTCTTCCTTGCCGACCGCCAATACCTGTGGCGCAATAACCTGTATTACTGGGCTTATCGCGCGTCCCGCTCGCTTTATGAGAGGAAGTCCCGAAACGCGTCCGACCTTCAATAAAAAATAGTCTCGCAGCCGACGTTGGGCAGGGTTATTCTCTGTCGTAGGTGCAATGCAGGCATTTCGCCCGCGCTACGAGAGTTGCGGTTAGATGCTGAAGTCAGGAGCCACGGGTTCTACGGCTTGGGGAGGCTGGGGTGCGGGCGCCAGTTCGGGTTCCTTGATGATTGCCGCGATTCGTTGCTGATACCAGATCGTCTCGCTGGCGCGTTGCCATAGCCGCGTTGCCAGCCAACTCAGCAGCATCAGTTGCGTGACAAGGAAAGACGCGCCGATCCATTCCGGCCTCACGAACCTGATCCAAATCCATCCGAGCAAAGCCATCGCCAGCCAGGCCGCGACGCTGATCCGCAGGTAGAGCCAATAGAGCGAACCGAAGTTTTCAAAAGTGATCTTGAAGGCGCGGCCGAGGGCGCGGCGAATGGCGCGTTCGTCTTCCGCCACGGCTCGAACCTGCGCCATGTCGAACCAAAGGCGAGCCGCCTGCAACAAAAAGAGCACCACGAGCAGCCCGGTGAACTGGGACCAGACCCCCGGCATGGGGCTGGGCGATCGTTCATCCAACAGGTGCGTAGCGCCCATCGTTAATCGGTAAACGATGCCCACCGGAATCAGGGCGATCAGCAATAGGATCAGCAGGCGCACAAATCGCCAGAAGAAACGGCCACTGGCTTCGAAAAACTCGCCTTTGCTCAGTCCGCGGTCCAGCCGATAGGTTTCGAGCAAGCCGCCTTCGACAAACAGCACGAAAACGAAGAAGACCAGCATGAGGCAGGCGGAGGCCGCACGCGCCCCTGAAGTCCCGTGCGCTTCCGTCATCAGGTCCGAAAAACCGAAGGGATTGAAACTACGTACAAATGCCAGACCTTGAAGACTCTGATCGAGCACGGGGCTGACCTGCTGCATAAACGTGGCGGCGCCCATGCCGGCCAGTACGAAATTGACCAGGAAGATCCACCAAAGTACACTCTGGCGCCGCCAGGCCAAACCTAGGCCCGCAACGAACGGACTCTTGTTCAGATCGGTCACGATAAGTCCCCGTGAAAGAATCGGGTGATCGAGTGATCCGGTGATCGGGCGAACAAAAACCCCTCGCGTGCAGCGTCCTTGATCCTGGAATCAGATCGGATCATTATCGGATAACCTGTCCACACGCTCATCTGGTTGCCCGATCTCCCGATCACCCGATTAAGTTACGCCAGCCATGCGAGAAGCTGTGCCAGGTACTGACAAGCAAAGAGCCAGTACGTTGCCAGCTTATGTGTTGCCCGCCGGTCGACTCCCTCCGTGCGGCTATTGTTAAAAAAGTTATCGTCGAGCCGGATCGCCTGTTGCGGGTCGACTTCGGCCGACGTCACCCTGGCTTTCTTGTCGTAGCTGAAGCGCGCCCAACGGTCGCGCCCGTCCCATTTCTCCCGCAGTCTCTCGCCGTCATCAAAGACGATGCGAACTTCGACCGGCATGATGAAATCGCCCTTGCGATGCACCAGCACCGTGTCGCGGTACGCTGTTACACCTTTCTTGGGCTTCGAAGGGTGCTGATCGAACCAATTGAGAGGATCGGAACGGATGGAGAGCACTTCGTAGTCGAGGACGTTGGTGCCGTAAAGGGCTTGGTCGAAAAACCAATCCAGCTTCTGGCCGGAGACCTCTTCAACCGTCTTGACAAAGTCCGTGCCGGTGGGATGCGTAAAGCGGTAGCGCATGAAATAGGTGTGCATCGCTTTTCGCATGGTGTCTTCGCCGACGAAGCCCTCGAGCGTCAACAGCATCGTCGCCGTCTTCCCGTAGGTGACCCCCGCATAGGCGTCGCTGTTCACGAACTTCCACGCGAAGTGGCTCAGCGGGTCGGTATCCGGCACAGCCAGGTACTCCGTTCGCATCGAGTCGGCATCGTCGGCTTTCATGCCCCACAGGTTGAGCATCGAAGTGCCCTTGCCGTAGAGAGACTCCATCACCTTGGCTTCGGTGTAGCTGTTGATGCCCTCGTCCATCCAAGCTTCTTCGAACTCGTTCGTGGCCACCATTCCATACCAGTACTGGTGGCCGAATTCGTGCTCGGTAACCAACTCCACGCCGAGCAACCCCTCGGGCATCCACCAGGTTGTTCCGCAGGTAATGAGCGTGGGATACTCCATCCCGCCGGCCTCCAGCGCGCCTTGGGGAGGATCAACCAGCGTGATGCGGTCATAAGGATACGGTCCGTACCACTTATCGAAGCGGTCTAGGGTGCCCTTGATCACCGCAAGGTAGCGGCGGATGGAACTTTCGTGCCCAGGGGAGAGGAGCAGGTGGATATGCACCGTACTCGCCGATCCGGTCCAGGAGTCTTCAATCAACTTGTAGTCCGGCGAGGCCGTCCAGGCGAAATCGTGGATATCCTCGGCGTGCCACGTAACCGTCTTGGTGTGATCGGGATTAGAAATAGACGAAACCAAATCGCCCGTTGACCCCACGGTGTAGTTCTCCGGCACCGTGGCTTTCACGTCAAAGGTGCCGAAGTCGGCAAAGAACTCTGACGTGGCATGGAATTGGTGGCAATTCCACGCGTCGTGCCACCACATGCTCACTTTCGGGAACCACTGCGCCACCATGAAGAAATTTCGCTTGTAGCCGGTGCGCTCCACCACTTCCGGAAGTTGGTCGTGAAAGGTGATTTTGAAGACCACGTCCGCGCCCGGTGCGACCGGTTTAGCAAGCTTTACCTGGAAAACCGTGCGGTCGTTCGCATTGCCGTCGTCGGGCTGAATGAACTCGAGGCGTTTCGTGAAGTCACCTTGCCCGACTACCTCGAAGGATTTCACCTCGCTGGCGCCGTAGTGTTTCGGGTCCCAGCCGGATTCGGGACCCGTCCCTCGCGTCCCGTAAAGGCGCACCTCACGCATGAAGGTGGACGTGGGTTGAAAGGCATTCAAATAAAGGTGGAAGGGGAAAGTGTCGAGGGGCCGGCCGGTGAGATTGTGGTAGGTCAGGGTCTCCGTTGCGTCAACCGTCTTCTTAACGGGATCGAGACGTGCCTCAATTTGGTAGGCGACAACGCGCGCCGACAGGGCGTGAGCGGCTTGCACCTCGGTCTTGACTGCTCCCTTGGTGCTCGCCTGGCCGCCTGAACTTGCCACTGCGGCGCCCGCCAGAATGAAACCGAGCAACACAAGACGAGGGCAGAAGGGTTGTGCCTTCCACCCTCGGCTTAGAGCACTAGCATTCTGGACTTCATTGACTACAGCAGCGAACATGTAGCATTCCGTCCTTTGCGGTAGAGGATAGCGCAAGCTTTATCGATGTCAAGTCAAAATCATCGGGAGATCGGGAGAGCGGGCGACCAAACACGGGCGGCGCAGATGCGCCGTTTTTTGGCATGCCGGCGCTTCGCAGCCTAGCACGGGGCACGAAAGGCGCACAAGGTTTTGGTTCGCCCGATCACCCGATTACCGGTTGTACTTTGGAGTGAGGCCTCTTAGCCGTTTCCAGGCTGCGTCGCAACGGGCAAGGAGAGATTCGTCAAGCGGGCCGCCCTGGCACGCCTTGAGATTTTCTTCGAGCTGCTCGAGGCTCGAGGCGCCCAGGAGGAGCGAGTCCACTTGCGCCTGGCTGAGTAGCCATTGGAACGCGAGTTCAACCAGACTCTTCCCCGCCTCGCCCGCAGTGCCTGCCAACTCTGCGATGGCGGCAAAGTAGTCGTCGTGCCAATAACGGTCGAGGTAAAGCTTGTTTCCATCGAACCGTGTTCCCGGGATCGGCCCCCGCTGCTTGGATTGCTTGCCGGTCAGCAGGCCACCGGCCAGCGGATTGTACGGCACCACGGCGATATTGAACCGCTCGCAGAATGGCAGGTACTCATCTTCGATGCCGCGGGCCAGGACGTTATACATCGGCTGTGTGACGAAGAAGGGCTTGAATCCGCTTTTTTCCGCGATCCAGCGAATCTCGCAAACCTGCCATGCCGCGTAGTTCGAGACCGCCGGGTACCGCACCTTGCCGGCGCGGACCGCCTCATCCATCGCAGCGAGCGTTTCTTCAATCGGCACCGCGTAGTCCGGCAGGTGGAGATAGAAGAGGTCCACGTAGTCGGTCTGCAGGCGCATGAGGCTTGCGTCGAGCGATTTACGAATGGCGGCGCGCGAAAGCCCTGCTTCGCCGTCGGGCACGCCGGTCTTGAAACCTACTTTCGTGGCCACAATCACCGTCTGGCGTTTTCCGGCGAGCGCCTTGCCCAGCATCGTTTCGGACGCGCCCTTGTTGTAGACGTTCGCGGTGTCGAAGGAGTTTATGCCCTCGGCAAGGCACCGGTCGATTGCACGCGAGGCCGCCGCCTCGTCCATCGACGAGCCAAAAGTCAGGGTGCCGAAACTGAGCCGGGAGACGCTCAAATCAGTCGAAGATAGAGTCCGATATTCCATATTGTCCTCACATGTGCGTTGCTGCTTGTTTTCCTTCGTCAGTTGTCCGTGGTCAATACTCGGCCAGGGCTCGACCGAACCGACAGTGTATAACTGACGACTGACAACGGACGACGGACGGTACTAAAATGAACTGATATGCCTGAACCGAAACTCCTTCAACTTGCACAAGACCTCGAGTGGCTGGGATGCGAACTCGAATACGTCGGGCACAAGCACGCTCTGGAGGGCTTCCCCGAATCAGGACCCACCTGGGACCAGTTTCGTGAGCAACAACGCGGCGTGCTGGCCACCGCCGACAAAGTCGAGCGCGAGTTGAAGAACTTCGTGCGCTTCAATCCCACCCGCTTGGTCGGCGTTGAATACCCCATCGCCCAATCGCTTGATTCTATCACCGACCTCCTGGGGAGCGCAGAGACCATCAAGCAGGCGGCGGCGGTCGCAGTCAACGAACTTCCGCCGCTCGTCCGTAACTTCACCAAAATGGTGGAAGGGTACCTCCAGGAGGTTGATGGTGCCAGACGCTGAGTTGCACTTGCGAGAAGGAAAAGTCAAAAGTCAAAGCGCAAAAGGCAAAGGGCAAAAGTAAGTCGGTCGTACGCCCGGGCTGCGGTTTTGTATTTTGCCTTTTGACTTCCCCCGCATTCTATTTCTTCGGCACTTGAATTGTCCCGGCAACGCTGGGTGCGCCGGGCGGCATTTGATCGTAGTCGAGGACGGCGCCGCTGAGTAGTTCATTGCTGGCGAAGAAAAGGGCTGCGTTGGCAATGTCCGCGGGCAAAAGGAGGCGGCCGAAAGGGCGGGTCTTGACGGCTTCCTCGATCCAACCTTCACCGAGCCCTTCCTCCACCGCTCGCGTATGATGCTCGCCTTCAGTCAGGACCCAGCCGGGATTAATCTGATTGACTCGAATCCGGTATTTCTTGAGAGCGTCGGCAAGATTCCGGGTGAAGGTCATCAATCCGCCCTTGGCAACGGAATAAGCCATAATGTTCGGGAAACCCATATAGGCGACTACGGACCCGATGTTGATGATACAGCCGCGGGAGCGTTGCTTCATGTGCGCGAAAGCTTCCTGGCAAAGGATGAAAGGCGCGCGAAGGTCGGTAGCAACAATCTCATCCCAGAGCGCCACAGAAGTGGTCTCCAGGCTGCCGCGCGTGTACACGCCGGCGTTATTTACAAGGATGTCGAGCTGGCCGAAGCGCCCCAGGGTCTGCCGGATGAGGTCGCGGCAGTGGCTTTCCTGTTTCAGGTCGCCGACGATGAGCAGCGCTTCATTGCCGGCCGCCTCGATTTCCTTCACCAGTTGTTCACCCTGCGGCTGGTGGCGTACCAAGCCATGCACCACCACTCGAGCCCCTGCTTCGGCAAACCGCCGCGCGATTCCCGCCCCGATTCCCTGAGTCGAGCCGGTGACGATGGCCACCTGTCCCGCTAACGGAAAATCGTTTCCCACAAAGCTCCTTTCCTCCGCTTGGTTCTGTAAGGGCAAGCCTTGAGTTTGCCCGAGCGCCGCCCCTGCCTCCGAGCTGAAATTGTGCGACAACGATGGTATTGTCTTGTGTCGAGAAATACAACCAATACAGGAAGCTGAGGTCACTACCATGAATCGACGTCAATTCGGCCGCACTCTTGCCGGCACGGCTTTGGCCGCGCCTGCCCTGGCAGGCTTGCCGGCCCATTCCCCGTCTGCGCCGCCGGAGGGGGAAGCCCCCGGCGTACCTTTCAAAATCTCCGTGATGCTCTGGACAGTATTTGAAAAGCTGCCGTTTGAACAACGGCTCGAGAAGGTCGCAGAGGCCGGCTACCACGCTGTGGAGTTGGTCGGCGAGTACAAAGATTGGTCGGAAGAGGAGTTTCGCAGGGCCGACCGCAAACGGCGTGAGCTGGGGATCACCTTCGATGTGACCGCCGGGCTTGCGCATGGCGTGGGAGACCCGAGGGCGCGAGAACCTTTTCTTTCCGACCTGCGCCAGGCGCTCCCGGCTATGGCGAAGCTGGCGTGCCGCGCCATCATCGTCATGTCGGGCGACGTCGTGCCGGGCATGCCGCGGGCGGCACAGCACCAGAGTTGCATCGAAGGACTCAAGCGCGCGGCGGACGTCGCGGAGAAGAACAACATCACAATTATGCTGGAGAATATCGACCTCGAGGAGAATGCCCATTACTACCTCTGGTCGGTCGAGGAAGGCTTCGAGATCATCAGTCGCGTCGGCCACCCGCACGTCAAGTTCCTCGACGACTTTTTCCACGAACAGATCTCCGAAGGCAACCTGATTGAGAAGCTGGAAAAGAATATCGATAAGCTGGGGTTGGTGCACGTGGCCGACGTCCCGGGGCGGCATGAGCCCGGGACGGGCGAGATCAACTATGCCAACATCTATAAGAAACTCGCCGCGCTCAAGTACGACCGCTACGTAGCCATGGAGTTCATTCCCACTGGCGATCCCGTCGAAAGCCTCCAGCGGGCCCGCCAGGAAGCGCTGCGATTAGGGGTTAGGGGTTAAGGACAAACAAGCAAATCAAATGGCAAATGGCAAATTTCAAATGGTTTTCCATTTGCCTTTTGCCGTTTGCCATCTGAATTTTGAATTTCTTTGGCGCTCAGCCCCAAGCCCCTAGTCGGACGTAGTCTTCGTGTCCGTCCAGACTCGGACGGTTTCCTTCTCACTGTTCACCGTTACGTCGACCTCACCCTCGAGAGCTAAGGCATGAATTCCGGCGTTGACATCGATCTCGTCAGAATTGCCTGAGAGCATCGCCCGAACCACCGAGATCGGCACCTTGATGGCAGTAGTTTTACCCGAACGATGTTCGGGGGTCGGCTTGTTAACAATTTTGATCAATAAGAATCGGCCGGACTTCGCCACGCTCACTTCGGCATCACGCCGCTCCACGGTAACGAATACGTTGTCGGGCGAATTACGCACCGAGTCCAGGAGAGCCCGCAAATCGGCGCCATTTATCGAAGCCTGAATATTGAATTTCCCATGGTGTTCATGATCGGACGGGATCGCAGGCAATACTGCTGACGCCATCTCAATCGGCACGTTGAAGCTCACGTCCCCGCTTGTCCCTTTCGCGCTCTGCACGCGAATGTGAATCCAACGCTGGACGGTTGCGCCCGTCAGCATGGCAGCGCTCAAGAGAATCGTGGTTACGGCTGGGAGGATGCTTCTTCTCACGGGTCACCTCACAATCATTTCCTTTCGAGTCAAAAACTCAGCAATTGGATGCCCGTCACCTACCCGAGGATGCCAGCGTCGAGGGGCTGGGGACTACTCGTTCCACCCTTCGTGTTCCCGCCAATCCACGATGCGCACGTGCTCTTCCTGGCGAGGGAGTTCTGAAAAGATCTTCTTCATTCCTTCGTCCAGGTTTCCGTCCTGCGACTGGTAAATCCAGCTCATCTCCTGTTTAAGCGCCGCGGCTTCGCCGCTCAGGTAGACAACGACCTTTTCGTATTTATAGGGCGCAGGCTTGAACCCGCCGGCGCCGTACGCTTTATCTCCCCAAATGATGGTCTGCGGATCAATTCGATGTTCACGCAGCAAGCCTTGGCAAGCCTTGATAACGAACCAGTTCGTGGTGCGGTGATCCACGTGGCGCTCGTCGGGATGGGGAAGCACGATCATGGCGGGATGAAACTCCGTAATGAGCTGTTGAAGTGTGCTGATGACGGCGTCACGCGCGTAAGGGAGATTTGGCTTCAGGACGTGCTCGTACGGCGAGTGGTCGACCGCAAGGTAGACCGATAAGAACGGGTTCGAGACCTCGATGTGCTGCGACCAGATCGCTCCCGAGCCGCCATCGGGCAAGCCCAGGATATCGACTTTGTCGCGGCTCAGGCCGAGGTGTTCAAAAGCTTCGCGGCTTTCCTCCATGCGGACCATGCCAAACCCGCGCGCCTCGTTCGGCCCGCAGGGCTTGTTGTAGTAGCGCTCGCACTCGCCCACATCGCCGCCGGTCAGGATCACGGCACGCACCGGAATCCCCGCCTCCACTGCCGCTCGGATGAGCCCGCCGTAGGCGGCTTCGTCATCCTCATGAGGGTTGATGATCATGAGCGAGGACGGCAGCGTGTTGATCGCGATTTCGGTCGTGGTTCCGGCCAGCGTTTTGCCGCCTTCGCCGGTTAATTCCAGTCTCACACGATATGTGCCGGGGGGCTGGTCGGCCGGAATCGCCCAGGAATCCGAGTCAACAGCGAGGGTCTGCCCGGACGCAAGATCGATTCCCGAGCGCAGCGCCGCTTTCTGGACGGCTTTCCCCGCGGGATCCAGGGTGATGGCGCGAAATTCCGCTCCCTTCCACGATTCCTCCCCTGCATTCTTCAGCGTACATACGATTCTGACTTGATCGCCGGGCCGGTAGAGCGTTCGCGAATGGTCCACGGTGATAAATGGCGAGAGCTGCCCTGGCGCGTAATAATGCCGGTACTTTTCGAAGTCAATATCAGAATTATAGGGGTGCGTGAAATCCCTGCTGTAAGGGATGGGTAGTGCCTGGTCCGACGGCCGCACTATCGCGTAGTTCGTAAACTGCATGTCGTAAAGGACGGTGTGGTCTGCATTCCAGACGGCCACGGTGTAGTCATCTACTTCGGGCGGCGGCGTCTTATCGTGGCGTTCGGGGAGGCCGGAGCCCATTACTTCTTTCTGCTTTCCTTGCAAAAACGTGGCAACCCCCGCCTTCATCATGGGGATTGTCGCTGTCCCGCGCGCCGGCAGCTTCAAATGATCTCGCAGGACTTTCAACGCCAGGTCAGGATTGCCGGCGGCGTCCGCCGAGTAAAATGCGATCCAGGGATAATTCGAATTCGAGAACTCGACGGTAAGGTTGTCAAGCTCAGCATCGGTCAGGTTTTCCAAAGTCAACTCGCATTCGAGCGGCTCGCCAACACTGTAGAAAGTTTTGTCCAGGCTTAAATGCGAAATCTGAACAAGCTTTTTGTACGCGACAAAGGGGCGCAGCGATTGCAGCGCGACGGTGCGACGAGTGGTGCGATCCTGCACGCGCACCGCTACCGTGTAGAGTCCCGTGGGCGCTTGAGCGGGAATCGGCCAGCCGATTTCGTATTCAACCTGCCCCGGCTTGGAGTCCGCCACACGGTCCATCTGGACGCTGGTGGTGGAGGTTGTTCCCGCATACTGGATTTCTGCAAACACGCTGTAACGGCGCACGTCACCCGCAAGGCCTTTCACTGTGGCACGGATTGTCGCCACCGAGCCGATGTTGAAGCCAGTATCAGCCGGGGCGCCTTGGACTGAGATCTCATCCGCGCGGGCCGCGATCGAGGCCGTTAGTAATGCTGAGACCAACGCCATCCAGAACAGGGTTCGTGAAAGCATGGATTAAGAGTCCTCCCCAAAGAATCCCGTTCATTATGCCGTGATTCACAGCAAAACCAAAACAGATTGTTCGTTGTTTTGCCCGACTATCTGAATTCAAGCATGCGAACCGCGCCCGCTTCGGGCCTCCAGGGCCTCTTCGATCCTTCGCAGCATGAAGACGTCTTCCCGGTTGTAGGTCAGCAAGTCCTGGAGGAGGCGCTCGTCGCGGGTGGCCTCATATGTCTTCCAGGCGTTGTCGGCCCATTTCCCGTCCTTGCCGGGCAGTTCGCGTTTGAGGCCCAGCGTCTCCTCGATGGCTTTCTGGCCTCCCCACAGGCCCGCCTTCCAACATTCCGGGCAGAGGTCGAGATGCGTGAACGTCCTGTCCAGCACCACACCCAGTTGGGCGGCAATCACCGGGAAGTCGAACCCCGTGTAACCCTTCACCTCGTCGGGAATCGACCGCCCGTTGTAAGTGACAAGCCGCTCCACCCCGGCAAGCACTCCCATCAGCGCCTCGCGAGTGGCTTCCTCTCCAATGAGTTGGATAAAGGCGTCTTTCTCACCCTCCACGATCCTCACCCCAATCACCGTGATTTTGTGGTTCTTGCAGTCACGGAAAAGGCGTTGGTCGGTGTAGGCTCCAACGTAATTCGTTTCGATGTCGAGGTAGGCTATTTTCACTCTTATTCACCCTCCCTCCCCAGGAATTCCCGACGCTTGCGCGGTTTCGATGGTTTGCCGGGTTCGAGCGAGCGCGCCAACTGTACTGCTTCGAAGCCAAACCGTTCGCGCAGCTTGTCGGCGGCCTCGAGAATCTTGCCAAGTTTCTCGTGCTGTGGAGCTTCGAGCAGGTTTCGTTGAAACACGCTGCGCTCGAGCTTCGACGCGCGCACGCCCACCAGCCGGACTTTCTTCTTCGCATCGTATGTGGTTTCAAAGAGACGCAGCACGTTTTCAAAAATGACCGAGTCGAGATTAGTCGGTTCGTCGATGGTGACGTCGCGCGTGAGGGTGTTGAAAGGCGCATAGCGAAGCTTCAATCCCAGCGTGTGCGCGTACAGGCCGTGATCGCGCAGACGGCGGGCCACGAGTTGGGCCAGGTAAGAAAGCGTGCGTTCCAGTTCCTCGAGGTCGTCGATATCACGGTCAAAAGTGGTTTCGTGGCTGATCGATTTGGGCTCCTCGGAATAGCCGTAAGCTTCGATATCCCGTCCGCACGACTTGGTGTAAAGCCATTTGCCGAATTTGCCGAACTTCGCCACCAGCTTCTCTTCCCCCACTTGGCGGAGGTCGCCGATGGTGGTGATGCCAAAGGAGCGCAGTTCCGGTTCCGTCACTTTTCCAATCCCCGGCATGCGGCGAATGGGGAGCGGAGCCAGAAATGCCGCCTCGCAGCCCGGCAGGACGTAAAGCAGTCCGTGCGGTTTGGCCTGGTCAGAGGCGATCTTGGAAACCAGGTGAGAGGTGGAGAGGCCAATCGAGCAGTTAAGGCTGGTGCGCTCCTTAACGGTGCGAATCAGCTTGTCCGCCGCTCGAAATGCCGAGCCGTGCAGGCGCTCGCAGCCTGTGAGGTCAAGGTAGGCTTCGTCAATGGACATCATCTCGACGACCGGAGTGAATTCGCCGAAGATTTTGTAGAGTCTGTGTGAATAGTCGCCGTACTTTTCATGATGGCCCCGTAGAAAAATGGCCTGCGGGCAGAGCTGCTTGGCCTGTCGGATCGGCATGGCGGAGTGAACGCCGAACTTGCGCGCCTCATAGCTGGCCGCGGCCACCACGCCACGCCCGTCGGGATCCGCGCCCACAATTACGGCCTTCCCCTTCAGCGACGGATCCTCAAGCTCCTCCACCGAAACGAAGAAAGCGTCCATGTCGACGTGCAGAATCTGCGTGAGCATAGCACAATCACACCGCAGACGCGCGGGGGCGTGGAGGAGTGCCACTCAAGGTCTTTTCTCTGCGTCTCAGCGCCTCAGCGGTGAAAAGTTCGACAATCGTCCTAACCAGTGGCCCCATGTGTAGCACCGTTCACGGGGCATCCGACTGTTTCTTTCGTGCGCTTACTACGCGCGGAATGCCGGCCAAATCCGGCGTGACTTCGATTTCCGTCCAACCTGGGCCGAGGAGGGGGAGCACCTGGTCGCGCATATTGTAGCCAATCTCGACCACTACGAAGCCGCCGGGCTTAAGCACCTCCAAAGCCTGCGGGAAGAGCCGGGCATAGATTTCGTCGCCGCGCTCGAGGTTTCCCCAAGCGATGCGGGGTTCGAATTCGCGCACCTCCCGCTGTACCCTATCGAGATCGCCCTCCCCGACGTAAGGCGGATTTGCAACCACAATATCAAAGGTGCCAACGAAATCCTTATCAAGAAGGCGACCCAGGAGATCACTCTCGAGGAATTTGACGCGCTCCGGCATGTGCAGACGGACCGCGTTTCGCGAGGCCACCACTAGCGCCAGCCTGGAGATGTCGGCGCCGAAAAGGATGGCGCGAGGCAACTCGGAAGCCAGCGCCAGGGCGATGCACCCGGAGCCGGTCCCTACGTCTACGATGCGCAGCCGGGCGTCTTTTGGCCATCCGCTGCGGCGCGCCAGTTCCAGCACTTGCTCTACCGCGTGTTCGGTTTCAGGCCGCGGAATCAGGACGTCGGGATTGACCTCGAAATCGAGCCCCCAGAATTCCTGATGGCCGATGATGTATTGCGTCGGCTTGCCGGTACATCGCTCGTCAATCAGCTCGAAGTAGCACTGGGCTTTCTCCACGGGCAGTTCTAGCCCGGCGTTCGAGTGGAGAAAAGCGCGGTCGCAATCGAGAACGTGCATCAACAGCAGTTCGGCGGCGAGTTGGGCGGAAGGAACCTGGTTTTGAAGGAGGGACTCGAGGCCGGTCTTTAGTGCAGTTCGCAGCTGCATAGCGGAAGGGCAGTTCTCAGTTTTCAGTCATCAGTTTTCAGTCAATCTGAACTGACAACTGACGACTGACAACTTTTCTTCACGCTGCCACCGTCGCCTGTTTCATCTTCTCCGCCTGAAAGTATGCGATCAGCGCCTCGATGATGTCTTCGATCTTTCCATCCATCACTCGGTCGAGCTGATGAATGGTGAGCCCGATACGGTGATCCGTCAGGCGATTCTGGGGAAAGTTGTAGGTCCGGATCTTCTCGCTTCGGTCTCCCGTGCCGACCATGGAGCGGCGCTCTTCCGTGATCTGTTTCTGCTGCTCCTGGAGTTTCATCTCATAAAGACGCGAGCGCAGCACGCGAAGTCCCTTGGCGCGATTCTTGATCTGCGATTTCTCGTCCTGGCAGGAGACCACCATTCCGGTGGGCAGGTGAGTGATGCGCACCGCCGAATAAGTGGTGTTCACCGATTGGCCGCCCGGCCCGGAGGAGCAGAAGGTATCGATGCGGAGATCTTTGGGGTCAATTTCAATTTCGACTTCATCGGCTTCCGGAAGCACGGCTACGGTTATGGCCGAGGTGTGGATACGGCCCTGCTGCTCGGTGGCTGGCACGCGCTGCACGCGGTGCACGCCGCTCTCATACTTGAGCTTGCTGTAAACCTTCTGGCCTTCGATCAGGGCGATGACCTCTTTGACGCCGCCGATGCCCGAGAGGCTGGTGGAGAGCACTTCCACCCGCCAGCCTTGCGATTCGGCATAGCGGTTGTACATGCGGAAGATTTCCTGCGCAAACAGAGAGGCCTCGTCCCCGCCGGTGCCGGCGCGGATCTCGAGGACCACGTTTTTCTCGTCGTTCGGATCTTTGGGAAGCAGTAGGATTCTGAGTTCCTCTTCCACGTCCGCCCGCCGCTTCTCCAGGTCGCTGAGTTCTTCGTGCGCCAGCGCTTTCATCTCGAGGTCGGTGGAGGCTTCCTCGAGCAGCGCTTTGGTTTCTTCCAGCCCTTTGCGGATGCCCTTCCACTCGCGGTACTTCTCGACAACTTCCCTGAGCTCCGAGTGCGCTTTGGCGCTCTTCTGGTAAAGGGACTGGTCCGCCAGCACGTCCGGGTCTCCGAGTTGCGCCGTCAGCTCTTCGTACTTTCTTTCGATTTCTGCGAGTTTATCTAAGAAGTGCATTTTCCACCAAATGATGAGGCAGTAGGCAAATCGGCAGGTGGGCAGGTGGGCAGGTAGCCGCCTGGGCGGATCGGCAGTGCCCACTTGTCCATCTGCCTGCCCACTGCCTACGCCACCACCAGCTCCCCGCCGCGCGCTTTCTCGAGCTCCATGGCGGTGTCGATGGCCTTAATCGCAGTCTCGAGTTGGCTATCGTCCGGCTCGCGTGTGGTCACGCGTTGCAGCCAGAGTCCCGGCTGCGCCGCCCAACGCCACAACTTCCCTTGTGATTTTGCCGCATAGCGGATGAATTCGTAGGAGACGCCCGCAATCACCGGCAGCAGCGCCAGGCGCCCCACGAACCGCATACCAAAGGAGCGGAAGGGCAGGAACATATAAAACACCATGGCGATGGCCATCACCACCAGCAGAAAGCTGGTTCCGCAGCGGGGGTGGAAGCGCGTGCAGCCGCGCGCCGTCTCGACGTCAATTGCGCCCCGCTTTTCGAACGCCCACACCACCTTGTGCTCGGCCCCGTGGTATTCAAAGATCCGCCGGATTTCCTTCCATTGCGAAATGAAAAAGAGGAAGCCCAGGAACAACACGATGCGAATTATTCCGTCCAGGAAGTTGAATATCAGCAGGTTGCCCGCCGCGGGGTAACGCCGGCTGATCAGCGTGGCCAGCGAAAGCGGCACATACTTATAGAAAAAAACAAAGAACCCCAACGACAGCACCAGGTTCGCGGCCAGAAGCCAGTTGCTCAGCTCGACCTTCTTGTCGGCTTGGGCGGGTTTCCCCGGTTCATCCATCGCTTGTTCAGCGGAGTAACGCAGCGCCCGGATGCCGAGCACCATCGCCTGCCCCAGGACCCCCAGCCCCCGCAGGAGCGGGTATTTCAGCCAAGGATGCTTTTCAGACGGCTTTTCCAGGTAGTCCTTGGACACTGCGATCGTGCCGCCGGGCTGACGCACCGCTACTGCATAGCTGTGCGGGGAGCGCATCATGACACCCTCAATGACTGCCTGGCCCCCCATCAACGCCTCTTCCGGCGCCTGGAGAATCGGCAACGCAATCAGGCGGGGCAGGTTGCGCAACCAATTCCTCGCGTTCGTCGAACGTAATCTCATAGACCTTTTGGCTCCTCGCCCCCCCGCATGTTCCACCATTTAGGACAATTAGTGTGGAGGCCGGCTCAATCCTCGGAGAAACGCTCTCAATGCGCAGCAGGCGGCTGTTGGATTAGATGCGCGCGAGCGAGCCATGGCTCAGGATAGCTGCAAAGACAAGGGGGTGTCAATTCAGGCCAAGAGGCCGAGAGGTAGCGCGGGCGTCCCGGCCGCTGTCGTGGAGGGATACCGCCCGCGCCTCTGGAGTTCCGACATCTCGTTTGATTGGCACGTGCGGCAGAGCCGCTGACCGCGCAAGATCATTGGCTGGAAGATGAATCCTAAGCATCGTTTCGATTGACACTCAGGACAGCGTTAAACTAGGATATGCATAGGTGCAGGGCTGCGCCTTTCATATCGACAGCTTCCGGGAGCCGTGTCCATGTTCAGGCTCGATGCTGACAAGAAAGTTCACTTCTGCGACGGCGTTACGCGCCGTGACTTCCTTCATGCCGGCACGATAGCCTTCCTGGGATTAACCATGCCCGAGTTCTTCAGCCTGAAGGCTCGCGGCGCCGTGAAATCCAACAAGGACATCAACTGCATCCAGCTTATGCTGGTGGGCGGGCCCAGCCAGATTGACACCTGGGATATGAAGCCCGAAGCCCCCGCCGAAATCCGCGGCCCCTACAAGCCGATCAAGACCAACGTGTCGGGCATTGAGATCTCCGAGATTTTCCCGCGCATGGCCAAGCATGCGGACAAATTCGCCCTGCTGCGGTCCGTTTATCACACCGCCGCGGCTGTGCACGACACCGGCTGCCAGATGATGCAGACGGGGCGGCTGTTCCAAGGTGGCCTGGAATCCCCGAATTATGGTTGCGTGTTGCGGCTGGAGAAGGGGCCCAAGGGCGACATGCCGCCCAATGTGTTGATTCCATTCACCATCGGCGCGTTGGGCGGCAATCTGCCGCACGGCGACACAGCCGGTTTCCTCGGCAAGGCCTTCGATCCGTTTGTTCTCAACGCCGATCCTTCCGACCCGAACTTCAAAGTGCCGGACATGCTTCCGCCGGATTACATCTCCGCCGTGCGTGTCGATCGCCGCCGCGATTGGCGCCAGGTGATCGACCAGTCGGTGAGCTACTTTGAGAAAACCGATCAGGATGCAAAGCTGATGGACTCGACTTTCCATCAAGCGTACACCCTCATGACCTCGGCCACGGCGAGGGAAGCCTTCGACCTGGCCCAGGAGCCCGAGGAAGTTCGCAAGCGTTACGGCATGAACCGCTTCGGCCAGGGCTGCCTGCTGGCGCGCCGGCTAGTGGAGCGCGGCGTCCGCTTCGTGACCGTGAACATGTTCGAAACCGTCTTCAATGAAATCACCTGGGACATTCACGGTTCGGCGCCTTTCAGCCCGATCAGTTGCTACCGCGATCAAATAGGCCCGATGTTTGACAATGCCTACAGCTCTTTGCTCGAGGATTTGAGCGACCGCGGGCTGCTGGACGCCACGCTGGTCCTGTCCACCGGGGAATTCGGCCGCACGCCGCGCATCAATCCGGCGGGCGGGCGGGACCATTGGCCGCAATGCTGGACCGTTGTGCTTGCAGGCGGAGGCATCAAGGGCGGCCAGATTGTGGGCTCCTCGGACACGATCGGAGGCGCGCCCAAGGACCGCGCCGTCATGCCCTCCCACGTCGCGGCTACGGTTTACACGGCCCTGGGCATACCCCTCGACTTCATCATGAAAACACCCCAGGGGCGAGAGGTCCGGGTTGTCGATCACGGGTTCGATCCGATCACCGAATTGCTGACGTAGTGGCGGTTCGCGAACCGCCCCTACCGTCTTGCGTCAGCTTGCTGGCCGCCCAGGGCAACCACAAAGGTTGCCCCTACGAGTGAAGTCGACGGATGTCTCCGTGTCCTCTGCGACTCAAAGACTTAACACAGAGAACACGGAGAATCTCAGTGTCCTCTGTGTTGTGCTTTTTCCGGGTCACAAAGGGCACGGAGAAGAAAAACAGTATGCGTAAGCTTTGCGTCATTTCTTCCGTTCTTTTGGCCTTCCTGGTTGCTGCGAGCGGTGCTATATTTTGGGCCCAAACACATCAACCAGCCGACCAGCCTTACCACCAAACGGACATGAGCGGCCCCTCAAAGCAGCCCACAACTGCCGTGCGCCCGGTCGTTGCGCACACAACGTTCAAGGGCGTCGGCGTCAGCAAACTGGAAGTCCTGCCATCCTCGATCTCCATCAGTGGCCCTCGCTATACACAGCGCGTGGTCGTCGAGGCGACTTTCGTGGATGGCCGCCAGGAAGACGTGACGGCTGAGGCTCAGATTACTTCCGCTGATTCCGGGATCGCTCGCGTGGATCAGGAAGGACTGGTTTGGCCGCAGTCCGACGGGCGCACCACCCTTACGGCCGCCTTCCGCGGACAGCGCGGCGCCGCGAGCGTTGAGGTTTCAAAGTTCTCCGCGCCGTTCGAGTGGAGCTTCCGCAATGATGTTATCCCGGTCATGACCAAAGTGGGATGCAACCAAGGCGCATGCCACGGGGCCGCGGCAGGGAAGAACGGGTTCAAGCTCACTCTCCGTGGATACGACCCGGAAACGGATTATTACACGCTTACCCACCAGGCGCTGGCGCGCCGCACTGAGCGGATCGAACCCGCCAGGAGCCTGATTCTTCTCAAGCCCACGCTGACCATTCCGCACGGCGGCGGCAAGCGTTTCGCGGTGGGCTCGACGGAGTATCAGGTCATTTCCGGCTGGATCGCGGACGGCATGCCCAAACCGCGGGAGTCCGACCCGGGTGTGGCGAGCATCGAAGTGTTGCCCAACGAGGCTTCGCTTCGACCTGAGGCGGAGCAGCAACTCGTTGTCACCGCCGTCTTCACCGATGGCCACCGAGAGGACGTCACGCGCTGGGCGAAATATGACAGCGGGGACGAAGGTGTGGCGGCGGTGGATCAGGATGGGCACGTGAAGATGCACGGCTACGGCGAGGCCCCGGTCACTGTCTGGTACCAGAGTCGCGTCACCTTCGCCCGCCTGCGTATTCCCTATGCCTACAACATCAGCGCCGACGTGTACAAGAATGCGCCGCGGCACAATTACATCGACGACGACATTTTGAAGCACCTCCAGGTGCTCCACATTCCCCCTTCTCCCCCGGCCGGCGATGCCGAGTTCATCCGCCGGGTGTACCTGGATGCGGCCGGAATTCTTCCTGCCCCCGCCGAGGTCGAGCGATTCCTGAACGACGCTGCGCCAGAGAAGCGCAAACTGCTGATCGAACAGTTAATGCGCCGGCCGGAGTTCGTCGACTACTGGGCTTACAAGTGGTCTGACCTGCTGCTGGTCTCGAGCAATCATCTCTCGGACGAGGGGATGTGGAGCTACTACAACTGGATTCGCGAAAGCGTGGCTGCCGACAAGCCCTGGAATCAGTTCGTCAACGAAATCGTCACGGCGACGGGCAATGCGCGTGAGAACGGCGCGGCGAACTACTGGGCCATCCACCGCGACCCGCTTGATATCTCGGAGAATATGGCCCAAGCGTTCCTCGGCATCACGATTACCTGCGCCCATTGCCACAATCACCCGCTTGCGAAGTGGACCCAGAAGGACTACTACGGCATGGCCAACCTCTTCGCGCGAGTGCGGCTGAAGACTTCCGGCCGCACCATCTCGCGCGTCGGCGTTGGCCCCGTCTTCGAGGACGTGACGGTCTACTCGAATCCCTGGGGACAGTTTACCGACGACCGGTACACGAAGCCGCTGCCGCCCAAGCCGCTGGCCGCCGCGGCTTTGCCTGTGGATTTGCCCCAGGACCCACGCCTCTATTTTGCCAATTGGCTGACCTCGCCTGAGAATCCTTTCTTTGCACGGGCGATTGTGAACCGCGTGTGGCGAAGCCTGATGGGCCGCGGCCTGGTGGAACCGGCGGACGATATGCGGGACACGAATCCAGCCACCAACGCCGAGCTGCTCGACGCGCTGGTTAAGGATTTCATTAAACACAATTATGATATTGACTATCTTGTGGACACCATCCTGGAGTCCGCAACCTATCAGGCCTCCTCACGCCCGAACGATCAGAACGCGCAGGACCAGCAGTATTACTCGCACTATTTGATTCGCAGGCTTCCCGCGGAAGTCCTGCTGGATGCCTACTCGCAGGTGACCCAGGAACCCGAAAAGTTTGAAGGCTATCCGCCCGGGACTCGGGCCTTGCAGTTGCCGGACGCGGCGGTGCGATCCTACTTCCTCACCGCCTTCGGCCGCCCGGCGCGCCAGCAGACCCGCGAGAGCGAACGCACTTCGGTTCCGACCGTCACCCAGGCCCTGCACATCATCAACGGCGATACTTTGAACTACAAGCTGCGCGACGCCGGGAATTCGATCGATATGCTCATGAAACTGGGTTTTTCTGATGATGCGATCGTGAATTACCTTTACCTGGCATCGCTCAGCCGCTACCCGGCCGAGACGGAGCGCGCTGCGCTATTGAAGGCGCTTCGTGAAGCTGAGAGCGAGAAGGGGCAAGGAATCTCCAACCCGCGGCGCGCGGCACTGGCCGACATGTCCTGGGCACTGCTGACGAGCGAGGAGTTTGTTTTTAACCACTGAGTTAACACCCGAATCCGACCCTCCCTTGCATGGACCGCCCTCTCCCTTGGGGAGAGGGTGTCAGGTTCCGGCGCCTTCATCAGCCGGAGCCTGACGGGTGAGGGGTCAGTTGGCGGGTTCGGCGCCGCTGCGGCGGCGACTTTCGGCCGAGATGCGAACGGATGCGAATTCCTAGCGGGATAACGTGGCGTGCGAGCGGAAGTAACCCCTCATCCGGCCCGCGACGGCTGAAGAAGGCGCCGTCGCGGTCCACCCTCTCCCCAGGGGAGAGGGCTGCGGTTGTCAGATGCGAAAGGCATGCATCTATCCCGTGTCTTTGTCTCGCCTTCGTCTCCGTGTGGCTGGCACTCTCGCCTTTGATCAGAATTCAGCCGGCCCGCGCTGCCTCAACGCCGACCTTCAGCAGCGACATCGCGCCGATTCTTCAGAAAAACTGCCTGGCCTGCCACTCCAGCGCCGCCAAGATGGGCGGATTTGTTATGGAGAGCTACGACCTGCTGATGAAGGGCGGCAAAGACGGGCCTGCGATTGTTCCGGGCAAGAGCGAGCAGAGCAGGCTCGTTCAGATGCTCGAGGGGAAAGTTCAACCTCGCATGCCGTTTGGGACCGACCCGCTTCCAGCGGCGGACATTGCCGCTCTAGAGGCTTGGATTGAAGCTGGGGCCAAGGGTCCCGCCGCGGGCGAAGCTGCCCAGACGCTCGCGCCCCTGGCCATTCCCGATATCAAGCCGAAGGCGCCGGCGATTTCTCCCGTCGTGTCCCTGAAGTTCTCGCCCGACGGACGCATTCTTGCTGTTGGCGGCTACAGGGAAGTTCGGATGATCGATCCCTCCAACGGCAAGGTGATCCGCACGCTGGAGGGTCACGCCGACTACGTGAGGTCGATTGTCTTCAGTCCCGACGGCAAGCAACTGCTGGCCGGCGGGGGTCCGCCACAGCAATGGGGTGAAATCAAAGTGTGGGATGTCGCTACCGGCGCGCTCGTGCGCACGATGCGCGGCCACGCGGACTGCATCTACTCCCTTGCGGTCAGCCCCGATGGAAAGCTGGTCGCTTCGGGCAGCTACGACAAATCCATCCAGATTTGGGACGCCCAAACCGGAAAGGACCTGAAGACCTTGCTCGACCACATTGATGCCGTGTTCGCCGTGGCATTCAGTCCGGATGGAAAACTTCTGGCATCGGGCTCGCAGGATCGGACCGTCAAGATCTGGAATGTGGCGTCCGGTGAACGCCTGTATACGTTGAACGATGCGCTGGATGGAATTACCGGCATTGCGTTTTCGCCATCCGGGGAGTATCTGGCAGGCGCCGGCTACGACAACTCCATTCATGTGTGGAAGATCAGCGACAAGGAAGGTAGCCTGGTGCAATCGCTCATCGCCGACGAAGACAGCATCCTTCAGATCGTCTGGTCGCCTGACGGGAAAACCCTTATCACGAGTTCCTCGGACGGCTCCATCCGTTTCCGCGACGCGGCAACCCTCGACCCGGTCGGAGTACTCCCTGGCCAACCTGATTGGGTGGATGCGTTGGCCATCAGTCCGGATGGCAAGTGGCTGGCCGCAGGACGATACGACGGAACATGGAGCCTCTACGACGCGAGATCGTACAAGCCCAGGCTCGGCCCGCTGATGGCCGAAGGCAGTAGGCAGTGGGCAGTCGGCAGGGGATCTGCAGTCTGGAATTTCTAATTTCAGATTTGGCAAAGCAGGCGGCTGGTGCCGGATCTGAAACCTGAAATTTCCAATCTCAGATTTGGCAAAGCAGGCGGCTGGCGCCGGGTCTGAAATCTGAAATTTCCAATCTCAGATTTGGCAAAGCAGGCGGTTGGCGCCGGGTCTGAAATCTGAAATTTCCAATCTCAGATATAAGTTGCAAGGCGCTTCGGAGTTCACTCATGCAAACAAGCGGTGTGAAGGTTGTTTTCATAGCGGCGGCACTTCTGGCGCCAGCGCTGCTGGTTTTTGCCGACGAACCCGTCATCCCGCCCGCTCTCGCGCGCATCTCGCCGGCGGGAATGGAGCGCGGCACAACCGCCAATTTCAAACTCGAAGGTCGAGGGCTCATGGCGGCGCGCGCCGTGCTCTTTGATGCTCCCGGTTTCACGGCGAAGATACTAAACGTTGCAGCGATTCATGAAGAGATCAAGGCGGCGCGAGCTGGCGTGGACCTGGAGGCTGCGGTGCCGCTGGGGGTAAAGTCCGAAGCCCGAGTGGAACTCACCGTTTCCAAAGACGTGGAGCCGGGGTTCCATTGGTTCCGCATTCAAACGCCCAACGGTACATCGAACATGCTGCCGCTGGACGTCGGATCGCTGAAGGAGGTCCAGCAGCAACGCAATTCTTCTGATCCGCAGCAAGTCGAACTGCCGGCCACTATCGTTGGCGCAGTTTCCACGGTGGGCGAAGTGAATGGCTACAGCTTTGAGGGTAAGGCCGGCCAGGAGATGGTGTTTCAAGTTGTGGCATCAAGGTTGGACTCGCAACTCGAATCGCTGCTCGTCCTGCGCGACTCTTCCGGCGGGGAGATTGCGCGTGCCGGAGAATACCTGCGCGAGCCCGATGCGATCTTGGTGGCCAAGCTGCCGATGGAAGGCAAATACACGATCTCGATTTCTGATCGCGAGGAAAAAGGCGGCTGGAATTATTTCTATAGGCTCAATGCGGGTCCTCTCCCGTACGTCACCGGTTGGTTCCCCCTTGGCGTCCCCGCGGGCAAGCCGGCGGCGGTGTCCATTGAGGGGGTCAACCTTGGCGGCGTGAAGCAAGTCGAAGTCCGGCCACCTGCGCGTGTCGATGGTTGGACGACTCTTCCGCTGGTGGTAGCGACGCCCTCCGGTCCGCTCCTGAATAAGCCCCGCGTTGGCGTGGGTGACCTGCCCGAGGTTTTCGAGAAAGAGCCCAACGATACGCCGTCGCAAGCCGAGGCAGTTCCCATCCCCGTCACCATCAATGGTCACATTGATAACCCGAGCGCCGCGAAGCACGACGACGACGATTTCTTTCGCATCCACGCCGGTAAGGGCCAGCGCCTTGTGATCGAGGTGGCGGCCGCCCGGCTTGGTTCGCCTCTCGATTCCGTTGTCGAAGTGCTCGACTCGCGGGGCAACGACGTGCCGCGCGCCACGGTTCGTTGCCTTTACCAGACCCAAACCACACTGGCGGACCGGGATTCGCGAAGCGAAGGAATAAGGTTGGTTTCTACCACCGGGCTCCACGAGAACGATTACCTGATGGTCGGCGATGAGTTAGACCAGATTGCGTATATCCCCGACCAACCCGACGCCGACGTTATTCTGAAAGGGTTTGAAGGACAGCGGTTCACGTGGCTGGGTACTTCTCCAAGTCTCCGCCCGTTGAATACAACGGTCTACAAGGCGCAAATCCTCCCCCCGGACGCTGAGCTTCCGGCGAACGGTCTCCCTGTGTTCCATCTCACCGAGCGGAACGACGACGGCGGGCCCGGTTACGGCGCCGATTCGCGGTTGGATTTCGATGCGCCCGCCGATGGGGACTATCTTGTTCACCTCAAGGACGTCCGCAACCTGGGCGGCCCCGGCTTTGCGTATCGGTTGACGATTCGCGAAGCTGCGCCCGACTTCACTCTGGTGGCCAATCCTGATAACCCCAACATCCCCCTGGGAGGATCGACGCCGATGACCGTCTCCGTCAACCGGTTACAGGGTTACGAAGGCCCGATCGAAATCGAAGTCAAAGGTCTGCCCCAAGGCCTCACGGCGAGCAAGGCGGAGATCGCTGCGGGAGAGGATTCAACCGTGGTCGTCTTGAGCGCCGCGCAGGGCTCGAATCCGGACTCCCCGCCGGCGCACTTCGAAATTGAGGGGCACGCTGTCGTGAACGGCCGCGCCATTACGCGCCGGACGAGCGCTGACAAGGTTCTGCAGGTGGCGTCGATAATCCCTCCTCCGGACGTGGCGGTGCGGACCGAACCCGAACAGGTGGCTATTGCCCCGGATAAAGAGGTGAGTGTGTCTCTGCACGTGGAGCGAAGAAACGGATTCAAGGGGCGAGTACCGTGCGACGTGGTGAACCTGCCTCCCGGCGTCCGGGTTGTAAACCTGGGCCTGAACGGGATTCTGGTGCCGGAGAATCAGAGTGACGCAACTTTCAAGCTGCGCGCCGCGGATTGGGCCAAGCCGATCGTTCAGCCGATTTACGTGCTGGCCAATGTTGAGTCCAACGCTACCACGCAGCACCCCTCCCCGCCGATCATGCTTCGCGTGGAAGGCAAAGCAGAAGGGACGAGCGTTGCATCGCGGCATTGAGTTTTGGAACGGCGTATTGAGCCCCAAAGGGGCGGTCTAGCACAGCCCAGGCCAACAGGCCTGGGTCCAAGGGCACGCAGATTCTTGTGGCCAGCCCTGAAGGGGCGAAATACGGGCCGCGATAACGCTCGACACTGTCCCAGGCCTAAGGCGTGGGCATATCACGCCCTTTCAGGGCTTGCCGGAGTGTGGCTAAACTCCTTGACCCAGGCCGGTGGCCTGGGCTTTGGTAGCTCGCCCGTTCGGGGCTGAAGAACGAGAACACCACCTGACAGGAGCCCAATGCGAATCTTGAGAAGAAACATGCTCTACGGTTTACTCGCTTCAGCCGGTATTGCGCGGAGTCTGAATTCTCTCCATGCGCACCCTCATGTTCCGCGTCCGGGAGGAGGGTCGCCGTCATCATCGGCTACTCCGCCCGGGGCAAATGCGGATCGAGCGCCGGGCATCAGCGGCCAGGGGGAGATGAAGTTCCGCGTCCTCTACACTTCCGAACGACTGCCGCCGGAGGCCCGCAAGGTATTGGTGAACGCTCACGGAGGTTTCGCCGTCGACCGCCGCGCAGGCAAAGAGCAGACTTACTTCGCCCTTCCCGGAGCCGGGATTCTCCAGGTCAGTTCCGACTTGAAGACGATCAGTCTGGTCGACACTCCGGATGAAATGCGGAACCTTAACCTCCACGACACGACCATTTGGTACGACGCGGACGGATCCCCCTATTTGACCTTCCCCGCGAATGATGCCGGCAAGGTTTTTACAACTACCCTGGATGGAAAACTCGTAAATGCTCTCGATGCTCCCACCGCTGCTGTCGAATTCGAGCATCCGGAGATTCGCGACTATTTTCTGGGCGGAGGGAATTTCGCTCCTACCGCGGTTGAATTCTTGAACGGCTTGTATTACGTCACCACCGGGTATTGCAATCTCGATTATGTCCTGACGGCGCGCATCAATCGCGAAAACCGCTTCGAAGCCGCGTGGAACGATTTGGCCTTCGGCGGAAAAGGCGAGGGCGTGGGCCAGTTCGGAACCGCCCACGGCATCACCGTGCCGCCCGGCAAGACGCGGCTCGACATCGCCGACCGGCCCCATTCCCGCCTGGACCGTTTTACCCGCTACGGCCATTACCTCTCCAGCCTGAAGATGCCTTCCGGCTCACTGCCTTGCGACATTAACTACCTCGACCAACACTACAGCGTGGTTCCCGCCCTGGACGGCCCCGACAAGAAGAAAGGCGCCCCAATCTATATTCTCAAGGACGAGAGATTGATTTCGACCATCATGCCCAAAGAAGACCTGGGACTCGAGAACTTCGTTCACATCCACAACGCGGCTCTGCGGAGCATCAACGGCAGATTCTACATCCTTGCGCAGGCGTGGAACCCGGGCGACTTCGCCATCCTCGAGCAGGCCGGTAGTTAGGGATGGACAAGGGTGAAGCCGTGACGGGGCGACCTTGTTTTTAGCGCGGCTCACTTTTCGGCTTGACACGTCGCAGAGGGCAACCTAACATCACCTTGCCCCGGGCATGATATGGAGTTCGAGCCTTCTTCCTGTGGCTGCACGCACGCTACCTCCTGTTGCTGGGCGTTGATCGTCTCGGCAGGTAAGGTCGCCACTCCGGCCGGTTCTTCTCAACCCAATCCGATATTTCCGTGGAGGGTGTATCTATGAAGCGACGGCTTCTTCAGGAAGGATACGTTCTCTGGATTATTTGCGGCTTGCTCATCCTCGTGACAGGTTGCGGCGGAGCTTCGACGATCATGAACAACCTCGTCCCGGCCATCACAACCCTGTCTCCCTCTTCCACCACGGCGGGGGCAGCGGCGCAGACTCTCACCATCAACGGGTCGAATTTCCTTTCCAGTTCGACGGTGACTTACAACGGCGTGGCGCACACCGCGACGTTTGTGAGCTCATCCCAGTTGACGATTCAACTGGGTGCCTCGGACCAAGCCACCGCCGGAACTTACGCCGTCGTGGTGGCCAATCCCTCTCCCGGCGGGGGAGCTTCGAATTCCGTGAACTTCACCGTGAACAACCCCACGCCCACCATTACGGCGCTGTCTCCTTCCTCCGCGGAGGCCGGAGCGGCGGCGCAAACCTTAACGATCAATGGGACGAACTTTGTTTCCAACTCCACGGTGACTTACAACGGCGTGGCGCAGACCGCGACGTTGGTGAGCTCATCCCATTTGACGATTCAACTGAGCGCTGCGGACCAAGCCACGGCGGGAACCTTCGCGGTGGTGGTGACCAACCCATCTCCCGGCGGCGGAACTTCCAACACACAGACCTTCACGGTGAACAATCCCACACCTACGATCTCAAGCCTCTCCCCGAGTTCCGCCGCGGCGGGTACAGCCGCTGAAGCCCTGACCATCAATGGGACGAACTTCGTTTCAACCTCGATGGTGACTTACAACGGGGTGGCGCACACGGCGACCTTTGTGAGCTCGACGCAATTGAAGATCATGCTTAGTGCCGCCGACCAAGCCACGGTGGGAACGTACCCGGTGGTGGCGACCAACCCGGCGCCGGGCGGGGGCGCTTCAAACTCGGTAAACTTTACGGTGAGCAGCGTGAACAACCCTGTGCCAACGATTTCAAGTTTGTCGCCTTCCTCCGTAATTGCGGGGGCGGCCGCTCAAACCTTGACCATCAATGGTACAGGCTTCATCGCTTCCTCCGTCGTGACGTATAACGGAGTTGCCCATGCGGCGACGTTCGTAAGCTCGACGCAATTGACAATTATGCTGAGTGCGAGCGACCAAGGCACGGCCGGAACATACCCGGTGGTGGTGATCAACCCGGCGCCGGGTGGGGGCGGTTCGAACGCCTTTAACTTTACGGTCAGCAGCACGAACAATCCTGTGCCGGCGATTTCAAGTTTGTCGCCTTCCTCTGCCAACGCCGGGGCGGCAGCTCAAACCCTGACCATCAATGGTACAGGCTTCATCACCGCCTCGACCGTGACGTATAACGGCGTAACTCATACCGCGACCTTCGTAAGCTCGGCGCAGTTGACGATTATGCTCAGCGCGAGTGACCAGGCCACGGCAGGCGGCTACCCCGTCGTGGTCACGAATCCCGCGCCGGGCGGAGGCGCTTCGAACCAGGTGAACTTCACCGTCAGCTCTGGTGCCCTGAGCGTGACCACGACGATCTTGCCCAACGTGTTTCTGGGAGTAGCTTACGCCGGGCAGGCCGAGGCGACCGGCGGCGCTCCGCCTTACACGTGGAGCGTCTCTGCCGGCGCGCTGCCTCTCGGCCTGAGCCTGAACACCAGCACGGGAGTGATTTCAGGTGTGCCTGTCGGAGGCACGGGATCGGCCTCCGTGACCTTGCAGGTGACGGATACAAAATCCGCGACGGCCACTTCCCTCTCGATCGCTATGGCGATTGGAAACGACACCATTTCCGTCTGCGAGGCCGGGAATGAATCGGTCCTCCTAGGACAGTACGCCTTCAATCTGCTCGGGTACAACGGCAGCGGCTTCCAAGCCGTCGTCGGCTCACTGACCTTCAACGGAACCGGCGGCATCGCGGGCGGGGAAGTCGACATCAACACCGCCGGGGCTGCCTCCGAGACCCACACCACCATTACTGCCGCGGGCAGTTCCTACACGGTGGGGGCGAGCAACCGCGGTTGCGCCACGTTTGTCACTGCCACCGGGACGACCTTCACCACCCGCTTCACTTTGGGGGCTCTCTCCTCCGGCGTGGCTACCCAGGGGCGGATCAATGAGTTCGATCCCGCCGGCACCAGCTCGTTTATTGCTTCCGGCCAGATTCTGCAGCAAACCACTTCCGCTTTCAGTGCCGGACCGGCGGGCAATTTCGCGCACTTGGTATCAGGCTGGGATTCAAGCAACGGTACGCGCATCGCCTGTGCGGGGGTATTGACGCGGACGGAAACCGACGGCGGCGCCGGCAACGTCGGTGGCCTGGACCAGACTTGCAACGACGGCGGGGCATATAGCAACGTCACCCTCTCTGGCACCGTGGGGAGCTACACTGCTCCGGACGCCAACGGACGCTTCACTCAATCAACCACCGTCTCGGGAGTTGCGAGTGAAAACGCGGAGTACATGGTCTCCGCCAATCAGGCCCTCCTGCTGAGTGTGACTTACGATATCGCCAACGACATCATCACGGCGGGCGAATCATATCTTCAGACCGGCGCCGGGTCGTTTACCACCGGCAGCGTCGCCGGCAACTACGCCTGGTATCAGAGCGGGGTGGACGGCAGCACGGGAGGATGGATGGAATTCGGCTACTTCGAAGCCGATGGCACCGGCACCTCGATCGTCATCGAGGCTTACGTGGACGAAGCCGGGTCAACGGGAGAAACTCCTGCCACCTGCACCTACACCGTCTCTTCAAATGGCCACATGTTCATCAACGCCGCCGGGAGCTGTCCGGACCCGCCGCTTGCCTACCTTATCTCGAACTCCCAAGCCGTCCTCTTGAGTGATGACGCTCACGTGCAAGGCGGGCTGGCCTTCCTGCAGAATGCCCCGACCGGCGGTTTCAGCCCCACGACGATGGCCGGAGCATTCTTTGGCGGCACCACGGAGGTTGTGAACCAAAACAGCCGGGCCGAAAACTACCTGATCGACTTGCAGAACAGCACGACGTTCCCCAATATCTTTATCTTGGGCGACAAAGCCAACGTTAACCCCAGCGATGAGTTGGCCGATCAGTTCACCGAGCAACTGGCGTCTTTCGGCGCTTACGGGATCATGACGACGCAAAGCACTCCCACGGCAGCCGCTGAGACGTTTGGTATCGCGATCAACTCCACCAGTTTTCTGATCGCTACAGACATCGGCAACACCTATCCGACGTTCATCCTGTTCGGACCATCAACCCCGGATAACGTGGCAATTTCGCTTACTGAACCCACCGCCGCGCAAACTGTGGCCACCAACGCGGAGGTGCCGATCACCGTCTCGGTGACCAACGCGACCAACACCGGGGTTACCTGGCTCCTCAATGGCATCCAGAGCGGCAGTGCGGGGGCCGCAGCTTTCGGAAGTGTATCCGGTTCCGGCAGCTCGTTCACTTATACCGCGCCCCCTTCCGTGCCCACCCCGGCGACGTTCGACGTTACCGCGGTCAGCAACACCGATGCGTCGAAGACCGTTTCGTTCAGCGTCACCGTCACCGATCCTAGCCATTAGGAAGGTGCGACAACCGCGTCCCGGGGGCGGCCCCCGTGGCCGCCCAGTGAGTTTCTACATCGGTATTGCCCAACCCTGCTCACGTCGCCGGCAGAGGGAGACTCAGGCCCTCCTGCCGACTCTGACTTTCTGTCTCTTGACAAACCATAGGCTACGATGGTAAGATCCCTCACTGGGGTTGCAGGGAACGTGATGTTTCAAGGTCATAGTCGGTCGCGATCGAGGCCGGGGGGTGTCTCCCTCCGCGCTCCGGGCTCTCGCAGGTCGCAACCAATCCCACAAAAGCAGCAAGCCGACCCACAGGCCGATTTTGTCGGAGATCCTGCGGATTGCAATCCCCTGCCACAAGAGCGATTGCATTTTTTGACGAACGATCCGGGAATGTCTATGAAAACAAACAGTCGAGGGGTTGGGGAGTCCAGGAGGTGAGGAGTTGTGGGGCCAATTCAAGAGATCGGGTCGGATGTTGACGATTTGTCGCTCCTCAACCCTCGACTCTCGACTTCTCGACTTGAATTCGACGGAACAAAGCGAGAATGTCTATGAAAACAAAGGACCGGTCGAGAGGATCAACCACCTCTGCGCGCCTTATCCACGGCAGGGAACTACCCGGTTCCCCTCCTCGCAGGAGGAGGGGTTAGGGGTGGTGAGCCTCTGCAAAACAGAACCGCCGCCGTGGAATCCGCGGCTTCCCGCTTTAGGGTTTCGGGAACTCAAAGGTGACAAAGAGTCCGGATGAAGCCAAGAGGCTGGCATGACGACATTTAGTCAAAAAAACGACCAGGTGCCACAATAACTTGGTGTCCTAATGAAAAAACTACTATATATTGTGTTTTCCTCCTTGACACGTCCTGGCCCTCTGTGCTACTTTTGCGGGGTTGCGCTCGGAAGCGGGGCGCAGCCAGTGAAGCCAAGCGATCCCGATGTCCATCGGGATTACGACTCACCGCAGTTCGGGGATTTGCTGCTACTTCTACCTGAGGAGGCCTACCATGGCTGAGAGAGATGCCGTTACTTTGGCAACCGTCGCCACATCTTCAACCAAGGAGAATGCCACCAAACGTGGCATCACCATGCGGCGGCTTTTTACCAAGCCCGGCATTCAGCCATTCGATGAGGTCGAGTGGGAATTGCGGACCGCCTCCATTCAGAATGAGAAGGGGCAAGTGATCTTCGAGCAGCGCAATGTGGAGGTGCCTGCCGACTGGTCGCAGACCGCCACCAACATTGTGGCTTCGAAATACTTCCATGGAATGCTGGGTACGCCGGAGCGCGAGTCCAGCGTACGGCAACTCATCAGCCGCGTGGCGGACACCATCGCTCAGTGGGGAGTCGACGACGGCTACTTCCGCGCCGAGGAAGACGCCGCCGACTTCCACGACGAACTGGTCCACCTCCTGGTTCGCCAAAAGGCCTCCTTCAATTCGCCGGTGTGGTTCAACTGCGGCCTCTGGCACAAGTACCACCGGAATTCCCCGGCCAGCGGCTGGTACTGGGAGTCAACCACGGGCGGCGTCAAGAAGGAGACGGAGGCCTATCGTCACCCTCAGTGCTCTGCCTGCTTCATCAACTCCGTTCAAGATAACCTCGATAGCATTCTGACCCTGGCCAAGACGGAAGGGATGCTCTTCAAGTGGGGCTCGGGCACGGGTACCAACCTCTCCTCGCTGCGGTCCTCCGTCGAGCCGCTTTCGGGCGGCGGCATCGCCTCCGGTCCCCTTTCGTTCATGAGGGGCTATGACGCGTTTGCAGGGGTGATCAAATCGGGCGGCAAGACGCGGCGCGCGGCCAAGATGGTCATTCTGAATATAGACCATCCGGATATTATTGATTTCATTAATTGCAAGGCCAAAGAAGAGCGCAAGGCCTGGGCGCTGGTGGACGCCGGGTACGACAAGGCCATCGACGGCGAAGCTTACAGCTCCATCTTCTTCCAGAACGCCAACAACAGCGTGCGGGTAAGCGACGAGTTCATGAAAGCGGTGGTGGAGGATCGGGAATGGACGACGCGCGAGGTTTCCACCGGCAAGCCGGCGAAGACCTACCGCGCCCGCGCCCTGATGAAGATGATCGCGGATGCGGCCTGGCAATGCGGCGATCCGGGAATGCAGTTCCACACCACCATCAACAAGTGGCACACCTCCAAGGCCACGGCCCCCATCAATGCCTCGAACCCCTGCAGTGAGTACATGTTTCTGGACGACTCCGCCTGCAACCTCTCCTCGCTGAACCTGATGAAGTTCCTCACCCCGGAGGGCGAGTTCGACGTGGAGGCCTTCCGTCATGCCGTCGACGTGATGATCACCGCGCAGGAGATCATCATCGACAACGCCAGCTATCCCACCGAGAAGATCGCCGTCAATTCTCATGACTTTCGCCCCTTGGGTCTGGGTTACGCCAACCTCGGCGCGCTGCTGATGGCCAACGGCTTGCCCTATGATTCGGACGGGGGGCGCGATTTCGCCGCCGCCATCACGGCCCTGATGCACGGCGAGGCATATCTCCAGTCTTCGCGCATTGCCGCCGAACTCGGACCCTGCGCCGGCTATCCGCTCAATCGCGATCCCTTCCTGGGCGTGATCGAGATGCACCGCCAGGCGCTGGGAAAAATCAACGCTCACAACGTTGCCGGGAACCTGTGGGAGAGCGCCAAGAAGACCTGGGACGATTGCCTTGGGAACGGAATGAAATACGGCTTCCGCAACGCCCAGGTGACGGTGCTGGCGCCCACCGGGACCATCGGCTTCATGATGGATTGCGACACTACGGGCGTTGAGCCTGACCTGGCGCTGGTGAAGATCAAGAAACTGGTGGGGGGCGGCGTTATCAAGATTGTGAATAACGTGATTCCCGCGGCCCTCTTGAAACTCGGCTACACTCCCCAGCAATCCTCCGACATCGTAAGTTACATCGACCAGCACGGCACCATCGAGGGCGCGCCGGGCCTCAAGGCGGAGCATTTGCCGGTTTTCGATTGCTCTCTGAAACCGGCCAACGGCAGACGCTCCATTCACTACATGGGACACGTGCGCATGATGTCGGCCGTGCAGCCGTTCCTGTCGGGCGCTATTTCTAAGACCGTTAATATGCCGGAAGAAGCGACGCCCGATGAAATCGCGAATGTTTACGCCGAAGGCTGGCGCCTGGGGCTGAAGGCCATCGCCATCTATCGCGACGGCTCCAAGCGCTCGCAGCCGCTGAATACTTCGAAAGGCCAGGAGTCGGGAAAGCAGGAGTCAGGAGTCAGAAGTCAGGAGTCAGGAGGTATGCAGTCCCTAGCCCCTAGCCCCCAGCCCCTAGCCCCTAGCCGGCCTTATCGCCGCAAGTTGCCTGACGAGCGCCGCGCCATCACTCACAAGTTCGCCGTAGGAGCGCACGAAGGCTATCTGACCGTGGGTCATTACGACGATGGCCCGCCGGGCGAGATCTTCATCACCATGGCCAAAGAAGGCTCCACCGTTTCCGGCCTGATGGATTCCTTCGCCACCGCCGTTTCCCTGGCCCTTCAATACGGCGTGCCGCTCAAAGTACTCTGCGACAAGTTCAGCCATATGCGCTTCGAGCCCAGCGGCTGGACCAACAACCCCGAGGTCCGCTACGCCAAGTCCATCATGGATTACATCTTCCGCTGGATGGCCTACAAGTTCCTGCCCAAGGATGCGCAGCCGAGCGAAGACGCCAGCGTTGCTTCACTGAACGGCTCGGAGGTCGAGAAGGCCGCCGGCCTCGCCTCGCAGTTCACCCAGGCGGCGGGCGGGCCGGACGTTTTTCCTGCACAGACCGGCCAGGCCGGCCTGGCGGGCGTCGTCCATAGTGAAGACGCGCCTCCCTGCTCCGATTGCGGCGCCATCATGGTCCGCAGCGGCGCCTGCTATAAGTGCCTGAATTGCGGTTCCACCAGCGGGTGTTCGTAG
>Ga0187864_10000767_pt1 | contig 34315 bp, 29 predicted proteins | sample June2016WEW_11_4_FD_132985 | JGI IMG/M metagenome (GOLD analysis project Ga0187864, IMG submission 132985) | Peatland microbial communities from SPRUCE experiment site at the Marcell Experimental Forest, Minnesota, USA - June2016WEW_11_40 | ecosystem: Environmental > Terrestrial > Soil >...
AAAGCAAGCCCTTTTTGCGAATGCGAAAATAGGAAGGTTTAGGGAAAGTTCCGCAAAAACCCTGGAGAAGGCCAGATCTAAGCCTCAGCTGGAGATAGTCTATCTCTCATTCCGAAGCTCTTGTCGCCGGTTGCCCCACGGAGCGTCCGGCGAAAGTCGGTGCATGTGGTGCGGGCGGGACGCCCGCACCACAACGCCGGGCCGACACCCTCGACTTTCGTCTCGCCGGGCCGGCCCAAGACTTCTGGGCGCTCAGGGAACGCGCCTGTAGCCGAGTTCGCAAGCCGTAGTCAATCGTATACCTTTAACCAACTCTTCATCTGCAAGCGACACATATGTAACATAGGAAATGTAGCCTGGAGGGTGAGATGTGACCTACACGTCCACACCGTCCACTCCGGCATGGCCACCCTGCCGGTGCTGAACCGTTTTTGCCGCGAGTGCTACAACCCGCCCGAAGCCCTCTACGAGAAGCTCAAGCGCCAAGGTTTGGATCTGGTCACCGTTACCGATCACGATTCCATTGATGCGGCAGAGTGCTTGCGGCGGCATGGGGATTTTTTCCTGAGTGAAGAGGTCACCTGCCGGGCGCCGAGCGGCAACGAATTCCACGTGGGCGTCTACAACATCAACGAGTGCCAGCACACTGAGGTTCAACGCCGGCGAAACGATCTTCCCCGGCTGCTGGCATATCTCGAGGAGCAGCGGTTGTTCTTCAGCCTGAACCACGTCTTTTCGGCTCTCACCGGACGCCGCGCGGCCGACGATTTCGACTGGTTTGAAGCCTGTTTTCCCGCCGTCGAAGTCTTGAACGGACACTTGCCGGCGCGCAACAACCGTCTTGCCGGCCGGTTGGCAGCCTACAACAGGAGGATTGCGGTGGGAGGAAGCGACGCCCATGCGCTGGCTTCGGCGGGCAGCGTGTGGACAGAGGTTCGGGGTGCACGGACCAAAGCCGAGTTTCTCGAGGGGTTGTGCAAGGGGCGCGCGCGGGTGCGGGGGGAGTCGGGAAGCTATTGGAAACTCACCAGCGATGTCCTGGCGGTCAGCCGCGAGATGTTTCGTGAGAAGCCCTTCATGCTGCTCCTCGCGCCTCTCTTGCTCGGCGTCCCTTCCGTTACCCTGGTCAATTATTTTTCGGAGAGGCGGTTCGCGCGCAAGTGGGGAAAGGCGTGGGCTCGCATGCGTGGCCTGGATCGCGGCCAGTCGGTCCGCCACATCCCAGCCGCGACCGGGGAGGCGACAGCGTGACTTTTCCGGGCACCATGTTGGGCTTCGTTGCCAGCGGCGACCAGCGCCTGATGCGGCGCGTGAACCGCTGGAAGCCGCCGCGCTGGATCAGGCTCTGGATGATTCTGGCAACCCGGGCCGGCGACGGCTGGTTATGGTACGCCCTCGGGGTCCTGGTGTTGGCTTTCGGCCGTCCTTCGCGCTACGCGGCAGTGGCGGCCGCAGGAATTTCCTGCGGAGTCGGTGCGGCCCTCTTCCTGGTTCTTAAAAGGCTGACCGGACGGAAGCGGCCCTGCGCAATTGCTTCGCATTGCTGGGCTACGCTATTGCCGCCCGACCAGTTTTCCTTCCCTTCCGGGCACTCGATCAGCGCCTTCGCCTTCGCAGTCTCCATCGGCTTGTTTGAGCCCTCCTTGATGTATGGCCTCCTTTTCTGCGCGCTCAGCGTGGCTATTTCCCGAATCATGCTGGGTTTACACTTCCTCAGCGATGTGGTGGTCGGGGCTCTCCTTGGCGCGGGGCTCGGGTACGGGTGCTACGCTTTGCTGAGCGGCGTCCTGTAGCAGCCGTTTGCCGGCTGTTGCGTCTCGGCCTTCGGAGAAATCCCAAAATTCAAGATTCCAAATTCAAGAGGGAGAAGGGGGTGGCGTCTCACTGCGAGGTGGCACGGGCATCCTGCGCGTGTAATCTCATGGCCAAGATGACCGTGCTACTTCAATCTGAGTCGCTGCCCGAGCAACATCATGGTTGACAACGCAGCTGAGGGGTGTGGACAATCATCAAAGGGTTGAGGAGGCTGCGATGAACTCGCGAGTAGAGTCCCTCTGCTTTTGCTTTCTTTCTCTTTTCCTACTGTCGTGCCTTGGGTTCGCCGGACCGAAAAAAGAAATTCAAGGACAAGTGGCTGATACCGGCAGCCTGCTGAAGGTTCACACCGTTTGCCTCGATACGAGCGCGCTCGCTAAGCCCGAATTAGGATTATTAAAAAGGGTCGTCAACCGCGCCACAAAACCCAATGGAGTGCTCAGTAAGTTGAACTGGCAACTTCTGGATGCTTGCGACAGCGCGGACGCGATCGTGAAATTGGATATGCGAGACCGCGATAAGGAATCCTGGGACGATGCGCACGCGCCTGCATCGTCCGGGGTTGGCCTGGGGATTTCCACGGTGACGTCGGTTACGGTCGCGCAAGCCAAGATGCTCGTTACCAACCGCGCCTCAGGCAAGACACTCTATCAAGTGGAGGGCAAGCCTCGTAACGACGGGGAGAGTGCTTTCGAAAGTGTGTTTTCAAAGCTGTTAGGCGATGTCAAAGCCCTCCCGCGTTAACCGTTCTCGCGCATGTGTGGAAAGGTCAGAAGGCGAAGAGGTTTTTGGCCGCCAGGCCCCGGGTGTAAGGTTCGATAGGAGAGACGCGCCCGGGGCGGCGCCGGGGCCGCCCTTCGGGCCACTTAGAAAAAACCGCTAGGATTCCGATCTAAGTTCCAACTTCTCGGCATCCCAGAAGAGGCGCTGCTTTTTCAGATACGAGAGGTTCGCCATGTGACAGGCCACCGCCGTCCCGCAGCCGAAGTCTACGTTCTCGATGGGCTGCTGGCGGCTCTTGACGGCGGCAAAGAAGTTGCGGAAGTGGTCCTCGGTGCCTTCGGCCCTTTGCATGAGTTTTTGCGCCTTCCGATGCGGCTGTCTACGGTAGGTGCCAATATCCGCGGTCGGGTCGTTCTTGTGCGCGGCCATGAACGGGTCCTTGGTGTCCTTCGGCCAGCTCTCGAGCGGGTATTCGTAACCCCACTCTTTGTCGTAGGGGAGCAGGCTGGCTGACTCCTCGGTGAGCACTACGGTACCTTTGTCGCCCATGAAGCGCACGATCTCGCCGCCATCGAAGTTCGACACCAGGTTTGCCATGACGACCACCTGGAATTTGCCATAGTCGTACAAGGTGTTGTGGACGTCGGGGACATCCCGGTCGCCCGTCCATTTGTAAATCCCGCCATTCGCCACGGCGCTCAAGGGAAACTGAGTGTTCATCAAATAGTGAACGCGCGAAAGCAAATGGACGTATTCGTCACCGGCAATACCCGTGCCGTAGTCCCACCAATTCCGGAACTGGAAGAAGCGCGCGGCATCGAACGGACGCTTGGGCGCGTTACCCAGGTAGCGGTCCCAGTCGATCGTCTGGGGCGAGGCATCGGGCGGGACGGGGTACTTCCAGGCGCCCACCGGGTCGGGCCGGTAGATCTCGCACTGCACCATGTAAATGTTGCCAATTTCTCCCGCATCCACCCAGGCTTTTCCTTTGTGGGTCGATTCCATGCTCAGGCTCTGGCTGCCGACCTGTACCAGGCGGCCGGTTTCTTTCGAGACTTTGACCAGCTCCAGGGCTTGGGGAATGGTGTGAGTCATGGGCTTCTCGATATAAATATCCTTGCCGGCCTGCATGGCGGCGATGGCGACGGGCGCGTGCCAATGGTCGGAGGTGGCGATGCAGACGGCATCGATGTCTTTGCGGTCCAGCACCTCACGATAGTCGCGCGTGGTGGCGGTGTTCGCCTGAATCTCCTTGGCGCGGCGGAGGTGGCCATCGTACAGGTCGCAGACGATGGCAACATCGGCTTTCACGTTGAGCACGGCCTGCATCTGCTCCAGGCCGCGAATACCCACCCCGACCATGCCTACGGTAACGCGCTCGTTCGGCGATGCGACTCGCCCGATGGCAGGCGCTCCCAAGGCCAATCCGGCCGTCGCGGCGCCGGCCACAGAGCGTCCAATAAACTCACGACGGGTAATCCCTTGATCAGACATATGAGTCCCCCTTTGATAGTTGGTACTTCGCGTTCAATTGTACCGAATGAGTTGCAGTCGCAGGGGCGGCCCTGGCGCTCGCCGTGGGAAACCCCTACGCCGGCAGCTTGAGCCTCACGAGGCGCCCAAGTTGCTAAGGCTCTCCTCGATCAGCTTCTGAACTCCTGCCATCGGCTCGCCTTTTCCTTCCCATTCCATGGAGAAGTAACCGCGATAGCCGTTCGCTTGGGCGATCTCGAAACACTTCGACACATCAACCGTGTAGAGTTCCCCTTTGTCTCCGACTTCGGAATCTTTCATGTGCGAGATGTTGTAAGCATGCTTGAACATCGCGTCCATCGCCCGATTGTTGAACACCTGATCGTGGGTCAGCATGGAGTTGCAGAAATCCGGGAGCGCATGCAGATACGGATGGTTCACCTTCTCGATCACCTGCACGATAAAGAAAGGGTCCTCGGTGACGTTATCGTCGTTCTCGAGGTTCACCAGCACGTTCTTCTGCGCGCCGTATTCGGCCAGGCGCTTCAGGCTCTCGGCCGCGCGCTCAACGTCAGGTTTCATGTGCCGCGCTTCGGCGATGTGCAAGCGCACGCTGGGAGACCCGATGGCGACCGCGACGTCAATCCACTTCTTTCCGTTGTCCACCGCTTTCTGGCGCTGCGCATCGACGCCGTCGTAGAAGCTGTAGTGCGGGTCGGCGGCAATATTCACCACGTGGCAGCCGGCTTTTTCGACGTTCGACCGGAACTCCCGCAGGTAGCTGGCTTCTGTGGAACTGAAGTGTTCGCTCAGCGGTTCGATGTTGCGCACCTTGAACCGCTCGACGACCATGGCGGCAAAGTCTTTCAAGTCCATTCCCGGGAGCTTCGGGTCGCGAGCCCACTTGTTGAGCGGAGCCACGATGTAGCCCCGGAACGGCCATGAGGGCACCGCAAGGCGATCGCGCGGGGCACTCGGAAAGCTGAGGCCGGGCTGGGTCAAAGCTGAAAAACCCCGGGCGGTAAAGGCCGATGAGGCGGCAAGCGCGCCCACGCAAGTCTGTAGAAAATGACGACGAGGGATTACTGCCATGGTTGTTTCCTTCTGATGCGCAACGTAAAGAACAAGTAAACGCAGAATTTCGAAACGCGATCCGCAAGCATGCAAATGTACTCGCAATCATTATCTGAGTCAATAAGGGATCCGTGGCATAGGGGCGGCCCTTTGGCCGCCCTAGCCGTCAAGGGCGGGTACCGCACGCCACAAGGGTCGCCCCGGCTAGACGGCGAACTCTCACTCATAGCGCAAGGCCACAATAGGGTCGAGGCGCGCGGCTTTCATGGCGGGCCAGAGGCCGAAGAAAAGGCCGATCGCGACCGAAACAACAAACCCTGTCACCACTGACCACATAGGAACGGTGGAAGGCAGGGTGGGGACGAGGGTTCGGATCAGGAGACTGAGGGTATAGCCAGACAGAATTCCCATCACTCCACCGGCTCCCGTAAGGCTCATGGCCTCCAGCAGGAACTGCCAGGTGATATCACTGCTGCGAGCCCCGATGGCTTTGCGGACACCGATCTCCCGCGTCCGCTCGGTCACGGAAACGAGCATGATATTCATCACTCCTATACCGCCCACCATCAAGCCGATGGAGGAGATGACGACGGCGACCAGGACTACAGTGCCCATCATGTCGCGAAACTGCTTGATGAACGTATCCGCCGTGGCGATGCCAAAGCTGTCGGGAGCGGAGAGTTTGTCGTTTCTTAACCGCCTCAGCAGGCCGGTGATTTCGTCCGTCGCCTGGTTGATGAGTCCCGGAAAAGCCAGGGCGGTGAGGAAGTTCTCCTTGGTGTTTGGATAACGCTTCATGTAGGTAAAATAAGGCACGAAAATAACCTTGTCGTCGCCATTGTCTCCCAGGAATGCTTTGCGCTTTTCCAGTGTGCCAATCACCTGGAAGGTATTACTGTCAACATTAATTTCTTTGCCGATGGGGTCTTCATTCAGAAAAAGCCTCTCGACCACATCGGCGCCGATCACGGCCACGTCCCGGCGGTGTATATCGTCGATGTCGGTGAACAAGCGGCCATCTTTCAGAATCGAGTTGGTAATACGAAAATCTTCCGCCGTATTGCCCTGGAGTTGCGCGTCCACCATTTGCAGGCCCTTGTATTTCGCCGTAATCGCGGGACCCCAACTGGCCGTCTCGACCGCCACGGACTCCACCGCGGGCAGTTGCTTGATGGCCATGCCCTCTTCGTAGGTGAGGGGTTTGCGCAGCCGTTGTTCGCGGGTAAGGTTGAAATGGATTCCCGGCTGGAACTTGTAGATGTACAAGGTGCGGGTACCGAAGCCCTGCGCCATCTCGACCATTTGCTGGTCGAGTCCCTTGAAAATTGAGGCCACGCCGATCACCGTGGCGGTTCCGATCAGCACGCCAAGAATGGTGAGAAATGCGCGGAACTTATGGGTGCGGAGCGTGTCGAGCGCCAAAAGGAGGTTTTCTCGAATAAATTGTGGCCGCTTAGTCATGGTTACGCCTCCGTTCGCAGGGCCTCAATGGGGTCGAGGCGGGCGGCCTTGCTGGCCGGGTAGATTCCAAAGAACAATCCGATCGCCATGGAGAGGAACAATCCCACCAGAACCGCGTTCAGGGGCACCGAGGAGGTGAAGAACACGTCAACGATCTTGCTGATCAGCAAGGCCAGAAAGATGCCGATGACTCCTCCCAGGCCCGCGATCAGGGCCGATTCGATCAGGAACTGCATCAGGATGTCGCGCCGCCGCGCCCCCAGGGACTTACGGATGCCAATCTCGTGCGTGCGCTCGGACGCTGGCCAGCATGATGTTCATAATCACGATGCCGCCCACGACCATAAACACGGCGACAATTCCGATGGTGACCGCGAAGATAGACGCCGTCAATTGATGCCAGGATTCCATGATGGTCTCGGAGGCGTTGATGCCGAAAGTGTCGTCCTCACTGTACGGGGTGTGCCGCCGGCCGCGCATCAGGGCTCGGGTCTCATCCTCGAGTACGGACATCTGTTGGGAATTCGAGGCCTGAACGTGCACGGCTAGCGACGGGCGATTGCGGAAAACCTTTTGGAAGGCAGTGAGCGGCACGTGGACGAAGTTATCCTGGCTCTGCCCGAACATCGATCCGAGTTTCTCGGCAACTCCGATGATTCGGAAGGGAATGCCGTTGATCTGAATCTCTTTGTCCAGGGGATCGACATTGGGGAAGAACGCATTCACCACATCCTGGCCCACAAAGCAGACCATCGACTCGTGAGTGTAGTCCCCGTCGTTGATATATCGGCCGGCAGCGACCTTGGTTTGCCCAATATCGATCATGCTGGGCGTCTCGCCGGAGATTTCGACTTCGTAGACAGTGCGTTCTTTGTAGCGCGCGTAGTTATCGGAGCTATTCATCCAGGCCTCGGCGCCAATGCTCTTGTAGCCCTTCAAGTTGTCGCGCAAAAAATCGAAGTCTTCGATGCGAATGGGCTGGTTGCGGCGCCTCGCTTTCAGCCACGCCTCGTACCCCTGAGCCCACTTGAACTGGTGGACGATAAAGACGTTGGCCCCCAGGTTGGCGATGTGATCGGCAATGTAGAGATTCATGCCGTTGATGATGGACATGACGACGATGAGAGTTGTGGTCGCGATCACCACGCCCAAAAGCGTGAGAAAGGATCGTAACTTGTGCGTGCGCAACGCCTCGAAGGCGATCCAGAAGCCTTCGCGCGAGGTGACCCAAAGTCCCACCCTTCGCTCCGCTTTGGGCCGCACCCTGCGAAGCAGCGCTTGCGTCTGGATGAGTTCGGCCAAAAAACGCTCTCCTCTCTTGTAGGCTCAACTCTAGCGGTTGCCCGCCCTGCGGCCCAAAACCTTCGGGCCGCGGGCGGACGCCCCTACTTCCTTATACGTAATTCAAGGCGCCCTGGTTTAGACGAAAATCCAAGTCATTCGTACCGCAAGGCCACGATCGGGTCGAGGCGGGAAGCTTTTACGGCGGGCCAGAGGCCGAAGAATAGACCGATGCTGACCGAGACAATAAAACCGGCGGCCGCCGACCACAGAGGAACGGCGGAGGGCAGGGCGGGAACGAGGGTTCGGATGAGGAGGCTCAGCGTATACCCACACAGAATTCCCATCAGTCCACCTGCTCCAGTCAGGCTCATGGCCTCGAGCAAGAATTGCCAGGCAATGTCGCTACGGCGAGCCCCAATGGCTTTTCGCACGCCGATCTCACGCGTCCGTTCGGTCACGGAAACCAGCATGATATTCATCACTCCAATGCCGCCCACCATCAAACCGATGGAGGAAATCACTACGGTCACCAGAACCACGGTTCCCATGATGTCCCGAAATTGTTTGATGATGGCATCGGCTGAAGAGATGCCGAAGTTATCAGGTTGGGACCACTTCACGTTGCGCCGCCGGCGCAGCAGGCTCTCCACTTCATCTTTTGCCTGGTCGAGCTTGCCGGCGAAAGCCACCGCAGTGATGAAGTTCTCCTTGGCGTCGGGATAGTACTTCCTGAAGGTGAAATAGGGGATGTATATGTTTCGATCGTTATCACCCAGGAGCTGCTTGAGTTTGGCCAGTGTTCCGATAACCTCGTAAGTGTGGCCATCGACGTTGATGCTCTTGCCGATGGGATCTTCGTTCTGGAAGAAACGCTTGACGACCTCGGCGCCCAAGACGGCCACATCCCGGCGGTGGACATTGTCCACATCCGTGTAGAAGCGGCCGTCCTTCAGTTCGGCGTTCATCGTCTGGAACGCCTCGGGCGTAGGGCCGGAGAAATTGGCGTCCGCCATCTCCACCTTCTTATACCTGGCAGTGACGGACGGACCCCAGATGAAAGTCTCCACCTCAACGGTTTCTATCGAAGGGCATAGGTCTCGGATGGCCATGGCATCTTCGTAAGTCAGGGGCTTACGTGTGGCCTCTTCATGAGTCAGGTTGCCGGTATGGATCCCGGGATCGAACTTGAAGATGAACAAGCTGCGAGTGCCGAAGCCTTCCATCATTTCCACCACCTGCCGGTCGAGGCCCGCGAAGATAGAAGCCACTCCGATGACCGTCGCGGTTCCGATCAGCACACCCAAGATGGTGAGGAAAGCGCGGAACTTGTGAGTCCGAAGCGTGTCGAGCGCGAGCAGCATATTTTCACGAACCGGTTGGCGTCGCTGGGTCATGCTCAGGCCTCCGTCCGCAGGGCTTCAATGGGTTCGAGGTTGGCGGCCTTGCTGGCGGGATAGATGCCGAAGAAGAGCCCCACGGCCGTGGAGAGGAACAACCCCACCAGCACCGCGCCCAAAGGCACGCTGGAGGTGAAAAAGATACTCACGATCTTGCTGACCACCAAAGAGATCAATACGCCGGCGGCGCCCCCGGCCAGCGACATAAGGCTGGCCTCAATGATGAATTGCATCAGGATATCCCGCCGCCGCGCGCCCAGGGATTTGCGGATGCCGATCTCGTGCGTGCGCTCGGTCACGCTGGCCAGCATGATGTTCATGATGACGATGCCGCCGACCACCATGAAAACCCCCACGATCCCCACGGTGACCGCGAAAATGGAGGCCGTCAATTGATGCCACAGACCCATGATGGTCTCCGAGGCGTTGATGCCGAAATTGTCGGTGTCATGGTACGGAATATGGCGCCGGGCACGCATCAGTGCCCGGACGGTGTCTTCAAGGACTATCATCTCCTGCGCGTCCCAGGCTTGCACGTCCACTGACAGATTGGGGCGCGCCCTGAAGACTTTGCGGAAGGTGGTAAGGGGAATCTGGACGAATTTGTCCTGGCTCTGTCCAAACGTTGTCCCAATGCGCTCAGCCACGCCGATCACTCTGAACGGGATGCCGCTGACGGTGATGTCCTTGTTAAGGGGATCGACGCTGGGGAAGAACTCTTTGACCAGATCCTGGCCGATGAAACACACCATGGACTCGTGCTCGTAATCGGTCTCATTGAGGTACCGCCCGAATCCCACTTTCGCCTGACCGATATCAATCATATTTGCAGTTTCACCGGAGACATCCACCTCATGCAGGATATGGCCCTTATACTTGACGTCCGCTCCCCCCAGCCCGGCCTCTGCACCGATGTTCTTATAGCCCTTGATACTGTCGCGAAGAAATTCGAAATCTCCGATGCGGATGGCCTTGTTGCGACGCTGCATTTTCACCCAATCCTCGCCGGTTGTCGACCAATCATATTGGGAGACGATGAAGACATTCGCCCCCAGATTCGCAATGTGGTCGGCGATGTAGAGGTTCATGCCGTTGATGATGGACATGACGACGATCAGCGTGGTGGTGGCAATCACCACGCCCAACAGGGTGAGGAAGGAACGCAGTTTGTGGGTGCGCAACGTTTCGAGGGCAATCCAGAAGGCCTCGCGGGAGGTGACCCAGAAACCGCTGCTCCTCCGGATCGCCCGAGGGTTCACTTTGGCGAGCAGCGAGTGCGGTTGGGTGAGTGCAGTCACGAGGATTGGTCCCGGCGCAACCTGTCATTCTGGGGGTAGCGCAGAACTGCCGTTCAGGTCTGCGGGATTTCGGTCTGGAAGAACCGCAGCCCTGAAAAGCAGGTCTGTGCCGTCCGCGCTTCGCTCAGAATGTCAAAAGGGCGCCATTCACTTGACGCTTTCGTCGCGTTCGATCTTGCCGTCGCGCACGTGGATAATGCGATGCGCGTGGGCGGCGATATCGTGTTCGTGGGTAACCAGGACGATCGTGTTTCCGCCCTCGTAGAGCTTCTCGAACACGCCCATGATTTCCTCGCCGGTGGCCGAATCCAGGTTGCCGGTGGGTTCGTCGGCCAAAATAATCGAGGGGTTGTTCACGAGGGCACGGGCAATCGCCACCCGCTGGCGCTGTCCGCCGGAAAGCTCGTTCGGCTTGTGGTTCATGCGTTCAATCAAGTCCACCTTGCGCAGAGCCTCCTGGGCTTTTTCGAGACGCTCTTTGGCGGGCACTCCGCTGTAGACGAGAGGCAGTTCCACGTTGTGCAGGGCACTGGCGCGGGAGAGAAGGTTGAAGGTCTGGAAGACGAAGCCGATTTCCTTGTTGCGAATGTAGGCCAGTTCGTCGTCGGAGAGTTCACTGACCAGCCGGCCGTTCAACCAATATCGGCCGCTGGTCGGTGTGTCCAGGCAGCCGATCAGATTCATCAAGGTGGACTTGCCAGAGCCGGACGGTCCCATGATGGCCACATACTCGCCCCGGTCGATTTCGAACGTGACCCCGCTGAGCGCATGCACCGCGATGGCCTCGCCCATGTCATAGGTTTTCCAGAGGTCTTCCGTCTTGATCATGACCCCCGAGGGCGGAGCCAGGGCTTCCTGAGTCGCAGACGCTGCCACTTGTGTTCCCATCGCTTTGCGTGTTTCCTTTCCGCTCCCACCCCGGTTGCCGGGGCAGCCCTTGTGATCGTCCGCGGGCGGCCACAAGGGCCGCGCTGGCTCCGCGCTAAGAAGTGGCGGCGGGTGTGTTCAGGACGCTGTTGTCCACCTTCACCTTGGTGTGGTTCTTGAGTGTGCGGAGCACGCTGAAAGGACCGGAAATGATCTGGTCGTTAGCCTGCACGCCCTTGACCACTTCGACATCCGATTGGCCCATAATGCCGGTTTCGACCGGTGTGAACAACGCCCGGCCATCTTTCAGCAGAAACACCCCCTGCACTTCTTCCTTCTCTTTTTCCTTAGCGGCTGCCGTAGGCGTGGTCGCGGCGGCCTGTACCACCTTGCCTTTGCCGCCCTTTCCGGTCTGTTCTTCTTCTTCCAACTGCCGCCGCGTCCGAACCGTGAGTGCCTGGATGGGGATAGTCACAGCGTTCTGGCGAGTGGCGGTGGTGATTTTAGCGGTCGAAGAAAGCCCGGGGCGCATTCCCGGCGGGGGGCTATCCAAAGTCACGACAACTTTGAAGTCCTTGGCTTCCTCGGTCGTCGAGGTGGTGTTTGTTCCCGAGGTGGCCCCGGAGGTCCGTCCAATGGCGCTCTGGCCGATCTCGGTGACTTTGCCTTTGAATGTTTTGTTCGGGACCGCGTCAATTGTCACCTCGGCAGGCTGCCCGAGTTTCACGTTGACGATGTCCGTCTCATCGACTTTGACTTCCGCTGTAATCACCGCCAGATCGGAAATCTGGTAGAGCAAGCTCCCCACTGTGTTTTGAACTCCCGGCACCACATTCTCGCCGACGTGCACCGGCAAGGAGGTCACGATACCGTCCAGGGGCGAAGTATAGACGGTCTTGTTGGCGACATCCACGGTCCTAACCAAGTTAGCCTCCTGCATGGCTACCTTGGCGCGCGCGCTGTCCAGATTAAACCTGGCCACTTCAAGTTGGGCTTTGGACTGGCCGACCGCCGCTTGGTCCGCCTCGAGCGTGGCCTGCGCCACCTTGACACTGTTCAAGCGCGTATCGTACTCATTTTGAGCAATCAGCTTTTCGCGCAGCAAATCCTCACCGCGTTTAAACTCCTGCTGGGCGCGGACAAGGTTCGCCTGGGCGGTTTGCACGTTGGCTTGCGCAGTATTCAAAGCTGCCTGCTGCGCCTGCACCTGCGACGCGAGCTCTTCTACGTCTGACTTGGCGCTGGCCACCGTCGCCTTTTGCGCGTTCACATCGGCATCCGCCTGGATCGCCTCCGTCTTCAGAAGGAGTTGACCCTTCTTAACCGTGTCGCCTTCCTTAATGTAAATCTCGGTTATCTTGCCCATGGAGCTCGCGTTCACGTTGGCGAGGTCCGCGGTGGGCGGCTTAATCTCTCCCGAGGCCGTCACGATAGCCGATAATGCATCCTGCCGCGCGACCTTGGTGGTCTGAACCGTGACTGTTCCACCCTTGCTCCAAACGATCCCGCCTATCACCAGCGCGATCAGAACGACTGCTCCCAAGAGGGCAAAAATCATCTTCTTCTTTTTTGACTTCTTTCCTCCCGCGCTTCCAGGTCCGGAAACAACCATGCTGGTCGGGCTTACGGTCGCAGGAGAAGTTGTACTCCCCAGTTGCAGGTCAGTTACTTTGGCCACAGTTAGCTTGTCCTTTTCTTCGATTGTGCGTGCAGACATCTTGGTCTCCCTCGCTCTACCGGGCCGTTGGTCGCCTCTGGCCCCCCGCAGCCGGCCGGGGCCGACGTCAGTACCCAATGGCCCTGTTGGCGGCTTCTAACCATACTACGGAATCCTGACACCAAAAGTTTCTCCAAAGTTCCCCATTTTAACTCTACCCAGTAGGTACAGGGAAGGTAAATCTGAGAAGAACATGTCTGTCTTAATGTCGCAGCGTTGTAGCCCTGCCCAACGGACCGCCAAGTGCCCGAGGAATGACCTAATACACACCAAACCAAGATGGTGCTTGGCGCCCTCAGTCAAGAGGTCTTCAATGAAGTTAGCCTGCGGCGCGAGCCGTGGGCCGCAGAGCCTCTCTTGTCCTCGTCCCACCTCCCACATCAGCGGGGAAGGGGTGCTTAAAGCAAGCCGGGGACCCACGGGGCCTTGGGGCGCCCCGAGGAACGCGTGCCGAGAGTGTCGACGCATCGCCGTTTTCCTTAGGGGGTCAGGCCACCTTTGGGGTTTGCCATGCATCAAAATACGCGTTCGTCGATTAGCAGGAACAAGTGTCCGTCAAGGGGGTTGCAGACCTTGACTTTTCGTACTTCAGCAAATACAATCGGCACTGTCTCTGGTTGGGAAAGGAGAGCCGTTGGTGTCCAAACGGGTTGATTGGAGAAGCCACTGCGAGTGGCAGGGTTGGTTGTGGGTGCTTTTCTCTGTATTGCTGCTGGGAGGCTTGATTCCTCCCGCCTTGAGGGCAACTCCGCAAGACCAAGGAAACGACAGTAAGCTGAGCAAGGCGGAAAAAAGGCGCAAGAAATCAGTCGAGAAGGAAATGGGGAGCGCCTATAAGAAATGGATTGACGAAGAGGTCCCTTACATTATTACCAATGAAGAAAAAGCGGCCTTCAAAAAACTGACCACAGACGATGAGAAGGAACAGTTCATTGAGGCGTTCTGGGAGCGGCGCAATCCTAATCCGGGAAACCTCGAGAACGAGTTCAAAGAGGAATACTACCGGCGGATCGCCTACGCCAACGAGCACTATGCCTCGGGTATCCCCGGTTGGAAGACGGATCGCGGCCGAATCTACATCATGTATGGCCCGGCGGACGAGATCGATGACCACGACAGCGGCGGTACCTACATTCGACCCCCGGAAGAAGGTGGCGGCGAAACCTCGACTTATCCATTTGAGCAGTGGCGCTATCGTTATATTGACGGCATCGGTACCAACATCATTCTGGAATTCGTGGATCCGACCATGACCGGAGAATTCCACCTCACCATGGATCCTGGCGAGAAGGATGCTTTGCTCCATGTCCCCAACGCTGGACTGACCGACATGGAAGCTATGGGTATGGCGAGCAAGGCGAACCGCTTCACCCGTACTGACGGCATGACGATTGGCACGCCCATGGGCGCGATGCCCGAAAGCATGGAGGAGTTCACTCGGCTGGACCTCTACGCGAAGATATTCCAGCCCCCGGAAGTCAAGTTCAAAGACATGAAAGCTGTGGTGACATCGAAGATCTCCGGTCAGCTTTTGCCTTTTGATGTTCGTACGGATTTTCTCCGGGTGACTGCCGAGAGCGTGCTCACTCCCGTTACCATTCAAATTGCTTATCGCGACCTGCAGTTCCAGAACAAAGATGGGGTGATGCACAGCGTGCTGGATATTTACAGCCAGTTGACCAGCTTGGGCGGGCGAAGTGTGGACACCCACGAGAAGAGCATGGTCTTGGATGTTCCGGAACATGAATTCCAGCAATCCTTGTCACGCAAGGCCGTCTATCAATATGCGGTACCCTTGCACCCTGGCCGTTACAAACTGAGCCTGGTCATGAAGGACGACCAGAGCGGGCACATGGGGTCGATGGAGATCGGCGTGGTGGTGCCGCATTTTGATGAAGACAAGCTTTCGAACAGTACTTTGATTCTGGCTGACCTCCTCCAGCCTCTGCCCACCAGTCAGGTCGGTACCGGTCCCTTCGTGATCGGGGGAACGAAGGTTCGACCCAGCGTCACCCGAACTTTCTCGCGCGATCAAAACCTTTGCATCTATATGCAGGTTTACAACCTGGGCCAGGACGCCAAGACTCACAAGCCCTCGTTGGACGTGGAATACGAACTGCTGAAGGACGGGAAACCCCTTCTACAACAGGCTGAGGACCCGGCCAAGCTCAAAGAGGCCTCCCAGCAGTTCACCTTGGAAAAGCAAATGCCCTTGAGGACGCTGCAGCCGGGCAAATATACTGTGCAGATCAAGGTCAAAGACAACGTAAAGAATCAAACTATTTCACCTTCTGACAGTTTTGAGGTACAGTAGTGCGGCCAAGTTCTCTTGGCCGCTCAGGTCGTGCACGATTTCCAGCGGTTCCGGCCTCCAGGTCGGCTTCCTCCACGCCATCCTGAAAGCCGGTGATACGGGATCGGGACGATTAACATGAAGGATTGCAAACCTGGAATGAGGCTTTCAGCCATTCTTCTGGCTGGAGGCTTGGTTTCTGCCTTGATTGGTCCGGTCGCGGCTCTGGCCTTGAATTATGGGCGCTTGGCGGGCATCGTCTCCGACGACCACGGCAACCCGCTGATGGGTGCCACGGTCATGATTGTCGGGCCACTGTTGACGGCTACCGCCGGCACCGGCGACCAGGTCGAGCGAGTCATCACCGACGCCAAAGGTAAGTTCTCCGTCGGAAATCTCATTCCCGGCTGGTATTCCCTACAGATCGTTTCCCCAACTCGGATTCCCGCTCGTAAGAACGGGGTCAGGGTCGAAGCGGGGCAGACCTCTACTCTGAAATTTGTTCTGGCCGACGCCTTCGCCCCCTTGCGCTTTCAGGTGCCGGACAAGGTCACAGCTCCTTTGGGCGACGATTGGAAGTGGGTCCTGAGGACCTCCGCCGCCACGCGGCCGATTCTTCGTTATCATCATGATACCCCAGCGACCACGGATCCCAGTTCTCCGGTGCCCGCCGACCAGCGTTTGATCGGCGTGGTGCCGGGACCTTCTGGCCTGGATCCCATGGCCAGCGACCAAGGAATGGGCACTGTTTTCGCTTACGTTCGCCATCTTTCACCGGACTCCGACTTGATGACGGTCGGTTCGCTTGCTGCCGACGGGTCCTTGACTTCCTCGGAAGGCGCGGTTTATCGGAAAGGGTTGATTTCGCGTGACGCTGAGGAAGTTTCCCTGGTTACACACCAGTTGGGTTACACAAGCGGCCTGGCCGCTCCCCTTGGCGCGGGGCCGCTTTCCGACTACGAGGCGCGTGGATTGGTGGCGAGCTACACTCAAACCTGCGCCCTCGACTCGCACCTGACGTTGACTGCGGGCATGGATATTGATTTCCTGGAGGCGGTTCGCAATCTGGTGATTGCCCAGCCGCGCATGAGGCTCGCCTACCACGTTTCGCACTCCACCGACCTTGCCTTACAAGTGGGCAGGGAACCGTACGACGATTCCGACCCTCTGCTCGAGCGGGTCAACGCGCTCAATGCTTTTCCCGTGCTGACGCTGCGAGGCTACCAGCCGGAGTTCGAGCAGCTTCAGCATTCCGAGGTTTCCCTGAGCCACCGGGTCAAGGGTTCCGCACGCCTGCAAATTGCCGCCTACCACGATGGGATCAAGAACGCAGCCGTTTGGAGCCCGGCTCATGTTGCGGCTCTGGGCGTGCTGGCAGGGAGTTACCTGTCTAATCCGGCCGCGGGCGGAGTCTTCGTGAATATGGGTGATTACCGCTCGACGGGGTACCGCGTGGCTTACGCGCAACGCGTGGGCAATCACGTCGATACTCTCGTCGCGTATTTTGTGGGCGATTCCTTGGATGCGCGCGGAGTTATTCGCCGAGCCCCAGCGGGGGACTTGCAAGGCGCTCTCAAGCCTGCGCGCAGCCCTTCTCTGGCGGCACGAGTGTCCGCCCGAATTCCCGTTACTCAAACTCGACTGACGACGTCCTACGAATGGGTTCAGAGCGGGCGTGTGACCATGGTGGATCCTCAGGGCCAGGCCGATATGCAACTCCAGCCATTCCTGGATGTCCAGGTCCGCCAACCCCTTCCTGCCCTTGCATTTCTTCCCGCCCACATCGAAGCAGTCGCTGATTTCCGGAACTTCCTGGGCCAAGGATACGCACCTGTGGCCCAATCCGGAGAATCGATACTGCTGCTCGGCTCAGCTTATAAGTCCATCCGCGGGGGCCTTTCTGTAGAATTCTAAATTCCTTTGAGAGCGGCCTGCCGCTCCTGACAAATCCTGCGCTCATCGCAAGCAAAGAGAGAGGCCCTTTCCGTGGGGCGCTACAGAAAAGCGGAACCCATATTCCGAATTCTGTAGCAAACCCGATTTCGACGTTGTTCGTTTCGTATCTGACTGATAACGTGTAACTTATTTGTATGGTCAAGCCCTCGTTACTGGAAACTGAATTGCTCACAGCTTGAAATGGTAGTCCTGGGAGTAGTGTCGGTTTAGCGTCTCACCGCTCAGATGACCAAAGCCCCACCATATCGGTTCACTTCCGTTTCGCTGGCCATCCTCAGCATGACGCTCATCGCCTTCGCCGTTATCAATCTTCAGCAGCGAGTGCACTATCGGCTGCCGGACGACGGAGTTTCCTGGCTCGATTCTGTCAAGGGGGTGAAGGCCTGGATAGTTACTCCCGATGGTCCAGGTGACCGGGCGGGAATCCGGGAAGGCGATCTCCTGGATTCGATCGACAAGAAACCCATCCACACCGCCGCGGACGCAAGCCGCCAGATCTTCGCCGACGAAGTGTGGTCACAGGCCAGCTATGTCTTGAATAGGAATGGCGAGAAGTTTCAGACTGCGCTGGTGCTTGTTCCCCAGAAGGCCGCCGCGTCAGTTCGATACTATCTCAGCCTGGTGGGTTTGATCTACCTCGTGATCGGCACCTATATTCTCTTCCGGCGCTGGACAGCGCCCAAATCGCTGCATTTTTACATTTTTTGCCTGGCGTCCTTCATACTTTACACATTCTCGTACACCGGGAAGCTCAACCTGTTTGATTGGACGGTCTATTGGCTGCAAGTTGTCGCCTTACTCCTTCAGCCAGCGCTTTTCCTGCACTTCTGCCTGGGCTTTCCCGAGCAAAACACCTTGTTGCGCGGACGCCGTTACGTGATCCCTTGCCTCTACATCCCGGGGGCAACTCTGGCGGTCGTTCACGTACTGGTGGCCATAGAGTTAATGGTTTTCCCGATGCCGTTGCTGCATGTTCGATGGCTTCTCGACCGCGTCGAATTTGTCTATCTGGCCGTTTACTTTCTGTTGGGAGCAGTGGTGCTCCATCGCGCCTACTTGCGGGCCCAGGTGCCTCTGCTGAAGCAGCAGTTGAAATGGGTGACGCGCGGGACTTGGCTTGCGATCGTGCCCTTCGCGGCCTGTTATGCGATGCCCTATTTCCTGGGGTTCATTCCCAACGCCTGGATGAACCTCTCGGCCCTTTCGCTGGTTTTCCTCCCCGTCACTTTTGGCTACGCCATCGTACGTTACCGCTTGATGGACGTGGACGTCATCTTCCGCCGCGGTGCCGCTTACACGTTGGCCACGGCCACCATTGTGGCCGCCTATTTCGGCGTGATCGGGTTGTTTGCGGATTATTTCCGCTCCTCGATCCCCATCACCAGCCGAGGCGGATGGGTGCTCGCCGTCGTCGTCACCGCCTTGGTTTTCCAGCCCATGGTGAACTGGATTCAGGTGCGGCTGGATCGGTTCTTTAACCGCGAGCGTTATGACTATCGGCGCACACTGCTGGAGTTTGCTCGCGAACTCAGTTCAGAGTTGCACGTGGACCGGCTTTTGGAACGGGTAACCGTGCAACTGGCCGAAACCCTTGGCGTTGACCGTCTGGCCGTCTTCTGGGCCACGGAATCTGACCAATTCCGCTTGGTCAAGTCGCGCGGCGTGAGCTACTCGAAGGGGCTCGACACCAGTTTTCTCGACCCCGCTCGCCGCCAGGAGGGCAAAGAGTATCTCTTCTTTGACAGTGTCAGACGTGCGTTTGGCTTCGCTCCCCCGCAGCAGAAGACCATCGAGCAGCTCGACCTGCACTATTATTTGCCGTTCAAAGTGAAAGAGCACACCTTGGGTTACCTGGGTTTGGGAAAGACTCGCGATGGGAATTTCCTCTCCAGCGAAGACATCGACCTTCTCCAGACTCTCACGGGGTATGTGTCCGTGGCGCTCGAGAATGCTCAGCTTTACGAATCGCTGGAGAGGCGAGCGCTCGAATACCAAGCGCTTACGGATTTCAGCCAGAACATCATCGAATCGATCAATGCCGGCGTTCTCGCCTGCGACCTGGAAGGGACAGTAGGATCGTGCAATTCCGCCATGGAGAAGCTCTACGGCCTGGCGCGCAACGATGTGGTGGGGAAGTCACTTCAGGCCATTTTCCCGCCTGAACTGTTGGCCGAATTGCCCCAGGCCTCGGACGCGCAGAGCGCCCTGAGCTTGTATAAGTTTCGTTTGAATACCCCGGGCGGTCAGACCTTGATTGTGAACCTCTCGGCGGTCCCACTGGTTGGAAAGGACGGCCACGTGCTCGGCCGCCTGCTGATTTTCAACGACCTGACCGAGCGGGTCAATCTTGAGGACCAGTTGATTCAGGCCGAGAAACTCTCCTCCATAGGCCTGCTGGCGGCCGGTGTGGCTCACGAAGTGAACACGCCTTTGGCGGTCATCACCTCTCAGGCCCAACTGGCGATGCGCCAGATGCCGCCGGATGATTCCCTCTCCCGTACTCTCGACAAGATCGTTAAGCAGGCGTTTCGCGCCTCCGAGATTGTCAACCATCTGTTGAAGTTCTCGCGGGTCAGCGGCAGCGAGTATTCCGAACTGGATTTGAACAAACTGGTTCGCGAGACCTTATCGCTCGTTGAACCGATGCTGCGCGCCTCGAAGATTACCGTGAATGCGCAACTGTGCCCCGCCCTGCCCTTGGTTTACGCCAACCCCGGAAAACTCCAGCAGGTTTTCATGAATCTCATTATTAATGCGCGGGACGCCATGCCGCGGGGCGGCGAGCTTACCATCGCCACGGATTGCGAAGATTCCCTCGTGCGCGTGGACGTTTCGGATAACGGGGTGGGAATTTCTCCTGAGCATTTGAGCAAAATCTTCGATCCCTTTTTTACCACCAAGTCGACCAGCCGCGGAACCGGCTTAGGCCTTGCGGTTACCTACGGAATCATCCGCGAACACTTGGGGAAGATTGAGGTGCAGAGTACGGTGGGTCGCGGTACTTCCTTCCGCGTCGAGTTGCCGGTTGCGAGGAAAGCTGTCAATGTCGCCTAAGGGCTCCGTTCTGATCATTGATGATGAGCAGGAAATCCGCGAAAGCATCCTGGAGTTGCTTCGCACGGGGGGTTATTCGGCGGATTCAGCTTCTACCGCCGAAGAAGGCCTCAAAAAGATCGAAGGCGGAATCTTCGACTTGGTCCTGCTGGATATTAATCTGCCGGACCGTAATGGCCTGGATCTGCTGAAAGTCATCAAACATGAAGCGCCGGAAGTCGGCGTGATCATGATCACCGCCTACGATTCCAGCCAGATGGCCTTCCAGGCCTCGAAAGAAGGGGCCGAGAGCTACATCACCAAACCTTGGGACAACGACAAGTTGCTTCTCGAGGTCCGCAACCTCCTGGACAAGTCCCGCCTCCAGGCTGAGAACCTCCAACTTCGGCGCGCGCTCAAACGTTTCTCTCTGCCCAATCTAGTCGGCAAGAGCGACAAGATGCAGAAGGTGATGGACCTCATCACCCAGGTTGCCGTTAGCCGCGCCACGGTTCTGATCAACGGCGAGAGCGGCACAGGCAAAGAGCTGGTCGCGAAGACGATCCACGCCATGAGCCCGCGCGCCGACCACGCCTTTGTCCCTGTCAACACCGGCTCCATGCCCGTCGACCTCCTCGAGAGCACTCTGTTTGGCCATGTGAAAGGCGCCTTTACCTCCGCCATTGCGACTAAACGCGGTTTGTTCGAGGTGGCGGACCAGGGAACCATCTTCTTTGATGAAATCGGCACCGTGGGGGTCGAAACTCAGTCCAAACTGCTTCGGGTGATCCAGGAACGCGAATTCATGCGATTGGGCGGGACGGAAACCATCAAGGTGGATGTGCGCATTCTCGCGGCCACCAACGCCGACCTGCGTAAGCTGGTTGTGACCGGGCACTTCCGGGAAGACCTCTATTATCGTTTGAACGTCATTAACATCTGCCTTCCCCCTTTGCGCGATCGCAAGGAGGATATTCCTCACCTCGCCGAGCACTTCTTGAGGAAATTCGGCGAGGAGAATGGCCGGCCGGGCCTCCAGTTCGCCCCGGCAGCGATGAAGGCCGTCATGGACTATGACTGGCCAGGCAATGTGCGCGAACTCGAAAACGCGGTCGAGCGAGCCGTGGTTCTTGCCTCCGGACCTGCCCTAGGGCCCGATCTTTTGCCTGAACAGCTTTTTCAAAACGGCTCGCAAGGCGTAGCCGGCAATGCCGCCGAGGACATCGCCGGCCGCTCGCTCTTCGAGATCATGGAAGCCAAGGAGCGCACCGTGATTCTCGATATGCTGGCTCGCACCAACTGGAGCCAGACCGACGCCGCCGAACGCTTCAAGATCCCCCTGTCCACCCTCAATCAAAAAATCAAGCGCCTCCAAATTGACGTCAAACGTCGCGGGGAAGCGTAAAGAAGGATTAAGGAGTCAGGAGTCAGGAGTCAGGAGTCAGGAGTCAGAAGACCTCTTCACCCGGCGATCTTTCCTACCGTCGCAACCGCATCCAGTCTAGCGCGGGCGTCTCGCCCGCTTTCTCACGAGCGTGCCACGCTTTGTATAGCCAGCCCTCGCCCCCTTGGGGGAGAGGGTGGACAGCAGGCGGCGTTTGCATCAGCCGGGGAGGCCGGATGAGGGAGTCTATAAACGGCCCGCTATAAACCCACATTTCCAATTTGAACCATAATCCCGAAACTTCGGATCGTCGCCGTCATCAATATTCATGCGGGTTTCCGTGGTCCGTGGATGCACCCAGCGTGAAAGCTGGGCTGGACCTTGACTTTAGAGGCGCTCGGGCGTATTGTTTAGATAGGGCAAACCCTGAAGACAGAAATTTCGGTTGATCGGTAGCCGAAAGGCAAGATGGAAATTCCTGTTTAGGGCAGCAAACTTGGAGGTTGGATGCCAAGCGCGCAGGTCGCATTATCGGAGCGGCATACCTCAGCTCGGGCAGGTCAGGTCTATGAAGTGACGGACTATATTATCCGGAAGGTGATCCGCCGCCCCGGCGTCGTAATCGATGAGAACACCCCTCTTGTCTCTTCTGGTTTGATCGATTCGTTCGCGCTTATCGAAATTTTCCTCCAACTGGAGAAGATCACCTGTCGGGAAATCCCCGTCGGTAAGGTGCGAGCCAAGGACATGGACACAGTTAGTCTCATGCTTGCCATGGCGGAAAGAATAGGGGAGTCGAGGTAACCTTGTCGCGAACCCCCTTAGATGAGAATCATTGGCCAAATGGCTTTTCCCCAAGAACTGCAATGGTTGTGAAGCCTCGTGGCATGAGCGAATTTCAACCCTGAAGGTCCGAGAGAACGCTTCGCTTCGCTCCGAGTGCGCCTTGGATGGAAAAGGTTCGACCCGCCACTCAGTCGACCTCGTTCTAAACCAGCGTGCCGAGAATCTCTGGACCCGTCGCCGACGAGAAATACCACCACCGGGACTTCATAAGGATTGACTGAGAGATGCGAAAACCGCAAGTCATTGTCCGTAAGCGGGTTCAATCTCATCTCACTTTTGGCATTGAGAGCCAAGATGATCTAGACAATGCGGTGTGCCGTAACTGAGTGAGGTGAGTTCTGTGCCTCGATTCTTGAACAACTTTGCTCGAGGGTTCGTCCACCCATGATTCACTCCGCACTTACCCACCGAGTTCTCATCTATGCTTTCGGCGTGCTGCTCCTTCGGCTGGTGGCCAGCGCAATCAGTTCGTTTAGGACCAGACAGTGGTTGTTCCTTGTCGCTAGCTATCTGTTTTATGCCAGTTGGGGACCGTGGTTCCTCGCCGTTCTAGTCTTCAGTTCGCTGGTGAACTACGCCCTCGGTATTCATTTGCGTCGGCGCATTACTCCTGGACGGCTATGGCTTGGAATTGGATTTAACCTGCTACTGCTCTGTTTCTTCAAGTACCTCCCCCTCATCGGCGGGATATCAACTTCTAACACCGTGGCGGCCAGGCTCGGTCACATCGTTCTACCGCTCGGCATGTCCTTCTGGACTTTTCAGGCAATCAGCTACCTTCTGGATCTTTACCGCGAGGAGGACTTAGATCCGTCGCTGTTGGAGTTCTGCCTCTTCATGGCCTTCTGGCCTACCGTTATCTCCGGGCCAGTCTGTCGGTTGCCCAACATGTTGCCGCAGTTTCGCCAAGCAAGTGGGCTGACGTGGGAGGATATGGGCAAAGGAACTCAACGCATGCTGACCGGCATCTTCATGATGGCCGTCTCGCAGGTACTGGCGGTGGGCTTGGCATCTGGTCAGGGCGTCGACGGAGGTTTTGCGCGAGCTGCTAACTCCCTCGGCGGATTGGACGTATGGTGTCTGGTGGTCGGCTATGGATTCCAGCTATTCTTCAACTTTGCCGGCTACTCTCACATCGTCATCGGCGCAGCTCAGCTCTTCAGCATTCGGTTACAAGAGAACTTCAACCGTCCTTATCTTTCCACCACGCCGTCGATGTTTTGGACGCGCTGGCACATGTCGCTCTCGTTTTGGATTCGAGACTATGTCTTCTTCCCGATAGCTACACTTAGACGGGAAATATGGTGGCGCAACGCGTCTCTGGTCATCTCCATGTTTGTGTTCGGGTTGTGGCACAAGGGAAGCTTGTTGTTCATGTTGTGGGGCATCTACCATGGCTTCGTCTTGGTTCTGCACCGCCAGTGGCAGCAACTGCAACTCAAATGGGAGATTCGATTACCACGACATTTACTGACCCCACTTTCCTGGCTGGTTACGTTTGGGGCTGTTTCTCTTGGGTGGATCTTCTTTCGGGCGGAGAGCAAGGAACAAGCCGCGACCATGGTTAGGATTGTATTCTCGCCAGCTCGTTATACCCGTGTCACTCTGCCTCTGAACTTCTGTGGTCTCAGCTTGCTAGCGATGATCGGTTATTTCGCCGTAGTCGGAATTGCGGCATTGCTCGATCGTCAAGCGCGCCCGGCGCCGTCAGCCGCGAGCGTCGGCGGTGCTGCGGGCTATGAGCGTTCGCCGAGTGGCGTGCTTGCCCTCCTCGCGCGTGACCGCTGGGTGTGGGTGGTTCCCATCGTAATAGTCTTAACGGTGTATGCTCTCTTGATTCTCCATCAGCCGGTGCCACTGATAGGCCCGATGATGTACCGAGTCTTCTGATGAAGATAACTACTGTTGAGGAATGTCTCGGGCTGCAGAGTTAAACCACGCAACCCACACAAGGATTGTCCGTTACTGATAGTTTTTACTATCCTTTCCGCGTAGTTTTGCATTGCAAGATATGGCCAACAACAACCAGAGCACGAAGGGAGGAGAGCGATGCAGCATTCGACAGTTCGCCACTAAGCTTTGCGTTTCGATTGCGCTCTTTGCCGGATTGCTGGTGACCGGCGAGTGTTTCGCATTCCTGCTCCTCTCCTGTTGGACTGCGCCGACCATGTTCAAATACGAATATAGGTCCTATGTGGTTTGGCGCGTGCTCCCGCCCAACTCGCAAACGACGGTGACCGTTGACGCGGACGGCCTGCGTCGAACCATGTATTCTCACTGCGAAGCCGACGATTACACGATCTGGATGTTTGGCGATTCGGGTTTGTGGGGCAACTACGTTCGCGATTGGGAAACAGTTCCCTCACTTGTTGCCAAGCGTTATGAAGATTCTGGCCGCCCAGTTTGTGTCAGGAATTACGGTCAGATAGCATGGACCAGCACACAGGAAGTTATCCAGCTGCTGTTGGAGTTGAAACGTATCAGGAGGAAACCGGATGTCGTGATCTTTTACGATGGCACCGAGGATGCAGTTCACCCCTACGAAACGGACGAATTCGATGTCCATTCGGGGTTTGCAGATTTCAAGAGGAGATTTGAGAGCCAGGGGGACAAGGGATTTGCGTACTTTGGTGACACAAATACCTATCATGTTCTGCAGAGGCTTGCTGGTAGGTTGCACCTTGACGTTCACACCAGCATTTCTGCGCGACAACTTACTGCAAGAGCTCAGCGCAGCTTGGATAACTATTTGGAGAATATGGAAATAGCGGATGCCCTGGCTACGCACTATGGGTTCCACTATGTTTGGTTTTGGGAACCTTGGCTTCAGCCATCGCAGAAACCGTTGAGTGCCGCAGAGCTGTTAAGCAGGGATCGTGAGGAAATGAACCATCCGGGCCGGGCCGAAGCGGTGAAGGCAACCTATGACTTGATGCGGACTGTGAACCGGCCGCACTTGGTCAATCTTGCGGACATTTTCAAAGACCACCCGGAGACGCTCTTTCCTGACTCGTACCATCTTGGGGTGGAGGGGAACCGGATCGTTGCCGAACGGATCTTCCAGGTATTGCAGCACCTCGGCTCGTAGCCCATATCTGTCAGCATGCAGGAGGTTCGCGGCAGCCTCCACGATCGGGCTTTGAGTTTTTTTTGATCGACTGGCAAGAGCTTGGTTGCCCGCGGGTGCCAGACCTTTGAGTCTTGATCGTCTCAAGTACCAAGGAAAGGTGACGATCTTAAGTGCGGCTGCAGAACCAAAGAGGGACCCTAATCAGCGGCTTCCTTCACTCTCTAGGTGCCCACCCAAACCGAGTGGCACTTGACCTTGGAGGACAGTGTCTAACGTACGCTGAGCTGTGGGAAAGGGCAGGAAGAGTCGCCCATTCTATTAACGAGTATGTGGATCGAACCGCGCCCTTAGTAGGGCTATTTGCACACCGTAGTGTTACCGCATACAGCGGCATCTTGGGAATCCTAGCTACGGGCCGGGGCTATGTGCCGCTCAACCCAAAATTTCCCATCGAACGGACACTTGCCATGTTGTCCGCCTCCGGCTGCAAGGCGGTGATCGTGGGGTCGGAGTGCCAGGAATCAGTGAAAGTTCTCCTCCCGAGAATAAAGGAGTCGTTCCTTTGGATATTTCCTGACACAAGATCTAGTGTTGGAAAGCCTGATTTCAGTGCTCATAGGGTCATTACGGCGAAGGACATGCGGGGCGTGGCGGAGCCTTGCGAGCCTCGGGTGGACAATAACGCCCCCGCATATTTGCTCTTTACTTCTGGCAGCACGGGGACCCCAAAGGGCGTGGCGGTCAGCCAGGGAAATGTCACTTCGTACCTGAACTTTGTGGGACCAAGGTACGCGCTTAACTCGGATGACCGGTGCTCACAGAACTTCGACCTCACGTTCGACCTCAGCGTACACGACCTGTTTGTTTGCTGGGATGCCGGCGCGACCCTTTGTCCGTGCCCTGAGCAGTATCTGGTCCTTGTCAGCATCATCAAGGATAAGGAGCTGACTGTCTGGTTTTCCGTGCCGTCCGTCGCGATCCTCGCCTCGAAGCTGGATCTCCTTGATGCCGGCGCTTTTCCGTCGCTGCGCCTGAGCCTGTTCTGTGGCGAAGCTCTTTCTGCGAGGCTGGCTGCCGACTGGCAGCGGGCGGCCCCGCGTTCGATTCTGGAGAATATCTACGGACCTACGGAAGCCACTATTGCCATCTCCCATTACACTTGGGATCCAGATCGATCTCCAATGGAATGTGTAAGAGGAATTGTACCCATCGGATGGATTTTCGAAGGACAACAATGCTGCATTGTTGACGAGGCTCTTTCTCCCCTGCCAGCGGGCGAACCGGGGGAACTCTGTCTCGCCGGTTCCCAAGTGACGACTGGCTACCTCAATGACCCCGTGCGCAGTCAGCAGCAGTTTGTTCAGCTCCCAGGGTCCGGCAAGACGCGTTGGTACCGCACTGGGGACTTGGCGAAGCAGGATGAAAGCGGCTGCTTGTATTTCTTGGGCAGGAAAGACCAGCAAGTCAAAATCAGCGGATTCCGGGTCGAACTGCAGGAGATCGAGCAGGTGCTTGGCGAAGCGACCAACGGCAAATTGGCAGTGGCCGTACCCTGGCCGGTTTCAGATGGAACCGCCTCAGGCATCGTGGCAGTCATTCGTGGTTCGGATTCGTCTGACGACGATCACGTCTTGAAACTCTGTGAGGCCAGACTCCCAAAGTACATGGTGCCGGCGCGTATCTATCATATGGAAGACCTGCCTCTGAATGTGAGTGGGAAGGTCGACCGGCAGAAGATCGCTCTGCTTATCGATTCAATGGAGTGAAGCATTCCCTTGAGCAGCTCACCTTATGGCCCCCAATACTGTGGATGTAGTGACTGAGAAAGGCCTAAAGCCGCAGATTCGGGGCCGAGTACTTGCTGAGGCTATCCAAGTATGAGAGATCCTGCAGAGCGCTTGGCGGACATCTTGGAGGCTATCGCGGCAATTGGCCGCTGCGCGAGGCGCGACAAGAACTCGTTCGAAACGGATGAGCTGCAGCAGAAGAGCTAGGGACCGTAGAAAGCGTTCAAGTTTCGAAAGTGCTGTGTGGATAAGAACAGCGCGATCATCATGCTGCCGTTATATCCCACGTGAAGGAAAACGCTGGGAGCCAGCGAACCGCTCCTGCCGCGCGCCAGCGAAAACACCAGCCCCACGAAGAAAATCAGCAGCATGTGATTCCAGGCGCCCCAGTACTCCGGCACGTGCAATCCCCCGAACAGGATCGCCGTGGTTACGACGGCGAAGCGGAGGCCCACTTGCGACTCGAAGATGCCGAAGAGTACGCCGCGGAACACCAGTTCTTCCATGAAAGGAGCCACGACAATAGCAAACACTCCTATGGCATAGGCCGCCGCTCTGGAATTGAACATGTTCTCCAAGGGGAATTGATTTGTATCCGGCAGGATGGGAGGAAGCAAAGCGATGGCGAGGGTCAGAAACGCTCCGCCTGCGAGGCAAGCCAGCATTCGCCCGGCGGTGATGCGCCGCCAGCGCAGCATCGCCCAGAAAGGCTGTGCGTGGCCTACGGCGATGAGAACGTAGACATAGGCCAACAGCAGGCCATAAAAAAAAGTCTGTAGCGACAATAGGAAGAAAGGGTCGGTGGCGAGTTTCTCTCTGTTCAGTTGCCAGTGGAAAGCAGGAAGAATCAGAGCATAGCCTAAGCCGGCCAGGATATTCGCAGCCAGAAAACCGATCGGCACAAAGGCCAGGAAGAGAAACAAGTCCCGCAGCCTCCAAGACGCCGGCGCGGATTCCCGCACCTCCATGGCCACCGCCTCCGGCGGTGCTGGCACATCTTGAGGCGGTGTCTGTGGCTGTAGCTCGTCCATTACATTCAAAGCTTTCAGCTATCAGCCGTCAGCTTTCAGCAAGCGAGTAGTTCGCACTCTCGGCTGATGGCTAACAGCTTCCAGAGGCTCGCTCTTCCGCTCCTGCCGACTGGCTATCTAATCGATCATACGATAGGCTATAGCTATTATGAAGAGCAAGGGAAAGAAAATCTCCGCTGCTGAATTCAAGGCGAAGTGGATGCCGATACTGGACGAACTTGGGCCTGAACGGATTGTGATTCTCAAGCGTGGTCGAGTTGCCGCCCGGCTCAAGCCGTTTTCCGGTCGAAGAAATGAAGGGCTCGTGGGCCTTATGAAGGGGAAGATCGCCGTCCAAGGGGGGCATCTTTTCAACCGGTGCAAAATGGAATGCTCAATCCCGAATGCGATCAGCCCCCAATCCCTGAAGCCTGACACCCGGAACCTCACGCCTGCGATTCTCCTGCTGAGAGCTGGTAGCTGACGGCTGACAGCCTCTTGCTCGTCACTTGTCACTCGTCACCGCTCTTCAACGCTGCCGCCAGCAACGGCACCATCACCTCGTGGTGCCCGATGAGCGCATAGCCGTGGCTGCGGTCCCGGCCCTTTCCGGCCCCTGCCGTCGGCCGCAAGACCACGTTTTGCATGGGGCGATAGTGTTGGATGAAATCCATGTTCACCGTGGTGATGCCCCGTGGCGCTCGGCCGAGGTTAGCGGCCAGGCTCAGACACTTCAAAAAAACTTCAGGCAGCAAAACGGCGGAGCCGACATTGAGGTAAACTCCGCCGCGATGTAGATTCTTCACCAGGGCCGCGAGCAGCAGGAAATCGCGGTGCGAGGCTGCCCCCATCGCCCGTGGATCCACGGCGGGATGATTGTGGGTAATGTCCGTTCCCACGGCGACATGCACGGTTGCAGGGACACGCAGGGTGTAAGCTTGCGCCAGCAGGCTGAAACGGCGGAATCGCGCCTCCCGGCGCCGGGCTAGGAACCGGCCGACGGCTTCTCCGATGCCCAGGTCCTCCCGGTCGCCCGCCGCGAGGGTCTCATTAATCCAGCGGCCGGTTTCCTCCGCCATGCCGAATTTCCCGCGGCCCAACACCGCCGGAACGTCTTCGGAAGTGGCGCCCACCAGGCCGATCTCGAAGTCATGAATCATCGCCGCGCCATTCATCGCCAGGGCGGTGAGATAGCCCCGCCGCATAAGGTCAATCAGAATGGGGGCGAGGCCGCACTTCACCACGTGCCCGCCAATTCCCCAGATGATCGGCTTGCCCTTGGCCCGCGCCCGCTCGATGGCCGCCACCACGGCGCGCAAACTTTCGGCGGCCAGAATGTGGGGCAGGGAATCGAGCCACGCGCGCACCGTTGCTCCGGGCCGTGGCACCCGCGCGAAGTCTTGAACCGTAACTTTGCTTGCCCTCGAAGCGAGCGGGTACGTGCTGACCTTGTCGAGCTTGAGCGGCTTTTGCGGGTAGATTGTCATCTTTTTGCGTGTGAATTTACGAGCAGAATGCTCGCATGGATACGACACCAGGCTTGAATTTGGCGATCAGTTCGCGGTCGGATGTAACCAGTGGCACGCCCAGGTTCTGCGCTAGGGCCACAAACTCACAATCGTAAGCCGAGCAGCCCGAAGTAGCTGCCAATCGAAGAACGCGGGAAGATTCCACCTCAAATTCTTGTCCCCCGATCAACCTTTCAGCCTGCTCCATGGCTTCGAGGGCATCCTCCATTTCGATCAGTTTGTGGCGCAGGGAGAGTACTAGCACGTTACGAAACTCAGAACGCCAGAAGCGTGGCGCAACCCACAGTGAGTCCTTGCGAAAAACAGCCTCAGCCTCGGCGGTGTTTTGCCCCCGAATCAGCAAGTAGGCAATGAGGTTGGTGTCCGCGATAATCACGAGCGGCCTTGGTTCTTGGCGGCACGGAGGTACCGCTCCGTGATGAAAACCCGGGGCATGCGCGCGCGCAACGAGCGCACCTGCGCCAGAAACTCCTCCGGGTCCAAGCGATTGCCGATAAGGGCTTTTTCGAGACAGGAAATAGCCTCTCCGTTAATACTGCGGCGGTGCTGCGCGGCACTCTCCTTAAGCCGCTCGCGTAGCTTCTCGGGGATATTTTTGATCGTCAGAGTTGCCATATACGATCCCTCGGGGTTCCAAAATGGAACCATAATGGAATCGTACGCTTGTCCGGCATGATGTGTCAAACCACTACGACTTCGGAGGCGTGGCCGCAACCTGGCTCTGTGATGGATGAACACGCCCTTCCGATTCCAACTCCCGCATCACGGCCTTTATCCGGGCGGCGAAGGGGCCCTGGGGGTCGGCCTGAAGATAGGCACGCATCTCCGCATAACCCTTATCGTAAGCTTTGTCCCTTAAGTAGACCTCGGCGAGTTTTTCGTGAACCGAAGCGGCGACACCCCGGCCCAACGACAAAGCGCGCTGGAGTTCTTCCTCGGCCATCAGATAGTTCTTAAGCTCTTCGTCGGCCTGCCCGAGGTGATAGTACAACACCCAGGAACCGGGCGAGCGGCGCACTCCTTCCGCCAAGACGCTACGGCCCTCGATGTAGCGCTGCTCGGCGTTGAAGAGCCGTCCCAGGTGGAGATAGGGCTCCACGAAGTCCGGGTCGCACTCGATCGCTTTCTTGAGCGGCGCCTCGGCATGCGCCGAGTCGCCACTCCGCATCAGAGTCAAGGCCAGTCCCACTTGCGCCCGCGCATAACAAGGGTAGATCCTTATAGCCTTCTCGAAATGGGCCTGCGCTTCGCTCAGTTTCCGCTCCTCCGAAGCGCGCACGCCCTTTTCCAACTCCTTGCGGGCCTTCGCGGGCGCAGTGGCGTCGGTGCGGGCGGCGCTGCTGATTGAGTTTGCCTCCTCATTCCGGGTAGGCCTCAAAACGATATCGAGTGCGGGCATGCCTCCGCCCGTCGTCAAGTCCAGCCGCTGAATGTTGGTTTCGTACCCGTCGGCGGCCGCGAAGAGGGTGTATTGGAGTTCGGGCAGGCCCGTGAAACTGAATTGCCCGTTGGCGCTGACGTCTTCTTCTCCCACGATCCGGCCTTGGGGGTCTTCCAGCCGCACCACCGCCTTGACGTTATCCTTTTTCGCCCCTTCCAGCCGGACCGTACCCTGGACTTGCCCCTCGTCCCGCACGACGTTCACTCTCTGCCGGCGAAGTTGCGCCGAGGCAGGTGAGATCAACCCAAAGGTCAGAGAGACGAGCAGCAAGGGCTCATACGCTGCTGGTGAGTGTCCGCGCTCCATGGACCCCTCCTCCGGGCCAAGCCTGTGCTGCATGCCGGCATCTGTACCGGCGGCGTCAAAGTCGGGATTTCTGATTTAGCGTCCAGGGCAGAGGTAGCATGCGCCGGCATTTCCCTCTTCATCCGGTTTTTCGTCCCTAACTCTACCCCAGCGGTCCGGTCGAATCAAGCTCCAATGGCCTCCAGGTTTGAGGGGAAAACAGAGCCCATCAGAACAAAGCACATCTTCAGCCCGGCCGGCATTCTTTGCGTCCTTTGCGTTCTCTGCGCCTTTGCGTGAAACCGGCGTTTGAGGTTTTGCAGTTTTTGCGCGAGAATGCTTGCCGTGACTGAGAACGAGATCGCCAAGCACATTGTTGACGCCGCCTTCAGAATTCACACCTCACTTGGCCCGGGACTTCTTGAATCCGTCTACGAAGCCGTGATGGCGGAGGAATTGACACGGCGCGGACTGCACGCAGAGAGGCAACAAGCGCTTCCCGTTGTGTGGCAGAACGTGCATTTAGAGGCCGGCTTCCGAGTTGACCTGATCGTCGAGAATAAGGTCATCGTCGAGATCAAATCCGTTGAGGCCATCGCGCCCGTGCACCGAAAGCAGTTGCTGACCTACCTGCGCCTCGCGAACAAGCGGCTCGGGATTCTGATCAATTTTGATGTCGACCTGATTAAGGATGGCATTGCGCGCGTGGTGAACGGGTTGGCGGAGTGAGAAGCACGCCGGAAAGACAGGCGGTTTCACGCAAAGGCGCAAAGGGCGCTAAGGACGCAAAGAAAACCACTACTGCCGGCCATTATTCAGCATAGCTGCGAGGGCCTGGCCGGTGAAGGACTTCTTCACTCGGGCCACGTCTTCCGGCGTGCCTTGGGCGACGATCCTGCCTCCCTCGTCGCCGCCCTCGGGGCCCAGATCGATGACCCAGTCAGCCTGTTTCACCACGTCCAGGTGATGCTCGATGATGATGACGGTGTTGCCGAGGTCTGTCAGGCGATTGAGCACCTCGAGGAGTTGCTTGACGTCGTCAAAGTGCAGGCCGGTAGTAGGCTCATCGAGGATGTACAGAGTTCGACCTGTCTGGCGGCGGCTCAACTCTCGTCCCAGCTTGATGCGTTGGGCTTCGCCGCCGGAAAGCGTCGTGGCCGGCTGTCCCAGGTGCACGTAACCCAGCCCAACGTCCAGCAAGGTTTGCAGCCGCAGCTTGATTTGCGGAATGTTTTCGAGAATGGGCAAAGCATCCCGAACCGTCGTTTCCAGCAGGTCGGCGATGGAATGGCCCTTATATTTCACCGCCAGGGTCTCGGAATTATACCTGCGGCCGCGGCAAACCTCGCAGGTCACGAAGACATCCGGCAGGAAATTCATCTCGATGCGCCGCAGGCCTTCCCCCTGGCAGGCCTCGCATCGGCCGCCTTTGACGTTGAAGCTGAAGCGCCCGGCGCGATAGCCGCGCTCGCGCGATTCGGGCAGCATGGCAAAGAGTTCCCGAATGGGAGTGAACACGCCGGTATAGGTGGCGGGATTGGAGCGCGGCGTGCGCCCGATGGGCGACTGGTCAACCACCGTGACTTTATCCAGGTGCTCGAGGCCTTGGATGGCCTTGTGCGCGCCCGGCTCGGCGACAGCCCGGTAGAGCTTTTTGGCCATCGCGTGGTAGAGGATGTCGTTCACCAGGGTCGATTTGCCGGAGCCCGAGACGCCCGTCACCACCGTGAGCAGGCCCAGCGGAAAATGTACGTCGATATTCTTCAAATTGTTGGCGCGCGCGCCCAGCACGGAGAGGCTCTTGCCGTTCGGCGAGCGTCGCCGCGCCGGAACGTGAATGCGCAGTTTGCCCGAAAGGTATTGCCCGGTCAGGGAATCCTTGGCGGTCTCGATTTGCTTGGGCGGCCCCGCGGCCACCACGAATCCGCCCTGCTTCCCGGCCCCTGGCCCCAGATCAACCACGTAATCCGCCCGGCGGATGGTTTCCTCATCATGCTCGACCACCAGGACGGTGTTTTGCAGGTCGCGCAATCGCTCCAAGGTTTCCAGCAGTCGCAGGTTGTCACGCGGGTGCAGGCCGATGCTCGGCTCGTCGAGCACATACAGCACGCCGCGCAGCTTCGACCCGATCTGCGTGGCCAGGCGAATTCGCTGGCTCTCGCCGCTCGAAAGCGTGGCGGCCGAGCGGTCGAGGCTCAGGTAGCCCAGCCCCACCGCGTCCAGGAACTCGAGCCGCTCGAAGATGGCGTTCAGAATGCGCTCTGCAATGAACGCCTGGCGTTCCGTCATGTGCAATTCTTTTAGAACAGTTTGCGCCCGGCTCACCGGCAGGGCCGTGAGGTCGGCTATCGAGAGCTTCACCACCGTGACGGCCAGGCTTTCCGGCCGCAACCGTTTGCCGTGGCACTTCGGGCAGGGCACTGCGGACATGTACTGGCTGTACCACTCGCGATAGTTTTCGGAAGTGCTTTCCCCGTACCAGCGGTCCAGCAGCGGCAGCACGCCCGGAAAGACCGAAGAGGCTTTGGGTTGCTCCGGGTTGCGCCCGTAAAGCACCAGGTTCTGGAACTTC
>Ga0187864_10000769_pt1 | contig 34295 bp, 26 predicted proteins | sample June2016WEW_11_4_FD_132985 | JGI IMG/M metagenome (GOLD analysis project Ga0187864, IMG submission 132985) | Peatland microbial communities from SPRUCE experiment site at the Marcell Experimental Forest, Minnesota, USA - June2016WEW_11_40 | ecosystem: Environmental > Terrestrial > Soil >...
GGGCGATGCCGACCGCTTGTGCGCCGACCGCGGGCCGCGAGAGATTGAGGGTAGCCATGGCAAGATCCCAGCCCTGTCCTTCTTTTCCGATCAGGTTGTCCTTGGTGAGTCGTACGTTATCGAATATCAGCTCGCTCAAGTCGGTGCCGATCATGCCCATCTTCTCTTCGCTCTTGCCGAGGATGACGCCGGGATAGTCCTTTTCGAGGTAGAAGGCGGAGATGCCGCGGGTGCGTAAGGACGGGTTGGTCGCCGCGAAGACGCAGTGGAATTGCGCGGATGCCGCGTTCGTGATCATCGCTTTCTTGCCGTTCAGGTAGTAGTATTCTCCATTTTTCGTGGCGTAGGTCCTCATGTGGGAGGCGTCCGAACCCGCCTCCGGCTCGGACAGGCAGAAGGCCCAGATATAGGGCTTATCCGGCTCAGTCATCTTGGTGTAGATGTACTCCTTCTGCTCGTCGGTGCCCGCGACCATGATGGGCATGAGCCCCACGGCGTTGGCCAGTGGAATGAGGGATGAAGCGCCCGACACTTTCGCAAGCTCTTCTATGATGAGACAGAGCGACGTGATGTCGCCGTCGAGGCCGCCGAACCGCTCAGGCATCGTGAGGTAGAGAAACCCGTGTTTCTTGAAGATGTCGAGCAGGTCCCACGGGAAGGCCCCTGTCGCGTCTATTTCCTTCGCCCTCGGCGCCACTCTCTCTTTGGCTATCTTCTCGCCTATCTTCTGGATCAATAGGTGTTTCTCCGATAGGTTAATCATAAAATCTCCTTTCTCTTTCCGAAAAAATCGCGGTATACTTGTACCATAATTCCGGCATGATTGAAAGGCGATTATGGATTATGAAAGCGATTTTGGATCCCTATAGGGTACATTCCCCGCGGCTTGCGGCGGGGTCGTTCACTATGCTGTTCTTAATCCAACATGAAAAATCCAAAATCAATAATCCGCTTATGGGGGCATAATGGCGACGGTGTACCTTACGGACGTGCGGACGAGGCCCGGGCGAAGTCTCCTCGACAAGGTAGACGGCCTGCTCAAAAGGGTGAAGGCCGAAAGACGGGTGAAAAAAAACGACCTGACCGCGATCAAGGTCCATTTCGGTGAGCACGGGAACTGCGCTTTTATCCGGCCCGTTATGGTAAGGGTGGTGGTAGATCATATGAGGGCCCTGGGCTGCCGCCCCTTCGTCACCGATACGAACACGCTTTACAAAGGCTCGCGCAGCGATGCAGTTGCCCATATCGAGACGGCCGTCCGGAACGGCTTCGACTACGCGGTGGTGGGCTGCCCGGTCATCATTGCGGACGGCGTCCGGGGTAAAAGCGGTGTCAGGGTGCCCATCGAGGGGGAGCTTTTGGCTGAGGTGAGCATCGCCCGTGGAATAGTCGAGGCGGACTCCCTTGTCGTGGTGAGCCACTTCAAGGGGCACGAGCTGTCCGGCTTCGGCGGCGCGCTGAAGAATGTGGGCATGGGCTGCGTGGCAAGGGAAGGGAAGCTCATCCAGCACAGCACCCTCAGCCCCGTGATCAGCGCAGGCGCATGCATTGGATGCTCGCGCTGCGTCGAGTACTGCCCGGCAGGCGCCATTTCTCTTTCGGGCAAGACGGCCGTGATCGAGGGGCACAAATGCATCGGCTGCGGCGAATGCATCCTGGTCTGTCCTCACGGGGCCGTGCAGGTGCAGTGGAATGAAGAGCAGGACCATTTCCAGAAAAAGATGGTGGAGCACGCGGCCGGGGTACTGAAGGGGAAGGAAGACAAGTCGGTCTTCCTCAATTTCCTCATGCAGATAAGCCCCGCCTGCGACTGCTACCCGAATAACGATGCGCCCTTCGTTCCGGATATCGGGATCCTCGCGTCTCTTGACCCGGTAGCGATCGACGCGGCCTCCGTCGACCTCGTCAATGCGCGCGAATCCCTCCCGGGCACGGCCGTCACGCACGGGTGCGGAGCCGGACAGGACAAGTTCCGCGCCCTCTATCCGGGCGTGGACTGGAACGTGCAGCTCGACCACGCAGCAAAGATGGGCCTGGGCGGGAGGGAGTACAAGATCGTGAAGGTATAGTCCTATCGCTCCCCCACAAAGGTGATGGCAAGAACGCCGGGGCCGGCATGGGAGGTGATCACGCCGCCGAGTTTACACCGGTGGACAAGGGAGACGCCGGGGACCCGTAAGAGCCTTTCGACGAGGCCGGTCATGACGTCACTGTTGTCCGACTCCGCCACGGAAAGACGGAGGCGCGCATCGAAGGCGGCGGCCTCTTCCACCAACTCGACTAATCTGTTCAATAGCTTCACCGACGTGCGTATTTTCTCGATAGGTTGAATCTCGCCTTCCGTTACTTTCAAGAGGGGCTTGATCCGCATAAGAGTCCCCAGGAAGGCTTGCGCCTTGCCGATGCGCCCCCCGCGATGAAGATATTCGAGGGAGTCTACCGAGAAGTATGTGCGTACCCGGCCCGTCAGATCGAGGGCAAAGTCGGCGACCTCCTCGAATGGGGTCCCCCCGCTCGCCTTCTCGGCGCAAAGGAGGATGATGATGCCCAGCCCCAGGGAGGCCTGAAGGGAATCGACAACCTCTATGCGGGCCCCGGGAAAGCGGCCTCTCGCGAGATTGGCGGATTGGTAGGTCCCGCTGAGCTTCGAGGATATATGAATGGAGAGTATGGGTTCTCCCTTTTCCACAAAGGGCGCGAATGCATCGATGAACGCCTCGGGAGAGGGCTGCGAAGTAGTGGGGAAGTCCTTCGACCCTCTCAGGAGGGCGTAGTACGCGTCGGGGTCGATGTCGAAAAAATCGCGCCACGTCCGACCCCCCAGACGCAAGGTGAGGGGAACAACGCCGATGCCATGCTTCTCATAGCTTTCAGCCGATAGGTCTGCAGTGCTGTCCGTAATGATCTTCAAACCCGTTTCCTTCCCTATTCTACCGAGATGAGATACTGCGCGTACGGCTGGCCTCCGTAATAGAGCTCGACTGCCTTGTCTTCATGGAGGAGCTGCAAGGTCGCCTGCAGTGCTTCCGCTTCCGCCTTTTCGATAGAATCGCCATAAAAGAGGGTGATAATCTCATCCGAGGCGCCGGTCATGTCATCAACGAGGCTGATTACCGTCTCATCTTTGCGGGTAGACGAGCAGCGAATCTCGCCCCCGAAGATGCCAATGGAATCACCGGAGCTCACCCGAACCTCACCCATCACTACGTCCCGGCCTGCCGATGCCGTTTCTCCGCTCTTCACCCCTTGGTAAGCCGGCTCCATCCGGCTGATGTTTTCTTCTGCAGAGGCATCGTCCATGTAGGCTAGCATTGCGGACAGCCCCTCCGGGACGGATGCGGTTTTCAGGACAGTGACGTTCTTGGGCGATCTTTCCCCTGCCTGTAGTGCGGCGGGGTAGATATTGTTGTTGTTGGGCAGAACGATTACGCTGGAGGACCCAACTTCCTCTATGGCGCTCGCAATGTCCGCCGTGGAAGGGTTCAGGGTCGGGCCTCCGTCTATGACAAGCTCCGCCCCCGCATTAGTGAAGAGCTCCTTCAGACCGTCCCCCAGGACAACGGCGATGACGGACGTCGCCTTTGCGCTTCTTGCGTTTTCCATCCGGGAGGTGTGCTGCACGAGCATATCGTCTACCTTGATGGACGAAACCTGTCCCATGGTGGAGGCATAGCGGAGGACCTCCTCGGGCTGACCCGTATGGATGTGCACCCGCGCCAACCGCGTGTCTCCCACCACTACGACAGAATCGCCCATGGGCCGCAAGCGCGTCTTCATGGCATCCTGGGAGATCCGGCTCCCTTTCAGAATGAACTCCGTGCAGTACCTGAACGTCCACCGGTCACCTTCCGGTTCACGTCCGCCCCCGTTGAACAGGACCTCGTCCTCGAAGGATCGGCCGGTGTCGATCCGGCCCTGCAAGAGACGGAGAATGCCTTCGAGGAAGTAGAGGAAGCCGAGGCCGCCGGCATCCACCACGCCCGCTTCGGCCAGCTTTGGCAGGAGAGAAGGCGTTCGCTCGACGGAAGACCTGGCCGACTTCACCATTCCATCCAGGAGCCGGGCAAGGTCCTTCTCCGTCCTGACAGCCTCTTTCGCCGATTCTGCGGTTTCTCTGACCACGGTGAGGATGGTACCCTCCGTGGGGTGAAGGACCGCATGGTAAGCCTTCTTTACCCCTCGAGAAAAGGCAAGGACGATGTCCTCCGCAAAAAGTCGCTCCCGGCCCTCGATGCCCTCCGTCAACCCTGACAGGACCTGTGAGAGGATGATCCCCGAATTTCCCCTCGCGCCCATCAAAGCCCCCCACGCCGCTGCCTTGACCGTCGCATCGAGCGTGGTTTCCCCCACTGCCTCCATTTCTCTCACGGCGGATGCGAGGGTCATGGACATGTTGCTTCCCGTATCACCGTCGGGTACGGGAAATACATTGATTTTGTTTAACTGATCGCGGTTCTCCATCACCCAGTCCGCCCCGGCCATGATGAACTGTCTGAACCGCTTGGCACCACAATAGACGATAGCCACCCCATACCTCCCTACATGTTCCTTTCTCAGCGACGCTTCGCTCCGCGTATGCATATACTGTCGCCCGGCATCTGTTTGGCCGTTATCATGTCCGTCGCCTCGAAGGCATAGCATGCCTTGCGAAAGGAGGGTCATATGAAGTTTTCAGTTTAAAGTAGACAGAGGCGAACTGCAAGTAGATTATTCCTGATGGGACACATGCGCCGCCGGAACTGACAAATCGCTCAGGGCAAGCTCTGCAATTCTTCATTGCGGGTTCCTTTACCGGTGCTGACAAGGCATGCAAAAGGGATTAGAATAGTGACCGGACAGAAAAGGAAAGCGTCGTTGTCGGGAATGGGCATAGAAACGAGCACCGAGAGGGGAGAGCGATGAAAAGGAAAAGAGGTATATACGCCCGTTTGTTACTCTGGTCACTGGCATTGCTGCTGGCCGCGCCGCCCGGAGGGATCATGGTGCAGGGCCAGGACTCCGGCGGACAGCCGACTTTCAGACAGGAGGAGCTGGACCAGATGCTTGCGCCCATCGCGCTCTATCCCGATGATCTCCTGGCACAGGTCCTGATGGCGGTTACCTATCCCCTTGAGGTCGTTCAGGCCGCCCGCTGGGTGCAGGCGAACCCGAACCTGTCGGGGGACCGGCTTGCGGCTGCCCTGGAGCAACAGGACTGGGACCCGAGCGTGAAATCGCTGGTAACGTTCCCCTCCGTCCTGCAGATGCTGAATGACAGGCTCGAGTGGACGCAAAAACTTGGAGACGCTTTCCTTGCACAAAAGGACCAGGTGATGGATACCGTCCAGAAGCTCAGACAAAGGGCCCAGGGCCAGGGCTACCTTCAGTCTACGGGCCAGGAGAGGGTGGTGGTAGATCCCCAGGACCAGGCAATCGCCATCGAGCCTGCCGATCCCGAGGAGATGTACGTGCCTGCATACGATCCCACGGTCGTTTACGGCCCGTGGTGGTGGCCGGCATACCCGCCTTACTACTATTATCCGGCGGGGGTGGTCATTGCGGGCGGATTCATCGGCTTCCGAGTGGCCCTCGGCGTCGCCTGGGGCTATGCGTGGGGCGGCTTTAACTGGCATCGCCACGACGTGTTGATCGACGTGACGAGGAACGTGCGCTTCAATAATCGTATAGACAGGAACCGGTACGCGAGTCACGTGACCACGGGAGGCGGCGGCCGGGGGGAGTGGAGGCATGACCCGGCTCACCGGGGTGGAGTCGCCTACCGCACCCCGTCCGTGGCGCAGCAGTTCGGCCGCGGACCTCGCCCGGGGGCCAATGCGCGTCAGGACTTCAGAGGATTTGACGGCGGTGGAGCGGAAAGGGTTGCCGTCCAGGGACCTAACCGGCAGGCATCTCCGCAGCCGGGGGTTGCGGCGGCGCCTGTTCAGGCCAGGCCTGAGGCGCCCGGGCAGCTCTCCGGTCCCGGACGTCAGGAAGTCCAAGGGCTTCGCAGCCCGACGGCATTTGGCAGCGGCAGTCCCGGCAATCAAACACGGCAGGCGAGTAGTCGAGGCCATGAAAGTCTATCGAGTGCTCGTGCTTCTTTCCCCACCGGCAGCGGAACCGCCTTCGGCGGCGGTGCTTCTCATGGCGGTGGACGTAACAGGTGAGCGCTTAATATTAAAGAGACCAATGCGCTATGGAGGATATGGTGATGTCGCGATTCGGAGATGCCAAAGAAAAGAGCCCCTTCAGAGAAAAGAGCCTTTTCGTCGTAGCAGCCGTTCTCGTCATTGTTTTCGCCTGTGGAAGCGCTCATGCGAACGCTCCACACCAGAAGAGCTTTTCTTCACCCGGGGAAGCGGTCACGGCAATGGCCGCCGCGGTCAAAGCTGATGATACCGGGGCGCTCCTCAGGATATTGGGCCCGGGAAGCAAGGATATTGTCCTGTCGGGTGATCCGGTGGAAGATAAAGAAGGGCACCGGCGGTTCATCACGCGCTATGAAGAGAAGAACCGGCTGGAAGAGGCCTCCGGCAAGGTCATACTCTACACGGGTAACGACGAGTGGCCTTTTCCTATCCCCATAGTAAAAGCCGGCAGTCGCTGGAGGTTCGATACAAGGGCAGGCAGAGAGGAGATACTGGCGCGGAGAGTGGGCAGGAATGAGCTGAATGCGATCCAGGTCTGCCTTGCCTATGTCGACGCCCAGCAGGAGTATGCCATGAAGAAGGGGCGCCAGGGGAACGGCCTTCTTGAGTACGCACAAAAGTTTGTCAGCGCGCCCGGCACACACGATGGTCTCTATTGGGAGGCCGGGAAAGGCGAAGAGCAGAGCCCCATGGGACCTTTGTTTGCCGCTGCAAGAGAGGCGGGCTACGACGGTGAGCCATTGGGAGGCGAATCCGCGCCTTATCATGGGTACTTCTACAGGATTCTCAAGACCCAAGGCAAGGACGCACCCGGGGGCGCCAGGGACTATGTGGTTGGAGACAAGATGATCGGAGGGTTCGCCATCGTCGCATACCCGGCGAAATACGGCTCTTCAGGCGTCATGACCTTCGTCGCGAACCAGGACGGAGTCGTCTGCCAAAGGGACCTTGGCAAGGACACAAAACAGGCCGCTCTCGCTATGAACGCATTCGATCCCGACAAGACCTGGGTCAGGGCGCCTCAGTAAGGCGCCATATGTCCCCATAAAAGCACTCATTCGCGCGGCGGTCGAGGCGGCCCCTGCGTCAATGGACATCTTGAAAGGGTGGGGCGCAAAGCCACTGGCCTAAATTCTCGCACCGCAAGCCCCTTGCGCCCTTGCGACGCGCGGGGCTTGCCCGGCATGTTTAGCGTTCGCCCGTCCGTTCGACTTGGAGAGCAGTTTTTTCGGTAGCGTACTCCGTAGCCGCCGTGTTTTACTCTAACCCCCTTTTACTGGAGTTTTTCTTTTTCACTAGCGCTTCTTTCTTTCTTCTCAAAGGCATATCGGAGCGTATCCTTTTTCGACTGGTCCAAATGCGCATTCACGGCCCGTAGAATCTCTTCCGGATCGCCGTTTTCAATGGCTCTGAGGAGGTTCTTGTGACCTTCTATGGCGCGGAGGGCTACGTCGGGCAGGTAGATGCTCTCGAGTCTGTACATCAAGGTATAACGTCTCAATGTCTGAGCAAGTTCCAGAAGACGCTGCCCGCCGCTCAGTCGCGCGATGGTCTCGTGGAACTGGCCGTCCAGTTCGACAAAGACATCGAGGTTGCCGCGGGAGACTTGTTCCTCTGCCCGGACAATGTTCTTTCTCAACTCTTTCGCCAGCTTCTCCGGGGCCTTCTCCACGGCCCAGCGGGTCGCCAGCCCTTCGATGAGGCAGCGGATCTCCCAGAGTTCCACCGCTTCCCGGTCGCTGATCGCCTTCACCGTATAACCGATACGAGGGATTGATTCGATGAGCCCCTCCATTTCCAGGTTATGCAGCGCCTCCCGTACCGGCGTCCGGGAGGTTCCTATGTCCTGAGCGATCTTCGCCTCGATAAGCCGTTCCTTCGGAGCGATCTGCCCGCTCAGGATTTGCTCCCGCACGTGCTCATAGACCTTCTTCCGAATGGTGGGGTTATTTTTTATGACGAGCTTCTTTCTCATCACACACAGCCCTTCATCGCTGCCTGAGCCAGCAGGCGCTCCCAATCTTCATCGACTTCCCTTTGGAGACGGTCCGTATCGTCCTTGGTAAAATGGCGAAAACGTCCTTGGATCTTCAGATATTCACTTACCGGCAGGCCCTGGGGCTGATGGGTAATCCGGTACTCCGAGCCATCGATCACCTCGTAAAGGGGGAAAAGCTTTGTTTCCACGGCAAGCTGGGCCGCTTTCACGGAGAGGTCCTCGGGCATACGCCATCCCGTAGAACAAGGCGTAAGGGCATGGATAAATTTCGTGCCCTTTATCTCTTTAGCCTTCCTGACCTTCTCCATGAGGTCGAAGGGATGGCCTATCGATGCGGTTGCAGCGTACGGCATCCTGTGCGCTGCGATGATCTGCATAAATTTCTTCTTCCTTCCCTTCCTGCCTCCGGGGGTGGTCATGGTCCAGGCGTTCTGAGGGGTTGAGGAACTGGACTGGATGCCTGTGTTCATGTACGCCTCGTTGTCCAGACAGACATAGATGAAGTTATCGTTGCGGTCGGCAGCGCCGGAGAGTGACTGCAGCCCGATGTCAAAGGTCCCTCCGTCGCCGGCAAAGGCCAGTGCCGTCACGTCCTCCCGTCCCTGGAGCTTCAGGGCGTTCGCGATGCCCGCAGCGGTCGGCGCTGCAATCTCAAAGGCAGAATGAAAACAGGGCACGGCAAAGGTGCTGTTGGGGAAGGTGGCGCTGATCACACCCACGCAGGAGGGCAGAATAACGACGATTGTTTTTTCTCCCAGGACCTTGAGCACAAGCCGGATGGTGCTCGCTTCTCCGCAGCCGGGACAGGCCATATGTCCGGGACGCATGAACTCTCTTTCCATTTCCTCGACTCTTTGATCATGCTTCATGCTTCACTCCGCTTTAACCTGCCATTATTTCATTGTTCCATTATTCCCTTCTTCATCCGTCCCTCCGCACCCATGTGGGCACGCGTTCCGGCTTTGCCCGGTTGAGTGCCTGAAACACCATGCCTTCAATCATATCCGGAGAGACATCTGCCCCGCAGATACCCGCGATGAAGCCGTATACCTCGGGACGACACGCAAGAGGATACAAGGCAGCCTTCAATTCCTGGCACCAGATGCCCTCCTTCCCGAGAGAGATGTTCCGGTCCAGCACGGCCACCTTCGGCACGTCTTTCAGCACCTCCTGCACCTCTTCGGTAGGGAAAGGTCTGAATGCCTTCAACTTAAGCAGGCCCGCCGCAAGGCCCTTTTCCCGAAGGGAGTCAATCGCCACCCGGGCGGTGCTCGTCATGGCGCCGCTTGTGACGAGGACAATCTCGGCGCCGTCACAGTTCAACGGTTCCACGACGCCGTAGCCTCTTCCGATGATGCGCTGATACCGCTCGTTTACCTCGCGGATTATGGGCCTCGTCTTTTCCATGTCCTCGAAGCTCCGCTGCCGGTACCCCATATACTGCTCCGGGTTCACGACATTGTTCACGTACGCCGGGTCTTCTATGTTGAACCTCGTGGGCACGCTGAAGGGAGGCAGAAAGGCATCGACCGATGCCTGGTCTGGTATGTCGATGGGTTCGATGAAGTGGGACGTAAAGAAACCGTCGATGGCGACCATAACGGGCAGAAGCGCCTGTTCTGCGATGCTGTACGCCTGGATCACCGTATCCAGAGCCTCCTGGGCGTCCTCACAGTAAAACTGCATCCACCCGGTGTCCCTCTGCGAGAGACTGTCCGACTGGTCGCTCCCGAAGGCCCAAGGGGCGGCGATCACGCGGTTCACATTGCACATCACGATGGGAACCCTGTTCCCCGAGGCGAAGTGGAGCATCTCATGCATGAGCGCCAGGCCCTGGGAGGCAGTGGCCGTAAAGGTGCGGACGCCGGTCAAAGATGCGGCTATACAGGCTGCCATAGCGGAATGTTCCGATTCCGTCCGCATCATGATGCCTGTGAGCTTTCCCTCATTCTCCATGTCCGACAGTTTTTCGTAAATGGGGGTCTGAGGCGTAATAGGATAGGCCGCCACAAGCTGCACCCTCGCCAGACGCACCGCTTCCGCCACCGCGTAATTCCCTGCCAGGAGTTGTCTCACAGGCCGCCTCCTGTTGTTGTGAGAGATGAGCCGGGGGCGTCGTCCCCCATCTCGATCACGTGCCGGGGGCACGTGGTGGCGCAGACGCCGCACCCCTTGCAGAAGTCCGTTCTCACCGTGTATCCCTCCTCTCCGAGTCTCACGATGGAAATATCAGGGCACAGCAGAAAACAGAGGTCACAGCGGGTGCAGGTTCCGCACTTGAAGCAGCGGGATATCTCGGCCTCCGCCATTTTAGGCTCAAAACCGGCCGTCACTTCTTTGAAGGTGCTCGCTGCGTCCTCCGCCTTCAGAGGATCGGGGTTGTCGCTGCGTCCGGCATGAGCGAAACAAAGCGTGTTGACCTTCTCGAAGGAGACGATTTTTTTCAGGTCCGCGGTGTAGCCGGCGGGATTCATGAACCGCCGGAAGGAAAAAGATCGCCCTTCGGCGATGCGATTTTCCTCGAGCACCTTTTTCACGTCCTTTTTCTCAAGGAAACAGTGGATGGCGAGGGCGGCTTTCTTTCCGTCGGCAATGGCGTCTGCCACGAAAGCCCTTGCACCGGCACTGTCGCCACCGGCGAACACGCCTCCAACGTTCGTTGCATTGGTATCAGGGGAGACGTCGATCTGCCCCCTGCTGTTCACCGACACGCCCGGTTCCCGGAGAAATTCAGTGTCGGGAACCTGCCCCACCGCAGCGATGAGCCTGTCAGCGGGCATGATACACTCGGTCCCAGGCATGGCAACGGGTCGCGGTCTCCCGCTTGCATCGGGTGCACCCAGCTCCATGCGGACACATTCCACCGCCGACAGCCGTCCATTTTTCGAGATCAACCGTTTCGGGGCTGCCAGGTAGGTGAGTGTGATCCCTTCACGTTCCGCGTAGGCCACGTCTTCAGGCAACGCCGGCATTTCCGCGCGGGACCTGCGATAGAGGATCGTCACTTCGGTCCCGCCAAGCCGCCTCGCTGCGCGGGCACAATCGACGGCCGTATTCCCGCCTCCGATTATGACCGTCTTTTCTGCAGGTTCTATTGTTTCGCCGAGGTTGACGCTTCGGAGAAACTCTATCCCCTCGACCACCGGAAGGTGTTCTTCTCCTTCCATGTCGAGGCCGGTCCCCCTGTGGGCGCCCACGGCAATGAATACCGCCATATAATCCTTCCGTATCCCAGGAAGGGAAACCTCCTTCCCCACCCGGACGCCGGTCTTTATCCGCACCCCGAGTTGCTCAATATACCCTAGTTCCCTCTGGAGCACGTCCCTGGGGAGTCTGTATTCAGGAATGGCGTACCGGAGCATCCCTCCCGGTTCGGCCATGGCCTCAAAGACCGTAACGGGATAGCCGAGTCTTGCCAGGTGATAGGCAGCGCTGAGACCCGCAGGTCCCGACCCGATAACGGCGATCCGTTCTTCGCGCAACAGGAGCGGCAATTCCCGGCGTACATCCACTGTTCCGTGATCCGCGAGAAAGCGCTCAAAACCGCGGATATTGATCGCCTCGTCGAAATCCTTCCGGTTACATTCCGCCTCGCAGGGGTGATAGCAGACCCTTCCACAAACCCCGGGAAGCGGGTTCTCCTGACGATAGATGCGGAGGGCCTCATCGTATTCGCCTCGGGCAGCATAGGCAAAGGCCCTTGCGATATCATTGCCTATGGGACAGCCCTGCCGGCATGGCGAGGTCTTCTCTACATAGATTGGTTTCCTGGGGCTCCAGTGTCCCGTGAGAAATATCTCCGTCGATCCCCTGGAAAAAGGCACCAACGGTTCGATGTCTTTAATGGTTATTCTGTGCTGATCCATCCCTTCCACTCCTTGTGCCTTCAGGATACGAGCCGGGTAAGGTCGTAGGCCCGTCTCGCGGCAGCGACGTTCTGCTCTACCTTGGCCGGAACCGTATCCCGTATGGCCGCCTCCAGGTGCTCCATCGATACGGTTTGAGCAGTCCGGGCATAGGCGCCGAGGATCGCTGTATTGATCGTGCTCCCTAATCCGGCTTCCTCGGCCACGGAAAGGGCGTCTACCAGGGCAAGGTGGAATTTCCGCAAACCGACAAACTCATTCGTGGTAAGGGCGTTATTGATGAGAACAATGCCGTTCGGCTTCAGGGTGGCCTCGATCTCCCTCTCATCGACAAGGTCGGGGGCCATGTAGATCACGTGATCCGGCCTTCTGATCTCGCACTTGAGGAAGATCTTTTTTTCGTCAACCCTGAGAAAGCTCGCGACGGGAGCGCCCCTCCGCTCACCGCCGAACACAGAGAAGCATTGCGGATACATACCCATGAGAAAGAATACCTTTGCCAGGATCTGGGCCGCAATTACCGCCCCCTGGCCTCCCCTGCCGTTGAACTTGATTTCCGTCATGGTCTCCTCGCATCTATCCTCATTGTATACGACCGCATTCCTGATTCCCCCGGGCATCCGGCATACTGTACCCCAGACGAAAAAAGCTGTCAACGGCTTTTTCCGGAGTTTCCTGAGTTGTGTAAAATCGGGCGGAAGGGGCGGCTCAGACCGATAAAGGGCCGCGCTCCCCTCAGCGATCAATAAACCCACAGCCGGCCCGCTTATTGTGGTATAATCAGACCGTGCATTACGAGAGCAAGGAGAACGGCCATATGGAATACGGAGCGGATAACATCAAAATCCTCGGGGGGCTCGACGCCGTGCGGAAGGTCCCCTCCATGTATATCGGGAATACGAGCATCGAAGGGCTTCATCATCTCGTTTACGAGCTGGTCGATAACGGCCTGGACGAAGCCGTGGAAGGGTACTGCGACCAGATCACGGTGATCCTGCATAAAGACGGGAGCGCAAGCGTCGAGGATAACGGGAGAGGCATACCGGTTGACAGGATGCCGGGAGAAGAGGATATCTCCGCCCTGGAGGTCGTTCTCACAAAACTCCATGCCGGCGGAAAATTCGACAAGGATTCGTACAAGTACTCGGCCGGTCTTCACGGTGTCGGCCTTTCCGTGGTCAACGCCCTTTCGGAGTATCTGGAGGTCGAGGTAAGGCGGAACGGAAAAGTCTACTTCCAACGGTATGAGCGCGGCGTCAAAAAGAGCGAGCTCAAGGTCGTGGGCGGAACGGACCGGACTGGGACTAAGGTGAGGTTCCTGCCCGACATCGAGATTTTCGACGCCGTCGACCTTAATTACGAGACGCTGCTCCATCGGATGCGCGACCTTTCATTTCTGAATAACGGCATTCGCATGAAGGTTGTGGACGAGCACCATCAACGGATGCAGGAGTTCGAGAATACCGGGGGGATCTCCGCGTTCGTCACGTACCTCGGCGCTAACAAGACGGTCCTCTTCCCCGAGCCCGTCTACATCACAGGCTCGAAGCCGCCCCTCGATGTCTTCGAGGCAGCGTTCCAGTACAACGACGGCTACAGCGAGACGATGAACAGCTTCGTCAACAACATCAATACCCACGAAGCCGGAACGCACGTCACCGGCTTCAAGACCGCCCTGACCAGGTCGGTAAACGCGGCCGGACAGGCGCGGAAGCTGCTGAAACCGGAGGAGACGCTGACCGGCGATGACCTTAAGGAAGGTCTTGTCGCGGTGGTGAGCGTGCGGGTCCCGAACCCGCAGTTCGAGGGGCAGACGAAGACCAAGCTGGGCAACAGTGAGATCAAGGGCCTGGTCGAGTCAATCATGAATGAGAAGCTCGGTACGTTCTTCGAGGAAAACCCGGACATCGTGAAGGCGATCATTGCAAAGGCCGCTGAAACCAGGCGGGCAAGGGAGGCAGCAAAGAGAGCGAAAGAGCTGATCCGCGCCAAAGCCGCCGTGAGCACCGGAATCTTGCCGGGCAAGCTGGCGGACTGCCAGGAAAGTGATCCCGCCCTCTGCGAGCTTTACCTCGTGGAGGGAGACTCGGCGGGAGGCTCCGCGAAACAGGGCAGAAGCAGGGCGACCCAGGCCATCCTCCCGCTGAAAGGGAAGATATTGAATATCGAGAAGGCGTCGGAGGACAAGCTGTTCGCCAACAATGAAATAAAGTCCATCTACCTTGCCCTTGGCGTCGATTCGAACGGCATCGACAAGCTCCGATACCACAAAGTGATCATCATGACGGATGCGGACGTCGACGGCGCCCATATCCGCACGCTCATCCTCACGTTCTTCTTCCGCAAGATGCGCGAGGTCATCGAGAAAGGGTACCTGTATATTGCGCAGCCCCCGCTTTACCGGGTGGGCCAGGGGAAGCACGAGGTCTACCTCAAAGATGATGACGGGCTCGAAGAGTTCGCGCTGAAACGCGGCGTTGAAAAGGTCGCCTGCAAATTGAGTGGCGAGTTGCTCTCGGAGGACCGTTTCAAGAAGGATATCCTCAACATCCTCCGGTTTGACAAGGCCCTCTGGGCGGTTGCCAGGGAGGGGTTCGGCAGCGACATCGTGCTTCCGATGCTCCGGGCGGGGATTATGAAAAGGAGCGACTTTGAGACCGGTGACCGGCTCGAAGAGTTGATGGCCAGCCTTCCCGCTGCGTATTCAGCCGCCCTCCGGCAGGATCAGGAACACGACCTGTTCTATATCGAGATCGAGCGGGAGAACTTCGCCCCCCTTCGCATCGATCAGGAGCTGGCTGCGGACGCCGAATACCGCCAGTGCGTGAAGGTATACCGGGAAGTTGCGGCGTATTACGAACAGGCCGTCGAGGCGTCGACCAAGAACGGTCCCTTTTCCGTCTGCACCCCCCGGGAGCTGCTGAAGACCCTCATAGATGCAGGCAAGGAAGGGCTCGCCATACAGCGTTACAAAGGCCTTGGCGAAATGAACCCGGAACAGTTGTGGACTACCACCATGGACCCCGAGCGCCGGCACATGGTGCGTGTGACGGTAGCCCCCGACTCGGATGCAGACCAGGTGTTCACCATGCTCATGGGGGATAACGTGCCGAACCGGAGGGCCTTTATCGAGCAAAACGCCCTCGACGTGAGAAACCTGGATGTCTAGGTCCCGTACCTTTTAAGCCGCCCATATGCGCCATCTCGTCAAAAGGCGCCCAGGTCCGGACGATGCGAGGACCTCTCGCTGCTCACCTTTCTGAAGTGAAATCCGCAAATAGCGAGTTGTATGGCCAGTGGGACAAGGCGGGGATGCCTGAAGAGCGACCACAGGAGGAGCTTCCAGTAGTCGATGCGCTCCCGTCCGATTATTCCGAGGAAGAGGACCGATCTGAGAAAGGCGTTCACATAGCCAACCCGGAAATGAAATATTTTGTTTCGACCGGGCGCATACTCCGACAGGAAACACCTTACCCGGTCATAGTAGCACCGGGGGGAATAGATAGTCTGGAGAATCCGCTGATAACCGCTGACCAACACGTCAAGGTTCATCTTAGGCACGAAGTTTATGGACAGGTCCATGTGGTCCCCGGTGATCTCGCTGAGCAGGCGGCCTTCCTTAGCCAGGCGCGTGTAAAGCCGGGTGCCGCGGGGCGCGTTGAGAAGACCCACCATCGCGGTGACTATGCCGCTCTCCTGGATGAAGTGGGTCAGGCGGTCGAAGATCGACGGCGGATCGTTGTCGAATCCGACGATGAAACCGCCCTGGACCTGCAACCCGGACCGCTGTATCGTCTTCACGCATGCCATCAGGTCCCGGTTCTCGTTCTGGAACTTCCGGCATTCGGCAAGGCTCGTTTCGTTCGGAGTTTCGATACCGACAAAAACCGTATCGAATCCCGCCTCGACCATAAGCTCCATGAGCGCCCGGTCATCGGCAAGGTTGATGGAAACCTCCGTTGCAAATGCAAAGGGGTAGCGTCTCCGCTTCATCCAGTCGACGATACCCGGCAGCACATCCCTTTTCAATTTTGTCTTGTTTCCGATAAAATTGTCGTCAACAAAAAAGACGCTTCCCTTCCAGCCCGCCCGCCAGAGCCCGTCAAGCTCGGCGATTATCTGGCCTTTGCCCTTTGTACGGGCCCTTTGCCCGTAGAGGACCGTAATGTTGCAGAACTCACAGTCGAACGGGCAGCCCCGTGAATATTGGATGTTCATCGACGCATATTTCTTCATGTCGATGATGTCCCACCTGGGGCTGGGCGTCAGGCCGATGTCGGCCCGGCTGCCGGAGCGGTATATGTGCCGGGGCCGCCCGTGCCGTAAGTCTTTCAGGAAGAGGGGGAGTGTGATCTCGGCCTCGTCGAGCACCAGGTAGTCGACATCGGGGAACGCGTCGGGCATCGAGGTGAACAGGGGGCCGCCCGCGACCGTCTTGACGCCCTTTGCCCCGCACCTGGTAATGACAAGCCTTGCAGACTTCTCCTGAATGGACATGGCGCTGATGAATACGTAATCCGCCCACTCGATGTCCTTTTCCTCAAGCGGTGTTATCTGGGTGTCTATAAGCCTTATTTCCCAATCCGCCGGGAGCATGGCGGCCACGGTGAGCAGTCCGAGGGGGGGCGAGCTCGCCTTTTTCGAGATAAACTTGAGGGCGTACTTGTATGACCAGAATGTATCGGGATGCTGCGGGTACACGAGAAGAACTTTTGTCCCTTGTCTTGCCATGATGTCTCTTACCTCCAATTCATCGGCAATTATCGGTGCATCCACCGCGGGCTGCCCGGTCCCGCGATGCGGCCGCGATCTTCTGCGCTGCCTCGAACCCGCTCCTGACACAGTCTCCGATGCCTATGCCGCGGTAGCTGCAACCTGTGAGATAAAGCCCGGGATAGGGCTTTCGGGCGTCATCGATGGCATCCACGCGGTCGAGGTGGCCCACCGTATAGCGAGGCATGCTCCGGGCCCACCGGTAGACTTTTGAGAAGAGAGGCTCCCCGGTAATGCCCGCGATCTCTCCCAGTTCCTCCCGGACGATAGCCACGAGGTCCTTGTCCTCGCAGGAGACCAGTTCCTCGTGCTGCCCGCCCCCCACAAAAACCCTTATGAGCTGGCAGTGGGGCGGCGCGCGAAAGGACCACTTTATTGAGCTCCACGTGGCTGCATTGATCCGTCTCTGCTCCACCCTGGGGACAATAAAACCGAAGCCGGGGAGACGGGATGGAACGCCGTGGCCGGCAAAAGCGAGCGAAATGGTCGCCGTGGAGGACCATGCAATCGGAGAAAGCCGGTCGGCGAGGGCAGGGGCCATGGGGCCGAGCACGTCGTGCGTCACATACGCGGGCGTGGCGAGGACAACCGCGTCGAAGACCATCCGCTCAGACCCCGTGAGCACCTCGTATCCCTGGGGCGCGGGTCGGACCCGCGTGACCTCGCACGAGGTGCGGATCCGCTCTTCTCCTGCGAAACTGACGCACCGGTCCGCGAGCTGCTGCATGCCTTCTTTTAAGGACATGAAATAGGTCAGCTTCGGGAAAGTTGTGACGGGCGCGGCCTTTTTCATGGTTTTGACCATTGCCCTGATGAGGCTGCCGCTCCTCTTTTCCATTTCAAGGAACCGGGGGAATACGGCCTTCACACTCATATCCTCCGGGTCCGATGTGTGGATGCCCGCCACAAGGGGTTCCGCGATCTTCTCCAGACATTCCCTGCCGAGCCTCCGGGTGACGAACCTGGCGAGGCTTTCGTCGGACCCGTCTTTTTTTGCCGGAACGAACGCCTCCATGCCCATGCGGACCTTACCGGGCAGGGAGATCAGGCGTGAGCGGGCCAGGGGCATGAGCATTGTCGGCACCATGAGTATGACGCCTTCCGGCAACCGGTGAAGCCGCCCCCGGGAATAGATATACGTTCCCTTCCGTTCCTCGTTCGTAGCCAGGAGCTGGTCCTCAAGGCCGACCTTTCTGATGAGGTCCAGGGTCCAGGGTTTTTCGGGAAGGAAGCTGTCGGGCCCCGCCTCGACCACGAACCCGTCCACCTTTTCCGTGAGCAGCTTCCCCCCTGCCGCAGGGCCCTTCTCAAGGACCACGAAATCGATGCCCTCTTCCTTGAGAGCGACGGCGCAAGCCAACGCAGAGATACCGCTGCCGACGATGGCGACTTTCTTCATTGCCCTCCCTGCAGATGCTTTTCCAGTATGGCCTTACACGCGGCGATAAAAGGCGGATAGGTATTGAGGGAAGCTATTCGCGAAAAGGTGATGCCTTTCGTCCCGGCATACCCGGCATGTACGATATCCATATCGTACAATGTTTCGAGATGGTCGCTCACGAACCCGATGGGTATTTCTATCAGCCTCGACGCCGTTCCCGTGATGCCGTCGATGACTGCTTCAACGGACGGCCCGATCCAGGGCTCGTCCGTATTCCGGGGCACGCTCTGCCAGCCGATGGCGTAGGCCGATAGCTTGAGGCGTGCGGCGACAGCGGCAACCGTCTCCTCCACCTGCGAGATATAGGGCTCGTGCTGAAGCGATTGGGGCAGACTATGGGCCGAGAAGAGATAGAAGCCTTCCCCGTGCCCGGCTTCTTCCCGTATCCTGCTGACCCATGCGTCGATAAAGAGCGGTTCCTTGTACCAGCTATGGATAAAGGTGACTATGGGCCGGTAGGAGGCGAAGGAAAGATAGGCGAGATAGGTTTCGACCGTCTTTATGTAGGCGCCGACCGTCCTTGAGGTGTAATAGGGAGACATGACGAAGAAGGTTATCCGTTCTGTCCCGGACTTGTAGCACTCGTTCATCATCTCCTCCAGCGTGGGAGAGGCGTATCGATACGCGGCCCTGATGGGGACCCGGTGGCCGGTTGCATCTTCGATGCGGGCGGCCTGATCCTGCGTGATCGATGCGAGCGGCGAGCCTCCCCCTATGGCCCGGTACCGGTCCATCAGCGCCTCTTGTATGGCCTGGGGCGCAATGCTCCCCATCAGCTTCCTTAAGAACAGAGGCACCTCGCTGAGCGTTGCAGGACCGCCAAAATTGACGAGGAGCACCATGGTTTTCATGCGCCCCGTCCGAGAGTGGGCCCTTCCGCCCTCATAAGCCGGACGGGGGTACAATCGGGCACGTCCATTTTGCATGCTTTGAGAAACCGATCGGCTTTTGCCATAGTTGTGGTCAGGTGGATAGTATAACCAATAACGTGCTATTCTTCCAGAGCATTGATAATTCCCGGCAACTGTCTACTCAAAACTGTGGGCAACTACCCTCAGCTCCGGGAAACCATCGGAATTCCTTGTCTCAACGACGAAGTTCTTTGCTCTGCATGTCGGGCATCGAAAAAAAGCGCGGCCGTCCTCTTCCTCCAGTGCTTTGCGGCCGGTGGGGGTTTTGATCAGCAAGCCAAGGGCCGGCTCACGCTCGACAAGTATTCTGGTGCAGTTCATGCATCTGATCGTCCCCACGCCCCCCCTGACATAATAATTATACCGGTTCTCAGACAAAAGCAAGCCCTTCCGCTCCTGATAAAGCGAAAAGGGTATTAAGTAAATACCGGATTGTGCCGAATAAAGAAGCAGGTAGTGTGGTCGGTGAAAGGCTAAAGCCCCGGTCTGACAAAGCGAACCGCGCCAGAGGAGGATGTGAATGAAGACACTCGTGGTTGATGATTTCGCGACAATGCGAAAGATCGTGAAGAACGTGCTGAGACAAATAGACATCACGAACGTCACGGAGGCCGAGAACGGAAGACAGGCATTGGAGATTTTGAAGAGGGAAGGGGACTTCGAGCTGATAGTCAGCGACTGGATTATGCCGGAGATGACGGGCATAGAGTTCCTGAAGGCGTGCAAAGACGATGAATGCGTCAGGAAAATCCCCTTTGTGATGGTTACGGCCGAGGCGCAGAAGGACAGCGTGATCGAGGCGATCAAGGGAGGCGTTGACAATTATATCGTCAAACCTTTTACCCCCGACAAGCTCCAGGACGCGATTCACAAAGCGGTAGCCAAGACGAGGAGCCAGCAATAGGGGGCAGCGCATGGACGCAGGGTTCGTCAACGCATATCTCGCCGCAGTTCAGAACGTCTTCAAGACGATGGTGCAACTCGACATCGTCATGGGCAAACCGGTCTTGAAAACGGACAGACATACCTCGGGAGAGGTGACCGGGGTGATAGGGTTCGCCGGCGACAAGAAGGGCACTTTCAGTCTCGCTTTCAGCAAGAAGGGCGCTATATTTATCTATAAGAAGATAGTCGATGAGGACGTTCCCGGCGTCACCTCGGACGTTGTCGATGCAATCGGCGAGCTGACGAATATCATCTCCGGGCAGACCAGGGTGCATATCGAGAAGCTGGGGTACAAGCTGAGCGCTGCGCTGCCCACGGTCGTCGTGGGCCAGGACGTGGAGATCAATTTTATCACCAAGCTGCCTGTCATCTCACTGCCTTTCACCTTCCAGGCCGGCAGCGATGCCGAGCATCTGTTTCTCGACTTTTCTTTTGAATAGCCTGTCAGGCGTCTTCCTCTTTTGTGTCCCTCCTGATGATGTCGTCAAAGGAGGTCCTGACGTCCTTGCCGCCATATACGATGCGGTAAAGCTCCTCGGTAACAGGCATGTCCACGCGCAGGCTCTTCGAGAACCTGTACGCTGCTTCGATGGTATAGAAGCCTTCGACCACGCTTTTTTGAGACGCTATCACTTCCCGGGGCGCTCTGCCTCCGGCGAGCTCCACCCCAAACATCCTGTTCCTGCTTAAAGGGCCCGTACAGGTAAGGATGAGATCGCCCATCCCCGAAAGTCCCATGAATGTGGTCTCATGCGCCCCCAGCTTCTTCCCGAGTCTCTTAATCTCGGCAAGCGCCCGGGTGATGTACGCGGCGAGGGCATTATATCCGAGGCCCAGTCCCTGGATGATCCCTGCCCCGATGGCCATCACGTTCTTCAGGGACCCACCCAATTCTACCCCCACCACGTCCTGGCTCGTGTAGACGCGGAACCGGTCGCTATGGCTGATTTTTTGGAAATATTGCGCGAGCTCTTTGACGGAAGCCGCGATAACGACCGAGGTAAAATGCCTCCCGGCCACTTCGGTTGCGAAAGAAGGGCCCGACAGGACCGCGCAGGAGATGCTGGTTCCCGTGACGTCCTCAATGACCTGGGTCATGCGCAGGAGCGTTTTTCTCTCCAGGCCCTTTGTGAGGACGAGCATGCGCCTGCCCGTAAAGCTGAGCGGGACTTTCCGGAGGGTAGGTCTGAGGGCGAAGGACGGTGTGGCAATGACGATATCGTAGGAAGACTCGACGGCCGCCCGCAGGTCGTCCGTGAACTCTATGCCTTCCGGCAACCGGAAGCCCGGGAGGTAATAGGTGTTTTCCCTGGTGTCCCTGAGCGACCGCACGAGCTCGGGCTCATAGACCCAGAGGATGACCTTGTGGCCGTTTGCCGCAAGTTGTAGAGCGAAGGCGGTCCCCCATGCCCCCGCACCGATGACGGCTACGTTCATGCCGGATTCTCCTGGCATTGCCCGGGTGGCCCCTGACCGGGGCCCGTTTTAATAGGTCTTATAGGTCCTATACGACCTATTAGTCCTCGCTGATCACGCCTACCCCGCTTATTTTTTCCTCTTCGGCAATTATTGGGGCTCAGCGCCCCCTCCAGCGGCAGAGCCGCATGGAGCCTCCCCCTCAGGTAGGCGTTTAGTCCTCGCTGATCACGCCGACCCCGCTTATTTTTTCCTCTTTGTCTTTAAGCCCCATCAGCTTCACGCCCAGGCCGCCGCGGAAATGCATGGGGATGCTCGTTGTATTGAACCTGATTGTCCTGCCCGTGTTGGTGACGAGGATGATCTCGTCATTCCGGGCGACCTGCTTGACGCCTACCACCTCACCGTTCTTCTTCTCAACCTTGACGTTTATCAGGCCTATGCCGCCGCGGGCCTGGACCTTGTACTCCGCGCAGTCGACGCGCTTGCCGAAGCCCTTTTCCGTCACGGTGAAGAGCGAGCACTCGCTGCTCACCACATCGACCGAGACAAGCTCGTCCCCTTTCCTGAGGCGTATGCCCCGCACGCCGTAAGCCAACCGGCCCATCGACCTTATATCTTCTTCCCGGAACCTGGTGGCCATCCCCTTTTTCGAGGCGAGCACGACGTGGGCGCCGGGGTCGAGGGGGAGCACGTCCATGAGGCTGTCGTCTTCGGGCAGATCGATCGCCTTAATGCCTATCGACCTCACGTTTTTCAAAAGGCTCAGGCTCATCTTTTTTACGTGTCCGTTGCGTGTCGCGAGGAAGAGGAACTTGTCTTCGGTGAAATCTTTGACATGCGTGACCGCCGTAATCTTCTCGCCCTTCTCCGCCTTGATCAGGTTGATCACCGGCCTGCCCTTGGAAGAGAGCTGCGACTCGGGGATGGTGTGGACCTTCCTGATGTGAGCCCTCCCCGCTGTGGTGAAGAGAATGATATAAGAATGCGTCGAGGCGATGTAGAGCTGGTTGACGAAGTCGTCTTCTCTGACAGAAATGCCGATCTTGCCCTTTCCTCCGCGGAGCTGCTGCTTGTACTGGTCGAGGGGGGTCCTCTTTATGTAGCCCCCGTAGGTGATGGTTACCACCACTTCCTCTTCCTTGATCATGTCTTCGATGGTGATCTCGGGCAGTTCATCCACGATCTCCGTGAGCCTGTCGTCACCGTATTTCTCTTTGACTTCCTTAAGCTCGGTCTTGATGACGTTCATAAGGAGCGACTCATCCCGGAGGATGGCCGTCAACCGCGTTATCTCTTCCTGGGTTGCGGTCAGCTCGTCCAGGATCTTCGTGCGCTCCAGAGACGTGAGCCGCGCAAGCCGCATGTCGAGGATGCTCTGGGCCTGCTTTTCGGAAAGCTGGAAGGCGGCGATGAGACCGTTTCTCGCTTCCTCCGTATTCTTCGCCTGTCTTATGATGGCGACCACCCGATCGATATTGTCCAGGGCCACCTTGAGGCCTTCGAGGATGTGGAGCCGGTCGGCCGCCTTGTTCAGCTCGAACGTGGACCTCCTGGTCACCACTTCCTTCCTGAAATTGACGAACTCGCTGATAATCTCCTTCAGGTTAAGGTACTTCGGCTGGTTGTTGACGATGGTGAGGAAGATGATGCCGAAGGTAGTCTGAAGCTGCGTCTGCTTGTAAAGCTTATTCAGGATAGGCAGCGCGATCTCGTTCTTCTTCAGCTCGATCACGACGCGGATGCCCTCCCGGTTCGATTCGTCGCGTATATTCGATATGCCCTCTATCTTTTTGTCGTTTATCAGCTCGACGATGTTCTCTATGAGCCGCGCCTTGTTGACCTGGTAAGGGAGTTGGGTGATGATGATCGATTCCCGGCCGTCCTTCTTGTTCTTCTCGATGTTCGTCGTCGCCCGCAGCAGTATGTGGCCTTTTCCCGTCTCGTAGGCGTCCCTGATGCCTTTCCTGCCGTAGATGAGCGCCTCGGTAGGGAAATCAGGGCCGGGGATATGCGCCATCAGCTCTTCGATCGTCACGGAGGGGTTGTCGATGTAGGCGATGGTGCCGTCGATCACCTCGGTCATGTTGTGGGGCGGGATATTCGTCGCCATGCCGACCGCAATGCCGGAGGAGCCGTTTATCAACAGGTTCGGGACCCTGGAGGGGAGGACGACCGGCTCTTTCAGCGATTCGTCATAGTTGAGCTTGAACGCAACCGTATCCTTTTCTATATCCTCAAGGATATCCTCCGCGATCCTGGAAAGCCTCACCTCCGTGTACCTCATGGCGGCGGGCGCATCCCCGTCTATGGAGCCGAAGTTGCCCTGTCCGTCGATGAGGGGGTATCTCAGGGAGAACGCCTGGACCATCCTCGTAATCGCGTCGTAGACGGCCTGATCGCCGTGGGGATGGTATTTGCCGATCACGTCGCCGACAACGCGGGCCGATTTCTTGTACGGCTTGTCGTGCATATTGTTCAGCTCGTACATGGCGAAGAGTATTCTCCGGTGAACCGGTTTCAGACCGTCCCGGACATCGGGCAGGGCCCTGCCGATGATAGTGCTCATGGCATAGTCCAGGTAGGACCGCCTCATCTCGTCTTCAATAGGTATGACCGTGGCTGTAGGCATCGATTCTCCTCACTTGCAGATGCTGCGGCTCTCATCGCCGCCACACGCATCGCCGGCGCATGCCGCCTAAGGGAGGCACAGCATATCGGCACGCGTAGGGCTTGTTTTGAAAAACGTGTAAGGCCGGGAAATATCCTACCATAGAGGGGGAGGGGAGGGCAAACCATATTCGCGGGTGGGGTGGGCGGCCGGGTTAATTTCGCGCCATGCGCCTGGGGGGACGGTGGGGACATTGTTTCATTATGTGCATTCTCATTCCCGCCCTGTCGGCCTTTCCGCTGCTATCCCTTGTCCTTCATTATTAGAGAAATGCCGCAAGATTGCAACAACTATTCCGTCAGAAAGACGGTATTCAGGGGTATCAGGAAAGAAACTGCCTTGCAGGAAGAAATGCTCGACCCGGGAGACCATAAAACCCTGGGGAATACCTTGGGCCTGGTATGCTTGGTTTCAGACGTCCAAAGGAGGATAAGGACGGTGCAGCCAAGCGGTACCCGCATGTGCTAACATTAAGTGGAGACCGGAATCAATACCTGACTTTAGGTGGCCGTCCATGAAAGCGTTCTATGGTCTGCTCGCAGACCTTCTCGTTGTTATCCACCTTTTCTATGTTATGTTTGCAGTCGGTGGGGAGGTATTCATTCTCTTGGGGGCCATCCTCAGGTGGAAGGGAATAAGGGGTCCTCTATTCCGGATCGGCCATCTTGTGGCTGTCGGGCTCGTCGCGGTTGAAGCCGCTCTGGGGATTGACTGTCCTCTTACCTTGTGGGAGTACGAGTTCCGGCAGCTTGCCGGCCAGGGGGTGGATCAGAATCTTTCGTTCATTCCGCGTCTTGCGCGTCTGATTATCTTCTACAATTTTCCTAACTGGGTTTTTACCCTCATGCATATCGCATTCGGACTTCTGGTCGTTTTCACGTATATCCTCATTCCCCCCCGGTTTCACAGAAAGAAAACGAACCAACGGCAGCAAGCCCTACGGCCACAAAACAAACGTGAGTAAGCTGCAAGGGGGGGAAGGATCAAGGGGCTGTACTCCCTGCCTTAAAAGCCCAACCCACCAGGTTGGAGGTTTTCCTGCCAGAAACGTCAGTGTTGGCGCAATTCCGGCCCGTTGCGTCGCGAGCGTCACTCCCTCGGGGTCGCCCGTTCCGGCCCGTCCGACGCCTCTCTCCTCTCTGTTTTCTCTGTTTGCCATACGAGCGTTCTCGACCTCACTTCCAGCAGTGACGAGGGGTGGAGCGTGGGCAGGGTGAGATGGGATGGACAATATCAGGCGAAGGAAATATAATAGGCTGAAGGAAATATAAGCCAACGGTTCCGCGCGGGTTCGGCCCGAGGAGCTGAAGCAGGGCTTATGGAAAGGGACCGAGAGCGAGGTGGAGACGATGGGACTCATCAAGATTGACGAGAGCAAATGCAAGAAGGACGGTGTCTGCGTGCGGGACTGCTTACCGGCAGTCATCAGACTTTCGGAGGGCAGCGGCTTTCCCGAAATGGTTCCCGGCGGTGAACATATCTGCCTCTTCTGTGGCCACTGCGTGACGGTCTGTCCAGAGGGCGCCCTCAGCCATGAAGGCATCCCTTTCGAGCTCACTTCTCCCATAGCCGAGAAGCTCGTGATCGATGAGGCACAGGCGGTGCAGTTCCTCAGGTCTCGCCGCTCCATCCGCTTCTTCCAGGACAAGCCCGTGGAAAGGGAAAAGGTGAGGAGGCTCATCGAGGTAGCTCGCTACGCGCCAACGGCAGGCAACAGCCAGACAGTGGAATGGTTGGTCCATACAGACCGGTCGAAGATCAGCGAGATAGCTGCCCTCGCCGAGGGATGGGCGCGCGAGGTTGTGAGAAACGATCCTTCCGTGGTCGCAACCCGGCCGTACCTGCCGAGGGTGGTCGCCACCTGGGACTCGGGCCGTGATTCTGTGCTGAGGAGCGCACCCGTGTTGATCGTGGCCTCAGCTCCGAAGGAGGCTGCCTTCGGTTTTGTGGACCTGACCCTGGCGCTCTCCTACCTGGACCTTCTGGCGCCCACCATGGGCCTCGGCACCTGCTGGGTCGGGCTGCTCCAGGGGGCGCTCCTCTCCTCGCCGTCGGTCAAGGAGGTAGTGGGCATACCCAAGGAGCATCCACACCACTATCCCATGATGCTGGGATACCCCGCGGTGAAGCACCACCGCCTTCCCGAGCGGAAACCGCCCAGGATCACCTTCGCCTAGGCCCTCGATTAGGATGTAATCGAACGTATAGCGCCTGTTGCCCGAAGGGACATAACAGGGATTTTGTGAAAAATTACCAAAAATCAGACACGAAAATGTTGCCGTCAGGGACATGTTTTCTCGTAACGCACCGATTATCCTTTTATAGTAAGACTTGATACGGCGTCGAGGGTCCGTCTTGTTCCTCGTGTAAACGATTTTAGGGGTAGCTGCTAAAGAACATGTGAAAGGAGAGACCTATGGCTGATGGGGATTGCTTTGGGGAGAGCTGGTCGGCGCGCTTTCTTAGCGTTTTGCGGATCATTGCGGCGTTTCTTTACATGCAGCACGGGGCTCAGAAACTCTTCGGTTGTTTTGCGATGCCTCAGATGCATTCATTCCCGCTGTTCTCATTTATGGGATTGGGCGGCGTACTCGAGTTTTTCGGCGGGATCCTCGTTCTGTTGGGCCTCTTCACTCGACCTGTGGCGTTTATCCTGTCCGGGCAAATGGCGGTCGCCTATTTCATGGTCCATGCGTCAAAGGGTTTTTGGCCCATACTAAATGGGGGTGATCTCGCAGCGCTCTGGAGTTTCGTCTTCTTCTATCTGGCTGCTGCCGGAGGGGGCGTATGGAGTCTTGATTACGTTCTGAGACGGAAGGGCCTTCGGGGACATAGTTGACTACCGTGACTTATCTTCTCTCCTCTGCGTGAGATGGATATAGCGGATCGGTTCCATGAAGCAGGGGTCGTCCTTTCTTATCCTTTCCATCCTGTACAGTTTCACGAAGAACATGCCGGACGAGAGCTATTCCAATCCACAAAATGAAACCCACGATGAAAAAGAAAGGGAGTAAGGTTAATAATTCCTCACATGTGTCCACAATTCCTTCTACACCTTTTCTCGCCCGCCGTCAATTTTTCTCCTGCCTTTTGAGAACTGAGAAAATAGAATGGTTTTCGCGTGAGGTTGACGCTCTATTTCGCTATGAAAAGTCGGCCTTTTCGTATGTATTATTGCTATAAAAATTCTTGATAGGCCAAAACCTTTGTCTTGCAAGGCGATCTGCGTTACTGACAAGCGCAAAGAATGTGAACACCTCGAAACAACCGCACCAGCAGGCGTTTTGTCTCACGGAACACCCTTTTCCTTATCAGTGCTGAACGCTCCTTCCCGGCATAATGATGTCTAACTATACGGAATAACTAACGTTGCCTGTGTGGCACCACTCTTGCTTTATAAGGGGTGTGCGGTTAAGACAGAAAATAATAAAAAGGAGGGATATCATGGAAAAGAATGTCCTGCTGATCGATGACGAGGCATCCCTGAGAAGAAGCGTTTCAATCGGACTCATGCAGAAGGGCTATCAGACCGAGCCGTGTGAAAACGGCATGAAGGGGCTCAACACCCTGGAGACGTTCAGGAGAAAGCACATTCCCCTCAGTTGCGCGGTAGTCGATATTCGGCTTCCCGACATCGACGGTCTCAAGCTCCTCAAGGTCATAAAATTTAACTATCCGCAGCTTCCGGTCATCATCATTACCGGCCATGGCAGCGAGGCAATCGCCGAGGAGGCGAAGGCGGCCGATGCCTACCTGGAGAAGCCCTTTGACATGGACGAGCTTGCACGGATACTCGACGAGCTGGAGCCAAAGGCGGCCGGAACCGCGGAGGAGGCTCCCCGGGAAGGGACGGAGAAGAAGGGATCGGTCAGTATGTATGCGATGGTATCCATAGACAACAACGCCCATCTCCTGGAGGCGTACCGTAAACTCTACTTCCACGAGAACGTGCTCTACTGCGATGCTGTCAGGGGCAATTACGACCTCGTTCTTCTGCTCCAGGCGCCGACCTTCGATGAGATCAATGAGCTGGTTGAAAAGGAGATCAAGGCGATCCGGGGTGTTGCAGAGGTGTCTCTTCTGCCGGTGGGGACACCGATGTTTGGCGACAACGTGGTTAATATCATCGGGTCCGTGGACAAGGCCCTCGGCAGGGATGAAGGTGAGAGTGAGGCGAGCCAGACAGCCAGGCAGAGAATATCTTCCTATGTCATGCTCGAGGTGGAAAAGGAGAAGATGGAGGCAATCTACCCCACCCTCTACTTCAACAACCAGGTCGTCAACTGCGATTATACGGAGGGCAGGTTCAACGTCGTGCTGCTCATGAGGGGAACGAGCTTTGCCGAGATCGAGCAGACCGTTCGGAATTCCTTCAAGACCCTGGATGGGGTGTTGAGGATCAAGGAGTATCCGATCATCACCCTCTTCGAGGCGTGATCAGGCCCAATCTTGCGCCGTGCGACCCCCCCGGGGACTGTCTCTCCCAGGGGGGTCCGCCTGTCGGCTGATAAATTTGCCTTTACTTGAAAACATCACTCTGTTATAATCTATCCATCTGGTACCCTTTCCCATCAAATCGAAGATTGAGCTGCAGCCGGTACACTACATTACATTCCGCGGAGAATTAGCTTGGCCGATATCCGGATCGTTTCAAATCAAAGGGACACACTTCATAAGAGGGCCGAGAGGCTGCTAAGGAGAAATCCCGAGAGGATCTCAGGGATATCGGAAAAGAGCCTTCCTGAGCTGGTCCATGACCTGGCAGTGCACCAGATAGCACTGGAGCTGCAGCGCAAAGACCTCCAACAGGCCCGGCTCGGAATTGAAGAATTGCGCGCGGAATATACAAGCCTGTACGACAATGCCCCGGTCGGCTATCTGATGTTCGACAAGGAGGGGGTTATCTCGAACGCCAACCTTACTACGGAACGCCTACTGGGCGTCGAGAGAAAATTCCTCCTCAACAACCCCTTTTCTTCCTTTGTCCATACTGATTCTCAGGACGCGTTCTCCCTTCACTGCCGAAGAATAGTTTATTCAGAGGGAAGGCGGACCTGCAAGCTGGTGCTGAAGCGGGGAGACGGAACATACTTCGATGCGAGGATAGACAGCATCGCCATCAGGTTGAGGCGACGTATAGTGGTTTTTTCGGCACTTATCGATATCACCAAGCGGAAGATGACCGAGGTGCGGCTACGAGAGTCAGAAGAGCGCTACCGTGTGGCGATAGAGAACTCCAACGACGGGATCGCCCTTGTCAGGGGGGATCGCCACATCTATGTCAACCGGAAATTCCTGGAGATTTTCGGCTACCACAGCCTTGAAGAGGTGGTGGGAAAGACGCATTACCTTACCGTCCACCCTGACGACCGGCAAAAGGTCGTCGAGTACAATCGCAGGAGGCAGAGGGACGAAGCAGTCCCGGACAGGTACGAGTTCAAAGGGGTCAGGAAGGATGGTACGCCGATATACATCGATGCCTCCGTTGCCGCGATCACGTACCAGGGAGAACCTGCCTCACTCGCGTATCTCCGGGACATCACCAAGCGCAAGCACGCGGAAAGGGCTCTCCAGGAAAGCGAAGAAAAGTTCAGGCTCCTCTTTGAAAAATCGGCTGACCCCATACTTCTTCTGGATGGGGACACCTACGTAGACTGTAACGAGGCGGCCCTCAGGCTCATGGGCTGCTCCAACAAGGACCGGCTCATCGGACTCCACCCATGGGATATTTCCCCCACGCGACAACCGGATGGCCGCCTGTCGTCAGAGAAGGTGAAGGAACTGACCGATATGACCATGCGGCAAGGAATCAACCAATTCGAGTGGATGCGCCGTACCTTCGATGGAGAGGAATTCTGGGTTGAGGTGTCACACACGGTTATCCCCATACGGGGAAGACAGATCGTTTACAACGTGTGGAGGGATATCAGAGAGCGCAAGCAAGCCGAAGCGCAACTCAGAGAGTCGGAAGAACGGTACCGTGTAGCGATAGAAAGTTCGAATGACGGGGTTGTGCTGATCAAGGGAAAAGTGCTTCTCTACGTCAACCGCAGATTGCTCGATATCCTGGGCTACGATAGCGTCGCGGAGGTCGTAGGGAGAAACGTCGGTCTCGCAGTGCACCCCGATGATTACGAAAGAGTCATTGGCTATGCCCGCATGAGGGAAAGAGGAGAACAGGCGCCTTCACGGTATGAATTCAGAGCGATACGGAGGGACGGCGCCATCATCTTTGTCGAAGCATCCGTTTCCCGGATTACCTACCAGGGCGAGCCCGCTTCACTCGGGTATCTGAGGGACGTCACCGAGCGCAGGCGGGCGGAGAAACAGCGAGAGCTCGTCACCATGATCCTCCAGATACTCAACGGCCCCGATGACAGCCCGAGCGTGATACGCCGCATCCTTTTTCTCTTGAAAGAGCATACCGCTGTCGATGCCATCGGCCTGCGTCTGAGAAGGGGGGGTGATTTCCCCTACGCCGAAGCTATCGGTTTCCCCGAACACTTTCTCGAAGCCGAGAAGTTCCTTTGCAGTAGAAACGAGAGCGGAGGGATCGTTATTAACGACCTCGGCGGCCCACACCTCGAATGCCTGTGCGGGAGGATCATACGTGGACGGGCCGACCCTTCCCTGCCCTTCTTTACGAAAGCGGGCAGCTTCTGGACGAACAGCATGACAGGGCTCCCGGCATCCTTGAAAGAAGATCCCCGGGAGCGAATAAGGCCCTGTTGTATGAGCGAAGGCTATGAGTCCATGGCCCTCATCCCCCTCAGATCGCGAGAAGAGATCATAGGTCTCCTGCAGCTCAACGATAGGCGCCCTGATCGGTCCACCCCGGGGACGATCGAGTTTCTCGAAAGTGTTGCCGCGAGCATCGGCATGGCACTCGCGCGAAAAGAGGCTGAAGAACGTATCCACGCGAGCGAACGGAAATACCGCAGTATCTTCGAAAATGCCGTCGAAGGGATATTCCAGAGCACGCCCGAGGGAAGACTCATAAGCGTGAATCCCGCCCTTGCGCGCATCCACCGCTACGACAGTCCTGAAGAGATGATGCGAGACGTTGATCACATCGGGAAAAAGCTCTGGGTGAGCAGGGAAGACAGGGTGCGTTATCGGAATCTCGTCCAAAAAGACGGCGTTGTGAGGGCATTTCAAGCCGAACAATACCGAAAGGACGGAACCGCCTACTGGGCCTCCATAACTACCCATGCCGCCAGGGATACGAAGGGAAAACTCCTCTACTACGAGGGCATGATCCAGGATATCACCGAGAGAAGAAGACTGGAGGGCCAGCTCCAGCAGACCCAGAAAATGGAGGCCATCGGGACGCTCTCAGCCGGCATCGCCCATGATTTCAACAATATCCTCACCGCGATCCTTGGATTTGCGGACCTCGGTTTCGAGGACGCCCCGGCTGACAGCAAGGCGAAGCGGCATCTCGCACGCGTCCTTCGCGCCGCGCAGAGGGGCAAGGACCTGGTGACCCAGATCCTGTCGTTCAGCCGGAAAGGCCAGGAGGAGCTGAGGCCGACCCTGTTGGCCCCCGTCGTCAAGGAAAGCACCAAGATGCTCCGCGCTTCTTTGCCGAAGACCATAGAGATCCGAGGGGATGTCACGACCGAACCTTTGCTGGCCCTCGCCGATCCCACACAGATCCAGCAAATCATCATGAATCTGGGCATCAACGCAGCTCACGCCATGCGGCAGAAGGGGGGCCTGATGACCGTCGATCTTTCCTGCGTCACGGTCACACCAGACGACGCACCGGACGCGCGCTTGACCCCGGGGCCCTGCCTCAAGCTCTCCGTCGGCGACACGGGGACGGGCATGGACAGGGATACCCTTGAGCGGGTGTTCGATCCTTTCTTCACTACAAAGAAACGGGGTGAAGGGACCGGCCTGGGCCTCTGGGTGGTGCAGACCATTGTGAAGAATCACAATGGCGCGATCACGGTGAGGAGCGCGCCGGGGAAAGGGTCGACCTTCGAGGTGTTTCTGCCCCGGATTCCGGAACAGGTCCTCCCGGCGAGCGAGCCTCCCCTCTCAGCCCTTAAGGGACACGGCCGTCTTCTCATAGTCGACGATGAAACTGACCTTGTGGAACTGGAGAAGGAAATGGTTGAGCGGCTGGGGTACTCGGCCACGACGGTGATCGAGAGCGCCGCCGCCCTTGCCCTTTTTAAGGAGAATCCCGACAAATACGATCTCGTGCTCACCGACCAGACCATGCCGGGTATGACGGGCATCGACCTGGCGCGGGAACTCCTTTCAGTGAGGCCCGATATTCCCATCGTTCTGGTCACGGGATACCGCGATGTACTGGATGCAGAGCTGGCCCGCGAGGCGGGCGTGAAAGTAATCATTGCGAAGCCGATGACCCGGGCTGAAATAGGCCTGACAATAAAGCAGCTACTCACGAGAGACGGCCGTTAAAGATGGCGCTGTTTTTCTCGCACGCGGCTGAACGAGAGCAAGGGGGGTCATTAAATTATGAGTTCCCGATACTTCGTCGGAATCCACAATCTTGCTGTCGGTCAGCTTCATAGAGAGAATGTCAGTCTCCTTTTCGTAGGTTATCTTCACCATGCTAATTTACCTCTCCTTCGAGGATTTTTCAACCCGCGCTACTGCGCTCCAGGAAAGTGTGATTGCAAGACCCCACATCTAACGTTATTAAATCTTTCTTGCATTCACTTTAATAACTGAGTAAGATATGCAAGAAAGCTTAATAAGGGGCGGTAACATGCAACGGGGATCAACAGGAGATTATGTGCTCGTCTCCACGGTCGGGAACGAGCCGGTCAGGGCATTCGTGCCCCGCCCGCTTCCCCCTGCACCGCCCTTGGTCATCGATGACGCCATGCGGGATACCCTCGATCGCGCGCTCTTGGCCCTCGGTCGCCTCGATGGCGCCACAGCCCTCCTCCCCGACACCCGTCTCTTCCTCTACATGTATGTACGCAAGGAGGCCGTGCTGTCGTCCCAGATAGAGGGCACCCAGTCTTCCCTGTCGAACCTCCTGCTTTTCGAGCTCAAGGAGGCTCCCGGCGTTCCGCTGAATGATGTGGTAGAGGTCTCGAACTACGTTGCTGCTCTCGAGCATGGCCTCTCCCGCTGCAAAGAGGGCTTTCCCCTGTCGAACCGACTGATAAAGGAAATCCACGGAATCCTGCTTCAAAAAGGACGGGGCAGTGAAAGGTCGCCGGGAGAATTCCGGCGTTCCCAGAACTGGATAGGAGGGACTATGCCGGGGAACGCTGTCTTCGTGCCGCCCCCTCCCGATCGAGTGCCCGATACGATGTCCGCCCTCGAACTCTTCCTCCATGATCAGCCGGAGAGATCCCCCCTCCTCATCAAGGCAGCGCTTGCCCATGCCCAGTTCGAGACAATACATCCCTTTCTCGACGGGAACGGAAGGGTAGGAAGGCTTCTCGTACCCCTTTTGCTGTGCCTCGACGGCGTACTGCGGGAGCCCCTCCTCTACCTCAGCCTCTATTTTAAAACCCATCGATCCCGATACTATGAGCTCCTCAATGGGGTTCGGACCGAAGGAGACTGGGAAGCATGGGTCCGGTTCTTCTTGGAAGGCGTGCGCGAGACGGCGGAGAGTGCCGTTGGCACCGCACGCCGCCTGGCGGAAATGGTCTCCCGCGACCGTGCATGCATCCAGCGGCTGGGCCGCATTGCGGGGTCTTCGTTACAGGTGCATCAGGCTCTCCGGACGAGGCCCCTCACTACCCTGGCATCCCTTGTTACGGAGACAAACCTTTCTATGCCGACGGTGACCAAGGCCGTCCAGGCCCTCAAGGACGAAGGGATCGTAAGCGAGATAACCGGACGACGTCGGGGCAGAATTTACAGCTATGACGAATATATGGGTATCATGAACGAAGGGACGGGCCAGTGATCCGGGGCTGTGGAATGCTGCCGCCGCTACCGGTGCGGCCGGGCAACAACCCTTCGTAAGTGGAGTCACCTGTCAGGGGGTGGTACTATCATCGAAATTTCCTCCGGCCGGAAAACAAATCACCCTTGAAGCATGTCTCTGGTATCCCCTGCCGTTGTATGCTCCGGCCGAAGACGAGCGTGAGGTGGACGGACGCTCGCGCTCCCTCTCCCTTGAGGGGCATAAGCGCTAACTA
>Ga0187864_10000770_pt1 | contig 34294 bp, 20 predicted proteins | sample June2016WEW_11_4_FD_132985 | JGI IMG/M metagenome (GOLD analysis project Ga0187864, IMG submission 132985) | Peatland microbial communities from SPRUCE experiment site at the Marcell Experimental Forest, Minnesota, USA - June2016WEW_11_40 | ecosystem: Environmental > Terrestrial > Soil >...
CATAGCTTGGTCTGTCAATCCTCTCGGAGGTAAAACCACCGACCGGAGAGCCGGATGCGGGAAATCCGCCTGTCCGGTTCGGAGGGAGGGGGACCGAATCCAATCGCGTCTCCCTACCCCTATCGTTATTTCGCCCCTTTGGGGCTAAATTCCGATTTCCAGCTTCTAGTTTCCAGGTTGGGGTTGTGGCCCAAAGCGGACCACCGTGAGTGTGATGTCATCGGTTTGGGGGTAATCCCCGACAAAATCGTGCACCGCACTGACCACTCGATGGCAAATTTCGTCTGGCGCGAGGCCGGTACAACCCTGGAGCGCATTCTGCACTCTGGCTTCTCCGAACAGTTCCTCATTTGCGGCGTGAGCTTCGGTAACGCCATCCGAGCAGATCAACAAGACGTCGCCGCAGTTCAATTGAGCGCTGCTGACGTCAAACGTGGCGCTTGGAAACAATCCCACGGGGAAGTTCGAGGAAGTCAAAGTTTCCACACTGCCGTCGGCGCGGATGAGCAGGGGTGGAACGTGCCCGGCATTGACAAACTGAAATCTTCCCAGACGGTCCAGGACGCCATAGAGAATAGTGGCGAACATTTCCGGAGGGGTACGCTCGCAAAGGAACTCGTTGACGCGCCGGAAGAGGAGAGGGAGATCCGGATCGCCCGCCGCAACGCCCGCGAAGGCTCCTTGTAGATTGGTCGCCAGCATGGCCGCGGGGAGGCCCTTGCCGGAGACGTCCGCGACAATGAAGCCGAACCGCTCGTCGGGCAGGTAGACCATGTCATAGTAGTCGCCGCCCACCTGCTCCATGGGGGTAGTTGTGGCGTGTACCTGGAAGTAGTCGCTCTCCGGAAAGCGGCGCGGCAAAAGCCCCTGCTGGATGTTGCGGGCCAGGAACATCTCGTGCTGGATGCGCTCCTGATCCTGGGCAATACGCAGCAGGCGAGCGTTCTCGATGACCGTGGCGCCTTCCACGGCGAGCGTTTGAAGCACCTGCCGGTCGAGCCCCGTGACGGCGGTGGGGTGCGAGCGTGTATCGAGGTAAAGAACGCCGAGTAGTTCCGGCGCCGCTATCTGCATGGTCTCGCCCCGAGCCTCGGAAACCGGAAGTTTCTGTAAAGGCACGCAGACGATGCCGCGCACTTCGGCGCGGACGATCCTGGTTTCCTGGGCCGTGCGGCCGGTCATCTGGTCTTCCAGGATGACCTCTTCCTGGCCCGAGGCCGCGACTCGCTCCACCACCGTACGCGAATAGTCGCTGACCTCGCGTCCTAGGTAAACGCCACCGGCGCCGAGCGCCAGTCTCAGGTGCAGCGTCTTATCCGCTTCGAGGAGGAACAACAATCCGCGTTCCGCGTTGGTCAACTGCAAGGCGGAGTCCACCAGCACCATAAGGACTTCCTCGAGCGCAGGAGCCCGATGCATCATCTGGGCCATGCGGAGGAGCAATCCGAGGTGTTGGAGTTGGGGAGCCGGCCCGGCGGTGGCTTTCTCCAGCTTTTCCAGCAGTTCGGGCAGCACCGCCTGGTCTTCCACGAACGAAAGCGTGTAGGAGTCCGCCACGCCCAAGTTGATGCCGTCGCCGGATTTCAGCAGGCAGGACGTGATCTTTTCATTGTTTACCGCCGTGCCGTGGCGGCTCCCCAAATCCTCGATCACGTATCCTTTCTCCGTCTGGACAATTCGAGCGTGACGGCGCGAGATTCTGCTGTCCAGCAACACCAGGTCGCTGTCGCTCTGCCGGCCCAAGGTGAAGGGTGAGCGGACGATTTCAACTTCGCGCTGGTTCCCAAACGCGTCACGAACGATCAGACGTGGAAGAGTATTCGCCATAGATTCCGCCTGCCTGAAAAGAGAGTGAATGATTATAACACCGACCAGAATGGGTTTGACAAAAGCTATAGCAACTTCTGATAATCGGAAGCTCTGGAACGGCAAAGGCCTCCATTATGCTCAACTCGCGGCAGATCTTCAAAGTCATACTGGCTTGCAGCCTGGCAGCGGCCTCGGTGTTTTCAGCCCAGCGCCCACCGGCCGATGCGGAGAAGACGGCGGAAAGGGTCCTCCAGCAGGCCATCATCATTGACACGCACGCGGACACGCCCCAGATGGTGTTGGATGAGGGCTACGATCTCGCTCAGGTCAACAGCCCTTACATGGTCAGTATCCCGAAGATGCGGCAGGGGCATCTGGGCGCGGAGTTCTTCTCCATCTGGGTGGATGTCACCTGGCCGAAGCAAGACCTGATTCACCGCGCCCTCGACCTGATTGACGTTGTGAACGAGCAGGTGGCGCGTCATTCCGACGTGCTGGGAATGGCCACGACCGCGGACGAAATCGTGCGCCTTCATCTGCAAGGCAAATTCGCCATCTTGATGGGAGTGGAGGGCGGCCACATCATTGAGGACGACCTGCACGTCCTGGATATTTACTCTCGCCTGGGCGTGCGTTACATGACGCTCACCCACACCGCCAATACCGGCTGGGCTGATTCCTCCGGCGACCAGCCCAAGTGGAATGGGCTGACGGAATTTGGGAAGCAAGTGGTGGCGCACATGAACCGCCTGGGAATGATGGTGGACATCTCGCACGTGTCCGACAAGACCTTCTACGATGCGCTGGCCGTCTCGAAAGCCCCGGTCATCGCCTCGCACTCCTCCTGCCGTGCCCTTTGCAACGTTCCCCGCAATATGACTGATGATATGATTCGGGCTCTGGCCAAAAACGGCGGCGTGATGGATATCAATTTCTATTCGGGTTTCCTGAGCCAGGCCTACGCCGATGCTTACAAGAAAGTCGAAAAGCAGTTGGATGCGCAACTTGCCGCGGCGCGAGCGCGCTACGCGGGCCAAGGAAAGCGGCTGCCCTATCTCGAAGAGGTGAAGATCCAGCAATCCGTGTTGAAGGACCTGCCGGCGCCGAGTTACACCGCGATCGCCGATCACATTGACCACGCGGTGCAGGTGGGCGGGGTCGACCACGTCGGCCTGGGCTCGGATTTCGACGGCATTGATTCGGCCCCCATTGGCATGGAGGATGTCTCGAAGCTTCCTGACTTGGTGCGCGAACTGGCCCGGCGCGGATATAGCGAGCAGGACTTGAAGAAGATTCTGGGAGGCAACCTCCTTCGGGTCATGCGACAGGTCGAGCGCGTGAGCCACGAAACGCGCTGGCGGAACTAGAATAAAGAGACGTAGGGGTGGCCCTTGCGGCCGCCCGTGGCAACCACAAGGGTTGCCCTGACAACGCAGCACAAAATACCGCGTCGTTCCCGCGAAAGCGGGAATCCACTTTGCAAGGCGCCGAAATACTAGGGATTCCCGCTTTCGCGGGAATGATCGCAAACTTGGGGAGATCGAAAATGAAAAACCTGTTAATCACATTTTTCGCATTGTTACTTGCCATGGGAACTGCCTGTCCACAGGCTTGGGCGCAGGGGGCTGCCCCACAGCACCCCGCGCCGCGCCTCTCTCTGATGGTTCCCTCCGCAATGAAGGAACAAGCTCCTGCCACCTTCCGAGCGAAGTTCACCACCACCAAGGGAGACTTTGTCGTGGAGGTCACGCGCGACTGGGCGCCGCTGGGCGCCGACCGCTTTTACAACTTGGTGAAGAACCATTTCTTCGACGGCGCAGCTTTCTTCCGCGTGCTGCCGGGATTCGTGGCGCAGTTTGGGCTCAACCCCAGGCCTGAAGTTTCGCGCGTGTGGGCCAACGCCAACATCAAGGACGATCCTGTAAAAGAGAGCAACCTGACAGGCTACCTGACCTTCGCTACCGCCGGACGCAACACCCGCACCACCCAACTCTTCATTAACCTCGGTGATAACCGGAACCTCGACAGTATGGGCTTCGCGCCGTTCGGCAAGGTCGTGGAAGGCATGGATGTCGTCCAGCAGTTCTATAGTGGGTATGGCGAGGGCGCGCCGGGGGGCAACGGTCCCGACCAGAGCAGGGTTACCAACGAAGGAAAACCCTATCTCGACAAAAACTTCCCCCTGCTGGATAGCATCAAGGTGGCGATGATCGTGCAATGATCAGCCGTCGCTTTTTCTGGAACTAGTGACAATTTGGCGGTGTCAATACTCTACGGGGACGAAAGTAAGGGGCCGGTCACGGCGTAGACCGGCCGGTTCTCCGCAAACCGCTCTGGAGGGACTGGCGATGAGAATACATCCTGGAATCCGAATTGACCGAATTCCCGTGGAAGGTTGGTTGGGCCTGCTCTGGGTTTCTGTGATCGTGGTCCGGACCCTGATCGACGTTCCCGATGCTCGCTGGTTCTTCCCGGCCAGCCTCGCGGGCGGCGCTTTGGTGGCCATCGCCTTGCGTCGCTGGAGATCCGGCAATTAGAGGCAACGTAGGCAAATTGATCGCAAGACACGCTTCTTGACGGCTTTTTCAAATCCTTCGTCACCGCGTGCCACGGGAACGCATTTTCATTTGACCTGGCCATCCTGAGTCCAGTTGATTTCTCTCGACGCATCCTGGGCCCATTCCGACGCGTTGGCGGGCCATCGTAGGAGCCTTGGGCGCTCGCGGAGTGGTCACGGAGCGTGCTAGCAATGCCGGCTGGTTTAAAAGGGACAAATGTACTCTCCCGGTCGGCCAGGGTTCTACTCGCCACTCGTCACTGCTGCAGGCACCGGCGGGCTAATAAATAAAAAGCAGAACTCCGATCACGATGCAGGCGACGGCCGCGAAGCCCACGAGCAGCCGGCCGATGTCTGCCGCAGTGCTGCCGTGGTCGTCGGCAATCCGGCCGATGAATCTTGCCACAAAAAAGCTACCGACCCCGCAGAGGATCCACCCCCACCATGGAAGCAGATTGAAATAGCTCATAGTGAAGACGATTATACCGCCTTTTGCGGTTGAAGGACGTGTCGCCCGCCGTTATGGGCGGATCAGGGTCCCGGTGTTACAGCGCGGCAGAGCCGCAACCAAATGCAGATTCTTCGCGCGCCGCGAAAAAACCCACCCTTAGTGGTACAGTTGACACTGCGATGCGTCTGTGGTGCACTGCACCTTATAGCCCACTACGGTGGTGACTTTCAGCAGTGTCGGTGTAAACGATGAACACACAAACAGGAATGACTCACAGCATTCGACGCCGGGACGCGCGTGTCCTTGGCCGGAGTCCTGCGCAGCGTATGAGCGCGGGAAAAGAAATGCGGCAACGAGTTCCGCGGAGTTCCCATGGCGTGTGGGCCGCTGCTGCCAACCGCCCCAATCCCATCGAGACGCTACGGGAGTCTGACCGCGGGCGCCTCCCCGAGCTCCTGCCGATCCGGTACGGCCGGATGCGGCAATCTCCTTTCGCATTTTTCCGCGGTTCGGCGGCGGTGATGGCGTGGGACCTGTCAAAGACCCCGGTGACTGGAATTCGAGTGCAGGCGTGCGGCGATTGCCACGCATCGAACTTTGGCGGTTTTGCCAGCCCGGAGCGCCGACTCCTGTTTGACATCAACGATTTCGACGAAACTCTTCAGGCCCCTTGGGAATGGGACATCAAGCGACTGGCGGCGAGTATCGTCCTGGCATCGCGTGAACTCGGCTTGGGCGCGGGGAGTTGCGAAGACGCCGTGCTGACGATGGCGCAGTCGTATCGCGAGCACATGCGCGAGTATGCACAGATGCGCCTGCTGGAGGTCTGGTATTCCCACATGGACGCCGAGGTGTTCGTCGAAGAAGCCCGAACGGCGGCGGCGAGAAAACGCTGGGAGCAAGTGGAGGAGAAAGCGTATATGCAGACCGCGGAGCACATTTTCCCGCGCATTGCGAAACTCATCAACGGGCGCCCGCGCATCGTGGATCATCCGCCACTCGTCTTCCATCCACGCCAGAGCGACGTTATACGCAAACGCGTGATCAAGATGTTCCATCAGTATCGCGAGACGCTACCGGCGGAGCGGCGCGTGATTCTGGATCGCTATCACATTCTCGATGTTGCACGCAAGGTGGTGGGAGTGGGCAGCGTAGGAACCCGCTGTGCTGTGGCTTTGCTGATGGCGGACGAGCACGATCCCCTGCTGCTGCAATTCAAGGAAGCGCTCCCCTCGGTGCTCGAGCCGTACGCGGGCAAGAGCCGTTATTCCAATCACGGTGAGCGGGTCGTGACCGGGCAACGCATGCTGCAATCGGCTAGCGATGTATTTCTCGGGTGGACGCGCGACGAGGAAGGCCACAGTTATTATTTCCGCCAGCTCCGCGACATGAAAATGAAAATCGATCTCGAGAACATGGCCAAATGCGATTGGCTCGAGTACGTCGAGATCTGCGGATGGACACTGGCGCGGGCACACGCGCGGACCGGGGACGCCGCCCTGGTGGGCGGATATCTGGGCAAGAATGACCTGTTCGATTCTTCCCTTGCGAAGTTCGCCACCGCCTATGCCGACCAGGCCGAACGCGATCACGCCAGCCTGTTGAAAGCCATTCGGGCTGGGCAGTTGAAAGCCCAGGCCACCGCTGCAACATAAGCACAAGTCGCCCCTGAGAATCCCCCGGCCTCGCTAAGGCGCCGTTGTATGATTATGGGCATTTCCCCCGGAGCGAAAGGACAGCGGCTGATGAAGCAGCGATTTCCACACTCGGGTACTCTGGCAGCATTGATCATCTGCAGTTTTTGGGGATCGACGTCGAGTGGTCAGGATAAGGCGCCCGGCGCTTCTATTTCCCATGAGGAACGGATGGCGTGGTTTCGCCACGACAAGTTCGGGATGTTCATCCACTGGGGTCCGTATTCCCTTCTGGCCGGGGAGTGGGAAGGACAGCGTATACCCATCGGCACGGAAGCGGAATGGATCATGGAGCGGTTCAACATCCCGGTCCAGGAATATCGCGAAATGGCGCGGCGGATGAATCCCGTCAACTTCAACGCCGATCAGTGGGTGGGCTTAGCCAAGTCAGCGGGGATGAAATACCTGGTGGTCACGGCTAAACATCATGATGGCTTTGCCATGTACCACTCCCGGGTGAGCGAGTACAACATCGTGGACTGGACCCCCTTCAAGCGAGACCCGCTCGAGGAACTCTCCCAAGCATGCCAGAGAGCCGGGATCCGTTTTTGTGTCTATTACTCGCACCGCGAAGATTGGGACCACCCGGACGGCTACGGCAATAACTGGGACTACGATCGATCCAAGAAGAACTTCGCTCGTTACCTGGAGCAAAAGTCCAAGCCCCAGCTTCGTGAACTGCTGACCAACTACGGCCCCTTGGGGCTGGTATGGTTCGATCGCGGCCTTTACACCCCGCAGCAGGCTGAGGACTTCGTGAACCTGGTCCGAACCTTACAGCCGCATTGCCTGGTGAACGGGCGGGTGGGCAATTACGCCCAGGACTTAATGGGTGATTATCAGGAGATGGGCGACAACGGCATGCCGGTGGGAGGACTGCAGGAGGACTGGGAAACACCTCAAACTTTGAATACGACTTGGGGATTCAGCAAATTCGACCAACAATGGAAGACGCCCGCCAACGTCATCCAGCGGCTCGTCGAGATCGTGAGCAAGGGCGGCAACTATCTGCTCAACATCGGACCCATGGCGGATGGAACCATACCGCCCCCGAGTGTAGCCGTCCTGGAGAATGTGGGCGCTTGGATGCAGAAGAACGGGGAAAGCATTTACGGGACAAGCGCCTGCCCCCTCGAAGACTTCCCGTGGGGGCGGTGTACAGTTAAGGGGCAGATGATCTACCTGCACGTCTTCAGTTGGCCCGCGGATGCTACTCTTCGAATATCCGGTTTACATAACGAGGTTGCGGCCGCCTATCCCCTTGTCGACCCGTCCCTCAGGCTTTCCGTAGGCCGTGAAAATGGCGCCATAACCGTAGGTCTGCCGGCCCGGAGCTTGGATGAGAACGACACCGTGGTCGTGATGGAGATTTCGGGCCAGCCGGTGGCAGACCCGCCTCTTATTGTTCAGGATAGCGATTCACCGTTCGAACTGGATTATCTGCAGGCCGTGACCGCAGGAAAGGCGGTGAAGCGGTTCAACCGTGATGGAGGATTCCATATCTCCAAATGGACCGGCCCGGCGGATTCGATCACCTGGCACGTGCTGGTGAGCCTGCCGGGGAGCTACAGGGTCAGCATCCGTTATGCCGCGAGAGAGGAGTGGGCGCGGAATACGTACGTGGTGACAGTGGGCTCGCAATCCCTGACTGCCGCTGTCGAGGCGACAGGTGATGGGTTCGAATATAAGAAGTTCAACCTCGGTGAGGTGACGGTCCCCAAAGCGGGGGTATATATCGTCAACGTGCGGCCCGCCACAGTTTCTGACCACGACTTGATGTATTTCCAGTCCCTCATTTTGGAGCCGGAGTGAACTCCGAGGTGAACAAGGAACTCATTTGGTCAAAATCGAAGGGTTCCACGCCGCGCGTCGAAGGGTGGCGATGCAGATCCAACCTTCCCAAGATCGAACTCACCGCGGAAGCTGTTTGAAAACCTCCCGGGACGCATTGAATTCCCTGAGACTGCCAGGCAAACGCAGAGCGACCGAATGCCGCCCAGGAAACCGCTCCATCCTTCCGCGGCCCAACCCCTGCGGGGAGCAACCGTGTCCGGGCAAATGGGAAGGTCGGCAGGATCCGGAACTTCTCGCGGCGGACTCGCGTATGGAGTTGTAAGCGGTCACGTTCGCGGGAGGTGGTTTCATGAAATCAACGGTCGATCACTTCAAGCAGGTTCTACGCAGGCTGCGGCGTACCCCGATGTTCACACTGATCACGCTGGCCACAATCGCTGTGGGCGTCGGAGCCAATACCGCGGTTTTCAGCGTTCTCGAGAGCGTTCTCCTGAAGCCTCTGCCCTATCCTCACCCCGGAGATCTGGCCGGGGTATGGCTTACTGCCCCCGGGCTCAAAATCAAAGACGTGCCCCTCGGTCCCGCCTACTACTTTATCTTTCGCGAGCAAAACCGGACCTTCCAGACCTTCGGCGCGTACACAGGCAATTCCTCGACCGTCACCGGTAAAGGTGATCCGGAGAAGGTGGACTCGCTGCTGGTCACGTATGGCGTGCTTCCCGCTTTGGGCGTGCCCCCGGCGCTGGGGCGGCCGTTCAATGAATCGGACGAGTTGATGGGCAGTCCCGAGACAGTGCTGTTGTCGTACGGATACTGGCAACGGAAGTTCGGAGGCGACCGCTCGATGCTGGGCCGTAGCATCAGGGTGGACGGGAAGGCCTCCGAGGTGATTGGCGTGATGCCGGAGGGCTTCCGCTTTTTGGACCGCGGAGAGCCTGCCCTGTTCATGCCCTTGAAGCTCGATCGCGCCAAGGCGTTCGTGGGGAATTTCAGCTACCCTGCGGTGGCCAGGCTCAGACCGGGCGCAACCATCGAGCAGGCCAATGCCGATGTGGCGCGCATGCTCCTGATCGTCAACAGCACCTTTCCGGCGCCGCCAGGCTTCAGCCCCAAAGTGTTTGAGGAAGCGCGGATCGGACCGTACGTGCGGCCCTTGAAGCATGATGTTATCGGGGATGCGGATAAGCTTCTGTGGGTTCTGATGGGAAGCATTGCGCTGGTACTGCTCATCGCGTGCGCCAACGTGGCCAACCTTCTCCTGGTGAGGGCCGAAGGGCGCCAGCAGGAACTGGCCATTCGCGCCGCTCTGGGCGCCACTCGGGGACGCATCGCGTCCGAGCTACTGTTCGAGAGTTTCACTCTCAGCCTGGCCGGCAGCGCGCTCGGGTTGGGTCTTGCTTACGGCGCATTGCGGGTGCTCATCGCAATGGCGCCGGCCGGTCTGCCGCGTCTGGCGGAGATCGGCATCGATACGCGGGTGCTGTTGTTCACTCTGGGTGTGGCAGTGGTTGCGAGCCTCTTGTTCGGTTCCGTTCCGGTGTTCAAATACGCGGGCGTGGGGCTGGGAACAGGCCTGCGGGAGGGCGGACGAACGCTGAGCGAGAGCCGCGAGCGGCATCGCGCCCGCAGTACGCTGGTAGTTGTACAGGTAGCGCTGGCGCTGGTTTTGCTGATCTCTTCCGGCCTGATGATTCGCACATTTCGCGCTTTGACTCACGTCCAGCCCGGATTCCATCACCCTAACGAAGTCCAAACGTTCTGGCTTTCCATCCCCGAAGCGGAAGTCAAGGTTCCGGAGCAAGTCGTCCGCATGCAGGAGGAGATTGCCAGGAAGATCGCGGCGATTCCCGGCGTTTCATCTGTGGGTCTTGGCACCGGCATTCCTATGGACGGGGATGACAGTTACAATCCGGTTTACGCGCAGGACCGCATTTACTCTGAGGACACGCTGGCGCCGCTGCGGCACTTCCGGTTCGTCTCGCCGGGTTACTTCTCGACCGTTGGTGTCCCGTTCATTGCCGGCCGCGATCTCACCTGGGCGGATATCTACAACATGAGGCCGGTGGTCCTGGTTTCCGAGAACATGGCCCGTGATTATTGGGGCAGCCCGGCAAACGCGCTGGGCAAGCGCATCCGCACAGGCCCCAAAGATGACTGGTTTGAGATCGTTGGTGTGGTGGGGGACGTCCGCGACGATGGCTTGAATCAGGACGCGCCGACCTCCGTGCACTGGCCTATCCTGATGAAGCATTTCTTTGATCAATCGCCCATGCTGCACCGCGACCTGGCTTTCGCCATCCGCAGCCCGCGCGTCGGGTCGGAGAGCTTTGCAAAAGAACTACGGCAAGCAGTGTGGTCAGTGAATCCTAACCTTCCGCTGGCGGAACTCCGGACGCTTGAATACTTCTATGAGAAGTCGATGGCGCGGACGTCGTTCACGCTGGTGATGTTGGGGGTCGCGGGAGCGATGGCGCTGATGCTCGGCATCGTGGGCCTCTATGGAGTGATCGCTTATTCAGTTTCGCAGCGGACGCGGGAGATCGGCATTCGCACGGCGCTGGGCGCGCAGCAGCAACAGCTTACCGCCATGTTCGTAAGCCACGGATTGTTGCTGACGGGCGTGGGCGTCGCGTGCGGACTGGGCGCAGCCTTCGGCTTGATGCGCCTGATGTCGTCGTTCCTGTTCAAGGTGAGCGCGGTTGACCCGATCACCTACGCCGGAGCGGCGCTCGGACTTATCGCCACGGCGGTGCTCGCGAGCTACTTGCCATCCCGGCGCGCGGCCGCAGTGGACCCCGTAGAAGCTCTGCGCGCGGAGTGAACTTACTGCGGATTGCAGAATTAAGTGACATCACCCCCTCACCCCCCGACCCCTCTCCCCCAAGGGGGCGAGGGGAGAAACAACCCGAGTTTCCGCTCGCTCCCTCGGGGCCGAGGGGGGAAACAACCCGAGTTTACGCCCGCTCCCTCGGGGACGAGGGGGGAAACAACCCGAGTTTATGCCCTCGCCCCCTTGGGGGAGAGGGTGTCCCGATCTGATCGGGACGGGTGAGGGGGTTGGTCATTCACGGGAGGCGCTTGAGCTCCACGTCCTTGCCCTCGAGATGCAGGACCATTACTTGGGCGGGGCTTTCGCCGGGGGGCTTAAAGGTACACTCGTCGCTGGAACTGGCCGAGTAAAAGTCGTTGGGGCTCTCCGCCAGAAGCTCTTGTTTGGGTTCCTCGTTCTCCTGGACGAACAAGCGGCCATTCTCAACCGTCACCGAAAGAACCACGTCCGGCGGCAGCGCGTACCGGCCCACAACCCTGTTCAGTTGGGATGGAGTGAGCACAACTTTCTTGTGCTCCTTCAGCCTGGGCAGTGGGGGAAGCAAGTTATAAGGTGTGTAGTTCTCCCAATCGAAAGGAAACAAGGTTGGGCCCAGGATAGCATCCATCAGCGGCTTGAAGATTCCTTCCCCGTTGGAGCTGTTGGTCATGATCAGAATGCCGCTGCCGTTCAGGAAAAAGAGCGCCAGATGCCTCCAACCCTCGTCATGACCTTCCTTGAAGCATGCCTTCCCGTAAGGAGAGGAGTAAAGGCCCCAGCCTAAGCCGTAGCGAAGGCGGATCCCGTCGTTGGCGCTCGTTGTCTCACTTGCCAGCGACGGAAACTGATGCGCCGAGTGGATGCTGATTTGGGCGTTGTGCATCTTCCCGAAAGTTCGCGTGTTCAGAATCTTTCCACGCATCAGTGCACTCAGGAAGAGGGCATAATCCCGAAGCGTCGTCTGCATCGACCCTGCGGCAACCGGGCTGGAGCGCTTCTCCGGCCCCAGCGAGCGCCCGTACTCGTCATACCCATTCGCAAAATCGTCCTCGAACCGCGGTTCCCACACCATGCTGGTGCGGGTCATGCCCACCGGCCGGAAGAGCTGCTCCTCCATCAACACTGTGAGTGATTTCGCGGTCACCGTTTCAACGACTAACTGCGCAAGGTCGATTCCCTCTCCCGAGTACGCATACCGCGTGCCGGGTTCGAAGTGAATCTTGAGCTTCCGGTCGTCTTCAAAGGCGCGCCAGTTGGGGAAGCCGCTCGTGTGGCTCAGCAGGATGCGCAGGGTGAGTTCTTTATACCGATCGTCTCCTGCCAGGTCCGCGTATGTCGGGTATTCGGGAAGCGGTTTCGGGAGGTATTGATAGATCGGCTTATTGAGGTCGAGCACTCCTTCTTGCACTAAGCGCAGAACCACGGTCGCAAACGCCGCTTTGCTCAGGGACGCCGACGTCATCACGGAGTCCAGCGTCAGTGGCAAACCCTTTTCGGCATCGCGCAGCCCGTAGGCTTTGAGGTACGCGATTCTGCCCCCGTGGAAGATGCCAATCCCACATCCGGTTACATGCGCTGCCCGCATCAACTGTATGGCCGTAGCCTCGATCTGGGAAGGGGCAATCCGGCTGCCGCCGGGCTGCTTCACGAAAGGCTGCTCTGCGATAGCGATAGAAGCCCCAAGCAGCGTTGTCAATGTCAGGTATAAGGCCGGCTGGCGCATTCTCCCCCCTTGGGCAGACTCGTTCGAAGTCGTTCTTCCCTCAAAGCGATCTACGAGTTCGCCCGAGGGTTGGTTCCCGTCAGCTCACGCTGGTCTCTGGAGCGGCTCCGAACGGATTATAATGCTTCCCGATAAAGTTCATGTAGGGCGGGTGTGGCACGCGGCAATCAGCCCCACCGCCCCGGCCCTAGGCGGATTCTGAGGACTTCTCATGTCATGTTCAAAGCCGCGCCGCGCGTGCGTCCAACTGGTTCTTATGCTTTCGTGGTTGTTACCGTCTGTGTTGATCTGCTCAACTGCAACCGTGGCCCAGACTGCCGGTCCCAGGTTCAAGGTCATCGCCATTGCAGAGGCGGGCGGAATTCACAAGCCCTTTGTGGATGCCGCGAAACTGTGGCTGGGCAAACTGGCGGCCGCAGAGAACTTCTCCGTGGATTACATCCAGGACACGGAGCGAATTGACGACCGGTTCTTGTCGCAATACCAGGCGTTCATCCAACTGAACTATCCACCTTACGGCTGGACCCCCAGGGCCGAGGCGGCGTTCATCAAGTATATCGCCGCGGGCGGCGGATGGATCGGATTCCATCATGCCACCTTGCTTGGCGAATTTGACGGATTTCCAATGTGGCCTTGGTTTTCGCAATTCATGGGCGGAATTCGCTTCACCGACTACATCGCCAAGTTCGCCACCGCGAAGGTTTATGTCGAGGATCCTCGACATCCGGTCATGAACGGCGTGCCCGAATCGTTTATCGTGGAAAATGAGGAATGGTACACCTACGACAAGTCTCCACGCCCCAACGTGCACGTGCTGGCCCGCGTGGACGAATCCACCTACACGCCGGATACGCACATCAAGATGGGTGATCACCCCGTCGTTTGGACCAACCTCCACCACCGGAGCCGGAACATTTACATCTTCATGGGGCACCATCCGGAGCTATTCCAGAACTCTGCTTTCACCACGATTTTCCGCAATGCCATCTTTTGGGCGGCCCGCCAATGAAAAGCTATTCTCTCGTTTTCTTCATCATGTTCGCGGCCTTGGCGCGTGGCGTTGCGGCCTCAGCACAGCCGCCGCACTTTCGCGCGCTGGCTTTCTATTCGACGGCGGAAGAACCAGACCACGTGCAGTTCGCCGAGGGAGCCCTGAAGTTCTTCGCCGTCCTAGCCACGAAAGACAACTTCAGTTTTGATTCGACCGCCGATTGGAGCAAGCTGTCGAATGCGGCCTTGCGCGACTACCAGTTGGTGATTTGGCTCAATGCCTCACCCTCAAATCCCGGCCAGCGGCGGGCTTTTGAACAATACATGGAAGCGGGCGGCGCCTGGATGGGTTTTCATGCCGCGGGCTACAATGACAAGGAGACGGGCTGGCCGTGGTTCGTAGGTTTTCTGGGTGGCGCGATTTTCTACAACAACAGTTGGCCGCCGCTGCCGGCCAAACTGGCGGTGGACGAGCCAACGCACCCCGTCACCATGAATCTGCCCGAGACCTTTGAATCCCCCGCCAATGAGTGGTACGGGTGGAAGCCCAATCCCCGATTGAACAAAGCCGTGCAAGTCCTGCTGACGCTGGACCCTTCGAATTATCCCTTGGGCCTGAAAGATGTGCTGACGGAAGGGGACATCCCGGTTGTTTGGACCAACACGAAGTATCGGATGGTCTACATGAACATGGGCCACGGCGACAGGATTTTTTCGAGCCCCACCCAGAACCAGTTGATTGAGAACGCGGCCCTTTGGTTGGGCGGGAGATCGTGGCCGGCGACGCCGGCGGCACTCTCCGGCACTGAGATCAGCCCGCATGCGGTCGTCGTGAATCCACGGACGGGCAAGGTTTACGCCGTGAATACCGCCCTCGGCACGGTGACGGTGATCGATGGCCCCACTGCCCTAGCCGTGAAGGTTGGAGCAGAACCGGGGGCCATTGCCGTGAATCCGCAGACCAATCAGATTTACGTCGCAAACAACGGCAGTGGTACTGTCAGCGTCATCGACGGGAGCACGAACCAAGTGACCGCCACCGTGAAGGTGGGAGCCCTGCCTTACGTGGTGGCTGCCAATCCTGCGAGCAACAAGGTCTACATCTCCAGGACTTTCAGCAACACCATGACGGTGATTGAGGGTGCGACGAACGCCACCCGCAACCTGCCGGCAGGCATTCAGGCAGACGCTATCGCCGTCAATCCGGGAACGAATAAGCTCTATTTGCTCAGCTATGAAAGCGGCGACGTGGCAGTCCTGGATGGGGCCACCGATCAACCCACCCGAATTGCCGCCCGCACTCACTCCTGGGGCATTGGCGTCAATCCGGCCGCGAACCGGATTTATCTGGGAAACACGGGAGGCTCCGACGTCACTGTCATCGACGGGAATTCGGGCCGCGTCACTGCTGTCACAGCGGGCGAAATCCCTTGCGCCTTTGCGGTGGATCCCGCAGCCAACCGAGTCTACGTGGCGAACTACGCGGGCGGCAGTGTAACGGTGCTCGATGGAACGAATGACGCCGTGATGGCTACGGTGCGAGTGGGAGGACATCCTCAAGCCATCGCCGTCGACCCCGGAACTCACCATATCTACGTTGCGAGCGCCCGAGGTAACACCGTAACGGTCATCAATGGCGCCGACAATTCCGTAGTCGCGACAGTAGAGGTCGGAGATGGACCTTATGCCATCGTCGTGAACCCTGCAACCCATCGGGCCATTGTGTCGAGCCTGGCCGGCGGCCGGCTCACCACGATTGAGGGGAAGACCTTCGCCGCTGCGCCGGTGGCGCCGCCGCCAGTTCAATAGAGGGAGTTCTTTCTTTAGGCTGATATCTTATTGAATGCCCTTTGTGGTTATAGCTTGAGCCGCGTGATCTGCTCCACGTCACGATTGAACGGTTGTTTGGCCAAGGCAGTACCGAGCGGCGCGCCACCCAGTGCGTACGAAAGAACGAGGCAGGCTAGCCCCAGGACGAGAACTACAATATTGCGGAGTAATCCGATGCGCAGGGGGCCGGTCAGTTCGATTACGCCTAATAGAACAACCAGAAGGGCGCCTCCGACGGAACCGCCCGCCGCGAAACTAATCAGGCTACGAAGGAAAACGCCATTGCCCAGCCACAGAGATAGACCGCCGACCGCCCCAGCTATAGTGAACCCGGCCGTGACTCCTACGAGTATAAAAAGAGCTGGGCCAAGAAACCCCGACATCCCTTGAATGGGTAGAAACGCGCAGAAAAGAATGCCGCCCATCAAGAGAAATCCCAGGCCAAAACCCACACTGGCCAGTACAGCATGTAGCCAGCCGCCCACAAAAGGAGCTAATGAGGCCCCGCCTATCACTCCGCTGATGGCGAATCCGGCTATTGCGAGGAGATAACCGGGTCGCGACGCACTCGCCGCCCAGAGAGAAAGCGCGACGCCGCCGCCCAGGCCAAAACCCCACGCTCCTCGCCGCGCAGCCTGGTCCCGCAGACCGCTCATTATATGAGCCGACACGTGAACCCCGATACCGTCTTACGCGTTCTTGTTTCGGAGTGCCCTGTCATGCCTGCGGGGTGCTTCGCTACAGTTGCAGCCCAACCCCGAAAGCGCTGTCCTTCTCCACCGGGATTTTGATTTAGACCCCGACGATCCCTCTCAATATCTACCTCGCGCCCGCTGTACGCAATTGATCGATAGCGCGGAGGTGCCCGTCAGGCTAGGTTGGTTACCAATTAATTGTGTTCATGCCCCTGCCCCCAGAGGTGCTTAAGACGAGAAGCCCACTGCGCATCCCATTCGGTGCTTTCTTCCCAGGAATCTCGCCGCACCCAGATTTTGCGAAGCTTTTGCCAATAATGATCCCTGGTTTCGGAAGCCGCCTTCGGACCGGCCGCCTGCAGATACCTCTTGCCCGCATCAAACTCGCTGGGAGGCTCGATGGGCAGTTCGCTGCCGAAGGGGTATTTTCCCTGCAAATCTGCTACTGCTACCTGCCAATAGGCTCGGGCGACCTCTTGTTCCCGGACGCGTCGTGCGGAGCCCCAGTTTGCGCTATCGTCAATGAACTCGGCGGGCGGCTGTGCCGGAAGTTGCATCACCGGAGTTGGCCAAAGATAGACGGCCAAGACCGGAACCGAAACTGCCAAAAAGATGCCTGTCCCCATCGCGAGTCTCGGCACAAGTCTTCGCGGCCTACGGGGATTTTCGCGCCGAGCGGGATGGATGGGCGCGGCGGGGGGACGCCTGGACACGAGGTGCTCAAATTCCCTTCGAGAAGTCTCGTATTCATTCTTCAACTGCGTGTGCTCCGCTTGGAGGCTGGCTGTCACGCTCACTGCAAACTGACTGAGCGACTCGACCTTCGCCAGAACGACGCTGCTCAACTGCCGCTGGCTCTCCTCCACCCACTTCTCTTGCTTCGCTGCCAGACCCGCCGTGGCGCTGGCTGCGGCTTGATTGAGGCGCTCCAGATTCGCCTCGAATATGCTGGCCGACTGGCGCCGGCTCTCCTCCTCCCATTTCTTTTGCTGGGCGGCCAGACCCGCTGTGGCGCTGGCGACGGCTAGATTGAGGCGCTCCAGACTCGCCTCGAACATGTTGGCTGACTGGCGCTGGCTCTCTTCCGCCCGCTTCTCTTGCTCGGCGGCCAGAGCGGCCGTGACGCTGGTTACGGCTTGATTGAGGCGCTCCAGACTCGGCTCGAACATGCTGGCCGACTGGCGCTGCCTCTCCTCTGCCCACTTCTCTTGCCTGCCCGCCAGAGCGGCCGTGGCGCTGGCTACGGCTTGATTGAAGCGCTCCAGATTCGCCTGGGACATGCCGGCCGACTGGCGCCGGCTCTCCTCCTCCGCCTGCCGCGTCAGATTCGCTTCTTCCCTCAGCTTCTCAATAGCAGCCTCAGCATGGTTTTGAAACCGATCTGACCACCGCCCTCCCAAATCCTGGGCAAGTTTCTCCAGATCCTCCGCCTGCTTCTCGATCTTCCCCTGCACGGCCTGGAGACTGCTCTCGATCCGCCCCTCGAAGCCCTCCACTAGGGCTTTTATGCGTCCCTCCACTGCCTCCAGCGCAACGGACACTCCCGCCAAGCGTTTCTCCGCCTCTCCGGCTCGAGACGCGAAACTGCTTTCACTCTTATCCTCCGCCGCTTCAAGTTGCGCCACCGCCTCTCCGGCAGCTTTCTTTATGGACTCCATCTCCGCGGCCGTTGCCTCGTGCATCTCTTGCGCGTGCTCCCGCAAAGCTGTCGCCATTTGCATGCTAAACTCCTCCTGCCTGGCTTCCCAAATTGAGGCCGCCTTTGCCTCCGCCAGGCAGGCCAGTCGCTGCGTGCTCTCCTCGAGCACTTGCCCCGAATTCTTGATTTCTTCTCTCAACCCCGCCATTGCTGCCTCGGCTTCCGTTCTGAACTGCCGCCACCATTGCTCCGCCAGTTCCTGGCCGACTCTTTCCAAATCCTCCGCTCGCGTCGTCGCAGCCTGGACGACAGCCTCCGGCGGCGAAGCTTCGCCCCGGTGCGCAATTTCGGGCGGCGAAAGCGCCGGCTCGCTGCATCTGTCGGGGGGAACCAGTTGCGGCGATCGAAGGTCAAGTTTGTAAGGTTCTCGTTGCCGCAGCACTTTGATGAGGGCCCCCGCAAGCAAAAGCATCGAGCCCATGACTGCCCAGCCCAGCCAAGCTGTCTTCTTCTTCGGCACTTGCGCGGGTGCGGGATTGTCGGTCAACACTTCCGGCAACTGTGCGGTCGAGCCGGTGTCCTTAAGGTCCACGTAGACGTAGAAGACCTGGGTTTGGCCGTTCTCAGCCTGCACCACCAGCGAGACGCCGCCCGGCGCCTTGCCGTCGATTCGGATCTGGTTGGGATTCTGCAGCGCGGCATCGATAATGCCAGGGTTGGACACTGAGAAGCCCTTGATCGGCGACGGCGAGCTGACCTCGAGCGGCTGGCCGACCAGCACGTGCAAGAGCTCCGTCTCGCCCGGCGCCGCCTGCGCTTGGGACTCTTGCCCCGACGGCGGCTGGCTCGGCACCGGCACCACTTCCGGCGGCGGTTGCGGCTGCTCCGCCTGCAACGCCTGCGCGGGCGCGCCTCTCAGCATGAGCATCAAACCCATGCCCGCGAGTAATCCGTTCCACCCTTTGCCGGTCTTCACTCTTCTCACGTGCGACCGCCTAGGGATTAATATCGGCCTTGCAACGCTCTGGCTTTCGTGCGTGTCCCCGAACCTCATGGCGGTGCCGCCGACCCCCGTTGGCAGGCGGGTGAGGTAAAGGCTGCCACGACGAGTCAGGGTTGCCGTGGCCGGAGGTGGCGGAGTTCGTGCCTTTGCCGTCATCGACACGGGTGGTGTTGACCTCCCGTCTTTCCGCTCGACGCTCGGCATTCTAGCAACCGGGGTACCAGCACTCAACAGTACTTAAGTAACGGGTGGTCTTTTCGACACCCCCGCCCCCTCGGCCGGTCACTGGCCTTGATCTGAGCTAGGATGTGATCAGGGTGTTACCTTGCGGGAACGAGGAAAACAAGACCCCCCACCATCGCCTCTACGCTTATGAGCGTGATCACCGTGGGGCAAGAAATCTGCAACCTCAACTGACACCAAACCAGACACGACCGAATTTCGAGGTTGAGAGACTGCGCCGGTTGAAAAGGTCCAATCCACAATGCAATAATGGCTTGCGTCAAGCTGCGAAAGTGGCGGAATTGGCAGACGCGCCAGACTTAGGATCTGGTCCCGCAAGGGGTGGGGGTTCGAGTCCCCCCTTTCGCACCAAGCACTTCTTGAGTTCAAATGCCTTAACGATGGGCGATTCGATCAATACTCCGGGGCGGGTAAGTCGACTACAACTTGGCCAGATGCAAAGCGCTCGGGGCGAAATTGTCAAAAGAGAGGACGATGGGTCTGGACGTCCACGGGTTCAAATCCCGGCATCCACCCCATGCGGCCGGCCACTTACAGACAATTTGCGCTAAGCCTTCTTGTCCGCATCGCCGGCGCGAAATCGTGATGCCTGGGATCAAGGCGGCATGAACGATTGCCAGGGAAGTCCGAAGCTCTTGTAGCCGACATTTTGTCACTCACCCGGCCTCGCCTTGCCGCTCGAACCCGTCGATTCGTTTGCTCAAAACGTGCTGTTTTTGCTCCATTTAGCGCATAATTCGTACTAATTTGCGCGCAAAACGCGCATAATTTGCACCACTCAAAAAAGTGATGTGCTTTGTTTTCAAGTACTTCTTAGCTTCGTTCCCACTATTTTTCATTTTTTGTACTTCCCTACATTCCCCCATAGCCTGGACCGTTCCGCTTGCCCTTGCGCCTCGGCGCGCCCTGGCACCCATCTACGACAATATGTCCAGAACAAGACCACCAGTATAGGCTATCAAAAGTCCGTGAGATTGTCAAGTGGAAAATGCAAAAAGGGTGGTGGTGCAGTTTGATGTAGAGGCGGCTTTACGCCGCCACTTGGCAAGGCAAACTCGCCGCTTCAACGGTGACCCGCGCCACTACCTGCAAAAAGGTGAGCGGACTTTCCCGAATTTCCTTGCCGTGCCCGGCCAGACCACTCCAGGAAGATTGACTGTGACGAAATGGCGTTTCGCGGCGCACCCGTCGCCGGAAAATGAGAACCTGCCCCTTCCCGCGAACGCCAGTTTTTGTTTCGCGTGCCTCCCGTAGACCGCGGTGCTAATCGCGCGCGCACGTCCGCGAAGGGCGCAATATGTGTGAAACACGGACGCAAGAGCGTGCGCCATTCGCACCATCCAGCGGATCACCCTGTCACAAGGCGAGCGCGTCCCTTCTTTATCTGCTGATTGTTTGGCGAGACATGGAAAAAGGGACCGGCTACCGCTTGAAGATAGGACTTGCTCGCCGAAACCCCTTGTGGTAACAATCTTCGCACAGAGAGCCGATGAACCCGGTTGCAACCATGACTGCAAACCCCATTGATGTTTACCGCCGACAAATCGACAACGAATTACAAGCGGGAAACGCTACCGAACACACCCACCGCCCCGCACTGAAAAACCTTATTGAATCTCTGGCGTCCGGCGTCACGGCCACAAATGAACCAAAGCGGGTGGAATGCGGAGCGCCGGATTTTGCGGTTACGGAGAAGCGTGCGCACGGCCCCGTCACGATTGGTCACCTTGAAGCCAAAGACGTGGGCAAAGACCTGGGGGAAGTTGAGAAGTCCGACCAGATGAAACGGTACCTTCCCGCCCTGGCCAATCTGATTCTTACCGACTATCTGGAGTTCCGCTGGTACATCAACGGAGAACTTCGGCAATCGGCCCGGCTCGCCCGCGTCGGCAAGGGCGGCAAGCTAGCCCCTGAAAAGGACGGAGCCGCAGCGGTTACCGACCTGCTCAGCGGTTTCCTTTCGCGCAAAGCCGAACCGATAAACGACCCCAGGACGCTGGCCCTTCGGATGGCGCGGCTCGCTCACTTTATCCGGGACATGATAGTCACGGCCTTTGATGCGAACGCGGCCTCTGCCACTCTACGCGATTTGCACGCCGCTTTTGAAAAGGCCCTGATTCCCGATCTGCCCATCCCGCAGTTTGCCGATATGTTTGCCCAGACGCTCGCCTATGGTTTGTTTGCGGCCCGTTGTAATCATCACGGGCCGCCGGGCTCATTCAAGCGATTGGGGGCGGCATCGGAGATACCGAAAACCAATCCCTTCCTTCGGCAACTCTTTGAAACCATCACCGGGACGGCTCTTGATGAAGAGCCATTCGTGGGATTCGTGGATGACCTGGCCCAACTCTTGGCCGACACGGATATGGAAGCAGTCCTGTCAGAATTCGGCAAGCAGACCGCTCGCCGAGACCCGGTCTTCCACTTTTACGAAACCTTCCTTGCGGCCTATGACCCCAAGTTACGCGAGGCACGGGGAGTTTATTACACGCCGGAGCCGGTTGTATCCTATCTTGTGCGGTCCGTGGAGTACCTCTTAAAGACCCGCTTCGGATGCGCGAACGGGCTCGCAGATACGGCCACGGTTGAATACGAGCGGGAAGAAGAGAACGGCGGAAAGCCAAAGAGAGTCAAAGCCACTTCCCCACGCGTCTTGATTCTTGACCCCGCGTGCGGGACCGGAACGTTTCTCTACACGGTCATAGACCATATCCGGGCGGAATTCATCAGGCAAGAAAACGCTGGCATGTGGTCGGGCTATGTGCGGAATCATTTGTTGCCGCGCATTTTCGGGTTTGAGCTGTTGATGGCTCCCTATGCTGTGGCGCATTTCAAGCTGGCGATGCAACTCGCCGGGCATGATCTGACCCCGGCACAACGGGAGAAGTGGGCTTATGACTTTTCCGGGGATGAACGGTTAGGTGTGTACCTCACGAACACTTTGGAAGAGGCGGAGCGAAAGGCCGAAACCCTCTTCGGCCCGTTGCGCGTGATTTCCCAAGAGGCAAACGCCGCATTGAAGATCAAAAGCGAGTTGCCGATTCTCGCGGTCATCGGCAACCCGCCCTATTCGGGGCACTCTGCCAATCGAAGTTGGGAGATGAAGGAAGGCAAAAGGGTACTAACTTTCATTGGCCACCTTATCCAGGACTACTATTCAGTGGACGGGCAACCATTGGGAGAGAAAAACCCCAAGTGGCTCCAGGATGACTACGTGAAGTTCATCCGTTGGGGCCAATGGCGGATTGAGCGGACCGGCGCGGGGATTCTCGCCTTCATCACCAATCATGGCTACTTGGACAACCCCACCTTTCGCGGGATGCGTCGCTCGCTTATGAATGCCTTCACGGAAATTCACGTTTTGGATTTGCACGGCAACAGCAAGAAGAAAGAGCGGGCTCCCGATGGGTCGCAAGATGAAAACGTGTTCGACATTCAGCAAGGCGTGGCTCTCGGGATCTTCTTGAAAGAGCCGGGCAAGGCAGGCCCAGCCAAGGTGTTTCACGCCGACCTGTGGCGAGTAAGAGAGGAGAAGTACCAAAGGCTGTTTGAAACAGACGCGCTCACCACCAAGTGGGCAGAGCTTAATCCGCAGCCGTCCCTCTACCTCTTCATTCCACAACAAGAGGGTCTGCGAGCCGAATATGAGAGAGAGTGGAAAATCACGGACGCCATGCCGGTCAATGTTCTGGGATTCCAGACGCATCGAGATGATTTCGCCATTGGCTTCGAAAGCGAGTCGCTGCGCAACCGTATCGCAGACCTGCGAACGCGCAGCAAGTCGGATGAGGACCTGCGGGAACTCTATGGCCTGCGTGACAACCGGGACTGGAAGCTTTGTGTAGCCCGGAAGCAAGTCGAGGATGACAAGCATTGGGAACGGAGCCTCCTACCCTGCCTCTATAGGCCGCTTGATTGGCGGCATTGCTATTTCAGCACTGTAGCGATGGACTACCCGAGAAGGGAATTGCTCGATCACGTTGCGGGGCGCAAGAACGTCTGTCTGCTAGTCCCGCGCCAACTTGGCGTTGTCGGGTGGCGGCATGTGGCGGCTTCAAGAGACGTGGCCGAGAGCTGCGTTGTATCGACGAAGACAAAAGAACAGAACTATAACTTCCCTTTGTACGTTTATTACAAACAGAACACGGAATCTAACGGACAGAAGCGCTTGCCAGGGCACGAATCCGCAGGCGAGACTCGGGAACCCAATCTTAACCCGGAATTTATCGGCGACCTCGAAAGACGGCTTGAGCTTTCGTTTGTCTCAGACGGCAAGGGCGATTTGAAAAAGACCTTCGGGCCGGAAGACGTATTTGATTACATTTATGCGGTTTTGCACTCTCCCACCTACCGGACCCGCTACGCGGAATTTCTCAAGAGCGATTTTCCGCGCGTACCGCTCACTTCTGACAGGGAGCTATTCCGCTCGCTCTGCGGATTGGGTGCGGAGCTTGTCGCGTTCCACTTGCTCGAATCTCCGAAACTCGACAAACCGATTGCCGGTTATCCCGTCATCGGCCCGAACATTGTCGAGAAGGGTTTCCCGAAGTATCTCGGACCAGGAGAGTTTGAGCCCGGCAAGAGCAAGCCACTCCCAGCGGGGCGCGTTTATATAAGCAAGCCCGGAGCGCAGAGCGAAGCGAAGGGACAATACTTTGAAGGCGTCCCGCCCGAAGTCTGGAATTTCCACATCGGCGGCTATCAGGTTTGCGAAAAGTGGCTCAAAGACCGCCGTAGCCGGACCTTGACCTATGACGACTTGGAACACTACCGGAAAGTGGTTACGGCCCTGGCTGAAACCATCCGCCTCATGGCGGAAATTGACGCGGCCATTCCCAAGTGGCCAATAACGTGAAGAGAGGCGCAATCTGTGGCCTTTTCGACTGATGGAACGATCTGCAGTTGGAAGGAACTAATTACCAAGCAATCTAAGTACGACGTGACTTCCCAGGAATGGATTTTCAGGGGGCAGGCGCGAGACTGGCCGCTCGCGTCATTGCTCGAAAGGACGTGCAAAAATTTTGGCGCCCGCGCGGGACCGTCCATTCCCTTCATGGAGAGGCAGTTCATCGGAGACTTCAAACGACATTATTCGAAATATATGCCGCAGTTGAGTCCGCCAAGTGACGACACCCAACAGTGGCTTTCTCTGATGCGGCACTATGGAGCACCGACAAGACTGCTGGATTTCACATTTTCCTTCTTCGTCGCGGCTTATTTTGCGCTGGAGGATGGCGAGGGGAAGTCTGTGCTGTGGGCCATCAACAAGAGTTGGCTCACCGACCATGCCCGGCAGTTATTTGGCCGCATAGGAGGTGAGGCCCTTCTTAAGGCATGGCAGAATCGAGAACCGTGGGCATTCAACAAGGTGTTCCTTGAGCGGCGTCCCGCACTGACGTTTGTCTGCGCTGGAAATCCCTATCGGTTGCACGAGAGGCTCGCCGAGCAACAAGCACTTTCCCTCTGCCCAGGCGATGTGACGAAGAGTTTTGAGCAAAATCTTCGTGCGGTAGATGGGCACGACAGCCGCAAGAACGTGGTGAAAATCCCGATTATAGGGAAGAACGTAAGGAAAGAAATTCTGCATAAGCTTTACCGCGCGGGGGTCCACCGGGCGTTCCTTTTTCCTGGGTTGGAGGGGTTCGCGCAGTCCCTTCGATACAAGACGCCGACCTACCTGAGTATCCGGGCGATGGGGAAAAAGAAGGCGCGTTTTTGGCCGACGCAATAGATAGGGTCGGCATGGACCGCCGGGGCCGGACCTTGGCCTGTGACGACCTGGAGCATTACCGGAAGGTTGTCGCGGCCCCGAGCGAAACCCTCCGCCGCATGGCGGAAATTGACGCGGCCATTGTCGAGTGGCCACCGGAGCAAAAGCGAGGATGGAGGTCTGCGATGATATTTGTTGACTTGGAGAGTACGAAAGGCGAACGTTTGGGGATCCCAAGGTTGACTCTTAACCTTTCCGTTGAGAATAGAGCCACCGTGCCGTTCTCCATAGTCAACGTCACGGCGGTAATTCGAGTCACCAAAGAAATAACCTCTGCCCCGGACTTGAGCAAGGCGTACTTCATCGGGACGGGTTTCCTTGAATCAGCCGGTGGAGAACTGAGTCCGAAATCATCAGGCGCCCTCTGGCAAATCGTTATTCCTCTCAGTCCGTACCAGTTGCAGAAAATTGAGGAGATGCGAAACGGGAAGGAGCTCTTCCTCAATGTCGAGTTCTTTTGCACGGCAGTATGGCGGAGTGACACACCGCAGAAGCTCATCACGGACATCACGCGGATAGCCGTCCGCGTGGATAACTATTCAAGTGACTACTGTCCCTTCAGAGTTCCTCAGTCCGATTGGGTAAAAACCCTAAAGGACTTGGGATATGTGGACTATGTGCTCTGCGAGATTCCACTCCGTGGCGTCCCCGCAAGAGTTGGGTTGAAAAAGGCCCTCACACACCTTGAGGACGCATGGGAGCATTTCAGCAACGGTAACGACGAAGAAACCCTTGTGAGTTGCTATAAGGCTTTCGAGTTTTTAGCGAAACAGGCGAAAAAGACGGACCCCAACAAGGAGGCCTTTGAAAAGATTCTGGCTGGAATCGAGGACGAGAGAAAGCGGAAGCGGCTCGAACTCCTCATGGACTATGTTTGCCGGTTCTTTGCACTAGCCCGACACGAGGAAGGCCAAGAGACGGTTTCCTTTAACCGTAAGGATTCCGAGTACGCGCTAATCCTGGCTCAAGGATCGCTCGCATACGTGGCAAAGAGCATGAACGGAAAACCCGAGGCTTCTTCCCCACCGCTTCCGCAAGGTGTCTAAGCAAATGTACCTAGCAATGCTTTTGCGTAAGAGTGTGGTGTTCTTGGCGGGCTGGCGCGCGCAGACTTCTGCCCTCGGAAGTCTGCGATCTCCCGAAGGGACAGGTTGACATGGGCAGCAAGGAACAGGTTTCGGGTGTCGGGGTCCAGCAGGGCAGAGCGAGATTCTCCGATTTCCGGAGTCCGATGGACTCCATCGGAGCCCAGAATTCGGACTTCGCTGCGCTCAGAATGACAGCGGGCGGGGCAGAGCGAGATTCTCCGATTTCCGGAGTCCGATGGACTCCATCGGAGTCCAGAATTCGGACTTCGCTGCGCTCAGAATCACAGTGGGCGGGGCACGGCGGCTCTCGGCGCTCAGTCTTTCTTCGCGCCGGTTGCGACAATGGCGGTTTCGAGGCCGAGGATCTCGCCGACCTGCTGGATGACTCCCGCTTCGTTTCCCGTGCCGATGGCGAAATGATGGGTAGGGCCTTCGGCGACCCAGCGTTTCAGAAAGGTGCGAACGTCGGGCTGAAAGAAGCCGCGAGTATTGGTGTTGCCGGTGGGGGGGATGGGACCGCGCAGGCTCTGGCCCTCGGCAATCACGAATTTGAAGCGCCCGCCCTGGGTGACGCCGAGGCTGAGGAGGGTGATGGGGCCTTGCTTGATACGGAACTCCACGCTCGAGCCCGCCCCGGGCTTGCCGTGAAACTTTAATAGGCTACGAAGAAGGGGCGGGCCGTCGGCGAGGTTGAGGTGGTGGGGGCCGTCGTGCCCCACCAGGACGAATCCCTCGCGGAAATCGATGGGATGAAACTCCGCGAAGCTGCCGCCGATGCCCAGCCGGTCCTCGACGAGCATGGCGATGCAGGTTTTCAGGTCCGACTCGCCGCACATGGGGAAGCCCGCGGCCGTCAGCAGCGAATTGCCCACGATGAGGTTGGAGACCAGCCGGCGCATGGGGCTGTCCGGCTCCGCTTCGTAATAGTAGGCAAGCCCGTCCAATTCCTCTTCATCGACGAAGCGCTCGAGCGCCACGGCGACGCGAGCCGCCATATCGAGATCTTCGCTGGTCAGCTTGCGGGTGATGGGATCGGACTTGGGATCCGGGGTCTCGAAAACCTCCAGGATCTGCCGCTTCTTCGCTTCTGCGTCGGCATCGGAAACCTGCCGGAACTGCCTCATCAGGTCGTCGGGCTCGGTTTCCACGATGTGACACCCGAAGGCCGCCGTAAGCGCCGTCGGATCGGTTTGCAAATCCAGCATGTTTTCGAGTACGTGCCCGAAGTGGCCGATGCGCGCCCGCTTGAGGTCGTGCAAGACGCGCGCGATGCGGCACCAATCCGCGATCTCGGCGTCGGCTGCGGGATCGTCGTCGAGCGTTCCGAGGATAACCGGCGGCGGGCGCTTTCCCATGCGGATGGCGACGCCCGCGAACTCCGGCACCGCGCAGAAGTCGTCATTCGAGAGCTGCATGAAAGTGGAAGCGCGCGAATAGTCCAAGGCCTTCATGGGCTGTAGTGCGACCAGAACGATCGGCACATCGAGATCCCGGGCGATCACCCCAAAGGCCGCGGAGGTGGCGTAAGTCAACATATCGCAAAAGATCAGGTCCAGGGACGCGGCCTTCAGTTGATTGCGCAGAGAGTAGGCCGAGCGCGCATCGTCCGCGATGCCGAAATCGATCACCTGGCCGCCGTGGGCGCGGACCTTGTTCACGAAGAGCGCAAGCTTCCGCTTCATTTCATCCAGCAACCCGTCAAACTGCGGCCAGTAGCTGTGGTGGCCGACACCGAAAATCCCAATCGTCGAGGCGAGAGGCTTGCGGCGCGGGATGGACGGAGTCGCCAAAAGTCCGGCGGCAGTGGTTTGCTTCATCGTGGAGCGTCTCATATCTACTCGTACCCTCCTCTTTAGAGCGCAGGCACGCGTTCGGCGGCGTGTGGGAGCTTGAAATCCAGGGGTTGAACCTTTCGCACCGTCACGAGTATAAGGGCAAACGCGATCAGGTATATGACGCCGCAGGCAATGAAGAGCGCGTGGTAGTTTCCGTGTTGCGCCAACCAGCCAATGGCCAAACTGGAGAGAATGCCGCCCAGGCCGCCGGCAGATCCGCAGAGGCCCACCACTGTCCCCACGCTCCGCGCAGGAAACAGATCGCTGGTCATGGTGATGTAATTTGTAATCCAAAATCCGTGAGCGAACATCAAGATGCTCATCAGGCAGATGGCAAGACGCGGGCCTTCGGCCAGCAGGGAGAATATCGAGAAAGGCGTCAGCAAAGCGGCAAGGCCCATGACTGTTTTCCGCGCCGTGTTGACCGCAACGCCCCTTTTCACCAACTGATCGGATACCCAGCCGCCCGCCAGTTGTGACATGCCTAAGGTCAAAAACGGAATCCAGGTTAGCCTCCCGATCGTGGCCAGGGGAACGTGTTTCGCCTCGCTGAGAAACTGCGGGATCCAGAACATATAGAAGTAAAAAACCGGATCGAGCAGGAACCGTGCAATCATGAGTCCCCAGGTTTCCTTCCTGCGCAACAGCGTTCCCAGGGGTAAAAGATCAGATCGCGACCGTGGCGGAAGGGCGCTCGGCGATAGAGATTTCCCGCCCTCGCTCGCGGTGATGTAATGAAGCTCCCGGGCGGAGAGAAAACGTGACCTCTCGGGAAGTGTGAAGAACACGGCCCAGATTAACAGCCAAACGAACCCGATCGCGCCGGCGACGAGGAACGCTCCTCTCCATCCGAAGATTGAATTCACCCACACGGTCAGGGGAGGAGCCACGACGGCGCCAAACGACGCGCCCCCGATCGCGAGCCCGATGGCGGCTGACCTTTCCTTTTCGGGAAACCACTCGACCGCGCCCTTGGTGGCTCCCGGGAAACAGCCTCCCTCGCCGGCACCCAGGAAGAATAGCGCCAGCCCGAGCTGCCAAACATTGTAAACCAGGCTATGTCCCAGGCTCGCCAGGGACCAAACCGTTACGGCAAGCGCCAATCCGATGCGCAGCCCGAGCCGGTCGATCAATCGGCCGCCCACCGTGAACATCACCGTGTAGCTCAGGATGAAGGCAAAGACTGCACGCGAGTACAGCACGTCCGTGAGGCGGAGGTCGCGCATGATCGCGGGCGCCAGAATCGCTAGCACCTGACGATCAAAGAAGCTCAATCCGGTGGCGATGAAGAGCAGAAAGCCAATCCACCATCGGAAGTGCGGGATCTTGATCATGTTCTGCCGGCTTTGAAAACCGCTGTCATTCTGAGCGGAGCGAAGAATCCCGGTAGTCTGTTGCCGCCGCGTACAACTGCGGAGATTCTTCGCTCCGCTCAGAATGACACGCCTTCATGGTTTCTGCGTGCCCGTGAGCCGACGCGCATGGGCGACTGCTCGAAAAATGATTCCCCTCCTCAGCGGGAGGAGGGGGCGGGGGTGGTGGCGCCTCGGTGAAACCACCCCCGGCCCCTCCTTATCAAGGAGGAGAGTAAGGCGTCACAAACCCAGGTTCGTCTAGCCGCCGGAACCTGTGTAGTGTCAAAACGCTCGAAACTTGTGTTTAATGCATGCATTGAGCGCTCAATTTGGGTTTGTTTTGAGTTCGTTTTCACATGCCTTTCTTTGTTTTCTATAACATACTGGCTTCGATCGTATTGTTTTATGTTTTTTCAGTTCCCGGATTTCCCGCGTGACGGGACCGTTCCGCCATCTCTCGCAGCTCGTATCTAACCGGCCCTTGGCGACGACAATGTGTCCACAAAATGACCATCACTGTAGGCTATCATACATCCCAAAGTTTGTCAAGCGAAAAATGCAAGTCATAAGAGCCGCGGAGGACTCCGCCGACTGACGGAGTCCTCCGCGTCACCCCCTGCTGTGACAGCCTCAATAATGCGATTGACGGCAAGATAAGAATATGATATAATAGTAAGGAGCTGAATAGCTCGGCCCTGGTAATGGACGGAGTGTAGGCAGCAAGTGTCACCGTCGCCGGACTCGGCAGCGAGAACTCTTGATTCAGAATGGCCGATTTCGCGGCGGCCAGTACACGCCGGATATTTCCGGGAAGAACGGTCCACACTAGACTCTGGACCGTCGGCAACGGTTTGTTGTCAGTTTGAAAGGAGACTAACCAAATATGGAACAGCCGGATTACAAGCTCACTCAGGTGAGCGTCGTCATGCTGGGGGTTCACGATGTGACGCGCTCGTTGGCCTTCTATCGCGACAAGCTGGGCCTGAAGGTTCAGCGCGAGATCCCGGGCTTCGCGTTTCTGAACGGCGGCACGGTCACCCTATGCCTTAGCGAGCCTGCTGCCAAGATCCGTGGCCAGGTTGTCGGCGCGGGCGAGATCGTTTTCTCGGTTGAGGACGTAACCGCCGCTTATCAAGCGCTGCGAGGGAAAGGGGTCCGGTTCACTCAGGAACCACGAAGCGTCACGCCCACCACGAGGGTCGCGAACTTCGACGACCCTGACGGTAACCACCTCTGCATCGCTGGGCCTTGACCCAAAGGAAAATATCAAGGAGAGACAGTCTCAGGTACGTTTCTCGCGATTATAGTCGCGGCCAGCCGCCCTGATTCGATCCCTTGACTCCCTGCCGCCTGGTCGGCTCATACTACTGGCTGTATGAATCCCGGCGAGGTCATGTTGCGCGCGACAATGTCCCTGGTGATAGCATCGGTGCTCCTCTGGCCTGCGAATGCCCCGGCGCAGTCGGCCGATAAAGAGCCTGCCGCAACCCTCGAGCTTGGGGCGGCTCCCCAGCGCAGCCTCACCGGTGGCGGCTGGAGTTTCGGCCCCACGGTCGCGGTGGAAATTGAGCCGATCCGGAACTGGCTGGAACTTGAGGCAGGCGTGACACCGTTCTTCAATCGCCACTCAACTGAATGGGACACTGACCTTCTCTTCAAGAAACCCTGGACTCTATCGCGCACAGCAGAGTTTATGTTCGGCGCCGGTCCCGAATGGATTCATACCAGCCGCAATAACGTGGTGAGCAATTCGGTGGGCGGGGAAGTCGCTCTGGATTTTATGTTTTGGCCTAAGGGAAAGCATAAATTCGGCTGGTACTTAGAGCCGTCTTACGACTACGATTTTGGGAGAGGGCACGAACAATCCGTCAGCATAAGCGGCGGCCTGCTTATTGCCATTCCCTGAACGCGGCGCATCGGCGCTGCCGCTCGAGCGCCCGCTCTCCCACGCTTGACCGCGTCAGTTTCGGGGAATTGACCCGTTGGGATACGATGGAGTAGGGTTAGGTGAGGGAGGAGCCATGACGATCAAGCTTAGCCCGGACCAGGAGCACGCGGTCCGCGCTGCCATCGATGCAGGTCGAATCGCCTCCGTCCACGAATTCATTGAACACGCCATCGCCACCCTGCCCTCAGGGTCTGGCACTGTCGAAGCGCCGCCGAATGCCCGCACGATCTTCGAGCAGGGCTTGGGCATGTTGGGCAGTCCGGAAGACGCTGCCCTGATCGACGAGGTGGTTTCCATCGCGTACCAGGAGAGACGGCGACCTAGCAAGCGCGGGCCGGCATTCTAAAATGGCGGCTGATTTTCAGGCGATTCAACGAACCGGCGTCAAGCTGAGAATCGAGAATTGGCGGGACGAGCAAACCTAAAGGCGAGAAAGGGTACCTGACCGCCTTTCCCCCGGAGGAGGAAAGAATGTTTTTGCCATCACGAGTCCGCTATCTATTCCCTGGCCTCTTCGCGTGCCTATTATTGTTCCTACCCGCACTTTACGCCGAAGGAGAACAGGCGTTAGGTTTGGTCCGTTCTTCCCATGCCGCGAGTTTGGGGAGAGTGCCAGTTCCAGGGTCGATAGCCATTTTTGATGGCGATTTGCTCACCACCTCGGAGGGGGGAATCGCCCTCGTGGAACTACGCTCAGGAACTAGAGTGCGAATGGCCGAGAACAGCTCCGTGCGCTTTGTCCGTGACGGGGAGATAGTGCGGGCGGATTTAGTTTCTGGCGCGGTGGTTTCTGAGGGCGCCGGCAAACCCGACATAGTTGTGACCACACCCAAGTATCAATTCGCCCCTGCGCAGGACGGAAGCTCTCGCTACATGGTTCAACTGTCGAAGGAGCAAGCCATTGTCGCTGCCGCGATGAAGGGAAGTGTGATCGTCAAACCCAGGAAGACGAATGCGCGCTACGTTCTGCATGAGGGAAGCTACGCCGCCATTTCCGCCTCAGCGGTAGACGTGCCCGGCCAGTCCGCGGGAGCGGGCGATCGCCCTAAAGCTCGGCACGCCGGGACCGTCCTTAACGTCATGCCGGACAGTGTGGTGCAACGCCAGGGCCAAGGGGCGGAAACCGCCCTTAAACTTGATGATGGTATCGACACGGGCGACATCATCACAACCAAGCAAAACGGTCGGCTAGGGATTGTGCTGTTGGACGGTTCCCGCCTAAATATCGGGCCTAGCTCAACCCTGAAGATCGTCCGGTTCGAGCTCCAACCGCCTCAGACTCAGATCGAATTGACCTCTGGGCGGATGCGAGTTCGGACGTCGCAACTGAGCCAATCCGGTTCAAGCCGGACAGTGCAAACTCCGACAGCCATAGCATGGGTGGTCGGGCCGGACTTAATTATCGAAGCCCACCCCAATGCTACCACCATCTTATGTATTGAAGGCGTGGCCTCCGTAGGGAATATCGACCTGGCCATAACCGAGCACGTCGTTGTGTCTGCCGGGCAGGTTACCGCCGTAGCCCAGGGGCGGGCTCCATCTGATCCCCAGAGCGCAACCAATTCCGTGTTGGAAAGCCAAATGGACCAGACCAACGTTGGGCCGCCCGAGCCTGGTGGGCCAGGAGCAGTAATGCCGGCGCTCCAGATCGGTTGGCACATTGGCGACCTCTCGGAGGCCGAGTCGATCACGGCGATTGCTGGCACGTCAGCCATAGTCGCTGCAGCGATTGCCATACCCCTGGCTCTTGCCAGCCCCAGTAAACCCTGACCCGCAGGGAAGATTGGCACTTAACTTTCCCTTCAGCCAGGGGCCCCTCTCCACGGCGCCCGACCAAACCCTCCCCCACTTTCCGCGGGCTGGCGCAGGCCTCTGCGCTTGGAGGTCTGCGATTTCGCGAAGCGAAACGGTTGGAGGCGATGGCCACTGCACAACCACGGTTCGCTGCCGCGAACCTCGCAGACATCAAAAACCGGATGTCTGCGGCAGCCGCCGACTGCTAGTGTTTTCCCCGAGCACGCAACAATGAACCCACCGCGAAATCCGGCGAGACCTATTTTTCAGCACCGCGCTGCGTCTTTATACTACAATCGGAAACATTTCACAGGTCCTCGGGGAGTCTGAGAATGAGGAAGAATACATTTTGGTGGTTGATGCTAGCGGCAGGCGCGGCTCTGGGGTCAGTCTCTGTGATCCTGGCGCAAAGCGGTGATTCAACGCCTGTCTACCTTGATCCGAAACGGCCAATCGAGGAGCGTGTTGACGATCTCATCAGCCGGATGACGCTGAAGGAAAAAGTCGGGCAGCTTAATTTGCCTTGCGTCTATGTCGATGAGCTGGGAACGACGATCCCGGCGAAGCAAGAGGCGTGCCGGCGATTCACTGCCGGAACGTACACTCAGGAAATCGGTCCGGCGTGCGGGTTTTTTACGCTCGCCAACGAGATTCTCAAGGAAGGCCCACGCCAGCAGGCGGAATACTTCGACGAGCTGCAGAAAATTGCGCTCACCCAGACGCGCCTGAAGATTCCCGTAATGCAAGACGAGGAGGGCACGCACGGCGCGATGTGCCCCGGCGGCACGGTCTTCCCAGAGGGCCTGGCGGTGGGCAGTTCGTTTGACCTGGATCTGGTCAAGTCGATTTACGCCACGGCGGCGGCGGAAGCGCGAGCGGTTGGAATCCACATGCTTTCGACGCTGGTGATGGAAGTGGATCGCGATCCGCGCATGGGCCGGAACGAGGAAGCGTATACCGAAGACCCCTACCACTACATGCGCATCGGCGAGACCATCGTGCGGGCGACGCAGGGCTACGACATCTCCGCTCCGGACAAGGTCGTCGCGGTGCTGACGGATTTCCCCACCCAGAGCGAACCCGCCAGCGGCCTCGAGCGCGGGGCCATCGAAGTATCGGACCGTTCCTTGCGCGAGAACTTCATGCCCCCCTGGATCGGCTCAATCACCAAAGCCGGCGGCCTGGGCGTGATGGCGGGTTATCCGGAGGTTGAAGATGTGCCGTCGCACGCTTCGGTGAAATGGATGAACGACGTCTTGCGGCAGGA
>Ga0187864_10000771_pt1 | contig 34231 bp, 37 predicted proteins | sample June2016WEW_11_4_FD_132985 | JGI IMG/M metagenome (GOLD analysis project Ga0187864, IMG submission 132985) | Peatland microbial communities from SPRUCE experiment site at the Marcell Experimental Forest, Minnesota, USA - June2016WEW_11_40 | ecosystem: Environmental > Terrestrial > Soil >...
CATCACCTTCCATGGCGATCGGGATGTTTCCATCCCGCAGCTTGTAGAAGCACGAGACCAATCGCGCCAGCGAAAGTACCCTGTATTTTGAGGATCGAGACAGAGCCAGAGCTGTCCCGTTTTCAGAGCTCCTCGCGTCAGAACCAAGATGTCGAAACAACCGCGAGGCCTCGCGAACGATCAGACCAGCTTATCAACTCCAAAACGCTGGCGCGCCCCCACAAAACCCGAACATCAAAAATTCATCGAGGAAGATGCGATAGCCCTGGGGAGGAATTCTGGCTGGCCGTGATCGTGAACAGGAGCGCCTATTTTGTCTCGCCCCTTCATTTCGGGCCCTATTTCGGCCTTTTGTTTCGGCTCAATGGTGAACGAGCGGGAAAAAAAGGTCGAGAAGCAACAAAAGCAGCATAAAGGCCGAAAAGATGGTTCCGATAACGCCCAAAATATTTCTAAGAGCGATTCCTGCAACCTTTAATGAGTATACACCAAATCCGAAAGCGATGACGATGGGCAACGCCCAGATTGCTTCCAACACCATCAAGTACCGTGGCGAAGGATTCGTTCCTGGCGGGGGAGAGAAAATCCCACCGAATAGCCCACCCCAGGTTACAAAAAAGCAAAAGATACCCCACGGCACCAATGCGAGCACAGCAATAAACGATGCAATTCCTGATCGAGGCACTTTGCGGGGCTTTTTCTTGGGGAGGGGGCGATAATCGAGTTGAACTGGGCGATCACCCAATTCAGGCCGGTCTCGATGAGGATCGTTGCTTTCAACGCTCACGTGAGCCTAATACCCGATTTGAGAAAAGGCCTTGACGGTCTGCGTTTCCACATCACCGAGTACCCATGGATCCGTGCCGATCGTACTGTGATCGAGTCCCAAGTTGTGATTCACTATACCAGGATCAGGCATTTCTGCTCCATAGGCGTCCCAAGTCCAACCGACGAATCTCCACCAACTCGCCATTGCTCCGTAAAGAGAATTAAAAGAGAATTAAAGAAGAGAATTAAAGAGGACGCGATTCGTTTCCATCGTTTCGATTCCTTAGCCGGCCTATTCGAAGACTAGAAAAACTTCGTCCTTGCGGAACAAGCGCAGCCGCCCGTTAGCGAAGTCGAGGACGCGGTAGACCGAGCCACCCGGCGTGTTGCGAGCCGGCTGCGACATGCCGGCAATCCTTAACGACCCGCGGCAAAAGTCAAAACGAATCGCGTCCTCTTTATTTCATCCGTACTCTTTATTTCATCGTTTATTTCATCTCGAGCACAATCACAGTAACCGTTCCCGAGCCGGCGACGCTGGGAATGCTTCCGCTGGCCGGTATGGTGTTGCTGTCCCGCCGCGTGCATTGGCCATAATCCTGCACGGGCGATAAAGGACAAGGGACAGAATGAAATAAAGTCTCATCTGTCTCATTTCACAGCCGATGCCGGCCTATCGCTCCGCCGTAATAAGCGTCAGTTTCCCAATCTTTCATACGTGGCAGATCCGTCTTTCTGCGGATTATTGATTTTGAGGTGATCGTTTTTGAGCAGGCGGATCATCTCGGCGCCGGCTAGCAAAACGGGGCCGTAGCCGTGAACGTCGTCGATGTGCGGGCGATGATAGTAAAAGACATAATCATCGGCATATCCGGTGCCAATGCAGGTGCCGACGACGTGCCCCTGCTCGTCGATGCGAGTGGTTAAACCATTCCAGCCGGCTTGTGCGACGGGGCCGTAGGCGCTGGCGTCGAGCCAGCCGCGGTTTACGCCGCGAGCGAGGGCGAAAGTGAACATGGCGGAGCAACTGGTCTCGGTGTAGGTGTCGGTGCGGTCGAGCATTTGATGCCACAATCCATCGCCCGCCTGCATGGTGGCCAATGCCTGGGCGTGGGCGCGGAAGAGTCGGAGAACGCGGGCGCGCATGGGGTGATCCGGCGGCAGCACGTCGAGCAGTTCGACCATGGCCATGGCGCACCAGCCGTTGGCGCGGCCCCAGTAATATTTGGGCTGATTGTCGGGATTGGTCGTGGTCCAGTCATGCGTGAACAGCCCGGGGGAAGCAGCGAAGAGATGCGAAGAAAAATGCAGCATTTGAGCGGCGGCGTCATCGAAATATTTTCCGTCGCCGGTCAGTGCCCCCATCTGGGCGAGAAATGGAATGCTCATGTAGGCATCGTCGGCCCAGACGGTAGTTTTGAATGGCGTGGGCCGGGCTAGCGTGCCATCGTCGAGGCGAAGCTGTTTGGCGCTGATGTAGCGGGCGATGTCGTCGATGGCGGGTTTGAGGTCCGGTCCGACGCCGGCGCGGTGAGCCTTGATCAGCGCCGCCCCGATGGCGCCGCAATTGTCCAGCGAAGCCGGATTGAGCAGGTAGGTGATCTCGCCGTGATGCGATTCGATTTGCGCCTTGTCGAGCCTGGCGATTGCATCGGCGAAAATCTGGAAGCGAGCGGCGTCGAAATCGGCGAAGGATGGGTCGCCGGTGGCGTCGGCGGCGGCAAGCATCCCCGAATAAATGACGCCCATGGGATAGCTCACCAGGGCAAACCTGCGGCCGGCCGAGAGGTCGGAGGAATTTGGCGATTGCCGCGGCGCCAGCGTTGTAAAGGTGGAGGCTTCGATTTGCGTTTTTACGGCCCGCAGAATCCGGGTGATGTCGTCCACTTTCGGCTTGCTGTAGGGAACGGGGTAATCGGGAAGGGTGGAGCGGGACGACGGCTCGGCCGCCGACGCCGGAGAAATCGCCGCGGATAAAACCATGCTGATGAAAAGCGGAAGTGAACGTGTGATCATTTTTGCTCGGGGGGTTTGAGTTTCATGTCGGCGAATTTGAGAATTTGCTGCCAATCGAATGGGGTGACTTCGTGTTTGCCGGTGTGACAGTGAAAGGCGATGTCGTGCATGATGGCGACATCGAGGGGGGGCATTTGATCGACGCCGAGCCCGGAAGCGCCCAATAGCCGAAAGATCGGCCCGGCGGCGACGGCGGCCTGGAATTCACCGAGGGGGTCTCCATGGAGATCGAGACTGCCGGTGGCGAGATAGACCGGCCGCGGCGCGATCAGGCCGAGCAGCTCGTGGGAATCCACGGGCAGATCGGCGATGTGAGCGGCGTAGCCGCGATAGTTGGCGCAGAATTGATACCCGTATTTCTTGGTGAGATTGGCGACGGTCTCGCCGAAATTTCGCCGGGCCAGGGAGGCGCCTCCGCGGCCGGAGCTACAAGCGACGACCATCGCAAATCGAGGGTCGGAAGCGCCGGCCCACAGCGCGGTTTTGCCGAGTCGTGAATGGCCCATGATGACGACGCGACGGGGGTCAATGCGGGGATCGGTTTGCAGATAATCCATGGCACGGCTGGCCCCCCAAGCCCAGGCTGCGATGGAGCCCCATTCATCGGGCTGAACGTCGGAGCGGCCGGGCGGCAGATACATCGAGCGGACGCCGTAGGGCAATCCGCCGGCGAAGTCCGGTTCGATCTGGCAATAATAAATCGCGGCAAATCCGAAACCGTGATCGAGAACCTGATCGATTTCAAAAGCTGGGGATCGGTCACGTTTGCTGCCGGGGTGAGGGGTGTGCCGGTGGTCCCACGTTTCCTGAAGGCGGATGGCCGGGTCATCCATCACCAATTGCAGCGGTTGGAAGCTGAGGCAAACAAACACCGGCACGGGCTTGGCAGCCTTGGCAGGCAGGTAGATCAGAATGTCCAGGCCGTCCTTGCGGCCGTTGAAATGGACCGTGACCTGCTTGCGGATGGCGTTGCCGGAAAAGGCAGGGGCATCGGCCTCGGTTACTTCGAAGGATTCGTTTTCGGGCCGGCCGGGGGCGCGGCCGTAAACGTTGGTCTCAAACAATTTCAATATTTCCGGGCGGCGCTGGGCGTACCACGTCCCGGCATCCGGCACGGGCTGGCCATTGGCCAAGACCAGCGGATTGGGCAGCATGAAATACCAGGCCTTGCCCTCGTCGAAACTGTCGGTGCTGTGGATTTGTTTGGCTTGCTCGGCGGAGTTGAATTGCACCGGCTGCTGGGAGGTTGGGTGTGAACAACTCCAGCAAAAGAGGCCGAGGGCCAGAATGGCTATCCAGGAATAAGGGTGCATCCGCTCTTGTGGGGATTCTACGATGCGGTGCGCAGCGGCGAAACCTTTTCCATCAGGAAATCGCCAAGACCCAATAAGCGTCCAATGCGGAGAGCGGGAATTATAACTCATTTGTCTGGAAAGGCCCGCCGGGCCGCGTATCTTGTGTGCCGGATGAACGCGGCGGAATTCAGGCTCGACGGGCTCACGGCCCTGGTGACGGGATGCAGCCGGGGGATCGGCAAGGCCCTGGCGGTCGGTCTGGCGCAGGCTGGGGCGGATGTGGTGGGGGTCAGCGCGACGCTGGCCGGGTCGGGCAGCGATGTGGAACGGGAAGTGAAAGCAACCGGCCGCGGGTTTCGCGCGTATTCGTGCGATTTCGGCAACCGCGCGGCGTTGTATGAATTCATCCGGCAGCTTCGCCGCGAGGCGCCGACGATTAATATCCTGATTAACAACGCCGGCATCATTCGGCGCAAGCCGGCGGCGGAGCATCCGGATGAGTATTGGGATGCGGTGATGAGGGTGAATCTTGATGCGCAGTTCGTTCTGAGCCGGGAATTGGGCCGGGACATGGTTTTGCGCGGCCGGGGGAAGATCGTTTTCATCGCGTCGATGCTGACATTTCAGGGCGGCGTCAACGTGGTAAGCTATGCGGCGAGCAAGGGCGCGATCGGATCGCTGGTCAAAGCGTTGGCGAACGAATGGGCCGGCAAAGGCGTGAACGTCAACGCGATCGCGCCCGGGTATATCGCGACGGACAACACGGCCCCGCTGAGAGCGGACGAAAATCGGAATCGCGCGATCCTGGAGCGCATTCCCGCCGGGCGATGGGGCACGCCGCAGGACCTCGTGGGCGCGGCGGTGTTTTTGTGCAGTCCGGCGGCGGCGTATGTGCATGGGATGATCCTGGCGGTAGACGGCGGTTGGCTGGGACGGTGAGCAATCACCGCAATCCGATCCCTAGGAGCAAAACGTGACGGCAGCGAATACTGTTGAGCATCACGCTCAACCCGTAAAAGGCAGTTCGGTTGGCATGGTGCGATGGGGCATCTGTGCGCTGCTCTTCGGCGCCATCGTGCTGATCTACATTCACCGCAACGTCGTGTCGGTGCTCAATGGCGACACGTTCGGCAGGGTGTACGGATGGAAAAGCATCGACTTCGGCAACATCGGCATGGCTTTCACGGCCGGCTACGCGATCGGGTTGGTGGGCGCCGGGCGGATTCTGGATCGCATCGGCGTCCGCCGCGGATTTCTGATCGCCACCATCGTCTGGACGTTTTTGGCGATGGGACACGGGCTGGTGCACTATTTGCCCGCGGCAATGGCGTTGAACGGTTTTCTGGCCGCGCGCTTTATCCTGGGCATCTTTGAAGGGGCGTTTTTCCCCGCTTCCATACGGGCCGTGGCCGAATGGTTCCCCAAGCGCGAACGGGCGCTGGCGACGGGAATCTTCAATGCGGGGAGCGCGCTTGGGGCGTTGCTGTCGCCGCTGATCGTTCCCTTTATCGCCGCGGCCTGGGGATGGCCGATGGCGTTTTACATGGCGGGCGGATTGGGCGTGATTTGGATTGCCGCGTGGCTGCTGTTCTACCGCGAGCCGGAGCGCCATCCGCGTCTTTCGGCGAAGGAACTGCAATTCATCCGCAGCGATCAGGAGCCGCGCATCAAAGGCCTGCCCTGGACGCGAATCGTCGGGTATCGCCAGACGTGGGCATTTGCCCTCGGCAAGTTCATGACCGATCCGATCTGGTGGTTCTACATTTTCTGGTTGCCGCCGTTTCTCAACAGCCACTTCAAACTCGATTTGAAACACTTCGGTCCGCCGCTGGTGATTGTCTATTTGATGGCGGATGGCGGGAGCGTCGCCGGCGGGTGGCTGTCGTCGACGCTGCTGCGGCGCGGCTGGAGCGTCAACCTAGGCCGGAAGACGGCCATGTTGATCTGCGCGCTATGCGTCGTGCCGGTTCTTTTCGTGGTTCAGATCAGCAATATGTGGGTCGCGGTGGTGCTGATCGGCTTGGCCGCCGCCGCCCATCAGGGGTGGTCCGCCAATCTGTTCACGCTCGTGTCGGACATGGCGCCGAAGGCGGCGGTCAGCTCGGTCGTCGGACTTGGCGGAATGGTCGGAGCATTGGGCGGCGTGATCTTTCAGCAATTCGTCGGACGTGTCGTGGACCGGACGCATACCTATTTCGTTCCGTTCGTCATCGCGGGTTTGGCGTACGTGTCGGTGCTGTTTATCATCCACCTGATGCTGCCTCGCCTGGAGCCGATGAAACTTGATCAGGCGGCGCGGTCCGTCACGTAAGAGAACATGACGTGCAACATGAAAATTCGAGCCGTCGCCGACCAAGTGCGCTATCAGCGCATGACCACGGCTGAATTGCGCGAGTCGTTTCTGGTGGAAGATCTCTTCGAGCCCGGAGCCGTGGAATTACTCTACAGCGACGTCGACCGCGCGGTGATCGGTTCGATTGTGCCCACCGAAGAGAAACTGGTCTTGCCGACCAGCAAGGCGCAGCTCGCCTCGGAATATTTCGCCGAGCGGCGGGAGATCGGCCTGATCAACATCGGCGCGGCGGGGAATGTGATCGTGGACGGCCAGTCGTACGCGATGGAGAATTGCGACGGGCTGTATATCGGCCGGGGAAGCCGGCAGATCGAATTCGAGAGCCGCGGCAACTCGGAGCCGGCGCGATTTTTCCTGATGAGTTATCCCGCTCACGTGACGCATCCCACCACCCACATCAAGCGATCCGGCGCCGAGGCGGTGGAACTCGGATCGGTTCGGGATGCCAATCAGCGGACGATTCACAAATATATTCATCCCAAGGGGATCGCCAGTTGCCAACTGGTGATGGGCTTTACGGAGTTGAAGGAAGGGAGCATCTGGAACACGATGCCGCCGCATACGCATTCGCGCCGGACGGAGGTTTATCTGTATTTCAACGTGGATCCGGCCGCGCGTGTTTTTCACGTGATGGGCACGCCGCAGGAAACGCGGCATCTGGTGGTGAAGAATGGCCAGGGGGTGATTTCACCGAGTTGGTCAATTCACGCCGGGGCCGGAACGCGGAATTACAGTTTCGTCTGGGCCATGGGCGGGGAGAATCAGGATTTTGACGATATGGATCGGATAGCGATTGAAGAACTGAGGTAAACTGCAATATTCGGCAAAGGCGTTCTTCTTGACTCCATTTGGTTGGCCGATAGAGTTTTCATATTCCGCCGACTCGGCAGTAGTTCAATGGGAGAATCCCGAGAGGTCGGGATTAGTCGGCTGGATTGTCAGTATGGATTGAATTTTCGGCAGTAGCTCAATGGTAGAGTCCCGACGGGTCGGGATTAACCGGCTGGATAGTCGATAGGCATTAAATTTTCGGCAGTAGCTCAATGGTAGAGTCCCGACGGGTCGGGATTAACCGGCTGGATAGTCGATAGGCATTAAATTTTCGGCAGTAGCTCAATGGTAGAGCAGCCGGCTGTTAACCGGCTGGTTGCAGGTTCGAGTCCTGCCTGCCGAGTTTGTTTTGGGTGTACATCCTTCGGAATCCCACCGACAGATTTTACGTCGGGTCCAGCGACGACCCGGACCGCCGCGCGACGGAACACAACTCGGACCTGGGCAAGCGAACGTTCACCCACAAGAACGGGCCGTGGGAACTGGTCTGGCGCGAGCCGCACGCGACACGCGCGGCCGCGATGGCGCGTGAGAAGCAGATCAAATCGATGAAGTCGGCGAAATGGATTCGTGAGCAATTGCTCAATCGTCGGTAGAGTCCCGACCTGTCGGGATTAACCGGCTGGTTGCAGGTTCGAGTCCTGCCTGCCGAGTTTGCATGCAGCAAGCGGCATTTTCTGGGTATATATCCTCGGTCAGTGTGAACGCTCCGTATTTTCAGATTAACCCAACATCAAGGCAGCGGGCTTGCAGTCGGTCGAAGGTTCGTGTCAGCCCTCAATAGCGATAAGCCGCTCATGAATAAGCTCGGCGGATAGCCCGGCGATGAGGACTTCTTTGCGCGGACTGGTGTGACCGCGGGTGATCTTGATATTTGCCGCGGGAATCTTCAGCACATCCGCCAAGAGTGTGATGACCGCCTTGTTGGCGGACCCGCCTTCGGGGACTTGGCAGACGGTGAGCTTAATCCCACCGGCATATTCACCGGCGATCCGCTGACGAGATGATCCGGGCACCACCTTGACGGCCAGAGCGAATCCCCCGGATTTGGCAGTCAGATGGAGCGGCATGCCGCCTCTGGAATTCGCCCGTTCTGATCGGGTTGTCCCATGGCCGCCTATATACCCGCATGGAGCTTGAATTGGCAGCGGGCCGGCTCGTCGGATAGCGCCCGCCTAGCTCATTTATGCATGGGGAAAGCCGGTGTTGACCGATATAAACCTCGGCCAACAACCGGAGACCATTGCATGAATCGCCCCGCCCTACCGCAATGCTGTTCGCCAGAGGCGTTCAGGCTCCTGGGGCGACAGGTGGAGACGCTCAAATCCACGGATGCCTTGTTGTACGGGGCGGTGGCCATCGCGACGCACCACATGCCGGATGCGAATCCGCAGCGCATCGATCGCCAGTTGCAGTATTACGTTGATGCCGTTCGTAAGCGAGTCCGCGGGCAGCAGAGCCAGGCGGTGCTGGCCCACATGCATGATGTGCTGTTCGATGAAGGCGATTTTCGCGGTAACACGGAGGACTATTACAACCCGGCCAACAGCTATTTGCCCGCCGTTGTGTCGACGAAACGCGGCTTGCCGATCACGCTGAGCCTCGTCTACAAGATCGTCGGCGAACGGCTGGGCCTCAGGACCTGGGGCGTGGGGCTGCCGGGACATTTTCTCGTGGCGGTGGAGGAGGCCCCCGAGCAGATCCTGCTGATCGATCCGTTCAGCGGCGGGCGGGCGCTGACCCGGGAAGAAGCGCACGCGCGGCTACAGGAATTGTTCGGGCCCGAAATGGAATGGTCGGATGAAATGCTGCGGCCGGCTTCGCACCGGCATTGGCTGACGCGCATCCTTCAGAATCTTCTGCACCTCTTCGGCACGAACAAACAGTACGCCGATGTCGCGGCCATTTTGGAAATGGAAATGCTGCTCTGGCCGAAACAGGGACATTTGCAGCGCGATCTGGCCCTGGTGCTGGCGCGCATCGGCATGGCTCGGCCGGCGAGCATGTGGCTCGACTCCTATCTACGAAACAACCCGGATGATCCGCAGAAAACCGATCTGAAACAGTTGCTGGACGTTCTGTCGGCTTAGAGCGATTTGCATCCGCCCGTAGCGTCCGCGCCGCCTTGCGGCGGCCCTGCGGGTCGCGTTCCAAGGGGTCGTCTGCGGCGTCATCGCTCCTCAACGGGTCGAATTTAACCCGCTTCGTCGCTCTTCCTTGCATCCGACCCCTTGGAACGCAACGCGGACGCTATGGGCGGATGCAAAACGCTCCAGACTCCCGGCGGTCTTAGCCTCCGCCATGCGGGGAATCGGTTTGTGCATCGGCTTGCGTGGTGGGAGGAGGGGAAATCAACGGCGCCAAAACGGCCGCCGCGAAGGCTCGCGACATTCCCCCGATGTGATCCCCGAAATCGCCGTATCTTGCCCAATCACTCTGGTAAGCGCGCGAGACGAGCTTTTGGTACATGAGCGGATCGGCGTCCTTCGGCTGGATGAAACCGCAGAAGCCCGCCGCCTCGGTTTGAACGCCGTCAATGGTTCCAAATAATCGGGTTCCGGTGAACAAGACCACCCTGTCGAAGCGGCTGGAGAAGACGAACATTTTTCCGTTCACGTGGCGCAGGGCCGGGGATAGATCGAACCTGGGGGAAAGCGCCGGCGCGATGAAAATAACCGTTTGGACATTCACATCGGGCGGCAGCTTTGCCAGCGCCCAGGCGGCCAGGCCGCAACCGCCGCTGTGGGCCGTGATGTAAATGGGCGATTGCGGATCTGCCGCGGCGTGAGCGGCGATCAGGTCGGCGATTGTCTGTGCCTCGGCCTGGTTGCGGTCGTATGCTTGCAGCGCGTGAATGCCTGGATCGTGTTCGGTCCAGTCATAAATGACCATATTGGCGTCGACGCCAGCGTCGCGCAGTCCGGCCAGCATCCGTCGATCGACGCCCAAAAGCCCTGCGACGCCCGGAAGATGCAGAAGCAGCAATCCCTTCTGCCGGACCTGCGCCAGAGAAGCATCGGCCGGCGACGGCCGGGTCGTTTGCCCCCCCGCCGCCATCGAAAAAATGGCCAGAAGAGCACCGAGCGAAATCAGCAAGCGGCTGCGAAACATGGTGAACATGTTATCAAAAATACGATGGAAACGGGTAAAACGCTTCGAGGCGCTGCGGCCGAAATGGCCTATGGCATACAGCGCTGGTATACTCGTCGGAAGGTGAATCATGTCCACCATCAGCACCACGAAAATGACGGCCCGGCAGTTTTTGGAATTGGGCGAAGACCCGGTCGGGGTGCGGCTTGAACTGGTCAACGGGGAGGTGGCAGTGAGTCCCAGCGCGACACCGAATCATTCGTATACCGAAAAACTTTTATCCATGATCTTAGTCAACCACGTCCGAAACAAAAAGCTTGGTCGGCTGTATGGCGACGTCGATACTATTTTCGGGCGGCACGATGTTCGCCGGCCCGATCTGATCTTTTTTTCCAATAATCGTTTGGACCTCGTCGGAAAGAAGGCGATGGAAGGCCCGCCGGATCTGTGCGTGGAGATCGTGAGCCCCAGCAGCCGATTGATCGACCGTCGCGACAAATTCAAACAATATGCCAACGGAAAGGTGGCTTATTACTGGATCGTCGATCCGGAGGATCGGACGGCCGAGGCGTTCAAGCTCGTGCGACGCGATTATCGACCCGCCGGCGCCGGAAAAGAGAACGACATCGTGAAGTTCCCGCCTTTCCCCGATCTTAAGATACCGCTGGGCGAAATCTGGCAGCCCGAAAGAACGAAACCTTCGAATCATCGCAATTCTTAAGACGAGCTTTGCAGAAAATGCCTGACCGGTTTCCCTCTCACCCGCTATTGGACGCTATCTCTTCATGGTCGAGCTGTGCCCGGGGAAGATGTTGGCCTTGGGATCGAGGTAATGCTTGGCGAAATTGACCGCGATGCAGGCTTCGCCGAAACCGGTGGCGATCAACTTCAGCTTTCCCGGAAACGTGGCGATGTCGCCGGCGGCGAATACGCCGGGGATGTTCGTCTGCATCATCGCGTCAACCTTGATGGACCCGCCCTCGATTTCGAGCCCCCACTCCTTGATCGGCCCAAGCGAATTGTTGAATCCGACGTTGACGAGCAGCGCGTCGACGCCGAGGGTTTGCTCTTCTTTGCTACGATTGTCATAGATCGTTGCGCTTTCAATCCGATCGTCCCCCCCTATCCGCTTCAGCTCGTAAAACGTGAGGACTTTGGTGGAACCGCGGCGCATGAGTTCGACGCTTTGTTCGTGGGCGCGGAACCCGTCGCGGCGATGGATGAGGGTGCAGGATGCGGCGATGGGTGAAACCGTGTTGGCCCAATCGACCGCGCTATCCCCCCCACCGACGATCAGGACGCGCTTGTTTCGCAGCGAGTGGAGGTCCTTGACGAAGTAGTGCAGCCCGCGGCCGGCAAAACGCTCGGCCTCGGGGAGAGGAAGCGTTTTGGGCTCGAAGGCCCCAATTCCCGCGGCGATCAAAATGGAGCGGGCTCCGTGATTGTTTGTCTTCGTATGTAGAGTAAATATGCCCGTGCTTCCCTCCCGCTCGAGTGTTTCCACGCGTTCGCCGAGGCAGACGGCCGGTTTGTATTGGCCGGCCTGTTCGGTCAGGGCCTGGGCGAGATCTTTGGCGAGGATCTGCGGAAAACCTCCGACGTCGTAGATGAGTTTTTCCGGATATAGCGTGGTGAGCTGGCCGCCCAGGATGTCGAGCGAGTCGATGATTTTGACGGACATTCCGCGCAGGCCGGCGTAGAACGCTCCAAAGAGGCCGGCCGGCCCCCCGCCGATAATGGCCAAATCGACGGGCGGGTTGTTGTTCTGATTTTCGGACATGGGGTCAATTTAAGGGACCGGGCGGGCGCGATCCATAACCCGCCAAGCTAATTCATACTAGCGTTTTATTTTTAGTTATTAACTCATCTACATATAATGATATAATAATATTATGTTCCACGTGGAACATCGGCTAATCCAAAAGTCTGCATCATTCCGGCTTGACTCCGAGCTTTTGGAGAAGATCGTCGAATTGATCCAGTGAGGCGTAATGCAGGATCAGCCTGCCCTTCCCCTTGGCGGCTGATCGCACCTCCACTCGCATTCCGAGCTGCCGGGCTAGAGTTTTTTCCAGGTCATGGATATGAGCAGGCGAGCTGGCGGATTTGCGGGACATGACGGGGCGAGCGCCTGTTTGCAAAAGACGCTCGAGGTTTCGCACGGAAAGGCCCTGCGTGACAACAGTATCCGCGAGGCGTTGTTGCTCCGCCGTGTCGGCCACCCCCGCCAGTAGTTTTGCGTGTCCGAGGGTCAGTCGGCCGTCCCGGACCATGGTTCGAACGCTTTCCGATAGATCGAGAAGCCGCAGATAGTTGGCGATGGAGCTGCGATCCTCGCCCATTCGTCCGGCCAGCTCGACCTGGGTCAATCCGAGTTGATCCATGAGGACGCGATATCCCTGGGCCCGCTCGATGGGGTTCAGATCTTCGCGCTGGATGTTTTCCACGAGGGCCATTTGTGCCTGGGTGAAGCCATCCACGTCCCGCACGATGGCGGGGACTTCGGCCAGGCCGGCTAGTTTCGCGGCTCGCCAGCGCCGCTCGCCGACGATCAGCTCGAAACCATCGGTGGTTCGTCGGAGCACTAATGGCTGAATGATTCCGGATGATTTCACGCTGGCGGCGAGTTCGGCGATGGACCCGTCGCTCATTGTTTTCCGCGGCTGATGAGGGTTGGGACGAATCGACCCGATGGGAATCAGCATCGGCTCACCATTGGCCGGCAGGGGGGCGATGGCGGATGCTGAATGCGGTGAAGGGTAGCTCAAATTTTGGGGAGCGACTTCAGCTTCGACCGGCAGACTGGAGACCGAGATCAAGCTGCTCAACCCCCGGCCGAGACGCGGCTTGGTTTTCATCGCTTGGGCCATGGCAAGGACTCCTTTCCTTGAAAAGATAGGCAACTTATTGTTCCACGTGGAACACAGACTTGAGGAATCTAGCATGAGATCGGGCAAACGCAACCGACCCCGATATAAGTTAGTAGATACTAATCTTCTGTTGGGGCACTCTGGCACGTAGTTGGGCTGCCGCTATAATCCTCCGGCCATGCCATTTACCCTCAGCCAGGCATCGAGCGAGGTCATGCCCCCGGAGATGGGCGGCTCGGACGGAGAAAACCGCTGGACCCTCAATTTCGGGCCGCAGCACCCGGCGACGCACACGACGCTTCGGTTGGTGCTGGAACTGGATGGGGAGCGGATCCTCCGGGCCACGCCGCATATCGGTTTTCTCCATAGCGGCTTTGAGAAGCTGGGGGAGCATCTCAATTACAACCAGTATGTGACGATCGTGGACCGGATGGATTATTCGGCCCCGATTTACAACGAACTGGCGTGGCATGGGGCGACGGAGAAGTTGATGGGGATCGAACTGACGCCGCGGTGCAAGGCGCTGCGTACGATCGCGGGGGAGTTGGGGCGGATCCAGTCTCACCTGTTGTGCATCGGGGCCGCGGGGTTGGACCTTGGGGCGTTCACGGCGTTTTTGTACGGATTCAATGAGCGCGAGGTGATCTACGACATTGTCGAATACATGTCCGGCCAGCGGTTCCACACGAGTTGGACGCGGGTGGGGGGGCTGAACATGGATTTGCCGGATGAGGAGACTTTCAAGCGGATGGTGAAGAAGTTCGTCAACGAGGCCATGCCGCCGGCGATGGCGGACGTCGAGGCGCTGCTGAGCAAGAACCGGATTTTCGTGGATCGAACCAAGGGGGTTGGGGTGATCAGCCGGGAGGAGGCGATTGACTGGAGCCTCACCGGTCCGATGGCCCGCGCCAGCGGCGTGCGGCGGGACATCCGCAAGGACGAGCCGTACCTTTGCTTTGCCGACAACTGGGATGGGCAGGGGGCGCCGCCGGTGGATTTCAAGGTGCCGGTGATGAGCACCGGCGATGTGTACGCGCGCTATCTGGTGCGATTAGAGGAAATGAAACAAAGTCTGGGCATTATCCGCCAGCTCATCGACAATATTCCGGGCGGCCCGGTGAACGTCAGCCCCGAGGGCAAGGAAGTTTTGCCGCCGAAGGACCAGGTCTTCAGCAGCATCGAAGGGTTGATCCAGCATTTCGAGCTGATCATGACCAACCGCGGTTTTGAAGCGCCCAAGGGAGAGGTTTACGGCTGCATCGAAAGCGCAATCGGAGAGCTGGGCTTTTACATCGTATCGGCGGGGGAGAACATTCCGTGGCGCGTGCGCACGCGGCCGCCGTGCTTCATCAATTACCAGGTCTTTCCGAAGTTGATTGAGGGGCACATGATCTCGGACGTGGTGGCGGTCCTGGGGAGCATCAACGTGATCGCGGCGGAGTTGGATCGGTGAGATCTCCTCGCTTGGTGGGAAGTGTGGGAACGTTAACATTGTGCAGCTATTTTGCGGGAAAGAATTATGGCCTGGATCACCGAAAATCGTCGGACGGCAACGATCGAGCGGCGCAGCGAGCCTTATTTGACCGAGGAAATCAAGGAGGCGCTGGCCGCCAAATATTTCCCCCGCTATCCCAACAAGCGCGCCGTTCTTTTGCCCGCGCTGCACGAAATCCAGCACGCTTACAAATGGATTCCGGTGCAGGCGATGGAGGAAGTGGCGGCGTTTCTGGAAATGTCGCCGGCGGAGGTTTTGGATACGGCGACGTTTTACGAGGAATATTGGCTCAGGCCGAGGGGGCAATATCTTTTGCAGGTTTGCCGGTCGCTTTCCTGCGAGATTTGCGATTCGCGAAAGCTGACCGATCACCTGATCAAAAAGCTGAAGGTGGAGGAAGGGGAGACGACGGCCGACGGGCGGTTCACGCTGGTGGAGTTGGAATGCCTCGGCGCCTGCGGGACGGCCCCGGTGATGCTGATCAACGACGTTTTGCATGAGAATCTGACGGTCGAAAGGGTGGATGAATTGATCGCCAGGTTGCCGACGAACGCGAACGACTATCACGACCCCACGGTGACGTGGGAAGATGGCGACGGTCATTGAAGATCGCCGATCGGTTTTCTAAACGGGATACAACCATGCAAACGCTGGAACAGCGCGTGGAGCGCCTGGAACGGTCTTGTCGGCGGTGGCGATGGGGATTTTTGACGGTCTTGGTCGCGGCGGTTGCGGTGGGGGCATCGAAGCCCCAGACGCCGGCCGATGCGGAATTCGGCAATCTGACCGTGCAAAGTCTAACGGTGCGTAAGCAGGCGGATGGGGCGCTGCTCTGGATGACGTGCGACAAGGACGAGGCGTCGATCAAGCTGGCGTCGGCGGGGTCGGCGACATCGGTGGCCCTGATCGCGCGGAAGGATTCCGCCAATGTGTTCGTCTCCCGCAACACGGGCAAGGCGATCACGACCGCCTCGCTGGGGGCGGATGAACAATCCGGCTTCATCGACGTGCGAGATGCCGACGGAAAGAACAGAGAGTTTGAGCCGGAATAGCCGGGAGAGGGCAGTGGGCGTTAGGCTGCAAATCCTGGGTCCGATAATCCTCATCGCGGCGATACTGGCGGCGGTGGGGTGGTGGATTTTCTGGGCCTATTTCGATACGTATCATTTGGCGACGGTGAACGCCGGCGTTCTCTATCGCGATGGGGTTCGCGACCTGCATGAGTTCGAATTGGCCGCAAAAAAAACGCATGTGCGGACGGTGGTTTCGCTGGTGGACGATCAGGAAATCACGCACACGCCGTTCACGGATGAGTTGGCTTATTGCCAGGCCAACGGAATAAAAGTCATCCGGCTGCCGGTTCCGCTGGGCGGCTGGCCGCGGGGGGACCAAATCAGCCAGTTTCTGGCCATCGCGAGGGACCCGTCTCGCCAGCCGGTGCTGGTGCATTGCGCCCAGGGGGTTCGGCGGACGGGGATGATGGTGGCGGCCTATCAGCGAAGCGTGCTGAAATTCGACAAGAGCCAGACGACGGCGGCGATGCTGAGTTTCGGCCACAGCCAGCGGACGGTCGGTGATGTGTTGCGGTTCATCGAGGCCTATGATCCGCAGACCGAGCAAATGACGGCGGAAATGCCGATGTCGTCGGAATAGGCATTTGTCATTTGTCCTTTGTCATTTGTCATTTGTTATGGCGCGCAAGATTTCATATACGTTGGCGCGACCGATGCCCGCGAGCAATGATTGTTTGCCTCATGCGGCGATGAACCTGGGGTCGGCGCGCGGGTCGGGGACCCGGCCGATGCCCGGGCTGGTGAGCCGGCTGATCATCGAACCGCAACACGACAACTGGGTGCTGTACCGTTTGGATGATCGCGGCGGTTTTGTCGGCGATACGTGGCATGGATCGCTGGAGGATGCGCTGGCGCACGCGAAAAAGGAGTTCGGCGTCGATATACCCACATGAAACGGGATGATTCCAAACCTCCGCGGCAGCTTCCGGGCAAGGGCCTGCTCGGCTGGCTTGGCCGTCAGGTGGCTTATGTTCGGCAGGCGATGAAATCCGATGTGTCGGCCTCGAAGACGATCTATCGTGACTGTAAGATCGAGGAAAAGCCGTTGCCGCAGGACCCGAATGTGGTCTTGCGGCGAACGGTGATCGATGAAGTGGTCGTGGAGAAGAACACGCCGCCGCGAAAAGATTCGTGATACAATATCCCTATGACCCGCGAAAAAATTTTTGAGCTTTGGAGAGCCGAGCCGTTCCAGAAATTCACCATCCACATGGCGGACGGCCGAAAGGTTCCGGTCCTTCACCGCGAATTTCTCGCGATCTCACCTAGCGGGCGCACGGTGCATGTGTACCAACCTGACGACTCGCTTAACATCGTGGATCTCCTGCTGGTCACTGACCTTGAGGTCCGGCGCAACGGCCGGTCTCATCGCCGCGAAAAACGCCGCTGAACGCTTCCAACGGAAAAAACCATGGCCTACACTGAACCCGTCCTGATCAAGCGCATCGATCCCGATCCCGAGAAGCGCAAGTTGCACTGGTACGACGATTACGTCGCCACCGGCGGATACGCGGCGCTGCGCAATGCGCTGGAGATGAAACCGGCGGACATCATCAAGACGGTGACCGATTCCGGCCTGCGCGGGCGCGGCGGGGCGGGGTTCTCGGCCGGGCAGAAATGGTCGTTCATCCCGCGCGAGAAAAAGGGGCCGCATTATCTGGCCGTCAACGCGGATGAATCGGAGCCGGGAACCTTCAAGGATCGTTATCTCATGGATTACGATCCGCACAGCCTGCTGGAGGGGCTGGCCATCACCGCCATCGCCACGCAGGTGGATGTGGCTTACATTTTCATCCGCGGCGAATTCCACCGTGAGATCAAGGTAATGGAGCGGGCGCTGAAGGAAGCGTACGAACATGGGATCTTCGGCCCGGGCGGAATTTTCGGGAGCAAATACAAGCTGGAATGCTATGTGCATCGGGGCGCCGGGGCGTATATCTGCGGGGAGGAAACGGGATTGCTGGAAGCGCTGGAGGGGAAGCGCGGCTGGCCGCGAAACAAGCCGCCGTTCCCGGCCATCGCGGGGGCGTTCGGCAGGCCGACCGTTATCAACAATGTCGAAACGCTCTGCTGCGTGCCGCCGATCATCGAGCGCGGGGCGGCGTGGTTCAGAACGATGGGGACGGCGTCGTCGCCGGGGCCGAAACTTTTCGGCATGTCGGGGCACGTCAACAAGCCCGGGGTTTACGAGGACGAGCTTGGCATCACGCTGGAATACGCGATCAACAAACTTTCCGGCGGAATGAAAGGGGGCAAGCACAAGGGGACGATCTGCGGCGGGATCTCCATGGGCGTTCTGGGCCCCGATCAGCTCGACATCAAGCTGGATTTCGACGATGTGCGATTCCGCGGCGGGTGCCTGGGGCTGGGAACGGCCGGGATGATCGTGATGAACGAACATACCAACATGATTCAGGCGCTGCGGAATTGCGTGCGGTTTTATGCGCACGAAAGCTGCGGCCAATGCACGCCGTGCCGGGAGGGCAGCGCGTGGATGCGCAAGATTCTGGATCGCATCCTCGCCGGAGAGGGGCGAGCCCGGGACCTGGACATGCTGCTGGAACTGGAAAAATCGCAGGGGATCATGCCGGGCACGACGATCTGCGGCCTGGCCGACGGCACGGCCTGGGCGACGCGGACGTTCATCAACAAATATTACGAAGAGTTCGCGGCCAAGTGTCCGGAGGAACTCAGAATCCCCTTGACGATCAAGCGTGGCACGAAGAACGTGACCACGCCGATGGGAAGCAACACGCGGTAAGATGTAAAGTCGTGGAACCATGACGCTGGCAGTGACTAAATCTCGAAGATCGCGGACAGCAGGCCGGATCGAAAAATTATGGGAGCTTGCCCAGCGCCTTCAGGGCCGGCCCATCCCAGGCGTGCGCATGACCGAATCGCAATTCGAAGCGGAATTCAGGGACATCAAAGCCGAATGGGTGGACGGAGAGGTCATCATCATGGCGCCAGTCAGTAGAGAGCACTCGGATCTGAACGTCTGGCTGCTTCGGCTGTTCGCCGAATTTGTGGACCATCACGATCTCGGACAAGTTCTCGGACCGGAATTTCCGATGCGCGTGGTTTCGATCCGAACGTGGCGAAGCCCGGATATCATGTTTGTAAGCAAGTCAAGATTCTCCAAGTTTCATCCAACCTATCTCGACGGCGCGCCGGACCTGATCGTTGAAATCGTTTCGCCCGACAGCGAAGCGCGCGACTGGCGCGACAAATACATCGCCTACGAGTCAAGCGGAGTGCGGGAGTATTGGGTGGTGGACCCGCTGGCAAAGCGCGTTGATGCTTACACGCTGGGCCGCTCGAAGCGGTATTCCCTGATTCAGCCGGATGATGAGGGGCGAATTCACTCCAAAACGCTCAAGGGCCTGTTTGTGCAGCCGCAATGGCTGTGGCGTTCGCCGTTGCCGAAACTCAGCGGCGTGCTCAAGGAATTGAAACTTCGCTCGTAAATCAAACGGTGGGCGATTACGCCCACCCTACCGGATGTATGTGAGGTTTGGGAGATTTAGGAGAAGTTCGATGTCCCAGAATGTCCACAGAATATCCCGGAATTATCGCTGGGGCCCTGGGACATCCGCCCGGAATGGATGGCTCGGGGGCGGCGCGAGAGTCGAAGTCGATGGACATAAATGATCCTTGGCTGATGGTTCGCGCGGAGTGGGCGAAAAAATGATCCTCCTCTATTAAAGGGTCCGTGGGGTGAAAGGATTGGACGTGTTTTGGAGAAATCCCGGGATTTTTTTGAATTATTTTTTTGGGGGCCGAAATGCCGGTAGAGCGCCCTTGCATCCATCAGTTGATGGCGGACATACCACTAACTTGGCGCTGGGCGTCAGCGGAACAGCCGATTCGCCTGCGCCCGATTTCTATTTCTATGAGATAGCAAGACAAACTTTGCTCGCCTTGGATGCCCTACCAAGAAAGGGTTTTGTTGACATTGTGCCAAACCCAACTCAGGCTGACGCTCGTAAAAAATGATAGCCAGGGGGATGGCGCAATGAATCGCATGCCTCCACCTCCGTCATCCCAGACGGCCACTACTCTACCTGCTAGACCAGCCGCATGTGCGTGCGCCTGCAGATCCGAAATGATTTCGTTCTGATCGGTTGATCCTCTGGAGCCGAAGCTGCTTGCGAGCGGAACAATAATCATGTCGCTTCCCTGTTCCCGAATGTGGGCGACCTTGAATTGTGGCATAACGATTCTCCTTTTCATTGCTGTTACATTGAATGCTCGAACTACGTCGGTGCCGACGCCAAGATTATTTCGACAAGCCGACGGAACTGCGTTGACGATTGCCAATCACAGTTCCGTCAGCTGACTACAACTACTCGCCGCGGGAGTTTAGCCTTTCGCAATCCTTGCAAAGAGGCTTCCCGCCCGTGCCCTGCTCGCGATTGTGCGGAGGAATCTCGCTGCCGGGCCCGCACTTGGAATTATCGTGGTAGTGCGGCTCTTTCTTGGAATGAAACGGGGCTGTTTTCATAATATATCCTTTCGAAAAATGCTCTGCCGACTGATGCGCAGGGCGTACCAACGCAAAGGTCGTGCGAGCGCTAAAACCTGGATCGAGCAACATCCTGATGCCTTCGATCGTCAACGTGATTTCGCAACTTGCGGCATGTGCGGATTGGCGGATACGATGTGGTGCGCAAGGTGTGTTTACCACATCTAGCACGCGCCGCGACGAGTCTCGCTGCAAGCATGGCTCGCGCGGCCTTTTTTATGCCTGCCGACCGCTGACTGTGCCCATTGGGGCCTCCTTTCCTTGATGCGTTCCCTTCAGAACCGGACTCGTGGAATAGCTGGCTGGCTTTGTTCCCCGTCCTTCCTCAATCAGCACCAACTCGCGTGCCTCGTACAGTCGTCTGAGCGCGGTACTTATACTTTTGCGGCTGGACTGAAGCATCAAAAACGGCCTTTCAGACCGCAACAATTGCTCAACGTCCTTGAGTGTAAACCCATCAGAGAGCCGCAAAGCGGCTTCACGAACTGCCTCAATGAGGTCCCCGTGCTGCTTGTGGAATTGGGCCGCAGCGACAATCGGTGGAGCCCGGAACACTTGGTCTCGCAACGACTCGATAGCTCGAAGGTTTTCTCTGAAGGTTGCCTCAAGGGACGCAAGGGTTTGCTGATACTGGTCCCTAATAAACGCACACAATCCCTGGTATTCGAGTTCGGTCATTTACCTATATGTAGCATAAATCGCTTGTGCGTCAAGGCCGCACGTCAAGAATTTTCCGGAAGCTTTTGCTCCGCAGCGGCCGCATTTTTGAAGGCCATTTGCAACTCATGGAGCAGTAATAAGAAAGGCGCGCGCCATTGCGCGCCATTGCGCGCCGGCTTCATCCAGCGTATTGGCGACCGATAGCGCGGTACTCGATTAACGGACGCGATTCTCGAACATCCGAAGAACGCGCTCCCCTTCGGGTCGCGGCTAAACGGAAGAGGGGAGTTCGAGAATTGTGCGATTCTATTTGGCCGCCGGGGAGGACTGAAGCTTTTCCAATTCTTTTTGCACCTCGGGCCAATCGGGGTGGAGATTCAGGGCGATCTTGAATTGGCGGATGGCGGCGGGGCGCGAGCCGAAGGCGATGTTCCATTCGCCGAGAATGTAATGGGCCTGGGCGTAATCGGGGCGCAGGGCGATGGCCTGCTCGAGCAATTGATGGGCGCGGTCGCGCAGGGCGGGGTCTTTGCGGTCGAATGCCTCCTGGCCTAGAAGCTGGGCGTAGTTGGTCATCGTGGCGACGGGGTCGGCGCCGGAACCGTTGTTGTTCAAGAGCCATTCGTATTGCCGTGAGGCGCCGGCGAAGTCGCCGATGTCGCTCAACAGGTTGGCGAGGTTGTTGCGGGCGGTGGCGTCGTCGCTCTGGATGGCGAGGGATTTTTCATATTCGGCGATGGCCGTGGACCATTGATGGCGCTGCTGGGCGATGCGGCCAAGGCCATCATGCGGTCCCGCGGCGGCGGGATTGGTGTTTTGCCATTGCTCACAGAAGGAGACGTCGCTGGCGTAATACTCGCCGCGAAGAAAACTGACGCGGGCGAGGATGAAGGTCCACAAAAGTGCGAAGACGGCGGCGGCCTGGCGAAAGCGTTTTTGGGCGGCGCGGTCGAGCAGGACGGCGGCTGCGGCGGCCGGCAACGCAAGGATCGCCAGCGCGGCGTATCGCTCTGAATATGGGGCCTCCTGCTGGAGGATATGCGCGGTCGGAAGTTGGAGGAGAACGAACCATCCGAGCCAGAAAATGGCGGCGACGCGCACGGCTTTGGCGCTGAGTGCCGCGCCGGCAAAGAGGAGAATTGCAACCGCGCCGGACAAAATACATAAAGGTCCGTCGAACCAGACATCAAAGGGCGGCTCGTAGCGGAGAGCCATGAATGGCGCGATGCCGGTTTGCACGCCGTAGAGCAGCGACTTGAGCGGTTCCAGCGGATGCTGCGCGATCATCAGGCGCAAATTCGACTGGCCGAATACCAAATGCCTGGCAAGAAAATAGAGGGCGAGAATGACGCCGACGGGCAAGTATCGTCCGGCAAAGGCGGCCGTGTTTCGCCGGCGCTCGGTTAGGCCGAGCATGTCCGCCAGCAGGAAAATCCCCGGCAGAACGACAGCCTGTTCCTTGCACAGCAGAGCGGCGACGAACAATGCCATGGCCAGCCACAATGATGAGCGACCCTGAGCGAGATAGGCCCAGGTTGCCAGCAGAATGAGCAGGGCGGGGAGAAGCGTTTCGCGTCCGGAGGCGGCGGGATAGACGCATTCGGAAAACGCCGGATGGAGCGCGAACCACGCCGCGGCGATCAGGGCGGCGAGCCAATTGAGCCGAAGCGCCGGGCGACGGAGCAGCGCGTAAGCCGACAGCATCACCGCGCCGGCAAGGAACGCGTTGAACAAGTGATACGCCCTGGGATTCTGGCCCCAGAGGTTCATTTGAAGGGCGAAGGTGGTCCGCGTCAGAGGGCGGTAATACGGAAAATTCAGATAATGCGGCTCGCGGAAAATTCGGACAAGATCGTTCAAATGGCGGATGGGGAATTGCTTTTCAATGACTTCATGGTCGTCGTAGATGAATTGGTTGGACCAGGAAGCGGCGGCGTAAAGCGCGGTGACGAGGGCGGCCGTCAGAAGCGGCAGGATGCGGCGCGAGCGGCCGGTTTGCATGGGGGGATTATAAGAGATGTCATTTGTCATTGGTCATTTGTCATTTGTCACTCGTCATTTGTCATTTGTCATTTGTCATTTGCGGGGAGGTTCAGGACAATCGGCCTTTGAGCAATGGGCAATGAACATCTCGATGTGTCGGAGCTGATTACGGTGCGGCAGGCGATGGGGATCATCGACGCGGCGGAGGTTCGAGTGCGCGCGGAGCGGGTGGGGCTGGAGCGGTGCGCGGGGCTGTACTTGGCGGAGGATTTGACGAGCGATCGGGATGCGCCGCCGTTCGATAAAAGTTTGATGGATGGATATGCGGTGAGAGCGGGGGATTTGGAGAAGGGGCCGCGTGAATTGACGGTGGTGGATCGGATTGCGGCTGGGGGTTCGGCGGCATCGCCGCTGGGGGAGGGGGAGGCGATGGCGATCATGACCGGGGCTCCGCTGCCAGCCGGCGCGGATGCGGTCGTGCCGATCGAACAGACCCAAACGATCGAAGGCAGCAATCGGGTGCGGTTTATGGAGCCGACAGAACTGGGCCGATTCGTCGCTCGGCGAGGGAGCGATGCGGCGGCGGGTTCGGTGGCGCTAAAGGCGGGGACGCGGCTGGGAGCGGCGCAAGTCGCGGTGGCGGCCAGCATCGGAGTGGTGAAAGTTCCCGTGTACCGTGCGCCTTCGGTGGCCGTGCTGGGAACGGGCGATGAGCTGGTGTCGCCGGAGCAAGTTCCCGCGGCAAATCAAATCCGCTCGTGCAACAATCCGATGTTGATGACGCTCCTGCGGCGGCAACCGTGCCGGGCGATCGACCTGGGTCTGGTGAGGGATGATCCGGCGATGATCGGCGAGCGAATCGAAGTTGGGCTTGAACAGGATGTGCTGCTGATCAGCGGGGGGATGAGCATGGGGGAGCGCGATTACGTTCCCGGCATGCTCCGGCGGCTCGGGGCGGAAATGAAGATCACCAAGCTGCGGATCAAGCCGGGCAAGCCGTTCGTGTTTGCGAAGATGCCGGGCGGGAAATTCGTTTTCGGATTGCCGGGCAATCCTGTCAGCGCCTTCGTTTGCACGATTTTTCTGGTATCGCGGCTGCTGGAGAAGATGGCGGGGGGAACGCCTCGCTCGGAGATGCACACGGCGCCGCTCGCGCGATCGCTGTTGGCCAACGGGAATCGCACGTTTTTCCAGCCGGCGATTTTTGACGGACGCGCGATCATTCCGTTGCAATGGAAAGGCTCGGCGGATGTTTACACGCTGGGCCAGGCCAATGCGCTCGTGGTTCGGCCGGAGAATCAAGCGGCGCAGGTCGCGGGGGCGATGGTGGAATTTATGGAGTTGTAATTCTGGCGGTGGGAAGTTTCTTGCGTCTTCGACCGCGTGCGAGCAATTCATCCATTCGCGGGATAAAATGTTGTCACTAATCAACGGCACATGCCGGTCAAGCGGATATATATCCTCGCCAACTCGGTAAAAAACAGCGAACATTGCATCGCCGGGCGCGAGTTGATCGAGCGCAACGGCAGGCGCTCTTTCGGAGAATGGATCAGGCCCGTGAGCCGCCATGGGGAAGGGGAGCTGTCCTGGTCTGACTGTCGGCTTCCGTACGGGCAACTGCCAAAGGTGTTCGATGTGGTGGACGTTCCGCTCGAGGCGCACGAAGGCTCGATTTGCCAGCCGGAGAACTGGTTCATTGAACGTCATCGACCATGGCGCCGGGTGACGATCGAAGGCGAATTTCCGGAACTCATCGTCGATTCGCCCCAACTCCTTTAGCCGGAGGCAACCGTCCGCGGCGATCGCATTTCGCCGGAGGCGCTTGCGAAGCTGAACTGCGGCCATTCGCTCTATCTCATCGAGGCGAGCCGATTTCGCATCCAGCTAAGTTGGCGCAACTATGAGGGCAAACTCAGTATGCGCCGCCGTGCGCTGTTCAACTACAACGGACGGCCCTACGAGTTCTCGCTTACCGATCCGGTCATGGACAAGTATTGCAGCCCGTTTCCGAAGCCCGAGGATGGGATTAAGACCGTCGAGCTGGACAGCGCGGGCAACTGTCTGCTATGTGTTAGCCTGACGCCGCCATTCAATGACTATCATTACAAGATCGTTGCCACGGTTATCGAGCGGAAGATATGACCGATCACGGATCCAACGCGATTTTCACGGTCGGACACTCCGACCACGACATCCAACGGTTCATTGAATTGCTGGTTGGTCACGGCATTTCCGCCATCGCCGACGTGCGATCCGTGCCGTACAGCAAGTTCACTCCGCAATTCAATCGGGATCAGCTCAGCGCCGCGCTGGGGGCCGCAGATATCCGCCATATTTTTCTCGGTAACGAGTTGGGAGCGCGTCGCGTAGAGCCTGAATGCTACGTGGATGGGAAGGCTCGATATGAATTGATCGCCCGCGTGCCGCGCTTCAAAGAGGGATTGTGCAGGCTCCAGGAAGGAATGCGGCGCTATCGAGTTGCGCTGATGTGTGCGGAAAAGGACCCCGTTACTTGCCACCGCGCCATTCTCATTTGCCGGCATCTGCGCCCGCTCGGCATGACGATTTCGCACATTCTGGACGACGGCCGGGTTGAGAGCCAAGCCGAGATGGAAGAGCGTCTTTTGAAGCTTACGGGTGTAGAGGGCGAGGACTTGTTCAGCGGCAGAGCCGAAGCCATCGAGCGCGCGTACGACATTCAGGGCGAGCGGATAGCCTATTCGAGCAATGGCCCCACAAGCGAGGTTGCGGAAGTTGAGCACGAAGATATTTACAATCGGCTTTACTAAGAAGTCCGCCGAGCGCTTCTTCACCACTTTGCAGCAGGCGGGCGTCAAACGCGTCGTCGATGTTCGTCTTAACAATATCTCGCAGCTTGCGGGTTTCACGAAAATGGATGATCTCCGCTACTTTCTGAAGGCCATCGGCGGCATGGAGTACGTCCATCTGCCGGAATTGGCGCCGACGCAGGAGATGCTCGATGCCTACAAGAAACGGAAGGGCGATTGGTCGGCGTACGAGAAGCAGTTTCTTGAACTCATGGCAACTCGCCACATCGAGGACGGGGTGCCCAGAGACACCGTGAACGAGGGTTGTCTCCTTTGCAGCGAGGACAAACCGGACCACTGCCACCGCAGGCTCGTCGCGGAATACCTCGCCAGCCATTGGCCTGATGTTCAGATCAAACATCTTTGAGGCCAGTGGGCCTTTCACACGCCCGCGCCGACGGCCTCCGTGACATGAACGACGGCGTTCCGGAAAATTTGCAGGCCTTGTCCCTCGGGCGGCAGGGGGCCGCGGCTTGTCCAGGCATAATGCTGGAGCGGATCGACGTATCGCTCGGGGTGCGGCATTAAGCCGAAAACCAAACCGGTCGAATCGCAGATGCCGGCGATGTCGTCCACCGATCCGTTGGGATTGCTGGGGGGTTTTCCGGCTGCGGGCGACCCATCTTCGTTGGCATAGACGAGGGCGACCTGGTTCTGGTCCCACAGGGCGCGGCGGACGGAGTCGGCGGCGGGGACGAATTTGCCCTCGCCGTGCGCGATCGGCAGGTCGATGGGACCGATGCCTTTGGTCCAGATACATTTGTCGCCGCGGGGAAGGAGGTGTATCCAACGATCGACGTATCGGCCGCAGTCGTTATTCGTGAGCGTGGCGGTTTGGCCGGTGCGGCCAGCCAGGGGGCCGGGAAGCAGGTCGGTCTTCACAAGGATTTGAAATCCGTTGCAGATGCCGATGACGGGTTTGCCGGCATCGATGAATCGGCGCAGGGCGTCGGAGAGGTGATGAACGAGCTGGTTGGCGAGGATTTTACCGGCGGCGATGTCGTCGCCGTAGCTGAATCCGCCGGGGAAGGCGAGGATTTCGAACTGGTCGAGGATGGCCGGTTTTTCCAGAAGGCGATTGATATGCAGCGATTCGGTTGTGGCGCCGGCGAGCTGGAAGGCGTAGGCGGTTTCGCCGTCGCAATTGGTGCCGGCGGCGCGGAGGATCAGGGTTGCGGGCCTCATCGGCGGTATTTTAAGGGTTTGTGGCGTAATGTTACAGGGTTGGCGAATTTCGTTGCGTAAACGGAAGTTCGCGGCATAATATCCGTCAGGGATTACCAAGGATTTATCGCCTACCGAATTTGTTTCGTGAGAAGGAACCCACACATGTCGGTTGAAAGCAGCCAGGCGGGCCAGATTGTTGCAAGCGCCGACGCCAATGGCGAGGCGGCGCAGCCGGCGACTCAGGCGGAGGAGCGGCGGCTGACGCTGCACGATTTTTTGAAGACCTGCGTGAAGAGCGGGGGTTCGGACATACATTTGCAGGAGGGGAGCACGCCGATGGTTCGCGTGGACGGGCGGGCAAGATTTTTGGATTGCTCGCCGCCGACGGATGAGGCGATGAAGGAATACGTCGATCAGATCATAAAGAGCCAGGGGGAGCCTGCGGATCGGCGGCACACGCTGGACCACAAGGGCGCGGTGGACGTGGCGTACCTGTTGCCGAACGTGGCGAGGTTCCGGACCAACATTTTTCACAGCCGGGAGAAGTACGCGATCGTGATGAGGCGGATCGTGGCGAAGATTCCGCAGTTCGACGATTTGAATTTGCCGCCGCAGGTGGAAACGCTTGCGGAACACAGCCGCGGGATCGTGATCGTCTCGGGAACGACGGGATCGGGAAAATCGACGACGCTGGCGGCGATCATCGGCAAGATCAACCGGACGCGTTGCGAGCGGATCATCACGGTTGAAGACCCCATCGAGTATCAGCACGATAACGCCAAGAGCCTGGTGAGTCAGGTGGAAGTGGGGACGGACAGCGAGAGCTATGAGTACGCGTTGCGTTCGATGATGCGTCAGGACCCGGACACGATCCTGATCGGGGAAATGCGCGATACGTTTTCGCTATCGACGGCGCTTCGGGCGGCGGACACGGGGCACCTGGTTTTCACGACGGTGCACGCGACGAATGCGGCGATGACGATCGAGCGAATGGTTTCGCTTTTCGATCCGATGCAGAAGGAGCTTCAGCAGACGCAACTGGGGCTGAACCTGGTGGCGGTTTGCTGCATGCGTCTGGCCAAGCGTCGCGACGGCAAGGGCCGGGTGCCGGTGATCGAGATCATGCAGGCCACTCCGCTGGTCCGAAAATACATCCTTGACGGAGAATATGAAAAGCTAAAAGGGACGGTGGGAAACCGGGAAGCGGGCTGCCAGAGCTTCGATCAGCATTTGACGGAACTGTTCCAGAAACAAATCATCGACGTTGCCGAAGCCAAGCGGCTGGCCTCGAACGTTGATGCGCTGAACCTTGCGTTGCGCGGGATCGGCAACAGCGACAGTCGGCTGCGGTAAGAAGCTGTCCAAATACCTAATGAGCAAGCTTCGCACCCGGCAGGTCCATCTCGATTTTCATACGGGTCCGGCGATCCCGGACGTGGGGGCGGGATTCGACGCGCGGCAGTTCGCCGCGACGATGAAAAGGGCGCACGTCAACAGCGTTACGGTCTTTGCCAAGTGCCATCATGGGCATCTGTATTACAACACGGCTCGTCCGGAGCGGCATCCGGGGCTGGCCAAGGGGCTGAATCTTCTTTACGAGCAGATCGAGGCTTTGCATGGCGAGGGGATCGGGGCGCCGATTTACATCAGCGTGCAATGCGATGAATACGCGGCGAATGCGCATCCGGAATGGATCGCCCAAAACGCCGACGGCTCGCCGGTGCGGAGGCCGCCGGGAATTTTCACGCCGGGCTGGCAAATCCTGGACATGTCCTCGCCGTATCAGGAATTCGTGGCCGAGCAGGCGCGGGAAATTCTTGGGAAGTTCAAGCCGGTGGACGGCATTTTTTTCGACATGTGCTGGGACCAGCCCTCGACGAGCCAATGGGCCGTGGCGGGCATGCTCAAGGAGAATCTCAATCCCGAATCCGAAGCGGATCGGGCGGCTTATGCGCGAAAGGTGGCTCTTGGCTACATGAAGCGGTTTTATGACATGGTCAAGGCCTCGAGCCGCGGTGCAACCGTATATTTCAATTGTCGCAGATTGGATCAATTGGAGGGGGACATTTCGTGGCTGACGCACGTGGAGATCGAAGCGCTTCCAACGGGCGGATGGGGATACCAGTATTTTCCGCGGCACGTGCGGCATGTGCGAACGCTGGGCAAGCCGTATCTGGGACAGACGGCGCGGTTCCACAAATCGTGGGCGGATTTCGGCGGGCTCAAGCCGTACGCGGCCCTGGAATATGAAACCAGCCTGATGATGGCGCAAGGGGCGGCGTGCAGCGTCGGCGATCAGATGCACCCGCGCGGAAAGTTGGACCAGGCCGGATATGCCCTGATCGGCAAGGCATACGCGCGGGTGGAGGCGCGCGAGCCGTGGCTGGAGGGGGCGGTTCCGCTGGCGCAGATTGGCGTGCTGCAAACGCCGGATGAATCGATGCGCATCGAAGAGGGCGTGACACAGATGCTGGTGCAGCTCAAACATCAATTTGACATCATCGCCCACGACGCGGATTTTTCGCGATATGAGCTTCTGATTCTGCCGGATGCGGCGCAATTGTCGCCGGAGACGGTCAGGCGATTGAGCGCGTTCATACGGGGCGGTGGCGCGATGCTGGCAACGGGAACGTCGGGGCTTTGGGACGCGGGGCGGAAGACGCTTCCGCAGCTTGGGATTCGGCCGGAGGGATTTTCGCCGTTCAGCGCCAGTTACGTCCGCTTCGGCAAGCAGATTGCCGCGAATATTCCTGAGACCGATCATGTGATTTACGATCGCGGCATTCGGGTTCGAGCGGCGGCGGGGGCGGAAAAACTCGCCGGCGTCGTCGAGCCGTATTTCGAGCGATCGTGGCGGAAATTTTGCAGCCATCGGCAGACGCCGCCGGATCGGATTACCCCGTATGCGGCGGCCGTGCAATTCAGGAACGTCGGGTATATCCCGTTCATGGTGTTTGATGGATATGCCAATCACGGCAATTTGGCTTGCCGGTGGCTGGTGGAGAAATTGCTGGATCGCCTGTTGCCGGAGCCGCTGATTCGGGTGAAGGGTCCGGCGATGTTGGAGGCGAGCGTGCTGCGGCAGGGGCGGCGGATGATCGTTCATTTGCTGCACTATTGTCCGCAGCGGCGAACGCCGACGCTGGATATAGTGGAGGACGTCGTGCCGCTGATGGATGTGGAGATTTCGCTGAAGATGCCGCGTAAGCCGGGGCGGGTTTACCTCGCGCCGGAGCGTAGGCCGCTGGAGTTTGGATATGCGCGGGGAAGGGCGCGGGTGGTCGTGCCGCGAATTGATGGACATGCGATGGTGGTGTTTGAATGACGGAAGACCGGGGCGACACGCCCCGGCTCTGTGATATCAATTTTGCCGTTTACCCTGGACCGGATTCCCCGCTATCATGGGTCCGGCACGTACTCATAATAACCAACCTTGGAGATTTATCATGCCGAACTCTCTCACTCGACGAAACCTGCTGACACAAACCGTTCCCGCTCTGGCCGCGGCCGGAATCATGGCCGGCTACGTGGGCGTTCTAACCTCGGGCGCTTCGGCGGACGAAACTTCGCCGGCCGGCGCGATGTCGCCGACGGAAGCGGTGCTGGCCGCCAGCTTCCATGACGGCGCGTATGTGCTCCCGCCGCTTCCTTACGCTTACGATGCGCTGGAACCGCATATCGACAAGGAGACGATGACCCTCCACCACGACAAACACCACAAGGCTTACGTGGATGGACTGAATAAGACGCTGAAGGAAATGGCGGCGGTTCGGGCCGTGGGTGATATCAACGTTTCCACGTTGGCTGGGATGCAGGAAGACCTGAGTTTCAACGGCAGCGGACACATCCTGCATTCCATTTTCTGGTCCACGATGGGGCCAGGGGCCGGCGGCGAGCCCGGAAGCGCGCTGGCCGATGCGCTCAATAAGAGCTTCGGGTCGGTCGAGGCGTTCCGATCGCATTTTTCCAAGGCGGCCGCGGGCGTCAAAGGAAGCGGATGGGCGATCCTGGCCTATGAGCCGGTTGCCGACAGCTTGATTGTCCTGCAAGTCAAGCAGCACGATCTACAGACGGTGTTCGGCTCGGTGCCACTGTTGCCGCTGGACGTATGGGAACACGCGTACTATCTCAAGTACCACAATGTTCGCGCGGATTACGTCAAGGCGTGGTGGAACGTGGTCAATTGGCCGGCGGTGGAAGCGGCGTATGTCGCGGCGCGGCGAAGTTCGGCAAGGACGTAGAAGTCCGGTGTTGGACGCGATTGGTCGCTGTTGCCGCCGTTATCTCACATTTCGCATTGCCGGTCTGCTTCCAGGCCTGCTGGCCGTGTCGTGCGTCTCACTTGCGCCGAGCGATGCGACATCGCTCATAGGCAAGCCCGCCCCGGATTTTTCGCTCAAGACGCTGAACGACCAGCGGGTGAAACTTTCGGACCTGAAGGGAAGCGTCGTGGTGGTCGACTTCTGGGCAAGCTGGTGCCCGTCTTGTCAGAAGTCGCTGCCGCGGTTGGACCGGATGAGCGGGGACAAGGCCCTGGCGGGCAGGGGTCTGCGGGTCATCGCCGTCGATTGCGGCGAAACCAAAGAAAAAGCGAAGGGCTATCTGGAAAAGAACAACCTGTCGTTGCGGGTGGCGCGGGACGAGGACGGCTCTTTGGAGGATGACTATCGAATCCACAGCCTCCCCGTGACGGTGGTGATCGGGCGCGATGGATTTATCAGGGATGTCATCGTTCCGTCGGCCGAGGGCGCTACCGACGAAACGGAACTCGAATCGGCAGTCGAGAGGGCGTTTGGGGAGAACGGGGGAACGGCGGTCGGAATTCCGCCGCGAGGCCGCGGCGGCTAAACAATGCTTGGGGGGCGGGGATTGTGCGCTTCTAGAATTTGTAGCTGAGGATCATCTTAACGAGATACGGGGCCGTCATCTGATAGCCGGTGAAACGCTGGTAAACGGGCAATTCGATGTCCGCGTAGAGCATCACTGGATGCAAATTGATTTCGATCCCGGGAGAAAGAAGGAGACGTTCATAGCCGGAGGCGACCGGATTTGCGGAATTCGCGCCGCTATCCTCCCCGCGCGCCGAGGCGAGTATCTGCGCGATCGGCGTGATGCCCACGCGACCGATTGACAATCCGCTGTAGTAGATTCCCAAGGCCCCGTCGACTTCGTCGCCGGGACGGTATTGGTCCTGGATCAGCACGGGCAGATCGAAATTCAACTGTGCGAACCAGTCCAGCGTGCCGTCGGGGGTCAGATTATTTCGATAAAATCCGCCCAGGAGAATATCGGTGCTTCCAGGTCCGATTTCGGAGTCGCGATCGATATCGCCAAAGGCATCGTTGTGGGTGTAGTTGCCAGTGGGCAGCTTGGTCCCCACGGTTATTCCGGCGGACTGATCGGGAAAGAAGCCGGCGTAGATACCCTCGATGCGAACGTCGCCGATGGTGGTCCAGTCCATGGATACGATGTCGCTGCCGGTGGCGCCGCCGGTCGTCTTGAAGAACCGATTGTCGAGCGGGACCTCCGCCTGTACTCCCCAGCTCCGGTTGAACATATATTGAAGGCCAAAGGTGAAGAAGCTGGTTCGGATTTCCTTGTCCGGATTATTTGCCGCCGGCGCCGGACTGTTGCCGCTCCAATTGATGTTTTGGTCCTGGTAATCGTATTCGAAGTATGCGGTCCCGCCCGCGCCTTTGGGGAGCATCGAACTTGTGCCCACCTCGAAGATTCCGCATCCGCAGGCGCAGGCCGGGCAAATGCCCGGCGCCAGGACCACGACCCACGGAGCAAATAGCGTAACCCATCCGGTTAGGGAAAGGCTGCTGAGGATTTGAGAAAATGTTTTCAGGCGCGAATCGCGCGGGGCGGGGGAGTCAGGGGAGGCTTGGCCAGGCGCGGGCATCACGGACAACAACTATCGCCGGACCGCGCGCGGGTCAAATTGCTGGGCGATAGCCGCATCTGACCGCTGGGATGATCAAGCCAGCTTCGGCTCAAAGGAGCGAAAACTGGCCATTGACGAAGCGATAAATGCACCAGCAGATGACGAAGGCGGCGACGACGTGCAGCGCCGACGTAAACGCGGACCTTTTCTCTTCGGGGATTCCTGGAAGCATAATTTTCTCCCAGGATTCATCGGTTATAAGGCCCTCGCTCTTTAGAACACGGGGGATTGAAGATTGCAATTTTTCGGCCTAAATGGCCGTTTTTTTGCAATTAGGGCGATTCCAACGCCAGAACACAACGATGGGATCCGCAGTTGGCATTGAACGGTTTGGGCGGCGGGGATAGGATTGGCTACCGTCGTGAAATGTGCCTGATTGTGGAACGGGGTAACGCCATGAAAACGTCCAGCGGAATCGCGGTCATCATCGTTGCATTGTCGCTTGCCATGGGAGGGCGTATCGCGGCGGGGCAAGCCAATCGACCGGACAACGCGGCACCGCAGCAAGAGCGCGTGGTAACTCAACAGCAGTTGCAGCAGGAAGTTCGCCAACTGGCGGCGGATCTGGACGATCCCAATTACGATTATTCCAAAGCCCCGGCTCGAATTCGGCAGGCGTTTCAAGATATGGGGAGCGTCACCAACAACATGGACCCGGATGAGGCCCGGCAATTCCGGGCGGACCTTATGCAGCAAGTCCTTCCGGTGTTTCAGAGGAACCAGGCCAAGATTCAAAAGGCGATGCAGATGGCGTTCCTGAAGGACCTTCAGGAGCCGCTTGGGGCGAGTGACGATGAATTCGCGGTGATTCAGCCGTTGTTGGAAAAAGTGGTGGACGCCATGCGCGAAGCAAACGGGGGGGCGGCGCGTTTCAGGGGATTCGGCGGGGGGCCAGGCCAGCGGAACAACAATAGCCAAAACGGCGCGGCGAATAATCAGCCGCCCTCCCCGGTCGATCAGGCGACGCAGGATTTACAGGCGGCGATCGATGATCCCAATATGAATTCGGATGTGATCAAGACTCGGCTCGATACGCTTCGCCAAGCCAAGAGCAAGGCCTCGCAGGACCTGACGGTAGCGCGGGGCGCGCTGCGGGCGGTGCTGACCGTCCGGCAGGAAGCGGTGCTGGTGGACCGGGGGATTCTGGATTAGAGCGTGTTGCATCCGCCCGCGTGCGTCAATTTCAAAGTTTGATTGAACCGCAGAGGGCGCGGCGGGTCAATCCCCTGCCGGCCCGGCTGAAGCTTTACGGATATTACTGGAGCATCCGCGAGAGCGAATACGCCACCGACGTGATGTTCAAGGACGCCTCGTCGCTGGCCGGGTTGTA
>Ga0187864_10000774_pt1 | contig 34219 bp, 29 predicted proteins | sample June2016WEW_11_4_FD_132985 | JGI IMG/M metagenome (GOLD analysis project Ga0187864, IMG submission 132985) | Peatland microbial communities from SPRUCE experiment site at the Marcell Experimental Forest, Minnesota, USA - June2016WEW_11_40 | ecosystem: Environmental > Terrestrial > Soil >...
ACCTGTAGCGGCTCGCGGGCTGTCAAGGCCACCCTGACGCTCAACCGATCCTGGTTTAGGCTTACAATCTCCGTCCCGTTCCGCACCACCCAGTCCGAATTGCGTGCGTCTGATTGCCAGCGCACAAAGGTAGGCGGGGGCGTTTGGGCTAGCGCCTTACCGGTTAGCACCATCGCCAGCACAAAAGAGAAGAACACAAGCGTATGTGGTTTCAATGTCCACCACCTGTCGGAGCATTTCCGCGGGTGATGTTAGACGATTCATGGCGCAAGGTCAACGCGCCTGCGTCCCGGCCCCGGCCTCGAGTTTCTTTATCCTTCGCCTTGTCTCCCCAATGGTGATTTTCTTCTTCCAGGGCCTGTATCGAAGCTCGGCACTAGTCTCAAAAAGTCTTGTATTGTCTGCATCCTCGTAATCAATGAGCAAGGTATGTGGATGCTCAGCAAGAAACTTGATGTCCTTATCTTTGTAGCTTCCCGCAAACAGAACCGGCAGACTGTCTCGAAATATGGGGGACACGCCATCAATCTTAACTTTCAATTCTTTCTGATTAAGCGGTTCGATGAAAGGAACCACGTCAGGCAAAAATGAAGCTGTGAGTTTCCCCACGGTAATCGGCAAGACCCGAACATTGTGAGCAGCATCCTTGTTTGAAATGTTCTTCAGAATAAGTGGCTGAGATCGCTTACCAAGACTGTCGCTTTCGGAGTAGCTGTATTCAACCACCACGTTTGGGCCGTCGTGTTCCAAATCCCTCGTCGGCTCTAGTCGTTTGCAGGAATCATCTCCGGGCGTCAGCGGCGGGGGAATTATTCGAGCTGTTATACTCCAAAAGCTCCTTTGAAACCAGTGAACCCGACGCAAGGCCATGAAGAAAAATAGTATCGTAATAAACACCACTGGCAAGAGGACCAGAGGGTGTTTCACTAGCCACTGCTGCACTATGACAACTACGATAGTCATAGCGCATCCCAGGGCGCAGTAAGCGGCAGCAAACCAAGAATCGCTTTTTGACATGAGGAAAGTTTACAACTTTTCTCGGGTGGAGAACTGGCATTCAGGGCAAGGGGCAGGTTCTCATTTTCCGGCGACGGGCGCGCGGCAGCATGACATTTCGTCGTAGTCACGCTTCCTCGCGAGGTCCGGCTGGGCAGGGCAAGGAAATTCGGAAAGTCCCCCTGCTTTTTTGCGTTTTCCGCTTGACAACCCCGGCGACGGATGATAGCCTATAACCGTGGTCATTTTCGTGGACACATTGTCGCAGGCGAGGGCCGGAACGTGCCGAGGCGCAAGGGAACGCGGAAGGGTCCCGACTATGGGGGAACGTAGGGAAATACAAAAAATGAAAAATAGTGGGAACGAAGCTAAGAAGTACCTGAAAACAAAGCACATCACTTTTTTGAGTGGTGCAATTCACGCGCGTTTTGCGCACCAATTAGCACCAAATAGAGCCTGAAACGAGCAAAAACAGCGCATTCTGCGGAAACGAAGTCAAGACTTCCATCCCTAAAGGCAAGGCCGGGCAAGTGACAATAAGTCGACTAGACCAGCTTGGACCTTGCATGACCTCGGCGGAGGGATGCCCTGAGACTGCCCCTGCCGGTTTCACGCCAAGACGCAAAGCACGCCAAGGCCGCCTAGCGAAGAAGAGGCCTTTAGTCCCTAATCCCTAATCCGTAACCCCTAGTCCCTAACCCCTAGTCCCCATCCCCTAGCCCCCAGCCCCGCTTCATTTGACCCCATTCGAACGGCTCTGTTAACATGAACGATCAACGGCCTGGAGAAACTCGCGTGAGAGTCGGTGTTCATACTTCGATAGCCGGGGGGCTGGAGAACGCGGCGCATCACGCCCGGAAGATCGGCTGCGACACGTTTCAGATGTTCTCGGCCAATCCGCGCGGGTGGAAGGGGCAGGATCCGGCCCCGGAAGCGTGCGAGCGGCTCCGCGCCGCCCGCGCTGGTTACGGCCTTGCGCCGCTGGTAATCCATGACAACTACTTGATCAACCTCGCCTCGGCGGACACTTTGATCCGTCATATGTCCATCGCGGCGTTCAGAAAAGAACTCGAGCGCGCCGTGGCCCTAGGCGCGGATTATCTGGTTACGCATCCCGGGAGCGCCAAGGGCGGCACAGCGACGGAGGGAATCACAGTTTGCATTGAGTCGGTGCGGCAAGCCGCAAAGGGTTTGAAGCTCGATGGCCTGCGGATTCTCATTGAGAACACGGCTGGGCAAGGCTCGTCGATCGGGCGCACGTTCGAGGAAGTGGCGGAAATTTTAGCGGGCACCGCCCCGGACCTGCCCATGGGCGCGTGCATCGATACGGCGCATTGTTTCGAAGCGGGCTACGCCGTTCACACCCAGGCCGGCCTGGCCGAGACTGTGGAGAAACTCGAATCGACGGTCGGGTTCGCGAATGTGTGCGTGATTCACGCCAACGACTCGAAGACGGCTTTTGGCTCGCACGCCGACCGGCACGAACACATCGGCAAAGGGCAAATCGGCAAGGAGGGCTTCCGCCGCATCGTCTGTCATCCCAAGCTTAAGGCGATTCCCTTCATCTGCGAGACGCCGATTGACAAGCCGGGAGACGACCGGAGGAATCTCCGGACGATGAGGAAGCTGGCGGGAGCATTAGCTGTCAGCTCTCAGCCGTCAGCTCTCAGCCGTCAGCTATCAGCAAACGTCGCGTTACGGTCGTTCCCGCGAACGCGGGAATCCAAGTGACGTGAGGTTCGATGTGACTCGGATTGAAGTAACCCCTCACCCGGCCCGCCCCGGCTGATGAAAACGCCGGCTGCGGGCCACCCTCTCCCCACGGGAGAGGGACGTCTTATGTCAAGAGGGGGAGAGGGCTTTAGTTTCCAGTTTCCAGTTTCCAATTTCTAGTTTCGAGTTTCGACGGTTCTTATGGATTCCAACTACGACCCACAACAGATCGAAGCGAAATGGCAAAAGCGCTGGGCTGAAGCGAAGGCTTTCGAGGTCGAGGCGGACGCCGCGCGGCAGAAGTATTACGTGCTCGAGATGCTGCCCTACCCTTCCGGCGACATCCACATGGGGCACGTGCGCAATTACTCGATCGGGGATGCGCTCGCGCGTTACATGTGGATGAAGGGCTACAACGTGCTTCATCCCATCGGCTGGGACGCGTTTGGCCTGCCGGCGGAAAACGCGGCCATCAAGCGCCAACGGCATCCTTCGGAATTCACCTTCAATCACATCGGCAACATGCGCGAGCAGTTGAAGCGCCTGGGATTCAGCTACGACTGGCGGCGCGAAATTGCCACCTGCGTTCCGGAGTATTATCGCTGGAACCAGTGGTTCTTCCTCAAGATGTACGAGCGCGGCCTGGCGTACCGCAAGAAGAGCCGGGTGAACTGGTGCCCGCAGTGTGAAACGGTGCTGGCCAACGAGCAAGTGGTGAACGGTTGTTGCTGGCGGCACGAGGGCACGCCGGTGGAGCAGCGCGAACTCGAGCAGTGGTTCTGGAAAACAACCGCCTACGCCGAGCAACTGCTCGACGACATGAAGGAACTGGTGCGCTGGCCGGAACGCGTGCTGGCCATGCAGCAGAACTGGATCGGCAAGTCCACGGGCACGCAAGTGGATTTTGGCGTGGTCGAACCGGGCGAACCACTGCGCGTCTTTACCACGCGCGTGGACACGATCTTCGGCTGCACCGCGGTTTTCCTGGCCGCGGAGCACCCGCTGGTGGAGAAGCTTCTTGCGCACTCTAGCGCGCCGGAGAAACTGCGCCAGGAGGTGGAGCGGATCAAGGCTTCCGCCGCGCGGGGGCGGATGGAAGAGGATTTGAAGAAAGTCGGAGTCGACACTGGGTTCCGGGCGCGGAACCCGTTTAACGGCGAGACCGTTCCCATCTGGATTGCCAACTTCGTCCTGATGGATTACGGAACGGGCGCGGTGATGGCAGTGCCCGCGCACGACCAGCGGGACTTTGAGTTCTGCACCGAATACGGGCTTCTCATCCGCACCGTGATCGTTCCGGCGGACTCCGATGGGCGCGTCCCCGCCTCTCCGCCCAAAGAGGCCTACGTCGAGTACGGCAAGCTGGTGAATTCCGGCGACTACAGCCATTTCTCATCCACTCAGGCCATCCTGAGGATGACTCAGGACGCAGAGGCGAAAGGCTTCGGACGACTCACCGTGCAGTACCGCCTGAAGGACTGGGGAATCTCACGCCAGCGGTACTGGGGGACGCCCATTCCCATCATCTACTGCGGCCAGTGCGGAGTGGTGCCGGTTCCCGAGGAAGAGTTACCGGTCGTCTTGCCGCCGGACATCAAACTGACCGGCCGGGGACACTCGCCGCTCGCCGACGTTCCCGAGTTCGTCAACACAACGTGCCCCAGATGTTCGGGACCTGCGCGCCGCGAGACGGACACCATGGACACGTTCGTGGACTCCTCGTGGTATTTCTACCGTTACACCGCGCCCCACTTCGACGCTGCGCCGGTGGATAAGGAGGTCGTCAAATACTGGTTCCCGGTGGATCAGTACATCGGTGGAATCGAGCATGCCATCCTGCACCTGATCTACATGCGATTTTTCACCAAGGTCATGCGAGATATCGGCCTGGTCGAGTTCGCGGAGCCGGTGGCGCGCCTGTTCACCCAAGGCATGGTGCTCAAGGACGGCACCGCGATGTCGAAGTCAAAGGGCAACGTGGTGGACCCGGTGGAAATGTGTGCGAAGTACGGCGCCGATACCGTGCGCACTTACATGGTGTTCGCCGCTCCTCCCGAGAAAGACTTTGACTGGAGCGACAAGGACATTGAAGGCGCAGCGCGCTTTTTGGGCAAGGTCTATCGGTTGGTCTCAAAGCATGCGGACAGCTTGCGAGGGGTGCAGGCGCTTTCCGGCGGCGCGGGTCCGCAGAGAGCCATCTCAGATTTGAAATCTGAGTTTTCAGAAGAAGAGAGGAGTCTGCTTCGAAAGGCGCACCAGACGCTTCGCCACGTTACGGAAGACATGGAAGGCCGATGGCACTTCAACACCGACGTGGCCCTGTGCATGGAATTGATTAACGAATTGACGGATCATCAGGGCGCTATTGAGGCCGGCAAAGTTCGCCCCGAAGCACATAAGGCGGTTCTGGAATTGTTGGTCATAATGCTCTCGCTCTTTGCGCCGCATATCGCCGATGAACTATGGGAAGGCCTAGGCCACGCAGGACCACTGCTCCGAGTTCCCTGGCCGCGCTTTGACAACCAACTCGCCGCCGCGGATGAACTTGAACTGCCGGTCCAGGTTAATGGCAAATTGCGGGCGCGAATCCGGGTGGCGGTGGACGCAGGCGAGGAAGAAATTCTGGCCCGAGCGCAGGCGGAAGAAAAGGTGGTTCAGCACCTCGCAGGCAAGCAAATAGTCAAGGTTGTGGTTGTACCTCAGAAGCTGATTAACATCGTGGCCCGATAGAACATGGAACATACTAGACCTGTAGCTGTCCTCGATTTTGGTTCTCAATACACGCAATTGATCGCGCGCCGCATTCGCGAAATGCAGGTTTATGCGCTGATCGTTCCGTGTCATACACCCTTTGATGAGCTGGCCGCGATGCACCCGCAGGCGCTGGTGCTTTCCGGCGGCCCGTCGTCTGTCTACGACCCATCCGCGCCGGTGTGCGACGAACGCGTCTTGAAGATGGGCATCCCGGTTCTGGGCGTTTGTTATGGGCTGCAATGGATCTCGAGGACGCTGGGGGGAAGGGTTGAGCCTGCCGAGCGCCGGGAATACGGATTCGCCCAACTGGAGATTTATCACTCCACAACGCTCCTCAAGGGCATCGAGTCGCCGCTGCGCGTCTGGAACAGCCACGGCGACCACGTGGCGGAGGTTCCGCCCGGTTTCAGCATAACGGGGCGCACGCAGAACGCGATTTCAGTGATTGAGAATCCCGCGGCCGGAATCTACGCGCTGGAGTTCCATCCGGAAGTTCGCCACACCGCACACGGTTCGGAAATCCTGAGCCGATTCGTGCGGGACGTGGCGGGCATCCAGCCGAATTGGTTCCCGCGCTCCTTCATCGAGGAAACGGTGGACCGAGTGCGGCAGGAAGTCAAGGGCGAAACCGCGTTGTGCGCGCTGTCGGGCGGGGTGGATTCCGCTGTCGCTGCGACGCTGGTTGGAAAAGCCATCGGCAACCGGCTGACTTGTCTGTTTGTCGACAACGGCCTGCTTCGCAAGAACGAGTTCGCGCAGGTGGCCGGCATACTGCGCGAGCAAGCCCACCTGAACGTGCGCACGGTAGACGCTTCGGTTCGTTTCCTGTTCCGCTTGGGGGGAGTAACCGACCCGGAGAGAAAGCGCAAAATCATCGGAGAAGAATTCATCCGTGTCTTCGAAGAGGAGGCTCGGCGGCTTGGGGACATACCCTTTTTGGTGCAGGGGACACTTTATCCGGACGTGATCGAGTCGGTTTCCGTGAAGGGTCCGGCCGCAACCATTAAGAGCCATCACAATGTGGGTGGGTTACCGCAAGATTTGAAGTTCCGGCTTATCGAACCTCTGCGCGAGCTTTTCAAGGACGAAGTGCGCAGAGTAGGCCGGGAATTGGGGTTGGATGACCGGTTGATCGACCGGCAGCCATTCCCCGGCCCAGGTCTGGCGGTACGGATCCTGGGCGCGGTCACGGAAGAGCGCCTCGAAATGGTCCGGAATGCGGACGCGGTGGTTAGGGAAGAGGTCGAAGCGGCGGGTCTGGCCAAGCGCTTGTGGCAGGCGTTCGCCGTCCTACTTCCGGTCTCGAGCGTGGGCGTGATGGGTGACGCGCGAACCTACGCCTCGACCATCGCCGTTCGAGCCGTGGAATCTGAAGACGGGATGACGGCTGACTGGGCGAACCTTCCGGCGCCGCTTCTGCAACGGATGGCGACCAGGATTGTCAACGAGGTAAAAGGCGTTAATCGCGTAGTATTCGACATTACCTCGAAGCCGCCGGGGACAATCGAATGGGAATAACTCACCACGGCCGCCGCCGAGGCAGCTTGAGACAGGACAAGGTTACAGGGCTATCGACTTGCCAGTTTCTGGGCCATGTAGAGCAGGAGTTGCCGGTCTTTCTCGTCAATCTTGCCGAGAAGGCGTTTCACTTTTTCAAAGAAACGCACTTCCTTTTCCTGCTGGGCATCCAGTACCAACTCTTCCGTGCTCTGCAGCTTGCTCAGGTTGGGCAGAACCGGTTCTCCGTCTCCTTCATAGAAAAGCTGATGGAGAGGGATTTCCAGTGCCGCCGCGAGCCGCTCCAGGGTTTCGAGAGACGGTACAGTGTGGCCGTTCTCTACCCGGGAGATGTAACAACGCAAGAGTCCGGTACGCTTTTCAATATCACCCTGTGATAGTGACTTATCTTCTCTTAACTTTTTAAGACGTGTTCCGATGACCATGGGGGACATTCTTCCACAAAGTATCAAGACCGTCAACTGTTAATATAGGAATGGCGGAGAGATATCTGGACGGCGGTCTGTAACCAATGGGCAACCTCCCTCGTCCCTGCTACTGAGGGAAGCCCGGAGATGGAACCCGAATGGCACGCTCGGAGTTTGATGTCAGCCAGGAAGTTGAGTACATTCGTCGGGTCCAGAAAGGGGACGGTGAAACCTTCGGCCTGCTGGTGGAAAAATACCAGCAGCGTATTTTCTCCATCCTTTTCCATCTTGTTCGCCGCCGGGACGAAGTCGAGGACCTCGCTCAAGAGGTGTTTTTCAAAGCTTTTCGGGCCATTCGAAGTTACAACTTTCAATCTTCGTTCGCCACGTGGTTGTCCCGAATTGCGGTGAACCATTGCTACGATTACTTGCGCAAAGTGCGCGCCTCGCACCTCAGCTACTACTCGGAGATGACGGAAGAAAGCGCGCACGAATTGGAACGAAAGGCGGAGAGCCCGCCGCCACAAGGCCTGGATCACGGCGAGAAGCTAGCCCTGAGGGATTTCGTTGGCAGGCTTCTCGAACGCGCGCCGGAAGATGACCGCCTGATCCTAACTCTCAAGGAGCTGGAAGACTATTCTGTGGAAGAAATTGCTGACCTGCTGAAACTGAAAACCAGCACCGTCAAAGTGCGCCTCCACCGCGCCAGGAAGCGAATGCTCGAAGACCTGGAGCGTTGGCGCCAAGAAGGAAAATAGGCCATGGATTGCAAAGAGATTCGTGATCTCGTCCGGGAGCGCTGGGGCGAGGAATTGCCTGCGGAGGCGCGAGAGCACATGAGCAAGTGCGCAGGCTGCGAAGTGTATTGGCGCAACGCCCGCTTCCTCCAGACCGGCTTCCGCGCCTTAGCAGAGGAGACGCCGCCGGATGCGTCGTTTGGCTTCGCCTCGCGGCTGGTTCGACGGCTGCAAGAGTGGGGGGCGACGGGCGCACGGAGCGAGTTCTTCGAGACCGTTGGCCGGCGTTTCGTTTATGCCACTCTTGTCCTCACGCTGGCATTGCTGCTCAGCTTGGTGCTGCCCACCACCGGCCCGGTGCGGGGTGTGGCCGGGGCCGATTTCCTCGCTTTGCAGAGCCACAGCCAGACGTCGCAGCCCGACGTCGTGGGGGGCGACCTCGCTGATACACACGACTTGATACCGGGAGGGCCGACGGAGTAATCAGAGTCGGCTAGAGAAAGCCATGAGCCGAAGAGCCTACCTCTATTTCGCCTCTACATTTCTGCTGGGTGTGGTGGTCGGCGGAGCTTCCGTCTATTATTACGCCTGGAGCACGGGGCTCTGGCGCCGCCCCTTCAACCGCCAAAGCTTCGTCCAACGCGTCAAGAGCGAACTCAATCTTTCAGATCCGCAAGTCCCTCAACTCGAGAAGATCCTGGAAGGCTCCACCAGCAGATTCGCAGCCGCTCAGCAGCAGGCGGATGCCCAGCTCAATGCCATCCGCCAGGAAACCCGCAACCAGATTCGGCAGATCCTGACGCCGGAGCAAAGCCAGAAGTTCGATGAGCTGGTGCGCCGCTGGGATGAGAGAAGAAGACACTTCATCCGTTGAGTTCGTTGCCCTCCAAGGCGCTTCGCGCGGCCGCCCCACAGATCAAAACGGCACGTCTTCATCCGTGATTTCGGGCGGTTCGGCAGGAGGTTCGGGGGCCGGCGGCCGGTCAGCGGATGGGCGTGGCGGGGCAGGCGAATACGTTCGCTCCGCCGTGGGCGACGTGGCCGATGCGGAAGTTGCGATGCGCTCGTTATCTGCCTTCGAGCCCAGCATCTGCATCGCATGCGCGTGAATCTCGTAGAACGTGCGCTTGTTTCCCGCTTGGTCTTCCCACTGTCGGCTCCGGATGGTCCCCTCGATGTACACGAGTTTGCCCTTAGTCAGGTACTGCCCGCAGATCTCGGCCAGCTTGTTCCAGGCCACGATGTTGTGCCATTCGGTGCCCTTTTGTTGCTCGCCGCTGGAGTCTTTGTGAACATAGTCCGTGGCCAAACTGAATTTAGCTACGGGCGCGCCGCTGGGGGTGTATTTCACTTCCGGGTCCTTCCCGAGACGGCCAACCAAAATCACCTTGTTAACAGTGCCAGCCACAAGATCCTCCCTCCACCACTCGGCCGCTTCCCAAAAGCAGAACAACCGCATCAGCCGTGAGTGCGAGGCCCGTTAACGGCGCGGACCTGACACAGGATAACCGAGCTTTTTAAGTCTCTGGCGGGCCAGGTCCGCCTCATGAGAATTCGGGCTCTGCTGAATCAGGGAACGCAATTCTCTGGCCCCTGCGCTTTTCTCCCCGAGCTCGAGCAGCGCAAATCCCTTCTTGAGCTGCGCGGCCGCAGCCTTGTTGCCCCCTCGTTCGATGCACTTATCGTACTCCGCGATCGCGTTGTTATATTTCTTCTGGGAGGAGTAAATCTCCCCGATATAGAACTCGGCGTTCGAGGCCCGGTCCGTCTCGCCGTAGTACTGCAGGTATTGTAGAAAGGCCTGAATGGCGAGGTCGTACTGCCCGCCGTTGTAGTCTGTCAGGCCGGAATTATAGAGGCTTTCGGGATCGGGAGTGGTCGGCTTTGGGGGCGCCGCCTCGCCGCCCGGCTCGCCTGGGGTTCCGGGAGCCCCGGCGCCTGTCGCCGAAGCCGCAGGTTGTTGCGGGGGAGCGGTTATCGTCTGGATAATATTCTGCGTCTGCGCCAATTGCTCGCCCAGCTTGCCAATGCGCGCCTTGGCCTCATCGAGGCTCTCGCTGAGCGCCTGGATCTGGGTGGTCATGGAATCGAGGCGCGCGTTGGACGTCGCCAGGTTCTTTTGTGTAACGTCGCGCAAATCGTCCATGTTGGATTTGATCTTGTTGACGTTGTCGCTGGCCTGTTCGATCAAGGTCCTCAACACTGCGCCTTGCGTATCGACGGTCTTTTGCAGGTTTTGGACAGCCTGCTGCAACGCGTCGAGTTGTTGCATCATCTGGAGCGTCTCTTTGCTGACCGCGTAGAAGGGCTGTGCTCCGGCAACCAGAAGGCCCAGGACAGGAAGAATCAGTAAGGCATGCTTTTTCAAGGGGAGTCACCCTCGTTGTTTAAAGTGAACACACGCCAGTGTACCCTGCCCTCTATAGTTGGGTCAACTGGCGGTAGCAGATGCAAACAGTTGAAGCGGCGGCCTCACGCCGACTATTGGCGTGCTGTTCTTGCCTGCGCGCAGCGAAATCGACCCCTCGCCGGGCAATGTAGCTCTTCGTCCGCGCTAGTGGCGCTTGCCCTCAGGCCGGCACGCGCCACCCTCACCGGACGCTGAAAATGCGCTAACATTCCGGGCGCGGCGTGGAATTTCGCTCCCAAAGGAAAGGCAATGTGAGATGCCTCCTCGCCCACGCCTCCTCGGAGCGGCACGCCAAAAGGGTTCTTCGTCCACCTGCTAAAGGCCGGCGCTGTGATTCTAGTCGGGCCGGGTCACGTGCCACGCGGACACGGGCGCAGTTCTCCCTTGTGCTGCGCCGGTTTCCCGTGCCAGTGTGGAAGTCGAGAGGGAAGACAGGCCGGGAGCCGCAAGGGTTCCCGGCCAGTCCGTATTACTGTGCCTCCGTACCGTAGTGGAAGTGAGCGCGACGATTCTGCTGCCAGCAGGCTTCGTCGTGATCCGTACAGGAAGGCCGATCCTTGCCGTACGATATGGTGTTGATAAGGTCGCCGTTGATACCCAGATTGACCAGGAAACTCTTAGCTGCGGTAGCGCGGCGGTCGCCGAGACCCAGGTTATACTCTTCGCTCCCTCGTTCGTCGCAGTGGCCTTCAATCGTGAACTTGACATTCGGATGAGCCTTCAGGAAGTCGGCGTCGGAGGTCAGAGCCTGCTGTGCGTCGGGACGAATATCCGACTTGTCGTAGTCGAAGAAGGCATCTTTGATACTCTGTCCGAATACTCCTTCTTCGCTCACCTCAGCTTTGGGCGTCTCTGGCGGCGCTGCCGGCGGCGCAGCAGTTACGGTCACTCTGGCGGTCTCGGTTACTGAACCGCCCGGTCCGGTGGCTGTCAGAGTATAGGTTATGGATTCCTGAGGGGTAACGGTCGTGGAGCCCTGCGCTGGTACTTTCCCCACGCCTGGTTCGAAGGTAAGGTCGGTGGCGTTTTGGGAAGTCCAACTCAACGTGACGGACTGGCCTCTTTCAATGGTGCTCGGCTCGGCCGTCAAGTGTACGGTTGGCGCCGGGGTTGGGGCGGGCGGCGCGGAGGGCGGCGCGGCGGCCACCTGCTTCTTGTGACACGCACCTGCCAAAATAACAATTCCCAGTAAACCGGCGAGAAGCGCAAGACTGCGTTTCTGCTGTTGCATTTCTTCATCCTCCTTGGTCGGAAAGAAAGGAATCTTGCGATTCCTTGGATAGGCCAACGTGTCTTGGAATGCCCCCTGGAGCAGGACAAGTGCCTCAGCATCACCCGCGCCAGTGGGGTTCGTGCTTTTCGAAACCGTGCATACTAACATCAAAGCAAGAAAAAAAACAAGCTACCCGTCAAAAGATCGCGCCGCGATATTCATTCCGAGGTCACACTTCGGAAAAAACTCACCAGGCGTTCTGTGAATGCGGGGAACAAACCGACACCTTCTCTTGCGACTCTAAAAACTAATTCGACCAATTCGGGTTCCAGTTGTTTCCGGTGCGGGTAAGCTGCACTGGCTCGGTTCCATTGGCGAGCATGGTCCAGACCTGGCGAGTGCCGGAACGAGTGGATTCGAAAGCCAGGTGGCGGCCGTCGGGCGACCAGGAGGGATGCTCGTTGCGTGCCGCGTCGTGCGTCAACTGGATAATCCTTCCCGTGGCAATTTCCATGATGTAAATATCGTAGGTCCCGGTTTCCGAGAGCCTCCAATGGAACGCCAAAAACAATCCGTTGGGAGACCAGGCGGGCCCGCTGGCATCACCGCCCCCGCCCGCGGTGGTGACGCGCCGCAGGTTGGTGCCGTCGGCCGACATGATGTAAACCTGGGGTGTCCCGCTGCGGTCGGACACAAAGGCCATTTCGGTTCCCGTCTTGGGGTTCCAGGCTGGCGAAATATCCACTCCCCGGGAAAAGGTCAGCCGCTGAAGATTCGTGCCGTTGACGTCCGAGTCATAAATCTCCGGATCGCCGCTCATGCTGGAACAAAAGGCAATCTTCTTTCCATCGGGCGACCAGGCAGGGGTGGTGTTGAGTCCTTTGTAACTAGGGAAGAAAGCCCGGTGATTCGTTTCGAGAGAGAGAATATAGATTTCCGGATTGCCGGAGGCGTAACTCGTAAACGCCAGCTTCGCATTGTCCGGCGACCAGCGCGGGGTTGTGGAGAGCGAACCGTAATTGGTCAGCGCGTGCTGGTTAAAGCCGTCGTAATCCATGACCCAGATTTCAGAGCGGCCCCCGCCGCCCCTCACGAACCCAATTTTGGTCAGGCAATCGCCGGGCAGGCCGCCCCCCAGGGTCTTAACAATCTCGTTCGCAAAGCGGTGCGCGGCTTCGCGCGTCGAGACCTCGTTCAAGGTAGCGACGTAGCGCTTGGCAACAACGCTGGGATTCGCGGTGTTGCCCAAGTCAAATAGCCGCGCCGTAATCACCATGTTGGAATTCGTCGCTTCGGTCTTTCCGAAGGCAAGCATCTGGGCGGAGACGGGCGGCGAACTCCAGGTTTTGAAGTCCACATCCGCCGGCTCACGAAGCGGAGTGGTCGGGTAGAAGCTCTTGCTGGCCAGATCAAAGATGCCCGCCTGCTCGAGGTCGTGCCACAGGACCTGGTTGAATTCCTGGGTGAGCGGAGCGAGGTTCTGCTCGCCCGAAGCGGCTGTAAAGTCAAAGACGGCCAGTTTGATTCTGGACGCGCCAAGATTGATGCCGATGCTGAACCAGTCTTGACCCCAGCCGGTGTTAAAAGCTATCAACAGCAGCGACAGGGTAATAACAAAGAACAAACTGCACAGTTGGATTCGCCGCAAGGAAAAGCGCATGCTGGATTTCAACTCCCATAGTTTTTAGATGCGTGCACCCATCCGCGTAGATGTCTCGCGGTGTGAGATAGCGGATGAGGCAGCACGAGCCCCAAAAGCGATATCGGCGCCGCCCCCTCTCCCCTACCGGTGAAAGTCAAAATAGAGGTTCACTTTGACTCTGTTCCCGGAATAATCGGGGGGAAGCGGGGGAAGCGGGTTCGAGGCCAAAACGGCCCGCAGGGCGGAACGATCCACTTCAGGCAAACCGCTGGACTGCGTGATCTCAACATCGGTAACATTGCCATCTCGCAGAATAGTAAAAGTCATATAGAGGCGCGGAGCGCTCACGATATTCGAGCTGATCGTGGAGAGCAGCCAGTTGCCGCTGATGCGGCTTCGGACGGAAGCGACGTAATAATTATAGCGCTCGCCAAAATCCCCGCCTTCGCCAAAGCTGAGACCGCCTTGACCGCCCGCGCTGACCATCTGGGTGTAGTTCATGGAAGGCTGGCCGCCCAGTCCGTAGGGTACGGCATTGTCCGCCTGCACGGGTTTGTCTTTTTGAATGTGGGTATTGACGCGCTCGGCCTTCTCCGGCTTCACGGCCTCTTTAAACTTGGGAATCGGGATGGCCTTGGGTTCCGGTGGGGGTTTGGGCGCAGGTTCCGTTTGGTGCAGCCCTGGATTTTCACTGGCCAGAGTATTGTGCGTGGATAGCATCGGGGCAGGCAGCGGCACGCCCGGCAGGGAGGCAACCGCGCCAATGCGTGTAGATCCGCCTGCACCCCAGTTTTTTCCCCAGCCGCCCCCGAACGATGAGCCCAAGCTTGTGTAGCCGATCAACAGCACGAAAATCACCACGTGCATCGCGGCGGAAGCCACCAGCGTGCCGCCCAGCGTCTCGCGCCGCTCATGCGTAACCACAATGGAAACGGCCTGACCGCTCATCTTAGCCTTCAGCTTTCAGCTCTCAGCGTTCAGCACCAACAATCGTCGTCGCCCCCGCGCAGTCTGGAACCCGTGCCGGACCATAAACGATGGATTCCCGCTTGCGCGGGAATGACGTAGTATTCACGAGAGGACATAATTCCGGCCGAGTCTTTTTGCTCGTCACTCGTCACTTTTCACTCGTCACTTCGTTTCCAGCGGTTCCGTCACCACGTTGATGTTGGTGAACTGGGCCTGTTTCAAGGCGTCCACCACCGTTGCAAACGTGCCGAAAGGCGCCGTTTGGCTGCAGCGAATAAACACCGGAGTCCCGCCGGCACCCTTCAGATGAGCCAAAACGTAGCCACCCAGCTTGTGAATGTTCACCGGATCGTTTCCGACATAAATATCCTGGTGTTTGTCGATGGTCACCACGATCTTCTCCTCTGAAATCGCTTTCACCGTGTGGGTCTTCGGCAGGTCGACTTCAATCCCCGATTCGAGAATGGGGGCGGTCAACATGAAGATAATCAGTAGCACCAGGACCACGTCCACGAACGGCGTGATATTAATCTCCGCCAGCGAGGTATGCGTCCGACCTTTGAGCGTCGTGAATGCCATGAATTACCTCACTCTGTCCGTAGTCCGTTGTCCGTTGCCATAGGTCGTGCAACCCTCAGCATTGGCGACGGACCACGGACAACTGACGACGGACAACGGACTACGTGAAAAACCGCTCGGTCAAGTTTAGAAACTCGAGTCCGAAATCGTCCATCATCGAACCAAATTCCTTGATGCGCTGCACAAACTGGTTATAGGCAATAACCGCAGGAATGGCCGCAAAAAGGCCGGCCGCCGTTGTGACGAGGGCTTCGGAAATCCCGGGCGCGACGCTGCGCAGCGACGCGGTGCCTGCCGTTCCCATTCCATGAAAAGCGTCGATGATTCCCCAGACCGTTCCGAACAGTCCGACGAACGGCGTCACGGCCCCCGTGGTGGCTAGCCAGGTGAGCCATTGCTCCATGCGCGTCAGTTCGCTGGAGGAGGTCATCTGCAAGGCCCTCTGCACAGCTTCCAGGCTTCGGATGTGGGGCTTGCCCGGGTTCTCGTTCACCACCGCCTGGCTTTCAATTTCTCGATATCCCGCCTGGAAAACTTCCGATAGCGGGGTGGACTTGAGACCTCGGCAGAAGGTACGAATCTCCGAAAGCCGCTTGCTTTGGCGGAATACCTTCAAGAATTCCTGCGACTCCCGGCGGGCCGCTTTGAAGTTCCTAAACTTGTTGATAATAATTGCCCAGGATAGGACTGAAAATCCCGCCAGCAGCAATAAGACCATCCGGGCTACGGTCCCCGTGTTTGACAGCAACTGCCAGACTTCGCCTTGGTAGAAACCCTGTAACTGCGCCAGTAGTGCAGGGAGCAATTCGCCTCCTTGACAAACAATGAACTGCCCAGTCCTTCAAGTCTTCAACCTAACATAGCACTTTTGGCGCCGTCAATGTAACGCATCCTGTTGCGGCTTGGGGCGTAGTTCGGTTTGCTCGGGCATTAACGGGAAAACAAAAACACGAATCTGCCACATGTGGCCGGGAGGTTATCCAGGACGAACGGTCTTCGGAGAGATCGTAGAAGAATCAGCACAGCTCACGCCAAGTCGCAAAGCCGCGCAGGGCCACAAAGTGAAGTCTTGGGCCCGCTTTGCGACCTTGGCGCGCTTTGCGCCTTCGCGCGAAACCGCGATTTCCGTTCGCACCATCCGCGCCGAGTCAGATATATGCGATCACATCGATCTCTACCAGCGAATTGCCTGGGACTCCGGCGGCGGCGATGGTGGTTCGCACTGGAGGTTCAGTGCCGAAGCGCCCTTGAAAGACCTCATTCATGCCCGCGTAGTCCTTCAGGTCGGCCAGGTAAACGTTGCATTTGAGGACCTTATCCATCGAGGAGCCGGCTTTCTCAAGCTCCTGCTGGATCTGGTCAAGGACTCCCTTGGTATGCACTTTGATATCACCAGCCTCATGGTAGCCGACGCCGGCGATGAAGACCAGGTTGCCGTAAGCGACCACGCTGTTGAACAGTGGTGTCTTTCCGTTCTTGGAGTTGTTGACAAGTACTTTTTTGGTCGGTTTCTCTTTCCCGACGGCTGGGACCGCCGCGGCCATTACGGCTCCCGCCGCAACTCCAACCCGTAGGAAACGCCTTCGATCCGTTTTGTTCGTATGAGCCTCCTTGGATGGCTTGTGCGCTGTAGCGTAGACCTGCTTTCCCAGGTCTACGGTTCGCCTCTCGCCTACGAAAGCCGCAGACCTTGAAGAACAGGCCTTCGCTAGCCGCGCATAGAGTACGCGACCTCAATCGCCATTGCAACTGGCTCCCTCGCAGGGGCGGCACTTGTGGCCGCCCCCACGTGGCGTATAATCGTTGAGGTCGGAATCCACTGCCACGGACTAACCACGAGCAGTTACTGACTACTGACGACTGACCGCTGACAACTGTCTATGCTCCATGAAATCCACGTTCAGAATTATGCCGTGATCGACTCCCTCAAAGTCGAATTTGCTCCCGGGCTTAATCTGCTCTCGGGCGAAACCGGCTCGGGAAAATCCATTCTGGTGGATGCATTGGGCCTGGCCCTAGGGGGAAGAGCTTCGGCGGAAGTCATTCGCTCCGGGCAGGAGCGGGCGCAAGTCACGGCGGTGTTCCGCGCCGAAGGACGACCGCCCTGGTCAACCTGGCTGGAAGAATGCGGCCTGGCACAGGAGGAGGAGCTTATCCTCCGGCGGGAAATCCTGGCCAGCGGCAAGAGCCGCATGCTGGTGAACGATCAGCCCGTCACCTTGGCGGCGGTGAAGTGGCTGGCCGCCCTGCTCGTCGAGATGCACGGGCAGAACGAGCACGTGGCGCTGTTTGCCCGCGACGCCCAACTCGATTTGCTCGACCAGTTTGCAGGCGTGGACGAGGAGTTGCAGCGAGTCCGGGAGTTACACACTCGACGCAGAGAACTGGAATCAGAATTCGACAGCCTCAGCCAAAACGAGCAGGAGCGGCTACGTACCATCGACTTGCTGAGCTTTCAGGTGCAGGAACTCGAGCACGCCAAAATCGAGCCGGGGGAGGACGCACGCCTCGAGGACGAGAAGCGCGTTTTGGCGAATCTGGAACGAGTGCGAACCGCCGCGGCAGGCGCCTTCTCCGAGCTCTATGAAGAGGAAGGAGCCTCCTGCTCGCGTCTGGCGGCGGCCATGCGGCAACTTGAAGAGCTTCGCCGTTATGAGTCAGCCGTCGAACCGGTCCTCGAATCACTGGCAGGCGCTCGGGCGACGCTGGAAGACGCTGCCGATTTTTTGCGGGATTATCTGGGAAGGCTGGAGGCCAACCCGCAACGCCTGGAGGAGATCGAAGACCGGCTGGCCCTGCTCGATCGACTGAAGCGCAAATACGGGCAGACGCTTGAGGAAATCCTTGCCTACGGAGAAAAAACCCGGCAAGAGCTGGCGAAAATGGAACATGCCGACGAGCGCCGCGAAACGATCCAGCGGGAACTGGAGAAGGCGACGGGCGATTACGGCAAAGCGGCGGAGGCGCTTTCCACCCAGCGGCGTGAGGCGGCCCGCAAACTCACCCGCCTGGTGCGCGAAGAATTGGCGCAACTGGGCATGGAGAAAACCCGTCTGGAAGTTCATTTCGAAAACCTCTTGGAAGGGCGCGCGGGGCCGCGCGGCATCGACGAAGTGGAGTTTCGAATTTCGCCGAATCCGGGCGAAGAACTGCGGCCGCTGGAGAAGGTTGCCTCCGGCGGCGAAATCTCGCGCCTCATGCTGGCGCTCAAAACCGTGGTGGGGACGAATCGGCCCGGCGCCGGGGCCGCCCGGCGCACCGCTCGCACCTTCATTTTCGACGAGGTCGATTCCGGGATTGGCGGGCGAGTGGCCGAATCCGTCGGGCAGCGGCTGAAGCGTCTGGCGCGCGACGGGCAGGTGCTGTGCGTCACGCACCTGGCGCAAATCGCCTGCTTCGCCGATCAGCACTATTATGTCGAGAAATTCGAACGCTCCGGCCGTACCCTGACCTCCGTGACGCATCTCGCCACCGAAAAAGACCGAGCGCGTGAGTTAGCCCGCATGCTCTCCGGCAGCCAGATCACCGATGCCGTGCTGAAACACGCCGCAGCCATGCTGAAGCATGGAAATTGAGCCATTGAATCATTGAGTCACTGATTCATTGAGCGATTGATAGGCGTCACCTCGGAGTTTGAAATGCGAATTGCCTGCTTGTTGCCCTTCCTTTTTATCGTGAATCTTCTGACCGCCGGGCCTGCAATGACGCAGAGCGGTGGTCAGTTCAAGCTGACCGGAGTAACGGTGGTTGGCTCGGCCCGCTACAAAGAATCCGAAATCGTTCGGGCAAGCGGACTGAAGCTTGGAGAACTCGTGACTGTGGACACGCTGAAAGAGGCTGCCACCCGCCTCGGCAGCGCTGGCGTGTTTGCGGACGTTAATTATCGATATCACACTCGAGGCGAAGCGCTGACAGTGGAATTCACAGTCCAGGATGCAGGCCATTTCCTTCCATGCACCTTCGAAAACTTTGTGTGGATGTCGAGGGACGAACTGTTGGCTGGCTTGCGCTCTCGCGTGCCATTGTTTGACGACCAGGTACCTGCCAGTGGAGCCCAGCTCGAGAGAGTTTCGTCGGCGCTCGAGGAAATGCTGCGAGACCGCGGCGTCCAAGCTAAGGTTGCATTCTCGCCGACAGGGGCGGCGGGAGGTCCCGTGGAAGCCATACAGTACAGAGTGACGGGCCTGCCAATTCCGGTTCTCAGGATCGACTTCACGGGCGTCCACAAGGTCGACCCGGCCTTGCTGCAAGCGGTGGCGCGACCTCTGATTGGTAAGGAATATGATGCGTCGTACATTGCGGCCTTTTCCAACGCAGGCATTGGCCTTGTTTACCGGCAACGAGGTTACCTTCAAGCGCGCTTCGGACGTCCGGTTCCACAGCTACTGAAGGAAGATGGGTCTCCCAACTCTGTCGCCATTACTATCCCTGTATCGGAAGGCGAGCTGTTCACGTTGAAGGAAATCACCTGGTCGGGACAGAGTGCGATCCCGTATGAGGAACTCGCAAGAAAGATCAGGCAGAGACCCGGCACTCCGGTGGACGCACTCCAACTCGAGCAAGACGTTCTGGCACTGCCCATGCTCTTTCACGCCAATGGCTACCTCGATGCCGACGCCCGCATGAAGCCTGCCCTCGATGACTCCACTCATACGGTTGCCTATCAGATACAGATTAACCAAGGAGATCTTTACAGGCTGGGGAAACTTGAAATTGCAGGGCTGGATGATGGGCACATGAGGTCGGTAGAGAAAATGTGCCGGCTTGATCACGGAGACCCCTATGAGCCTGGGTACTGGAACTCGCTGATACAGCAGGCACTCCCATCCCTGCCGCGCAACGCGTCAGGCTGGAAGGCCAGTGCAAAACCAACCGTGCACAAGGATACCAGGACAGTGGACGTCCTACTTACCTTCGCCCCGAGGGCAAGCCGATGATCTCCAGGCTCAACGAATCGTTCACAGGTCAGGTTTAACCGTCTCGGTGGCCCTCCTCGTAACCACCGCTCCGCCTATTCTGCGAGGTGCGCAGCCTGAATAACCCAACGAACTTGCTTCACACAACACCGTCGATGAGCTGCCAAATTACAGGCAGTACGCCCGCCGTCTGCGAAGTATAATGAATCGATGTCCGGTCCCGCTCCGCCGCCTAATACAGAAGACTCCGCTCCGCGCCAGGAAGCGCAGGGCGCGTATTTGCGCCTTCAGTCCGTGACGATTTTCGTGCGCAACCTGGATCGGAGCGTGCCTTTCTACGTGGACCAACTAGGATTCAGTCTGGTCTTCGATGCCCGAGCCCAAACCGTGCGCCCCTGGGTTGCGGTAGCCCCTCCGGACGGCAATGCAACCCTGGTGCTGCGCGTGCCCGAACCCGGTTCGTCAGAGTGCAGGCTCATAGGACGGGCCACCCAGGTGGCGTTTGTCACCGAAGACGTAGTTGCCAAGTTCCGTGAATGGCGCAGGTGCGGCGTCGAGTTTCTGTCCACGCCACGCTTAAGACGCCTGCGGCATCGGGTGAACGTGGCGGCAAGCGGCTCGCCGAACCCGGAAGGGGCTCCCATTTGGGGCGGAATCTTCACACGTTTCAAGGATCCGGACGGGAATTCGTTTTCACTCGTGAGCTTCGACGAGGTGAGCCGGGAAATTGAAGCGCAGCGGCGCGCCCGAATTGAGCGGCTCGAAGCCGAACGCCGCGCCAGCCAGGAAATGGAAATTGCCAAGCAGGTGCAAGCCCGGCTTTTCCCGCAATCCCTGCCACCCCTTCGAAGTCTCGAATACGCGGGTGTCTGCCTCCAGGCTCACCCTGTAGGCGGCGATTACTACGATTTCCTCGATCTCGGCCGCGACCGGCTGGGGCTGGTGATCGGCGATGTGGCAGGAAAAGGAATTGCTGCCGCGCTGCTAATGGCCAACCTGCAGGCGAATCTGCGCAGCCAGTGCGTCATGGCATCGGATCAGCCAGAGCGCTTCCTGCGTTCGGCCAACCGACTTTTTTATGAGAATTCGGTCGATAGTGCCTACGCCACCCTCTTCTTTGCCGAATACTGCGATGTGGAGCGGCGCTTGCGCTATGCGAACTGCGGGCACGTCTCCGGCTTTCTGCTCCGCGGCAACGGCGCTCTCGAACGGCTCAGTTCCACCTGCACGGTCCTGGGATTGTTCAAAGAGTGGGACTGTGCGCTGGCAGAATGCCGACTCCTTCCTGGAGACACACTGGCTCTCTACACGGATGGCATAACGGAATCGTTCAGCGCCACCGGCGAGGAGTTTGGAGAACAACGCCTATGTACGGCGCTGCAACGCTATTCTGAGATGCCCGCTCAGGACCTGCTCGAAGCGATCGTCCGCGCCGTTCGGAGCTTCAGCCCCCAGGAACAGCACGACGACATCACGCTCATCGTTGCGAAGTGCAAGGACAGCTAGAGGCTGGGGCTCATGGCCTCGTCTCCTTGTTTACCGGAACAGGGAATTAGTCGGCTTCCCAGGCGAAGTGGCAATCTTGCTTTCCCAGACACTCGCTCCGCCGCCACCTGCTCTTGCAGTTCTCCCTCCGCTGTGTTACGTTTTTTGAGTTCCGAGCGTGCACTCACGCTTCCAGGCTCCCGTGACGACAGAATCTTCTGAATCGCGCCTTCTGGCTCAAGTCGATCTTGACCGCCTGCCTCGCCACGTCGCTATTATCATGGATGGCAACGGACGATGGGCGAAGAAGCGCCGGCTGCCGCGGATTGCGGGGCACCGGGCGGGAATCAGGGCGGTCCGCCAGTCTGTGGAGGCTTGTGCCCGGCTGGGCGTGCCTTATTTGACCTTGTACGCCTTTTCGGTTGAGAACTGGAAGCGTCCCCATACCGAGACCACGCTCCTCATGAGGTTGCTGCGTGAGTATCTCAAGAAGGAGATATCCGAACTCAACCGGCAGAATATTCGCCTTGCCGTCATCGGCAGAATCCACGAACTGCCCAAGCCGGTACAAGGTGATCTCGAGACGGCGCTGGAAAATACAAAGCAGAACACCGGGCTGCGGTTAACCCTGGCGCTCAACTATGGCGCGCGCGCTGAACTGGTGGATGCGGTGCGCGAACTGGTTGAATTGGCCAGGCGCAATGGAGACGTGGTCGTTGACGAACCCACTCTGAGCAGCCACCTTTACACCCGCGATCTGCCCGAGCCGGACCTGCTGATCCGCACCAGCGGAGAATTGCGTTTGAGCAACTTCCTCCTCTGGCAGGTCGCCTATTCGGAACTTTGGGTGACGGAAATCCTTTGGCCCGACTTTACCCAAGCGCATTTGTTTCAGGCGATCATCGACTATCAGAAAAGGGAGCGCCGCTACGGAGGAATAGGGCTGGGATAGTAACCCGTTCTCAATGAAACTCCGATTTTTCACCGCCTTACTATTAATTCCCCCCGTAATATACCTGATCGGCTGGTCACCCAAATGGCTCCTGCTGGCCGCCGTGATCGCCGTGGTTGAGTTGTGTCTCTACGAGTTTTTCCAGCTTTGCCGGCACGCGGAATTCAAGCCGCTGTCGACTTTGGGATATCTGGCGGGCGCGGGGATTTGCGCGGCGCAAGCGGTGGAAGCCGGTGGAAGCACGTCGTATTCTTTTCTGCTGCTGATTGCTTTGGTCCTAATCACTCTTACCGCGGGGCTGGTGACCAGCCGCGACTTGAAGACTTACCTGGGCGCAGTCGCCACAACCCTATTCGGAGTGATGTATATAGGGCTCGCGCTGTCCTGTGTCATCCCTCTGAGGTTTTCGCCGTTGAGCCAGGGAGTCCTTCGCGTCCCCGGCGCGGCAGATCCGGCTGGAGGCCGGAGTCTCCTCCTGCTATTGTTCCTGGTGATCTGGGCCGATGATACTTTTGCCTATCTTATCGGGCGCACGATAGGACGGAAGAGGCTGTCTCCCTCGATCTCTCCCAAGAAGACTTGGGAAGGCGCGGTCGCGGGGCTGGGAGGCAGCCTGCTGGTCGCCTGGGGGTTTACGAGCCTGTTCTGGCAGACAGCGAGCTGGAAAAAAGTTATGCTGTTGGCAGGAATAATAGCGTTGTTCGGGCAGATCGGGGACCTGGCGGAATCGGCGATCAAACGGGGCGCCAGCGTGAAGGACTCGGGGTCGGTCTTACCGGGTCACGGCGGTTTGCTCGACAGGGTGGACAGCCTGTTGTTCGGTGCGCCGGTTCTATGGCTGAGCCTGGCGATCTGGGATCTCTGGCGATGACGAAGGGTTTGTGCATTTTGGGCGCTACAGGTTCGATTGGACGGCAGTGTCTGTCTGTCGTCAGGAAATCGGCTGACCGATTCCGCGTCACCGCCCTCGGCGCGGGTAAGAATGTTGAGTTGCTTGCCCAGCAGGTCCTTGAATTCCGGCCGAAACTAGTTGTCGTCGCGGATTCTGATCACATTGCGCCTCTGCGAGCGTGGCTCGAACGCCTCGGGGTTGCCTGGACGGTTAAGATAGCTTCAGGAGTTAACGGACAAATTGAGGCCGCGACACACCCTGAGGTTGACATCGTAGTTTCAGCCTCGCATGGAACCACAGGGCTGGTTGCAACCTACGAGGCGATCCGGGCGGGAAAACGCATCGGACTGGCGAGCAAAGAGGTTCTTGTCACCGCCGGAGAACTGGTGAGACGCGCAGTGCAAGAGCGGGGAGCAGAACTCCTGCCTATAGACAGCGAACATTGTGCCATCCATCAATGTCTTCGGTCAGGTCGCCACGAGGAAGTCCGCCGCCTCATTTTGACTGCGTCGGGAGGCCCTTTTCTGAAAACCCCGCGAAAACACCTCGACCGCATAACTCCCGGAGAGGCCTTGCAGCATCCAATCTGGAAGATGGGCGGACGCATCACCATCGACTCTGCAACCTTGATGAACAAGGGGTTGGAGATCATTGAGGCCCATTGGTTATTTGGCTTCCCATGCGATCAGATCGACGTGGTTATTCACCCCGAATCAGCGGTCCATTCCATGATAGAATTTAGGGATGGGTCAGTTATGGCCCAAATGTCGGTTCCTGACATGCGGCTACCGATTTCGTATGCGCTGAATTACCCGGATCGGCTGGCCATGGACGGTGAGTTGCCGCGCCTGGACCTGAACGTGCTCAGCAGAATGCGGTTTGCAGCGCCGGATACGCGGCGCTTCCCCTGTCTGGATTTGGCACGCCAAGCTCTGCGCAGTGGGGGCTCCATGCCCTGTGCACTGAACGCTGCTGATGAAATTGCAGTCGAGGCTTTCCTGGCCGAGCGGCTACGTTTTTCGGATATTCCTCGAGTGATCGAGAGGGTTTTGGAGCAGACAACTCAGGCGGGCGCATTCACTTCTCTAGAAGATGTCCTGAGTTGTGATCACGAAGCCCGTGATCGTGCACGGGAAGTTGTGACCAGGCTTGCGCGCCGGCGAGGCTCTGGCTAGCCTCCGTAGGCGCTGTCATTCCAGACGAAGCGAGGAATCCGGCTGTGCGTCGAACGGATCGCGGGAACCGGACGTGAGCAAGATTCCTGGCTTCGTTCGGAACGAGAGTTTAGGCGGTTCTTCGCAGAGTTCGTCTAGGAAGAGTGAATGGCAATATGGCGGGAAGCTTCATAACAGATGTAGTGGTGGTGGTGCTGGTTCTGGGGCTCATGATCTTCGTTCACGAGCTCGGCCACTTCCTGGCGGCTAAGTTCTTTGGCGTCCGGGTGCTGGTTTTTTCATTGGGTTTCGGCAAACGGCTGCTGCATTGGACAAAGGGCGATACCGATTACCGCATCAGCGCCCTGCCTTTCGGTGGTTACGTGAGGATGGCTGGGGACGATCCCTCCGCGGAACGGAAGGGCGAGCCCTGGGAGTTCCTCACCAAGCCTCGCTGGCAGAGGTTCGTGGTGGTGGTCATGGGGCCGACCATGAACATTTTGTTGGCCGTGCTTGTCCTGGCAGGGCTCTACAAGTTCCACTTCCAGAAACCCGTGTTCGAAGAGCAGCCCGCACGCGTGGGGGACGTGGAAGCCGACTCACCGGCCAGCCAGATCGGCGTCAAACCCGGCGATCTCGTGGTACGCCTTGACAACCTTCAGAACCCTCGCTGGGAAGAACTCCAGATTAAAATCCTGACGACGGTGGGCGAGGCTATGCCGATCGAGGTCGAGCGGGACGGCAAAACCTTGAGTATGGCGCTTACACCGCGTCCCTCAGGGCCGGATCGCGTCGGGGATGCAGGCTTGTACCCCTACGCGCCTGGAGTTATCGACAAGGTCGAACCGGGGCTTCCGGCGGGCCAAGCGGGGCTTTTGCCCGGGGACCGAATAGTCGGCATAGACGGGAAAACGGTCCTCTATTGGCGCCGCGTCGCCTTTCTCATTCAGGCCAGCAAGGGGAAGCCTGTCCAGCTTTCAATTCTCCGTGGCGGCCGGGAATTCTCGACCACGTTGAAGCCGGTCCTTACCGATGTGATGGGAGAGAAACGCTGGCGTGTCGGCGTTACTTTTCACAGCGACATGATGGTGAAGAAACTGGCCTGGGGGAGTGCCTTGGCGGCAGCCGTCCAGGATAATTCGCGGGATTGTCTGGACACTTTCGACGTGCTCGGCAAGATCCTGACCCGCCGTCTCTCACCGCGCACTCTGGCCGGACCCATCGGGATCGCGCAAGCCTCCGGAGAAGCCTACCGCGCGGGGTTCCCTGAGCTCCTCATGTTGATCTCATTCATCAGTCTGCAGTTGGGTATCTTCAACTTGCTCCCCATTCCGGTCATGGACGGGGGTGTGATTCTCCTGCTGCTCGTCGAGGGTCTGATTCGCCACGACCTGAGCCTCAAGGTGAAAGAGAGGTTCCTGCAAGTCGGTTTCGTCTTCTTGTTGTTGCTGGTGGTGTTTCTCATGTGCAATGACATCATGAGAACGCTGAGGCCGTACTAGGGGCTAGGGACTAGGGGTTAGGGACTAGGGACTGCTGGCGGCTGATGGTCTGAGGCTGACAGCCAGCGACTGAAGACTGAGAACTGACAACTGAGGACTTCATGAACTTTAGTGACACCGAACATTTCCCTCCTCGGCGAAAAACCCGTGCCGTGCGGGTCGGCCGCCTCACCATCGGTGGCGACGCCGCCATTGTCGTACAGTCGATGACCAAGACGGATACGCGCGAGGTTGGAAAGACCGTCGAGCAAATCCAGCAGATGGAGGCGGCGGGCTGCGAGATCGTACGCCTTGCGGTGCCTGACCTGGAAGCGGCAAAGGCCTTGCCCGAGATTCGTAAGCGCTGCCCCGACTCGATCCTCGTCTCGGATATTCACTTTCAGTATAAGTTCGCTCTGATGGCGCTAGATGCCGGAGTGGACAAGTTGCGGATTAATCCCGGGAACATCGGCGAGGCGGATAAAGTTCGCTTGGTGGTGCGCCGCGCGCAGGATCGGAAGGTACCCATCCGCATCGGCGTGAATGCGGGGTCGCTGGAACGCCGGTTGCTCGAGAAGTATGGTTATCCGACGCCGGAAGCCATGGTTGAAAGCGCTCTCTATCATATCGGCATTCTCGAAGAACTCGGATTCACGGATACGATTATCTCTTTGAAAGCCTCTAACGTACGCCTCTGCGTTGCGGCCTACCGTCTCCTCGCCAAGCAAGTTGATTATCCCTTCCACCTCGGAATTACGGAAGCCGGAACCCAGTTCACAGGGACAGTCAAATCGTGCGTCGGCATGGGAATGCTTCTGGCGGATGGAATCGGTGATACGATTCGCGTTTCTCTGGCCACCGACCCCGTCGAGGAAGTGCGCGTTGCTTACGAAATGCTCAAGGCGCTGGAGCTGCGCAGCCGCGGCCCGGTGGTGATTGCCTGCCCGACCTGTGGACGCCTGGAAGTTGACCTGTTCAAGATCGCCGGCGATATCGAGAAGGCCACCGCGCACATCAAAATGCCCGTGAGCTTGGCGGTGATGGGGTGCGCCGTGAATGGACCGGGAGAAGCCCGGGAAGCAGATCTCGGCGTGGCTGCTGGACGCGGCAACGGAATGATCTACCGCGAAGGCAAAGCCATCCGGCGAGTCAGCGAAGAAGAGATCGTTCCTGCCTTGCTGGAAGAGATCGAGCGATTCGTGGCGGACAAGACAGCCGGAATTGACACTGCCCCCAAAGAAATCATCGCCCAACCTACTCCCGAGTCTGCGACTTCCCTGCCGATCCTGAAATAACAGTGCCGTTGCCGGGCCCGACTATCATTCGCCATGTGCGAGCGATTGAAATTGCGGCCTGATGGCGGTACAATGTCTTACTTGAATCTTACCCCTCACGGATGAGGATTGCACATGGAAACGACCAGACTGTCTTCGAAGGGCCAGATCGTCTTGCCGAAATCGGTGCGCGAGGCGCGGAGTTGGAAGCCAGGCACTGAATTCGCGGTGGATGAAACTTCCGACGGGATTCTACTGCGGCCGTTGCGCCCCTTCCCGCCGACCAGCATCGCCGAGGTATACGGTTGCTTGAAGTATACCGGCCGGCCAAAGACTCTTCGTCAAATGGAGAAAGCTATCGCGAAAGGCGTGAGGGCGCGGCATGATCGCGGTCGATACTAACGTTCTGGTTCGTTTTCTGGTGCGAGACGATGCAGGTCAGGCCGCTCGTGCGGCGGAACTGATTCGGAGTAGTGAGATTTGGATCTCCGAGACCGTGCTGCTGGAGACCGAGTGGGTCCTCCGTAGCCTCTATGACTTTACCCCGCCAAGGCTGGCAGGCGCTCTGAGAGCCTTGGCCGGACTCGGGACGGTTTTCTTGGAAGATGCGGGAGCCGTGGCCAAAGCCTTAAATTGGTTTGAGCAAGGCCTTGACTTTGCCGACGCGCTGCATTTAGCGAGTGCGGGAAATGCGAAGCAGTTTGCTACCTTCGATCGAAAGCTCGCGCGGCAAGCCCGGGGCGTGACCCAAGTCGAGACACTTGTCCTCTGATCCGATTTCAATTGGCTGAAGACCGCGACGACTTCTCAAATCGGGTTTCCGTCGGCGTCGATGTAGCGGATTTCTCCGATACCCAATTCGCGAATACCTGCTTCGATTTTGGCTCGGTCCCCCACCACCACCCAAACAAGCTTGTCCGGATGGATGACCTGCTTGGCGGCCTGGTCCAAGTCATTGGTCTTCAGAGCGCGGATCTTGCCCGCCATAGTGTCGTAGTAGTTGTCGGGCCATCGAAATTGAATGAGATCCGTAATAGAACTTCCGACCGAGTTCAGAGTCTCACGCGAGCCGGGCAGGCTGAGTGTTTCATTCGCCTGGATTTGCGCCACCTCCTGGCTAGTCACCGGCTGGTCTGTCAAGAACGCCCTCAGATCCTTGTTCACTTCAGCCAGCGATTCCTTCGTCTTATCCGTCTGCACGGGCGCAAAGATGAGGAACGGCCGCTGCGCGCGTGCGCAACACAAGACGCTGTGGGAGAAATAGGCCCAATGCTTGTCCTCTCGCAGGTCCATGTTCAAGCGCGAGCTGAACGTTCCACCAATGTCATCGTTCATGGCCTGGATGGCGATTTCCTGCGGGGTGTCGGGCGGCACTGCGGGATCGCCGGCCAGGATCAACGATTGGCTGGCGCCCGGTTTGTCCACCAGGTAAACCACAGGCTTGGACGGAAGCGGGACCGTCGTCACGTTCTTCGCAGGAACCTCCCCCGGTTTCCATCCGGCAAACAGCTTCTCGAGCTTGGAAGTAATTTCGGCCAGCGTCGTGTCACCCACGACGACCAGCGTCGAATAGTTTGGCCGATACCATGTCTCATGAAACTTCACCAGATCGTCGCGAGTGATCTTCCGCACGCTGGCGGCGGTGCCCGAACCGGTCAATGCGCTGCCGTACGCGTGGCCAGGTCCATACAGCAGTCTGGGGAAGACCCGCAAGGCCATCGAGAACGGTTCTTTCTGCTCCTGCTCAATCGCATCGAGTTGCAGCTTCTGTTCCCGTTTGAAATCGGCTTCGGGAAACGAGGGATTGAGAACGACATCGGCGAACAGTTCAAGCGAAGGATCGAGGCGGGCCTTCAGGGCGGACAGGCGCACATACGAGAAGTCCAAATTCGAATAGCCCCCCAACTGCGCCCCTAGCAAACCTACTTGGTCATTGATCTCAAGCGCGGTGCGAGTTCTTGTGCCATCGATCAACAAAGCTCCCACGAGCTTGGCGGTACCGGGGTTGGTGAACTGGTCGGCGGCATAGCCGGCGTCGGTGGCCATCCATAGGTTTACCAGCGGCACGTCGTGACGTTCGGCCAAGATCACCTTCATTCCATTGGCCAACGTGGCCCGCTGCAGCTTGGGCAACCTCAATTCCGGCGGTGTCCCGAGCGCCGGCGCCTTCGAGCGATCGGCCCCCGCCTGTGCTGCTTTGTATTCCGGGAACGGCAGAACATCGGCAATGTAGACTCCGTCAGCAAGCCAGCGATTTGCCGCGGCCTTCAAGTCTTCGGCCGTCGCTTCCCGTACGCGTTTGAGCGTGATCTTATAGCCGCCCGGGTTCCCGGTGTAGACGGCGTACTCGGCCAGCCGGTCGGATTTTCCTCCGAATCCGCCGATGCGCTCGATGCCGCGCACGAAGCCGGCCACATACCGCGTCTCGACGCGCTGCAACTCCTCAGGCGTCGGCCCTTCTTTGAGGAAACGCGACAGCTCCTCGTTGATCTCTTTCTCCAGCTCATCCACGCCATGTCCGGGTCGCGCCGTCGCCTCAATATAAAACTGGCCGCCGATTTCGCGCGACTCGTTGTGGACGGCCACGTCGCTGGCGATCTGGTCGTCGTAAATGAGCCGCTTGTAGAGCCGCGAGGTCTTGCCCTGGCCCAGGCAGGCGCTGACCAGATTAAGATAATCGGCATCCGCGCTGCCGAATTGCGGCACGTTCCAAACCATGTAAATCCGCGGCAGGGGCACGCGATCCTGGGTGACTTCGCGATGAGTGCCCGTCATCTTGGCGATCCAGACTTGCTGGTGGTTTACCGGGGGTCCCGGAGGAATGTTTCCGAAGCATTTTTCGACTTTCGCTTTTGCGGTGGCCAAGTCGATATCCCCGGCCAGCACCAGCACCACGTTGGAAGGCCGGTAATAGGTCTTGAACCAATCTTCCACGTCCTTGAACGAGGCGGCGTCCAAGTCCGCCATTTCTCCGATCACGTCCCAGGAGTAAGGATGCCCGGCGGGGTAGGTGTTCTCCGGAAAGTACTCCTCGGTGAGCTGATAAGGCTCATTTTCTCCTTCCCGCTTCTCGTTCTGAACCACGCCCCGCTGCAAGTCCAGAGTCTTCTGGCTCAGGTCGAGGTACCCCATCCGGTCCGATTCCATCCAGAGCGTATAGTCGAGGGCCGAAGTGGGAACGTCCTGGAAGAAGTTGGTGCGGTCAAAATTCGTCGTGCCGTTCAGGTCAGTCGCGCCAACGGCTTCGAGCGCCTTGATGTAGACTCCCTGGGCATGCTGGCTGCCGCCGAACATCAGGTGCTCGAACAGATGCGCGAATCCGGTCTTTCCCGGTTTCTCGTTCTTCGAGCCGACGTGATACCAGAGGTTGACGGCCACGATGGGCGCCTTGTGATCCTCGTGCACGATCACAGTGAGTCCATTATCGAGAACGAACTTCTGGTAAGGAATGTCAATGTCCTGTGCCTGCGCGACCGCGCCGACCGCAAGCCCAATTATCAGCCACAAACTACTTGTCCGCATGGGTCCTCTCCTGATCGGAATGTAGTGGTAAGCCCGACTCCGGAATGGGTTTGGGTACGTCGCTGAATATATCCTTAGCGAACCCCGCAGTCAAGCGAGAGCCCTATCAGGCAGTGTCCTAATCCGGAAGTAGCGCCGACCTTCAGGTCGGCAATTGCTGGCCTAAACAGGCTGCGGAAAAACCCAGTGGACTGTCATCCTGAGGAGCCGGAGGCGGTCCTGAGCGAAGCGAAGGAAGGATCTCCGTAGTTCGTTGAAACTGCAACTGCCGGGATTCCCCGATTTCGGGGGTCCGATGGACCCCATCGGGGTCCCGAAATCGGACTTCGCTTCGCTCAGAATGACAGGGTGCAAGCGTTTTTCCGCAGGCTCTAAAGGCCAGCGCTACGAGGTCGCGCCGGTTCGCGAGCTGCATTTGTGCGGCGCCTCATCGAGTGAACTCATTCCGTCTTGACTGATTTCGCGGAAGCGGGAGGGGATTCCCGGGCAAAGTCCCAGAGCGGTTTCCGGATCTCGTGCGGACCGGTGAGCCGGTGCAGCGCGAACAGGAGGGCGAGCACGCCCAGGATGGCCAGCCCCGCGCGCGTATTGGGCGGCATCACCATCAGGATGCACACCAACACGGTCCAAACCACGGCCGCTACGTTAATGAGATTGCTGTACGAACCCAAGTGAAACGGACCGCGCTTCCCTCTCCATAGGCTCTTCCTCCGCCAACCCAGAAACACCGGGATGATGTAGGAAAGATAGAACCCCACCACGCTGAGCGAAGTCACCACGGAATAGCTTTCGCTATAAATGAGCGCCGCGAAAGCCAACCCAACGGAGAGCCAGATGGCTGCCGCAGGGGTTTGATGGCGGGGGCTGATGCGGCTCCAGACTTTGGCGAGCGGCACTCCTTTGTCGCGAGCAAAGGCATAGAAGGTACGCGAAATCGAAGTCACGGCAGAGAGGCCGCAGAACCACATGGCCAGAACCGTGAGGATAAGGACCCCCTTCCCTGCTGACTCACCCAGCGTTGCCTCGACGATCGCCAGAACCGCCGGAAGCGGCTGGCCGCTGGAGTCGCGGGCATTGAGGACGTGGCTGACATCGGGGATTACCCAGGTCAAGGAGAGAATGAGAAGATAGCCAAAGAATCCCGAGACCAGGACGGACATCACCATCCCCCAAGGCGCGCGGCGGCGTGGGTCCACGGTTTCTTCGGCCACGTGCGCCGAGGCGTCGAAACCGGTATAGGTCCATTGAGCCTGGAGGAGCCCCAGCAAGAAGAGCCAGAAATAGGGGGCGCGGATTGTGCTCGAAGAATAGCCGGAGAGCAGAAAACTCAAGGGCCGTTTGGGGGCAAGAAACCACAAGGCACCCATCAACACCGCGACCCCGGCGATGTGGATTGTGACGCTGAGGTCGTTGAGGTACGCCACCCAGCGAATCCCATAATGATTGATTGCCCCGTGGGTCACGAGGAGCAGGCCGTAAATCAGCAGGAGTGTGGACGGCCGCGAACCAAGTCCGAGCAAGGGGACCAGAAACTCCGCACATCCGTAGTCAATCCCGGCGATGGCGGTGACTAAGCCGACGATATTCAGCCAGGCTGTAAACCACGCCCAGGTGGGCCCGCCCAATTCCGCGGACCAATGGTACATGCCTCCCGAGGTGGGCAGCGCCGAGCATAGTTCCGCCATACTCAGCGCAACCAAGAGTGTCCCTGCTGTGGCTAAGGGCCAGCCAAGAGTCATTTCCAGCGGCCCCCCCATCGTCAGGCCGTAGTCGAACAGGGTGACGGCGCCGGTTAGAATCGAAATGATGGAAAAGGAGATGGCAAAGTTGGAGAAGCCGCCCATGCCGCGGAGAAGTTCCTGCGCATAGCCCAGGCGTTCCAGTTCGCGCGCATCCTTTTGGGCAAGGATCTCCTCCTGACGCACCGATGCACTCAAACTCCAGACCTCGATTCGGGAGATTCGATTATCGCTTCTTGGCCCTGAACGCGCAGGCTGCGGAACAAGCTTGCGCCCGTGTCATTCTGAGCGAAGCGAAGTCCGATTTCGGGACCCCGATGGGGTCCATCGGACCCCCGAAATCGGGGAATCCCGGCAGTTGCTGTTTCAACGAACTGCGGAGATCCTTCGTCGCCTGCGGCTCCTCAGGATGACACCTTATCGGGTCTTTCCCCAACCCACTAGTGCTTTAGCGCGAAGACAACCACAACTACGATGGCAATAACTAATAGTCCGCCCAAAATAAGGAGTGGCAAAATGGACTTGCGTTTGCCGGCTTGAGGGGGAGCGGCCAGCGGAAGTGCAGGCGCCGGAACCGCCACCGGCTGCATTTGCGGCATCGCGGGTTGGGGCGGCATCGTGAACACGGGAGGTGCCGCGGGCTGTTGAACCTGCGGCGCGGGGACCCGGTATGGCTGTGGCTGAGGTACCGCCAGCGTGGGCGCCACCGGAACTTGAGCGTGCGGCACGGCGGGAGCGCGAGGAGGCGCGACGGATGGCATCGGAATCGCCGGAACCGCGCGACCGGCAGCTTGTGGTGGTGCCGCCGGTGGCGGGCCAGCGGTTGCGCCCTGTGGCGAACCACCGGCGCCTCCGCTGGGAAGCTCAAACATGCGCATGAACTCATCCGGCTCAGTCGGCTGTGGTGCCGGTGGTGGGGTTTGCGCGGCGGGGGGCGGCGCCGCCACGGCAGGCGCCTGGTCCTGGGGCTGCCGGAAAAGCATTGTAAACTCGCCCGGCCCCGCTCCCGCGACCTTCGCCGGCGGAGGACCTGCGGCTGGTGCCGGCTGCTCCATGATCGGAGGTGTGGGAGCGCTTCTTCCTGGCTGGTATCCTTGAATCAACCGGGTGAAGTCTCCGGCTGCTTGCGGGTTCGAGGAACCGGGTAAGGGGACCGCCGATTGGGGCGAACCAGGCAGGACCGAGCCTCCCGCCGGCCGTCCCGCCTCAGGAGTGGGACGGAATAGCCGAGTGAACTCGCCAGGGGCCGTTTGCTCAGCGGGCTGGATCGGAGACGGCGAGGGCGGCCGCGGCGTAGCTCCAGCCGAAGGTGCGGCCGGTGCTTTCACGGTATCAGGCCGAAAGATCTTGGTGAACTCTCCCGGTCCCTGTGGTGGACGGGGCTGGTCAGGCTCCGGGGGGGCCGTGCGCCTTGGCTCGGAGGGAGGCGTGGGCATCTTCTCGCTGCCGAAGAAAACCCGGGTGAATTCGCCCCCCTCTTCCTTCGCTTTCGGTGCCGGTGGCGGGGCAACGGGGGGCGCAGCAGCTTTCTGGGTTGCGGGTGTGACTGGCGGCGCAGGCATCTCCTTGCCAAAGAACACCCTCGTGAACTCGCCCCCCTCTTCCTTCGCTTTCGGTGTCGGCGGGGGCGCAACGGGGGGTGCGGTTAGCTTCTCAGGTGCAGGTGGAGCAGGCGCAACGGGCGCCGGCATATCCTTGCCGAAGAAGACCCTGGTGAACTCGCCCGCCTCCTCCTTCGCTTTCGGCGCCGGCGGAGGCGCAACGGGTGGTGCGGTTAGCTTCCCAGGTGCAGGTGGAGCAGGCGCAACGGGCGCCGGCATATCCTTGCCGAAGAAGACCCTGGTGAACTCGCCCGCCTCCTCCTTC
>Ga0187864_10000776_pt1 | contig 34158 bp, 32 predicted proteins | sample June2016WEW_11_4_FD_132985 | JGI IMG/M metagenome (GOLD analysis project Ga0187864, IMG submission 132985) | Peatland microbial communities from SPRUCE experiment site at the Marcell Experimental Forest, Minnesota, USA - June2016WEW_11_40 | ecosystem: Environmental > Terrestrial > Soil >...
CTGCAAACGGAACCAGCCATGGCCAGAGGCTGATGCCCAGCCCCAGGTAACCCATGAGAAAAACGCCGATGCTGAGGAAAAAAGGACGATTCTCTACGCCCTTATGTAAATCTCGCCATATAAAGATAAAAAGAGCTACAGTCGCCAGGGGCACCGGCAAAAGGTAGAAAAAATTTGGAAGAGTGAACCACAAATCTCGCACACCCGCGTTCATTATCGGCATGCTGATACTCACGATCCCCATGAACACTCCCACATAGCCCAGGACATAAGAGGCGCATTTTCGCGCCCAGTCCTGGGTGATCGCGTCGGTTTTCATCACCAGCCAGGTGGCTCCCAGCAGTGCATAGCCGAACAGCAGGGCCACACCCGTCATGAAACTGTACGCATTGAGCCAGTCAAAAGGGTTGCCCGCAAAGCTTCGCCCCTGTACCTGCACCCCTTTGACAAAGGCCCCCAGGATCATGCCCTGCATGAAAGTGGCGACTATAGATCCGAAGTGGAAAGCGTAGTCCCAGATAAAGCGGGATTTGACAGCCTTGAATCGAAACTCGAATGCCACACCGCGAAAGATAAGACCCAAAAGCATCAGGATGACAGGCATGTAGAACGCCGGCATCAGGATCGCATAAGCAAGCGGAAACGCTGCAAAAAGCCCCCCGCCGCTCAGCACCAGCCATGTCTCGTTGCCGTCCCAGAAGGGTGCGATGGAGTTCATCAGCCGGTCCCTGCATTCGTCCGATGGCGCAAAGGGAAACAGAATGCCCACCCCCAGGTCGAAGCCGTCCAGAAGGACATACAGGAAAAGTGCGGTGACAAGCAGGCCAAACCATATGAGTGGAAGATCCAGAGAGCCCTCGAGGCTAAACATGCCGTCCCTCCTCTTCTGAAACCAGGTCAGTGATCAGAGGAGGCCCTTTTACGCCGTGCGAACCGTAGATATGCGCCTCGGTCTCGGGACCTTTTCCGATCAGCTTCATGATGTAATAGCTCCCGGCGCCGAAGACGGCTGCATAAGTGAGGACAAAAGCGCTGATGGATATGGCAATGGGAATGCCCTGCACCGGAGAGACGGCCTCTGAGGTCCTCATGACACCCTGGATTATATAGGGTTGCCTTCCGGTTTCCGTAACGAACCATCCCGCCAGCACGGCAGCAAATCCGGCAGGGGTCATGGCCATGCACCAGTAATGAAACCACTTCGCATCAAACAACCGCTTCCTCAAATATAGAACCAGGGCCGACACGCCTGTCGAAATCATCAAAATGCCAATCCCCACCATAATGCGGAAGGACAAGAAAACCAACAGAACCGGGGGGCGTTCGTCTTTGGGCCAGGCCTTTAAGCCCTTGACCTCGCCGTTGAGCTCATGGGTGAGAATCAGGCTCGACAGTTCGGGAATTTCGACTGCATATTTAGTGGTTTCCGCTTCCTGGTCCGGCCACCCGAAAAGATTCAAAGGCGCGCCCCGCTGCGTCTCCCACAGCCCTTCGATGGCAGCCACCTTGGTCGGCTGGTGTATAAACGTGTTGCGACCGTGCATATCGCCGAACAACAGTTGCATGGGCGCTACGAAAACCGCCATTATCATGGCCATACCCAACATGACGCGCGCCTCCTTTATATGGCGGCTGCCCCGCAGGTAAAATGAGCCGATGCCTCCGGCTACAAAAGCTGTGGTCAGGTAGGCGGCGGTGACCATATGGATGAAGCGGTAGGGAAAAGATGGGCTGAAAACAATCTGCAGCCAGTTTACGGGATACAGCAGACCGTTTTCAGCAATCCGGAATCCCTGCGGTGTCTGCATAAAGCTATTGGCCGACAGGATCCAGAATGCGGAAATCAGTGTCCCCATAGCCACAATCACTGTTGCGGCAAAATGCAGCCTGCGGCCGACCCGGTTCCAGCCAAACAACATGACCCCAAGAAATGAGGCTTCCAGAAAGAATGCGCTAAGAACTTCGTAGCCGAGCAACGGTCCGAGAATGTTCCCGGCTTTGTCCGAGAATACGGACCAGTTGGTCCCGAACAGGAATGACATGACCACGCCCGATACGACGCCCATGCCGAATGTGACGGCAAAGATCTTGACCCACATGTGGTATATAACTGCATAGACCGCGTTGCCGGTTTTCAGCCATCGCCATTCGAGCACGGCCAGCCAACTCGCCAGACCAATTGTGAAGGCCGGAAAAAAGATGTGAAAAGAGAGGGTGAATGCAAACTGAATGCGTGAGAGCAGGACAGGGTCCAGGTTTTCAATCATGACCTGAGTCTCCGGTAATCAGAACCACGGATGGATATGGATAGATGTTGATAATCAAAAGCCAAGGGCGAATCGCCAATCACAGCGGATAAAGAAAGCAAACTCTTCGACTCCAATACTGTGCATCGGAATGCAGGAACGCAAGCCCCTAAAAGTGAGAGACGAAAAGGAACTTCAAACTGCTCCCTGCTCCCCGCTGCCTGTTTTAAGGGTCTACCGCCCGAGCTTCATTCAAGAATCTGTTGACTCCCGAAATCTCTCAACTTATTCTCTTTTTGTCCACACTGTCCATGCGTATGATCCCTTCAGGTCAAAACAACGAAGGAGGGTTTCATGAGGAAAACACACCCAATCTTAACCGCCTTTTTACTGTTTTCGGCAATACTCTTTGTGACTGCCCCGTCCTGTGGCGCGGATACCGTTAAGATAGGGGTGCTCTATCCCCTCACGGGCGGTGCAGCGGCTGAAGGGCGCGAACTCAGGGCCGGAGCGGAGCTTGCAGCCGAAATTGCCAATAACATAATGCCTGTAGATATGGATATGGCCAGGAGAGGCGGTATAAGCTCTCTTGGGGGCGCCAGGATCGAGCTTATTTTCATGGACCATGAAGGAAACCCGACCCTTGGGGCCGATCTGGCGAAAAAGCTCATCCTGGATGACAAAGTTGCCGGCATCATGGGGTGTTATCATAGCGCGGTGACTAAAGCGGTCAGCGCCGTCTGCGAGCAATACGGCATTCCCATGATTAACGCTACGTCAACCTCGCCTGCTCTGACCCAACGCGAACTGCAATGGTTCTGGCGCACAACGCCAAATGACGTGACTTTCACCAAAGATCTTTTTGAACTTTTCAAAGGTCTGTGCGAAGGAAAAGTCAAAGGCGTTGCTGCAGTTCCAAAGCAGCAGATCGCAAAGCTGGCGTCTGCCTGCGAGAAGACCGAATGGGGTTCACAGGTTTCCGAGACAATAGATGCTTTCGCAAAACAATATGGGTTCGAGGTGAAAAAAGCCCTTCTCTATGCCGCCAAGTCCCCCGACCTCTCGAGCGAAGTCAGGTCGCTGCAGGCCGCCAAACCTGACGCAATGCTTTTTGCCTGTTACACCTCCGACGCTATCCTCATGGTCAAAACCCTTAAGGCGCAAAAGGTGAGCGCCAAGATCGTGTGGGGTCAGGACTCCGGATTTGAAGCCCCCGAATTCTTTACGACCCTGGGCGATGACGTCGTGGGGATTTTGACCCGAACGGTTTTCGCACCGAAGGTTGCCGAGGTGAAGAAGGCAGCGGGCCAGGTCAATGCTCTTTACAAGGTGAAGACGGGACACGACCTGACCGGCGCCTCAGCACGTGCCTTTACGGGCGTTCAGACCTGGGTGGAGGTCCTCCAGAAGGCCGGGTCCACCAAGCCCGAGGCCATCCGGCAGGCGGCCAACAGCATTTCGATCCCCGGCGGCCAACTGATTGTGCCCTGGGCGGGGATAAGGTTCGCCTCGGGAAAAGAGGACAAAGGTCAGAATGAACTGGGATCGGGCATCATCGGCCAGTATCAAAAAGACAAGGCAGGCAACATCGTGCTGGAAATGATCTATCCTTTCGATCTGGCCACGGCAAATATGATCTATCCCTTCAAGAGTTTCTGATAAGCCATGGATATTCTAGCCGGGTCGGTAGTGGCCGGTCTGCTGATCGGAATGGTTTTCGCCCTGGTCGCCCTCGGGCTGACCATCATTTTCGGCATGATGGACATCGTGAATTTCGCTCACGGCGAGTTCCTCATGATTGGCATGTACACTGCTCTTATCGTTGCGCAGACGACGGGGATCGACCCATTGGCGGCAATTCCAGCCGCAGGCGCGGTCGGATTTGTGCTGGGCATTTGCTGCTACTACGGCTTCGTCAGATACCTGCTGCGCGGGCCGATGGCTGCTCAACTTCTGGGTACCTTCGGCCTGATGCTGTTGTTGAGAAATCTCGCCCTTCTGTTTTTCGGATCTGAAGACAGAACAATCCACACAGGCATCCTGGTCAATCGGGGATTCGATATTGGAATGGGTATCATCATTCCGGCCACCAAGCTGGCGGCAGCGGTCCTCGCCGTTCTTTCCTTTGCCGGCACCTGGCTCCTCATGAACCGGACAAGGTTGGGCAAGGCTATGACGGCGACTGCCCTCAATCGGCAGGGCGCCAGGTACATGGGCATTCCCACGGAACGGATGAATGCTCTTGCCTGGGGAATCGGTGGCGCGACTGTAACGGTTGCCGGAGCGCTCCTGGTTAATTTCTGGTCGGTCACGCCTTTTGTGGGTCTGCTCTTCACCATGATCGCTTTTGCGATAGTGGCTCTGGGGGGATTTGGCAGCGTCCCGGGCGCATTTTTCGCAGGACTGCTCGTCGGCCTGATTACCGAATTTCCCGGTTTGTGGGACTTCATGGCCTACATTACCGGAAGCTCCTGGATGGCCGGCATTTCCATGACGCCGTTTAAATACACAGGGGTATACCTGGCATATTTTCTCATCATGATAGTGCGTCCGAGAGGGTTGTTCGGTTGGAAATCTTGAAGAATATATTCGACTTTTCGGGCTCCCCCCGGTATGGCCTGTTCGCAGCCGGCATGGCGGGGCTGGTATTTTTTCTTTTTCCGATTTTGCCCCATTCTTCCTTCTCGATGTCTACCATTATTCAGTTCTTCATGTTCTCCCTTTACGCTATGGGATGGAATACAATCGGGGGATTTGGGGGGCAGGTCGATCTGGGCCAGGCCCAATTTCTGGGGATCGGCGCGTATACGACCGCTGTCATGACGATTCGCTGGAATACGCCCTTCTGGGTTTGCCTGCCTGTTGGGATGAGCCTTGCGGTTGTCTGGTCGTTCGTTATCGGCTACCCTTTGTTCCGGCTGAGAGGGCATTACTTTGCCATCACGTCGATTGCCGCATCGCTCGTACTCAAAGATATCTTCGATTCCTGGAGTTTCGTGGGGGCCTCCCGCGGCCTCGAAATTCCGGCAACGCGATATTCTTCGCCCGATTTCCTTCACCTGATCTTCACACAGGATACCTATTACTACTACATCATTTTCGCCTTTTTCCTTTTTGGATTCTTCTTCATTAACTGGTTTCGGCGATCCCGGCTGGCATTTCAGCTCCGCGCCATAAACAGCAATGAGGAGGTCGCCCGCTCATTGGGAATAAACGCACAGTGGACAAAAATAAAAACTTACGCCATTGCGACGGCTTTCGTCAGCGCAGTGGGCTGTTTCCATGCCTGTTATATTAAAAACATCGAGACCGAGGACACAATGGGTCTCGACATCTCCATCCTGATCGCTTTGACGGCCATGCTGGGCGGGATGGGTTCTTTGTGGGGGCCGATCATAGGAGCGGGCATTCTGATCCCGCTCAAAAGCTACATCAAAGAATGGCTCGGGGCCAGGGCTGGGCTGGTGGGACTCGATCTGGTGATCTATGCGGCGATCATCATGTTGATCTCGGCATTTGAGCCGCGCGGCATCTGGGGAATCGTCGAAAAGGTTCGGCGCAGAAAGCCGGCTTGATGGATATCCTTAAAGTACGAAATCTCAATAAAAACTTCGGTGGTCTGCAAGCCAATCGAGACATCAGCTTCGACGTGACGGAAGGTGAAATGCTCGGAATCATCGGGCCCAACGGCGCCGGGAAGACCACCCTTTTTAACTGCATCGCCGGAGTGCACCCGATTGATTCGGGCAGCGTCATCTTTCGGGGAAAAGAAATTACCGGCTTCAAGAGCCACTCCATTGCCCGGCTTGGTTTGAGCAGAACTTTTCAGGTCTATCTTGCGTCGGGTGACCTGACAGTTAAAGAAAATGTAATGGTAGGCTGTTTCATGAAAGCTCGCTCCCGCTCCGTCGCAGCGGCCGGAGCTGACGAAGTTTTAAGAGAGTTTCAGATCGCCCATCTTTCCGGGCATTTTGTATCCGAACTTCCTATAGCATCTCAGAGGCGGGTGGCAATGGCCACAGCCCTGGCAACCGGCCCGAAGCTCCTGTTGTTGGACGAGGTTGCAGCAGGGCTAAACCCTAACGAAGTCGAGGAAATAACGGGTTTGATCCGGCATATTCGTGCAAACCTGGCCGTTACGGTCATTCTGATAGAACACGTAATGGAGATGATAATGAATACCTGCCACAGGGTGATTGTCCTCGATTACGGAAAGAAGATTTCAGAAGGCGACCCGCGGTCTGTCATCAAAGACCCTGCGGTGATAAAGGCTTACCTTGGCCAACGTTACGCACGTCAATATCTGCAGCAGGCAAGCAAATGACGGCGGCCGGCCTTGAGATAAAAGATATTCAGGTACGCTATTCGCGGCTGCCCGTTATTCATGGAGTGTCCATCAGTGTGGGCTGGGGCGAGGCGGTATGTATAATCGGGGGCAACGGGTCCGGGAAATCCACCATTCTGCGCGCGGTTATGGGGGCGCAGCCCCCCTTTTCGGGCCGGATTTTCTTTGACGGCCAACCGATTCATGGCTTTCGTACCGAAGCCGTCGTTCGGCTTGGCCTTGTTTATGTTCCAGAGGAGAAAATGCTCTTCAGGCCCCTTTCGGTCGAGGAGAACCTTCTGCTCGGGGCCTATTCGGTAAAAGACCCACGCAGGATCTCCCAAAACCTCGATTTCGTCTACGAACTTCTTCCCAGGCTCCGGGAACGCCGCAAACAGGCTGCATCCACCCTTTCCGGAGGAGAACAGCAGATGGCCGCAATCGGGCGGGGGCTCATAAGCAATCCCAAGCTCCTTATGCTGGATGAACCCTCCCTTGGCCTCTCGCCTCTTTTGGTGGATGAACTCTTCGAGACGATCGCAAAACTCAGAGCAGAGGGACTCACAATTTTGCTGGTCGAACAAAATGTCAGAGAAGCTCTCGATCTTTGCGACAGGGGCTATGTCCTGCAGACGGGAAAAATCGTGGAGGCAGGCACCGGGAAAGAGCTGCTTGCGAGCGACAACGTCCAGAAGGCGTTTTTGGGACTCTGATACTTACGGCGGACACCGAGACGCGGAGACTTAAGACCGGAATGACACTTTGCGGCCAAGAGCGCGGCATGGACAAATCGGGCACATACTCTGAGCCGAGGTTCCTTTTATGTGGGGAAACAGGCATCAGCGTGGAGTTCGGCGATAAAATAGATTTAAACATAAACCGGAAAGTCCGGCATCTCTACAAGAGGTTCAAGGCGGCCCCATATCCCGGCATCCTTGATATAAATCCAACTTATTGCTCCCTTTTCATCCGGTATGATCCCTGGATTTGTTCCCTTGAAAAGCTGCTTTTGATCATAGAGGAGAAGTTGAAGGCAGATGAAGCCACAGACCAGGATTGCGAACGGATTATAGAGGTCCCGGTTTGCTATGAGAGCAAATTCGGGTTGGACATCAGGCAAGTCGCGGACTTCCACGGCATGCACACTGAAAAGGTGGTCGAACTTCATACGGCCCCTGTGTATCAAGTTTACATGATCGGATTTATCCTGGGATTTCCGTATCTGGGCGGACTGGACCACAGGCTCTATACCCCCAGGAAAAAAGACCCAAGAAAATCGGTCCCGGCGGGAAGCGTCGGAATCGCCGACCGTCAGACGGGTATTTACCCGGTCGAGAGTCCGGGAGGCTGGCAGATCATCGGCATAACCCCTGTAAAGATATTCGATCTGCAAAGAAAAGAACCTTTCCTGCTCGAAATGGGCGATAGAATGCGTTTCATATCAATAACGCGAGAGGAATTTGAGAGCTATACGCATCATTGAACCGGGGCCTCTGGCAACCGTACAGGACCTTGGGCGCTTTGGTTTTCGCGACAAGGGCGTCCCGATGTCCGGTGCAATGGATCAGCAGGCGTTGCGGGTAGGAAATCTGCTTGTGGGCAACCCCATTGGGGCGGCGTGCCTTGAGATTACCCTCAGCGGATTCCGGGCCGAATTCCAGTGCGGGGTCCACTTCGCCCTGACCGGAGCGGATATGGCAGCGAGCCTTGACGGCCATACTCTGCCGACCTGGACATGCTGTTTTGCAGAGCAGGGAGCAATTATTGAATTGGGCCTCCCGGCTTCAGGGTCCCGAACCTGTCTGGTCATCCAGGGAGGTATTGACGTCCCGCCGGTTATGTGCAGCAGGTCCACTTTCCTCAGGGGCCGCTTTGGAGGATTCCATGGCAGGCCGCTTCGAAAAGGGGACATCCTCCGCCTTGGTGATCCCGTGGGCAGGCCAATTCGCGAATTTCCCGCAGCACTGATTCCGCCCTACTCCGTCCATCCTGTGCTGAGGGCCGTACCGGGACCGCAGGATGATTGCATTTCTCCCTGCGGACTCGAGACCTTTTTCTCCGCAGAATATGAAGTTTCAAGCCGTTCCGACAGGATGGGTTCGGTTCTGGCCGGGCCGATCGTCGAGCACAAGTGGGGTGGGGATATAATCTCCGACGGCGCCTGCCCCGGCGCCGTGCAGGCGCCGGGCAACGGTCAGCCGGTAATTCTGGGCAATGACTGCCAGACAACCGGAGGCTACGTAAAAGTGGCAACGATCATAGCAGTGGACCTGTCTCTTGCCGGACAGCTCGGACCGGGTGTGAGGGTCCGGTTCGAGAAGGTGAGTCTGGATCAGGCACGGCTTGCTTATTTGAGAAATGAATATCTGCTGAGAAACTTCTATGAAAAGTATAGAGAGCGATCTTATGAGAGTAGATGTCAACTGTGATATGGGAGAAAGTTTTGGGGCATACCGTATTGGCGATGACGAAAAGATAATGCCCTTTGTCAGTTCGGCTAACATAGCCTGCGGCTGGCATGCCGGGGACCCGATGGTCATGGCCGAAACAGTCCGATTGGCCGCAGAACACGGAGTTGCAATCGGTGCTCACCCCGGCTACCCCGATCTCCTGGGTTACGGCCGTCGCAACATGGAAACCTTCCAGGGCGAAATCAGGAACTACATAATTTACCAGATAGGTGCTCTGTCCGGTTTCGCACGGGAGCGCGGGATGAAACTCCAGCATGTCAAGCCGCACGGGGCGCTCTACAACCTGGCGGCAAGAGACGAGCGGACGGCAAACGAGGTTATTTCCGCTATGAAGGCCTACGATCCTGAGCTTATCCTGGTCACTGCGGCCGGTTCTCTTTGCGCCCAAATGGCCGTTTCGGCAGGACTCAGGGTGGTCAAAGAGGCGTTCCCGGATCGCGCCTACCTCAGCAACGGCCAACTTGCTCCTCGAACTCTGGAGGGTGCGGTGATCCATGACACTGACGTGGTGCGGGAGCGCGTCCTCACCCTGGTCACATCAGGCCGGATGATTAGCGTAGACGGCACGGAAATCAAACTGGAAGCAGATACCCTTTGCATTCACGGGGATACCCCCCGCGCGTGGAAACTGGCCCGCGCCATACGTGAAACACTCGATGGCGCAGGGGTCCGCGTCTTGCCCATGGCACGCAAATACTAGCACTCAACGCATGCCCCGGGCCATGCGCATTGCTTCGGGCCTTCTCCGTAACACCCAACTCATAAGCGGACCCGGAAGGGCGCCCAACCCGAGAATCGTCCACGCCAATCCCCAGGCCAGTGTTTCTGAAGGAGGCGATATCCCCCTTCCCACGTCCAGCATAAATCCGAATACGCCGGGGCTTATAACGCCCGCACCAAACCCCATTACAGAACGCACGGCAAAGGCGGCGCCTATGAACGGCGGTTCGACGAGCTCAGTGATCGAGGTCGAGAAGATCGAGGAATCGGCGATCGATGAGAGGTTGTAAAAGGCGGCTGCCACAAACAGGATCGTCAGGGGCCATCCGAGCATCCAGCCGAAGCTGAAGGAAAAGCTGAGACTGATGCAGGAAAAAAGGAGCATGGTCAGGGACCGTCCCCATCGGTCCGAGAGGGCCCCCCCGATGAGACTGCCGAACGTGCCCGTGAAATGTATGAGACCCGAGAGGAGCATGCCCAGTCCGATTGCCGAGAGTTCCGATTCGATTCCTCCGGCGGTTCGGGTAGCCGCCGCTGCCAGGTACGCGGGCAGCCATGCCCACATGCCCAGAAGCTCCCAGCAGTGGAAGGTATAAGCGAGCATCGACAGAAGAGCGGCTTTGTTATTCAAGACAGCAGGGACCGCGCGCCACATTTCCCAGCCGTCAGGCGCAGAATGGATGATGTTGGGGGTGTCTCGCAGGACCCGCAGTGAGAGCGCCAACCCCACACTCGGAAGACTGCAGGTCACCAGGAAAGCAAGTTGCCAGCCGCCGATGGAAACAAGCTGGCTCGAGGTGATCACCGACAGCCCATAGCCTAATGATCCGGCGGCTAGATAAAATCCCATGGCCCGCCCGCGGGTCGCCGATGTGAAACGTTCGGCAATCAGAGTCAGGCCCGGTGTGTAAGACCCTCCGGAGCATAGACCGGCAAGACCGTACAAAACGGCCCCCGAAACAAAACCTGAGGCGAACACCGCAAAGACTAAAGCGCTTGCAGCGGCGGCCACAGCACTCCACAGGAAAGTCCGCTTTGCCCCGAACCGGTCACTTAAGAATCCGACTATGAAAAGGGAGACAAGGTAGCCGAGATGCCAGGCGGACTGGATCATGCCCGCACGGGTAGCGCTCATATGCCACTCATCCCTGAGGAGCGGCAATGCAGCCGAATAAGTAGTGAAGATAAAACTGAAACCTGCCCTTGCGATACAGAAAAGAGCGAGCCAGCGGCCATCACCAGCGAAAGAGGAAGACATCATCGGGACCCACTAAGATGTTTGGCCGTGAGGGGAGAGAGAAGGTCTTTGAACGACTGGTGCATGGCGCCTAAGCCTGAGCAGCACATTCGGCCTGCCCCGGGTCTGGGCAGGGCTATTTCGGAATGCCGAAAGGCTTGATCGGCCCAACTGCTTTTTCGCCCCCTTCGTTTTTCTTCTCCGGGGATTCGAGAATGATTTCGTTTTCACGTACCCAGCCAAGTTCCTGGCGAACGAGTTTTTCCTGTGCTTTAGAGCTGGTCTTGAGGGACTGAATCGTTTCGAAGAGTTTCTGGTTTTCAATCTTGAGCTTGAGGACCTTTTCCTCGAGTTCTTTTACCTGTCGGCCTTGTTTCCTGTAACCGTGAAGTCCGCTGGAGGAAAACAGGATTGTGAGGATGAAAACGATGTTCAGACCCAGCAGAATGCCAACCAGAAGCCTGACGATATAAACGCCCCTCACGCTGAACCTGGGCTTTGCCTCTTTTGGCTGATACCTGTTGGTCGGTGTCGGTCGGCTCATTGTCAAACCCAGGTGTTGAGCGGTTGAGGGCCGGTCCGCGGTATCCGCACGGATGGGAAAAGCTTCGGATCGGTGTGAGGAATGAAAAGGGCCCCTCGAAACTCATTCATTAGCTCGATATTGACGTTGAGTTCAACGTAGGTGATCATGTCTCGAACTTTTTCGGCTTCTGCCAAAAGTGTTCGGTCGCACATTAGCATGCAGGCCCCCAGGAGGCTCGAGTTCCCGATCCCATGGTATGTTTCCAGTGGTAAATCCGGAATCATGCCGATTCGAACCGCCATTTCGGGATCTATATGATTACCGAAGTTTCCCGCTATATAAATATTTTTTAAGTCATAGAAGCTCAGTCCCACCTTTCGGCAGATGAGAGATAGTATAGTGTACATCGCCGCTTTTGACTTCAAAAAAACGCCGATGTCGATCTCAGATATGAGAATCTCGCCTCCATCGCCGGTCTGAGAAGAAAGAGCCAGCACATAAGCCGGGCCATCCTCGGTATTTCTCAGGCGCGAGCAACTGAGTGCCGTGTTGAATCTGCCCTGGATGTTCAGGATTTTAGACGAAAACATCTCGGCCACAAGTTCTATCAGGCCGGACCCGCAGATGCCCGAGGCTTTGCCGCCTCCGATTACCCGAAAATCGGGATCCAGTGTCTTCCTGTTGATCCTCACCTTGTCGATTGCCCCGCTAACAGCCTGCATTCCGCGCTCCACAACCCCGCCTTCAAGGGCTGGACCGGCCGCACCCGCGCATGCCAGCAGCCACTCGCAGTTCCCCAGCACGATCTCGGCATTTGTTCCGACGTCTATGAGCATGTGGATGCCCGACGATCTGTTCAGACCCGATGCGATCACCCCTGAGATGATATCGCCCCCAACGTATGAGCCTACATTGGGGAAAAGATAGAGCAGAGCGTTAGGGAAAAAATCGAACCCAAGCTCTTTTGCGCGGACTATCGGGAAAGTGTTTGCCGCTGGAATGTAAGGTTCACGGCATATGTTTGACGGGTCAAGGCCCCAGAAAAAATGGCTCATCGCGGTGTTTCCTGCGCAGGATAGGGCGTAGATGCAACGAGCAGAGATCCCTGAATCTTCGAGCATTTTGAGCATCGCGTCCGAACAGGCTTCCACCAGCGAGTCGCGAAGGACGGCTAAGCCTTCCCGATCTCGGGCAAAAATGATACGGCTGAGGATATCTTCCCCCCAAGCCACCTGGGGATTTTTTACCGGGACCTCTCGGATGATTTTTTTGCGGGCGATGTCGATCAGCCGGAAAACCAGGCTGGAGGTACCCAGGTCCAGTGCAAAGCCGAAAACGGCCGAATCGGACGACCGGGCAACTACGTCCAGGACCTCCCAATGTGTACCGGTGTATCCCACAACCGCATGGAAGCACAGATCGTTTCCGCGTATTCTCCTGACTAACTCATCCATTTTGCCGGGCGCAATTTGAACCGGGGAATACCCCAGTTGACCAAGAGTTCGGGCGAGCCTGTCGAGGTCTGCGGTATTGTCGTTCAGGCTTGGCGCAGGCAGATCAACTGCGATTGATTCGATCAGAGGCCGGTTTTCGAGCTTGACCGGGACATCAAGATCTGTTTTACTCAAAAACTTGCCTTTCTTTACGCCCCCGCACAGGTTATTAGCAATCGTAAAGGAGGTGGGGACGGGACGTGGAGCTTCTGATAAAGTTCATTTTCTTAACGTCTTATTTACACTCGAAAATCAGTTGACACCATAACCGATTTTTCATAATTTCACAAATACTTGAACAATTGTTGGCTGTCAGGTTCTGTTCTTCTTGTTCCTGCGATCAATCCACTGCTTTTCCACCGTATTTTCTGCCTGACTGGCGGACCGATTCATTTTACAGGAATCCCTCGGATTCCCAGACTTTTGGCAGACGGCCATCGACAGGAGCCTGCGTTTATGGAAGAGATTCAAATCAAAGAGCTGGTTGAATACATTGCGCGTTGTCTTGCGGAACAGCCCGAACAGATTGTAGTTAAAGAGATTACCGGACAGCAGATATCCGTGCTGGAATTGCGGGCAGCCAAAGATGACCTTGGAAAAATAATCGGCAAGGAAGGCCGAAATGCTCATGCAATGCGAACGATCATGAACGCGGCCGCTACGAAACTGAAGAAACGCGCTGTGCTGGAAATTCTCGAATAATGCCGGTGCGTCGGAGGGCGTGCATGAAGGAAATACCGTCGAGTTATGCCCAACCAGGGGCTGAGGATCCTCCGAAGTGTTTCGGCGATGGGGACAAGGTGTGTCCTGTTGATGCAGAAGGGATAATGCAGCCTCAGAGCGGGTGCCTCCCATGTTCTTACCTGAGGGCCTGTCTCCAGAATGTGATGGTCCGGCGAGGAAAACTCAGGATAGTTGAGGACTCCCCCGGCTCGAAAGTAACCGGTTTTTTCAAGCGCTGGTCCAATCGGAAACTGAAGAACAACGGGTGAGCAGGCCAGTTCACCTGCTCCCCGCTTCACCTGTTAGCGGATACACCGAATTTTGCTTGAACAGGACGGACACCCCGGCATATAAGCTTATCGCTCTTTGGAGGTGGTTATGGCATGAAAACCAGCGTAAATCCCGTCTTAGTCTTTCCTTCGCCGCACGTCTGCGGCCAAACGGACCTCGATGTCTCGATAATTATTCCTAAGAAAGGGGTTGAGTCCCGCGATAATCGAAGGTTTTCTCCTGGGCCAAGGCAAATATGTTGCCGTCCTCGATGCCGACTATCAGCACGATCAAGGAGCGATTGAGCTGCCTATTAACCTGCTCACCTATTCACCGATTGCGACCCTGCGGGGTTGTGTAGGCGCTGATGGCCTGACTGGTCCTGGACAGATTTTGGAGCTTGGCAGCCACCCGGTTGTTTTTCCTTTCCAGAATCTCAAGGCAAACTTGAGTGCGGGTATAAAGGTCCCGCATTTTTTCAAGCACTTCGTTTCCGGCCACCGGCGACTTTCTCAGTTTCTGCGGCACAAGTCGCTTTAGGTCATCCAGGCGCCTGACGCATGCGTCAGAAAGTGCTTTAGCGTCCACCTGCGGATCGTTTTCGAATTCCGCAAGCTGCGCGGTAAATTTCAGGAGCTGGTCCAAAATGGATTCAGCCTGATCCATCCAGCACGATTCGTTGCTTCCCATCACTGAATCCTATGCTGAAGCCTGCCAGTTTCGAGAAAGAAGTCCAGTCTTCACCGGAGTCTGGCTTGGGCTCAGCTTGAGCGCTTCCCAACCGTCCCTGAGTTCGGAAAGGATCTTGACCAGATGGTTATAGATGGCGGGATTTCCGCGGCTGTTTATGCCGATCAACTGCCTGAGGATGAAATTGTAAAGCCGATTAAGATTGCGAGCTATATCTCCACCCCTTTCGTAGTCGAGGCCCACCAGGAGCTCCGTGATTATGTCCTGGGCGTGCCTGACTTTCCGGTAGGCCTCATTCATTTCGCGCCTTTCGTGAAGCTCTTTGGCTTGCATGAGGTCTTTGATCGCCGCGTCATAGCACAAAATGATCAGTTGGAGCGGCTCAGCGGTTTCAATTGATGTTCGGTGATAAATGTTGGATGCCTGGGTTTGGACCATCTGAACTCTCCTGAAAAAATGTCGGTTTTTGAATGGTTGCTCATGTAATTAAAATATCGTCTCAACGGCTGCAAATCTTTACGTTTTTTTCAGGGGTATCTCCCCGTTTCCTCCAGGCGCAAGCAGAAGTATTCCATCCCAGCCTCATCTTTGCAATTGACCTTATCCACGCTCATTGGATAGATTACACCGTCATGAAAAAGACTCTCTACACCTATGTTCTTCGCGAGCAATTTCCGCCGGTGCTCATGTGCCTGGCCGGGACCGTCTTCGTGCTCATTACGGGGCAGCTTCTCCAGCTCATGCGTATTCTTTTCGCCTCCTCGTGCAGCTTGAAAGACGTCACCGAGTTAATCCTTTTCGCCATGCCGAGGCTCATTCTGTATGCGGCCCCGATGGCGGCCCTGCTGGGGGTTATGCTTGCTTTCGTGCGCCTGAACAGCGATAATGAACTGGTTGCCTTCCGGGCGGCGGGAACCGGTTTTCTCGGCTTTCTGCCGCCAGTGCTCGGAGTGCTCATCGTTGTATGCATACTCTCGTTCATAAACGCCATTTGGGTCCTCCCTGTGACAAACCATGCATTCGAGTTGAAGCTTAGGTCGCTTGGCCGCTCCTCCATCCCGTCTCTTCTGGAAGAGGGCGTCTTTATTTCTGCCATTCCAAAACTGGTCCTCTTTTTCAGGTCGGTTGATCGCTCGGACTATACGATCAAGGGAATTTTCATCCAGGATCAGAGACAACCGAATGAAAAAGCCACAATAGCGGCCGAGACCGCCCAGGTCGATATTCCGTCGGACGCCCACGCCATCACTTTCAGGCTTGCAAATGGCATGATAACCCGCGCCGCCAATGACTTGAAAAACGCGCAGTCCGTCGCGTTCAAGAACTACGATTTTATCCTCTCGATGGACGAAATCATGGGGGCGCCAGATAGTTCAGCCAGGAAAAGAAGTGAGATGAACCTGGGTCAGATCTACAGTCGGCTGAAAAACGCTGCAAACAAAGGAGCGGTCGTATTCTGGAGTCTTGAGCTGCACCAGAGGATCGCTTTCCCTTCGGCCTGCCTGCTTCTCGGATTGCTTGGACCTCCGCTTGGCTCATTTTTCCGCCAGAGGGGCCGAATGACGGGCATTACGATCGGGGTGGGAATTTTCCTCGCTTATTACGTTTTGCTATCCGCCGGCAGGACATTCGGCGAAAGTAACCTGATTTCACCTTTCTTTGCCGTCTGGACCCCTAACCTGCTAAGCTTTGCCCTGGTCGTCTATCTGTGGACAAAAATGCACAGGGAGACGCCATTTTACCTAGCATTGCTCGGGCGGCCGCTTGCACTTCTTCGGCGGGCAAGCCCCAGTGCCCGCAAACGTGGGGCAGTCGCGCATTGAAAATAATCCCCAAGTACGTCCTGAAACATTTTCTGCCCGTCTTCGCGCTGGCCACTGTCAGCTTCGCCGGGATTTACCTGGTCGTCGATTTTTTCGAGCGGGTGGAACGTATGCTGGATAATCACCTCACGTTCCGGGAGATTTACACCTACTTTTTATTCAAAATTCCCATGATCTTAACCCAGGGCATCCCGTTGGCGGCCCTGCTTTCAGCGATCATCGCGCTTGGGATACTGAAGCGGAACCGGGAATTGATCGCAATGGAGACCGCCGGCGTCAATCCTTCTTATTATGCCGCGCCGATCGCAGTTGCGGCGCTCGTGCTTTCGGTATTCCATTTTTGCGTAGCGGAGCTCGCCGCGCGTCCCCTCAACCAGAAATTGGAAGAAACCTGGGCGGTCAGCGTAGAACACCGAAAGCCGGCGCTTTGGATGAACCCGGAAAACATTTGGTTCCGCAATGAGAATACCATCTACCAGATCCGGCTCTACGACCCTGGAAAAAAAGTCATGCAGAAAGCGTCTATATTCTTTCTGGACCCCGCCTTTCGCTTGATCCAGAGGATAGACGCGCAGCGTATATCCTGGACCAATCCAGGGTGGCTTGCCGAGGACGGCCTCATCATAAGCTTCCGCGACGGAAATAAGGAGCAGCAGTGGTTCGAGCGAAAACAGCTCGATTTGAAAGTTACACCAGGTGACTTCAAGGCAGGCGAAGCCGTTCCGCGATACCTTAGCTGGAAAGAGCTGCACCGCTACGTGGAAAAAATAGAGGGGGAGGGATTCAGCTCGACCCCTTACAGAGTTGACCTGCACTTGCGGCTTGCAGCGCCTCTTGCCACGCTTATCCTGACTTTGCTCGGGACCCTTATAGCTCTGAGGCAAGGGCTCCACGAAGGAATGGCAGCCGGAGTCGGCATTTCGCTTTTTATAGCTTTCGCTTTCATTGCCATTTCAAACGTCGGAACCTCGCTCGCCTTCGCCGGTTCTCTGCCGCCTTTTCTGGGGGTATGGGCTGGAAACGTAATTTTTGCTGCGCTATTTTGTTATTTCTGGATCAGGGGGTCGGCGTAACTAACGCAGATCACAAAGTTGATCGGATCACGCCCCGCCCGTGCCGGCGCCGGCCAGGATGGTCGTTCCCGGCAAAGGGGTGAAAACTCTTTGCGCCAGTTCCTGGTCCAGCATATAGAGACCCCCACCCTCGCTTCCAACCAGCTTCAGTTTCTGCACGATACTGTCTGCGCTGGTTTCTTCCTCGACCTGTTCGGTTATGAACCACTGGAGGAAATTGCTTGTCGCATGGTCTTTTTCTTCCGTTGCGATGTTCACCAGGTCGTAAATCAGACCCGTCACCCTGACTTCATGCTCGTAAACCGCTTCGAAAGCGCGAAGCGGCGAATCCCATGAGGTCTGAGGACCTTCGATTGCCTTCAGGTCAACCTTGCCGCCCCGCTCGTTTACGAAGTTGAAAAACTTCATGGCATGGGTCACTTCCTCGAGCGCCTGTACTTCCATCCACCTGGCAAACCCGTCGTAACTCAGCCTCTTAAAATAAGAGGCCATTGAAAGATAGAGGTAAGAAGAATAAAGCTCCGCATTTATCTGCCCGTTCAACGCATTCCTTATTTTCTCATTCATTTTTCCCTCCTGATTTGACGCATTATCCTTCAGTTGCCGATCCGGAAACACTCCAGCAGTTTCCCCTGAGGCACTTCAATTTATGCATCATTGCAGCGCAGTCAATTTGCGTGGTCTTCAGCAGTTGGGATTTCGAGAATCAGAGGTCATAAAAAGGGTTCATACGACAAACGAGGACTTATGGCCTGGATTTTCCAGCCCTTTGGGGCCAGGCCCTTTCCTAATCCCGGCTGAGCGCGCCCGAAAGACCTGGATCGTTACGGCAGTCCCAAGCAGCAGGAAAAGGAAGTCCCGTGCAAGATACCATACGGTGTGCTGCGACGTTGCGGCTTTGACGCTGAAGCATCCGCAGTTAATATCGATTCCACGCGCAACAGCGGAACAAAGTGCCCCCAGGAAGACAACCAGGAGCAAATTGGCGAGGATGGCGGCGCCCGGCAAACACCAGCCGCACAGGATGAATAACCCCAGGATCGCCTCCAGCCAGGGGAGCACGATAGCCACACTATTTATCAGGTGGCCCGGAAGGATTTGGTAATTATAGACTATTCGGACAAATTCCGATGGATGGGCTATCTTGTCGATGCTCGCAGCGATGAAAATAGCCCCGAGAAGCAGGCGCGTGCATCGAAAAAAATATCTGCTGAGGCGCGATTCCATTTTATCTCATCTCAATACCGTCGCAGGCGAGCCCCGGAACACCAGTTGCGCCGCCAGGACCGATGCCAGCAGCGCGGCCGCGCACACAAGCGGGAAAGACACCGCAAGGGTAAGCCAGTCAACGGAATAGATGAAAGTCCATCCGAAAGATTGTTTGTTTATCACGAAAATCAACAGAACTGATAGAATAAAACCGCACGCAAGGCCGAGCGCCTCGCCCATTAAAACCATCGTCAGGGCCTCCCAGCCGATTACGGCCCTTACCTGAGCGGGGCTCGCACCGGTAGCTATCATTGTCTGAAACTGCCTGGCGCGCTCCAGTACCAGAATAGTCAGTGTGGTCGCCACACCGAGCGCGGATATCACAAGGGAGATGAAAAGCAGCGCTGTGGTTACCGCGAATGTTTCGTCGAAGATTTGGAGTATGTTGAGGCGCAGCTCCGATCCCGCAGTGGCCTCGATGCTTTCGCCCCGCTGGGCGGCGCTGAGAAGAATGCGGTTTCTGAGGCCGGTGATCCTCCGGCCCAGGCCGGCGCCCCTGTCGTTTACAAATATAATCGCGCCGGTCCATTGACGGTCTGCCGTTGCGCGCTCGAAAAAGGACAGGGAGCAATATACGACCCCGCCCCCCGTCCGGTAGTCCCGGATAATCCCGAGAATCGGCATGTCGAGTTCAACGGATTCGACAGCCGCTTTGAACCGTTGTCCAACCCGCAATCCGGTCTGGTTCGAAAAAACCTCGGAAACGACAACACCTTTCCCCTCATTTAACGCTGAGGCGACGGTCACAGGGGAGCCTTCAATGAAAATGAACCCGGAGCGGCGCAGGTAGCTCACAGTGTCAATTGGTTCGAGCAGATAGGGGATGGCGCCGTAGTTCAAGAGTATCCGGCGGTAGGGGACCACTTCGGCCTCGCTGCGTAATGCATCGAGTCCGGCTGCAATTTCAGGTGGAAGTGAGTCGCGATACCTGTTTATTTCGGACATCTTCGCCCGCACGTAAAGGTCGCCGTTTATGCTTTGGTGTATCCAGGCAGAAAGGGAGTCCCTGAAGCTGTGGATCATAATGACCAGCGCCGAAAAAAGTCCGATCGCCGTTATAAGCGCCCCTACCGAGATGGCGACCCTGGCCCCGGCGCTTTTAAGATAGCTGGTCCCAAGGTATGTCGTCTCACCAAGGCCGGCCCTTATCATGATGGGAGGCAAATGAGTTCCTGCGGCTTTCAGGATAAGCGGTGAGAAAAGAGCAAAGCCCAGAAACAGAGAAAAAGTCGCCATGTATCCGGTGACAGGGATCGCGGAAAACACGGGCATCCGGGCAAGCGGCCAGACAGCGGCCGCAAGAAACAATCCGAGAATGGCAAGCCGCCTGATGAGGTTTCCCTCGTCCTGAGAAGATGCTTCCCGCATAAGCAGTGCCTCCCGCGCCCGGACCCTTGAAGCCTCAAAGGCGGGCTGGCATGCCGCCAACACCGCCACCAACAGGGTTATGGCAAAAGACAGGAGCATTTCCCAGCCCGTAACTCCGAGATCCTCTACGTTTACCCGCGCGAAAAGGTGAGATACGGTCGAGCTGACATAGCCGATCAGCTTTTTGGTCATGAAAAGGCCGGCCGGAACTGCCAGCGCCCAGCCCACAATTCCAAAAAAGCAACCTTCGGCGATGAATAACAGGAAAAGCGCACGTGAAGAGGCGCCTACCGAGCGCAGGATAGCAAGTTCCTTTCGCCTCGAGGTCGCGTGGAGCGAAATCAGACTGTAAACCAGGAACATGCCCACGAAGAGCGAAACGAAACTCAGGACCGAGAGGTTCATCTGGTAGGCCCGGATCATCGCACGGCCGGTTTCTTTCGCCTCCGAGGGCTGCGCAAGTTCGACCCCCGCCGGGAGCAGGGCTTTTACCCTGTCCAGCTTGTCTGCGGTCAGGGGCCTGGTGAAAATAAGGTCGATCCGGTCGACTTGGCCGTATACTCCAGTGAATTCCTGGAACGTGGCGATGTCGGCAATGGCGATATTTCCCCCCTCGAGGGTCGCCGGTCCCTCTGCGGCAAGTTCGCCCAGCACTTCAAAAGAGCCTGCGCAGGCAACGCCCTGCAGACGAACGGACCCACCTGCGCGAACCCCGCTTTTTTGTAAAAATCTCTTTGCGGCGATCATGGTGAAGGGGGAGCCAATAAGGCGGCGCCACAAGGACAATCCTTCCCGCGAATCGGGCGGCCCGGATTCCCATGTGCGCAAAGACCGGTCAAGTATTGGATCGACCCCGAGCAGGAGCAGCGCTTCGTCGCTTCCTTCCACCCGAACGTAGGCTGACATGAGAGGAGACACGGCGATGAGGTCAGGCGAGTTGAAAAGGACGGATACAAGTCCTTCGGGCAGACGCCCTCCCGGAAGCGTCACGGTCCGTTCCGCCCTGCCCGAAATCGCGTCCATACCGTTTGCGAAGGACTGGACCGAAGCGTTGGTGGCCAGGCGCACACTGGTAAAGACGGCCGCCCCAAGGCCGATCCCCGCCAGCACCACAACGGTTCGCCACGCATGGCCTCTCAGCTCACGAAAGCTGAACCAGATCCAAAGGCGAAAGAAGCCCCGCATCTAGCGCTCCACTATGGCGCCATCCTTTAGCACCAGCCTCGCCGTGCAGTAGGGATCGGCTAAGGAGCTGTGGGTGGCGATAATAACCGTCCGGCGAAGATCGCGGTTAAGCTCTGCCAGAAGCTCGATGACTGCTGTCCCGTTTTTGCTGTCGAGGTTGCCTGTAGGCTCGTCTGCAAGAATCACAGAGGGGTCGTTTATAAGGGAGCGGGCAATGGCGCTCCGCTGCATCTCGCCTCCGGAGAGCTGGGAAGGAAAGTGGTTGGCGCGCTTGTCCATCCCGAGCCAGCCGAGAAGATCTGCCGCACGTTTGGTAACCGTCGTGCGCCCCTCTCCCGCCAGGAGGGCCGGGAGGCTGACATTCTCGAGCACGGTGAGCGTCGGCAGAAGATTAAAGGACTGAAAGACGATTCCAACCGATCTCCTGCGAAATTCGGTGAGTTCGCCGGCTGAGGCGCTTTCGAGCCTAAGCCCCGATACGGTCAGGCTGCCGCTTGTCGGGCGGTCCAATCCGGCCAGAAGCGAGAGCAGCGTGCTCTTGCCCGAACCGCTTTCACCCTTTATCAGAACCATTTCTCCCTGTGAGATTTCGAGGTCGATTTCGCACACCCCTACGACCTCGCCCCTGCCCATGGGAAAGATTCGAGTGATTTTTTCAGCCACAACATCCAGCATCGAGTATCCATTGCGAGCAGCGAGAACTTTTTGCTCCTTGCTCCTTGCTCCTTGCTCCTTGCTCCTTGCTCCTTGCTCCTTGCTTCCCGCTTCTTGCTTCCTGCTTCTTGCTTCCTGCTTCTTGCTTTCTGCTTCTTGCTTCCTGCTCCTTGCTCCTTGCTCCTTGCTTCCCGCTTCTTGCTTCCTGCTTCTTGCTTCCTGCTCCTTGCTCCTTGCTCCTTGCTCCTTGCTCCTTGCTCCTTGCTTCCCGCTTCTTGCTCCCTGCTCCACACTACGGCCCGCAAACCCCGCATCTTCTGCAATCCAGTTCCGGCCGGCATTCGGGGCTTTCCTTTTCCTCGAGAGCACGCTGGTATTCCTCCCACAGGAATTTACGCTCGATCCCGTGGTCTATCACCTCCCAGGCGAATTGTTCCTCACGCCCCCGCTCCCTCATAACCCAAAAGTCGGGGTTTAAAGGCGAACTGCGCATTGCCTGGCTCCAGTTGAGCCCATCCAGTCCGACTTTCTCCAAAAAAAAGGAAACCCTGCGGTCTCCCCTGGACAGGAGCGCCTGAACGTATGCCCACTTCGGCATGTCGAAATGGACCCGCATGTTGGGTACTTTCCCCAGGGCTTTCTGAATCCATTTGGCTTTTGCCTTAAGCTCCCCCACCCCTGCGAAAGCCGTCCACTGAAACGGCGTAAAAGGCTTCGGAACAAAGGAATTTACGCTAAGCGTAATGGTTCCGAGCCGTGTTTTACCGCGGCTTGCGCTCAATACATGATGGCGGATCCCTTTTGCAATCTCAACGATTGCCTCCAGGTCTTCGCCGGTTTCGGTCGGAAGCCCTATCATAAAGTAGAGCTTGATATTGAGGATTCCCTTTTGGGCCAGGATTTCGACTGCGTCGTATATCTGAGCTTCCGACAAATTCTTGTTGATGACACGCCTGAGCCTTTCCGACCCGGCCTCGGGGGCGATAGCAACCGCCTGGTGCCCGCTCGATTCCAGCGCTGAAACGATTTGGTCGTTAAGCGCATCCGCCCGGAGCGAAGAAAAGGAAAGGGAGGCGCCCCCATCGAGCAGCGAAGAACACAGTTGGACTATCTCCGGGTGATCGGATACCGCAGCGCTCACAAGGCCGACCCTTTTTGTCCCGGAGTCAGCGGGACCGGCGGCCTGCATGAGCTCATGCAGGCCATGATAACGGACCGGCCGATAGACGAACCCGGCGGCGCAAAACCGGCATCCGCGTCCACACCCTCTTCCAATCTCGAGCAGAAGCACGTTGCTGAATTCGGTATCGGCCGTGAATACGGCAGTCCTGCATGGAGGACTTTTTGAAAGATCGGCCCGCCTGCACGCAACCCTTTCCGGAAGGCCGCTGCCTTCCAGGGGGCGAATGGAACCCAGGGTCCCGTCCGAATTGAACAGAGGCTCATAAAAAGAGGGCACATAGATTCCCGCAACCGATTTGCCCATCTTTCTTAAAATTTCAGAGCGGCCGATAGAGCTATGTTCCAATTGTTTCCAAAACTCGATAAAGTCGGGCAGCAGCGATTCCGCCTCTCCAATGAATATAAAGTCCAAAAAGGGGGCAAGCGGCTCGGGATTGAGGAAAAGCGCCACTCCGCCTCCCGCCACCAGGGGGTGCGCTGCGGTCCGGTCTTGCGCCCGAGCGGGAATTGCAGCAAGCTGAAGCATTTCGATAAGGTTTGCGTAATCGTTTTCATAAGCAACGGAGAAGGCCGCCAGGTCAAAATCGAGAAGCGGCCTTTGAGATTCGACCGACAGCAGGCCTCCGGGAGATTGCCTGACCATGGCGAGATCTTCGGGCTCCGGGTAAAATACACGCTCGCACACCACGGTTTCAAACCGGTTTAGAGCGTCATAGACGAACTGGAACCCGAGATTGGACATCCCCACGCTATAGCGGTTCGGAAAGGCCAGGGCGATGCGTATTTTGCCTCCCCAGTCCTTAAAGACTGTCCCCTTTTCGCCTTCCAGCCATTTTTGATGCCGCTGTTTGAGCTTCCAGAGCATAGTTTCATCCTCAGGAGCAGTATATCGCAGCCTGAACTTTTTTTCCAAACGGCAATGAGAAGCGGGAAGCGGGAAGCGGGAAGCCTGAAGCAAGGAGCAGAAAAAAATAATCCCTGTTGGTTCTATCGCCACGCGAAGAGCAGTGAAATTCCTAAATTCCTCAAGCCCTTTACGCCACGGATGGAGGAGCGTAGCGGGGCGGGTGGACATGTATAAAACCCGGCGCACTATTCATCTTTCAAAGAGCCCTGGGGGAAGCCAGCGCAAGCTACTGATTTCATAGGCAGATGGGGAGTTTCGCTGCAAATACAGCGGAAATTCAGCCACCGGTTCTGCAAGCTGTTGATGTCATTGGCTGTTGGGATTTTATTTTCTGTGAAAACAGCAGAGATGCAGCGGGACAGCAGGGAGCAGGAAGCGGGGAGCAGTGTGATTGGACAAGTTATCCTGAAAATAGTTGAAAAAGATTGAAGAGGGGTGAATGCGTGGAATAAGGCGGGGTTGCGTGGGATGAATTACGATTTTGTATCCTGGAAATTTGGAAAGAAAAACCAACTTTTGACAGGTTATCTCATAAAAATCTATTCGCAACCCAACCCTTGTGCTGAGCTTTATCGAGGAGAAAAAATAGGCGCCCTGGGCCTTGGGCGATCAAGGTTGGTAGCGTTCCCGATAATGACAATGCCCTCTACCGTGCCTCCAAACATATTTTTATCCTCATCAACACCAACAAAATAGCCGACGCACGTGATCTTGGATCTGGGAGGAATACGCAAAGCATTGCCATTATAGAGAAATATGACTGTAGTGGCTCCCATTGCAGAATTGAGGTTATCGGAAAGCATCAAAATCTCATACCATTGTCCCTTAAAAGTGGGGCCAGGCGGAATGGCCTCAATCTTGTAAACAGTTCCATTGATCTTGCAGAGCGTTCCGAGAAACGCATAGGGGTTGCGAGTAATGTCTGAGACAGTCTTGTATTCCGCTTGCTGCCATGAAGCAGGAGGAGTTAAATTCTGCATTAGCTGGAGAGCTATAGCAGCATTCCCATTCGATATCATCGACTTGTCGGTAACATTAAATTTAAAGGCTGAGGGTAGATTATAATTTTGAGCCTGCGCTCCAATCAAGGAAGCATTTAAGGAGCAGATAAGAGAAACAAAGATAAAGACTTGAATTGCTCTCATAGAAAACTTCCTCCCTCAAGGATTACAAATCTTGCATGGCCGATATCCGGCACGGATCGCGGCCTCCCTCGACGTAAAAACCTCTGTGCAGTTGGAGCAATTATAATGCATGCAACCAGGTCGATGAAAGACATGGCTCCTTACAAGCAGGAAGCGGGGAGCAAGGAGCGAGAAGCAGGACGGAGTTGCACCCTTCCGCCTATATCCTCCGTTGAACGATGAGAAGCTGTCCCTCGATTCCTCAATTCCTCGACACCCCTATTCGCCAATTCCATGATGTATTCTCATCGAGCCTAATTGTATCATTAAAAGATTTAGGGCTGCCAAACGGCAACCGGGCTTCGCCAGTGCACAGAGGACGGAGGACAGACGGCAAAACCGGACGACTTCCGTTATCCGTCATCCGTGATCCCTTATCCGTCATCCGTCGAACAGTGAACAGTCAAAAAAATTCCTCAACCCTGAGGTCCCCCTATTCAATGAGCGTAACTGTAACATGAAAAGATTTAGGGTGCAAAACGGCAACCAGAAGCGGCAAAAATGTGTGCGAATTGAGGAATTGCGAATTTAGGAATTCAATTCCTCAATCTGTGTCTATCTGCGTTCATCCGTGGTTCATAGTCCCTCTATTCTCCAGCGAGACGCTCGCCATCATTTCACTCAAGAGTTTTATGACGTTCCACCTCACCCATTTTTCCTTTTTCAAGGCCGGACCCCTGTTTTTCACTCTTTTTCATTTCACGGCCTGACCCCTTTCTTTCGTTGTCTATTGGACCCTGGTCCAATATGACGGGATGAAAAATGATGGCAGGTGCTACACAGCAGGCTTTTCCTCTGTTACGAGAGATCACCCGGGTGGTCCCGCCCGTGCTGGTGCGGGTTTTCCATCGGTGGCTGCAACGGCGCCAATAAGGGAATGAGGGGGCGCTCCCGACATTGCGTACCGTTGCGCAAGACTTACCTTGCAAGATAGGCCCCGACGCCTTGTTAAACAGTCCGATACAACCTTATGCAACCAAAAGGAGCAACAAAATGCAAAAACTGGCGCCTTTATTAATCGCAGCGATATGCCTTTCACTTGCCGGGCCGTTCGTTGCCCATGCCGGAGAGCACCAGGCCGCTCCGTATGCCGGCTCCGCGGAGTTCGAACGGATGAAGCAGCTTGCCGGCGCATGGGAAGGGACATCGGACATGGGGAAAGGAGAGGAGAAGGTCAGGGTGGAATATCGCCTGACGGCCGGCGGCAGTGCGCTGGTCGAGACGCTTTTCCCGGGGAGTGCCGAAGAGATGGTTTCCGTTTATCACGATCGGAAGGGGAAACTCGCCATGACTCATTATTGCATGCTCCGCAATCAGCCCCGCATGACGCTCCGGAAAGCCGATGCGCAGACGATCGAATTGATCTTCGCAAGGAATGGGAACGACATCAATCCGGCAAAAGAGAAGCATATGCACGCCGTGCTCATCACCTTCACCGATAATGACCATATCACCCAGAAATGGACCTTGTTCGAGCACGGGAAGGATAAGGGAGGAGTGACGCTCAAGCTGACGCGGGTGCGCTGAACGGCGGAGTGAACCGGGAAAGTTGCCGTGTCTTGCCGGAAGTTAGTACGAAGCGGTTTTGTTGCTTTCTAACCCCCTCGGTGGGGATATAATTGATACCAACCAGGACCTGCAGTTCTCCGATCCGAAAGGGTAGATAATGGGAATCCCTGGAAATCTCCTGACTACTGCAATGGCAGTGATGCCTCACAGGGATGTGGACCGCGCCCTCCGTGCAGCGCTTTCGCTGGATGTCCCTTTTTGGCCCCAGTTGCCTTTATTGAGCTATTATGAAGATATGTATGTCCAGGCATCGGAACACTTCCCGGGCATTCTGGCAGACATGGAGAAACGCACCATTCGTTTTTCCATAGAGAAGTTCATTATCGAACTGGAGGATACCCTTGCTCATTTCGAAGACCCACAATACTTCGATATTAGTGATACCTATTCCGTTGTGTACCATCGGTTTTTGCAGATGGATTTATCTGACCGGGTTGCAATTCGCGGGCAACTCGAAGGCCCGATCAGCTTCGGTTTAAACGTACTTGACCAGGACCGCAGGCCCATTCTTTTCAACGATACGGTACGCTCCTTCATGCTGGATTTTATGGCAAAGCGTCTGAATGCTCAGTTAAACCGCCTTAAGGCATTGAACGCCAACGCATTTATGTTCGTGGACGAACCCGGGCTGCAGTATATATTCAGCGCCATGTCGGGGTACAACTCCATCACCGCCAGACAGGATATGGAGAGATTCTTTGCCGGGGTCGAGCGGCCACGGGGAGTGCACTTGTGCGGAAATCCGGATTGGGATTTCCTTCTGGGTCTGGATCTCGATGTGCTTTCCCTGGATGTTTACTCCAACGGAGAGATTTTCGTTGCCTACGCCAAATCAATTCAACGATTTCTTGAGAGAGGCGGACACATAATCTGGGGGATTGTTCCAACCAACTTTGAGCCATTTGAAAACGAAAATCTAAAGTCATTGGAAGAGCGACTGCTGGTTTGTTGGAGGGCACTGGAGCGGAACGGAATCGACCGGCATTTGCTTCTCTGCCAAAGTATGCTTTCTCCTGCGACCTGCTGCCTGGTGAACCCGGATGGCGTAAAGACTGTTGAAAAGGCATTCGAGAGAATCAAGGCACTTTCCGAGGCACTTCGGGGACGCTTTGCGGTTTAAGCGGCAGGACCGTTTTCCTCCTGCGCAACGGTTTTCAGGAGCGCGCATTGAAACCGGAAATATCCGACCTGCAGCGTCAGGTTCAAAAAAACTGCGATATATCGGACGCCCGGCACGCCGGGGCGTACTCGCTCTGCGGCCTTCTGCTGAGGATGCGGGACCTGTACAAATGGGAGCACCGGATGGTCCCATGGCAGGAGCCCGAACCCGCCGATCTTATGGGGTGGATGGAGGACAGGGAGCAATACTGGGAGGAAATCATAGAGGGAGAAATCGCGCCGGTTGTCCTGGGCGGAGAGCGGTTCGATCCTTACGACATGGCCGGACTAAACGTCCGCCTGCGCCCGATGGGTCTGGTCTACGGGGCGGGCTACGGCATCGGCATGAAACCCACTTTTTTCCTGGCTGAACGCGCTGAATCGAACTCGGTGGGCGGGCTGAGAATCGACGTGGTGAACCGGGAGCTTGCCCGCGACATCTTCATGACCCCGGCAATGCGGCAGGGTGAGCAGATATTCGCCAGGCGGTCGTGCATGCTCTTTTTCCTGTGGGACCATATTTTTGAGGCGCCCCCCTCTGCGCGGGAAGCCGCGGAGTACGGTCTTGCACGGTACGGGGTGGGTCTCGATGAGGTCCGCCGCAACGCGGCGCGCTTCGGGGACCTACTGGAGCGGATCGCCTGGCGGGAACTCGAAACCTGGGTCTACCACGAAATCGGGGAAGCGTTAGAGACCGGCTTCGACGGCGGCCTCTGGCAGGAACTGGTCTCCGCCTATGCGAACACCCCGGTCGAAATCTTTGCCCGGGTGCTGAAAGACGTTCTTGCAGACACCCACTCGGAAGGGCTGCTCGGCCACATTGTGCAAAACAGCGTCGAATCCTCCCTCGGGTTCTACGTCGCTTTCCAGCGCGCCATCTCGCGGGCGGTTTTCCCGGAAATCCGGGAAGCCTTCTTTCGATTCCGGCAAACCGGCGACTGGAGCCTGATCGAGGCGGCCCGAGAATCCGGGCGGCGGAACATGTACCGGCACGCGGCCGCCCTGACGCGGCTCCACCGGGAAGCGCAGGCCTCAGGGGCCGACAGGGCGAGGGCTCGTATCATATCGGAAATCCTCGAACCCCTGGGCATCGCCAGAGGCGGCGGCGAGTAAGACCGGCCTGGAAATTTGTTTCTGATCCGTAACTAATGTAAATTTTTAAAACTGCTTGACCAGGCTGCACTCAAGATGGCAAATGACCTCTCCGGACCCTATTCTCCAACGACACGCCCGCCATCATTTCACTCAAGAGTTTTATGACGTTCCACCTCACCCATTTTTCCTTTTTCAAGGCCTGGCCGCTTTCTTTCACGGACTACATCCGGATTTCGAGAAAAGCTAACGGGGCTAGTAGCCGGATTAGGTCAAGGTTTTCTGAGTCTTGTTCTAGCGGAAGAACCTAAATCTTCTATAATTATTCCTTTGGATCGTAATCTTGCGAAGGCAATTTGTAAATCATCTTCAGTATAAGAAAATTTACTCGTTTGGAGGTAAATCTTTACGTCAGTGAGCATCACCACATCGCCCACTTCCAATCCTCTATCAACAATATCAACTATCTCATCAATCACATCAGCCATGGCAGCTCCTCCATCAAAAAAGAGCAATAAAAGATAAAGCTAAGCGCAAAACTTTCAATGTAAAGGGCGTGCTCGCCGTTGTTCATACGCCCCGACCCATTCTCAGAGCGTTTCTCTTCAATCAATCCCTATTTTAAAAAACAATTAAAATCGTTGTACGCTTCAAATTTGCCCCGTGGTGAAGTTTTGGAGCTGGGTTTGATGTTTATCTCGCCCAGCCGTCTATTCGCCCTTACAGGGCGATTTTAGAAGCCGCAACTGTGTCAGGCGGTGGTAATCTTTCCGCCGCCGTTTGAGGTAATGATAATGGTGTTGGCCAGATTATGCCCTGGAGTGGCCTGATGGCCACAATCAAGGATAATCTTCATGCCGACAAGGAGCGCTTTCAAATCCTCGGTGGTAAGTTCTTTCATGACAACACGCGGAATTCAGCATCCACCACGTCGTTGATTACCTGGTAGGATTTGGCGTTTCTTTCCATAATATCGAGCGGAGTGGTGCTCTTGTACCGAACCATGGCTGCATCGTCGTGGAAGGGGCACTGCCAGATGGTGGATGCCCCTTTTTTTGTTTTGAAGTCGGGAGAATTCCTGTATAGAATCTCTTATCACAGCCAGACAGTATCGGCGGGACCATATGAGCAGTCACGAAAATAATTTCGAACTACCGCGAAAAATAGAACACTATCTGGCTGCGCTTTAAAAACTCTATAGGAAAAACCATGAAGTGGATTGATGTTTTTAAGAGGCATCGCAAGGTGGCCGCAGTATATGAAAAGAACGGCGAACTCGAATCTCTCACTTTCAGCCTCGACTATAGAAGGTCCAGGATCAATTGGGAGGAAGAAGATCGCCTTTATCTTTGTTTCCATCCTAACGTTTCGCAGAGAACCATTTCTCCTCTGGTCAAGGCTTTAAAAACCAAGAAACCAGTGGCTGTTTTTAGGAAAGTTTCCCCTGACAACTGGGAGGAAATCGGGCTCCATCGGGTAGTCGAGCAGATGACAGGGAAGGACGCCTTGGGCAGGGATTCCATCGTGTTTGCGGTTTCTCCGGCTTAATGTAATTTTTCATCCGATCACTCTGCAGTAACATCCGTTCTTCACAACTCATCTATCCCCACAAATGCTACTCATTGTCTGTAGACTCGAAAGATGCATTTCTCTAGTCTCTCTTGAAATCTGGAGGCGAGAATGGAGCGAAGTGGTCTACAACTAAGAAGAATCCTTGCCAGAAATCTCAGGAAATACCGGAAACAAGAAAACCTTTCCCAAGAACAGTTTGCCGCTATATGCGGCTTACACCGCACCTACGTTGGATCGGTTGAACGTTGCGAGCGCAACGTAACACTCAACACACTTCAGATTTTTGCCTCCGTTTTGGGAGTTTCTGTTGCTGAATTATTGACTGAGAAGGACTGAGCCGATTTCGATTAATTATGCTGAAAATATAGCCAGGAGTGGCCTCTCGATATACGACGAAATTGCAGTTGGGCATCCCGATTTGTGGATACCCAGTTCTGATCTGGAAAGAATCTTGGATACAGGATTGAGAGGACTTTCTCTTGCCGGGTTTCCGCTTAGGACCCGTTCTAAACAGTTTAAGGCGCATATATGTAGAGCCATCGGTTATCCTGTGCCGCCGTCGTTCAAAAGGACCCGACCGCGCTTTGTTGGCCAGCTTTTCGACACCTACGGCCAGAAAAAGAATAATCTGCAAATCTGGAACGCCGCCATTGACCTTGAGCGGCGTTACGTGATTGCTGGGATTGACGCAAATAATGTAATCTATCGGGTGCGAGTTATCCTTGGCGAGGAATTACAACAGTATGACACAACAGGGACTCTTACCCAGAAATACCAGGCTCAATTTGCACCGAAAACTCCATTGGAGTTGGTGAGCAGCCTGGATACTGCCCCTATTCAAAGTATTCTTGGAAGTTCATCCATTCCTGTGAGAATTAATTCAAGTCCGATTGCCCCTCCCGTCGTTGGAATTCTGCTCCCCATTCGTGAAGTCTTTCGACGGCTCAGTCCGCTGATAGGAACCAGTTTCCCTGATGCGGGGATTGACCAGGAGCGTAACCGGGGAGCGGCTTTACACCGTTTAGTATGCCTAGCACTTGGGTATGCTGACTACTCTGATGATGGTCAGTTCCCGGATGTGCGAAATCAGCTCCTGGAAGTTAAACTGCAAATGTCACAAACGATTGACCTGGGGCTGGTCAGGCCAAACAGTGAGGATCGGTTATTGATCCCGAGAATCGCAAATGTGGATGTGCGGCACTGTGATGTGCGTTATGCGGTTTTCGGCGGACAGACCAAAGATGGGAAGGTCACTCTGACCCATTTGGCCGTAGTCAGCGGCTGCGATTTCTTCAGTTATTTCCGGCAATTTCAAGGCAAGGTGCTGAACAAGAAGATCCAACTCCACTTACCGAGCGATTTTTTTCAACCCAAAAGCTCCCCAGACTAAGTTGTTCAATTCGGTCTCGTAGCTTTCGATTTGAGAAGAGGGAATCAATTTAAAAATCTGTTTCGCAGTGATGATGATTTTCTGAGAAAGTGGGCTGTTCGGATTTGGCAGCGGAAACAGCTCAACGTATTGCGTGAGAAAGCGCCGCCTTCCGGCATAGAGTTTGTTGTGAAATCTGTGATCGTAAAATTGCTCAATGAAAGTGGAATTCCCCACTGCTAGAGCCAGCCAGAGTAAATCTTCATTTTCAGAGGTCAACCAATAACAATCTCCATTTACGATTGTCCCACTTAAGTCAATCCAAAAGATTGGCTCCTGGGTAATCTCTCTCCAGACCAGTTTAGGCTTTTCCCATTGTTCGGGATTTTGCGGAACCCATATCTCGTACCAATTGCGCCCGGACTTAATCACATAATCGCGCCCTTCCAAAATGGCCCGGTGGCTTTCAAGGTAGGCATTGCTTTTAGGATAAAGATCCAGATTGACCGCTCTCTTTCTTCCATTGACCGTTTCGTGAGGATAAAGCACATGGCTCTTAGGCTGCTTGGCCTTGAAGCGCCGTCCAATCTGGTGAGTAGTCAGCGGTTTGAGTAATTCAGGCACATCATTTCCCCAATCGGAGCGGATAAAAACTTTATCTGCTGTGGTTTTAATTCCGACCCTTACTTTTCCAATCTCGCCAAAAGTCAGAGCGGTATGCTGTTTAACGGTCGCAAGCCATTCATCATTGTTCCCGTTTGCGATCCGCCATACTCCATCCGGGATTTCACCATGATCGAGCACGCCTTGCTGGACAAGGAACCTTTCACCCCGGTCGGTTTGAACCACTCCGCTCAAATTCAGGGCCGCAATAGCATTAAGGCAGCGTTTAGGCTCGTCCTGTCCGTTAGTTGTGTAAATTGAGGTGAATTTAGATTTGATGGCCCCTCCCAAACCATTTTTACGCCTGAGAAGCAATACTGAAGGAAGCACAGCTGCTTCAAAAAGACGAGTATCCCCAAGATCCCAGACGTGCAGCACATCATACAACTTGAGGATATTCTCACGTACTGAGGAACCGGATTTGGTGGTCATGAATCTATTGGAAACGATTATCCCAAGAATTCCACCCGGCTTCAGAACCTTAGCAGTTCCAAGCAGGAACGCGTAATAGAGATCCACTCTGCCGGTCAGCCCAAACTGGTTGGCCAATACCTGAGCCCTCTTAGCGCCCATGACCTGAGTTCTCACATAAGGAGGATTGGAGATAATAAGGTCGTAATGCTCGGGCGGAATGGGGTTAAACAGGTTCCGGTTTTCTCCGGTGGAATAGTACTGAAGAACAATAGAGAGAAAATCTTTGCAGGTGATGGAAATTTTGAGATTCCCAAATTCCTCTCGCAATCGCGCTTGCGCGAGATTTACTGCCGATTGGTTAGTGTCGAACCCAAACACTTCAAAATTTAGGAAGCCTTTTTTAAACAACTGCTCGGCTAGCATAAGAAGCAATTCACCGTCACCGGATCCCGGATCGAGGATGCGAAGTCTTTCAGTCTTGGAGGAAACCTCCAGCGCCTTTGCAATCTGCTCTGCAACAAACCCAGCCAATACGTCAGGGGTGTAGTGTGCTCCGGTCGATTTTCTTTCATCCGGTTGAGCAGTTCTCATCTAATTCTCCCTTGAACTAGATAAAATACGTTGGCCCTCGTTATGGTACTCATAGTCATCATTACTGTCAAATTAACATTTCTAGATAATACCAGATTTTTGCATGCTTTGCGCCGACGCGGGAAATATTATTCTGGATTTGGAGTAGGGTTGTTCGCACATATCCTGCTCATTGTTTTCTACATCTTTTACCCGCTGGTTGATCGTCCTCTTTGTTTCAGAATATCTCGTGGGCCGAGTATTTTCAAGGGAACTCCCACCGCCGCTATTACCGCATTGGTGGGCTCATCAGGGTCAAATGGATTGAGGGCACGCACGATGGAGGTTCAAAGGATAGAGAATCGGTCTCCGATGCGAAAATGCACCGAACATTATCGCTAATCAA